>Ga0315279_10004796_pt1 | contig 17960 bp, 13 predicted proteins | sample YL17G06_20_MG_FD_203694 | JGI IMG/M metagenome (GOLD analysis project Ga0315279, IMG submission 203694) | Sediment microbial communities from Yellowstone Lake, YNP, Wyoming, USA - YL17G06_20 | ecosystem: Environmental > Aquatic > Freshwater > Lake > Sediment | place: USA: Wyoming | collected... | reverse complement strand
GATGTGGAAGCTGAAATGAACTACCGCGTCGAACGATCGGGCTATAAGACGACAGAGATCCCGATACAGTATAGGCCGAGATTGGGTGAAAAGAAACTGAAGCTAAGACATGGCTTCTTGATCTTGAGAAGAATTCTTTCTGAGAGTTTACTCACTTGATTTCTCTGTGTAAATCTGCTTCGTTCAGATTCTCGATTTAGTTTGCTCTGTATATTGAATTTCTAGAAGGAAAGTGAGATCTTGCTCAAGGTTGGAGTCATTGGTTTAGGGAACATGGGAAAGCTTCACTTAATGAACGCTTTGCGCATAAATGGCGTTAATGTAGTGGCCGCTGCAGATAAAAGTGAAAGAAATCGGAAATCTGCGGAAAAATACCACGTGAAGACCTATGACGATTATAGTAAGTTGATAGATTCAGAAAAATTGGATGCAGTCATAATATCTTTGCCAAACTTTCTTAAGAAGGAGGGAGTCATTTGCGCGGCCGAAAATAAATTGGATATTTTTCTTGACAAGCCATTGTCCAGGAATCTTGCTGAGGCACAGGAGATTGTTCAGAAAGTAGAAAAAGAAAATGTAAGATTAATGGTGGGAGTTAACTACCGATATTTCCCTAGTGTGCAGAGACTGAAGAGCAATCTGGATGACGGAAGAATCGGCGACGTTGCAATTGCTACGTCTGAGCTAATACTGAATGGCCCCCTTTCACATTCTGTTGTTCCGACGCCGGTTCCAGAGTGGTGGTTGAACAAGGAAATGGCCGGTGGAGGTGCGTTCCTGGATTTGGGTTATCATCTAATAGACATATTATCATGGATGTTTGGCGATTTGAAGGTAACCTATTCAAAGCTAGGGCATATGCTCAACCTGCCCATAGAGGACGCCGGGACAGTTGTACTAGAATCAAAGAATCATGCTACAACATGCGTAGTGAACGTTGGTTGGTTTTCAAAGTCGATTTTTCCAGCTTTCAATTTTAGAGTCAACATCCATGGAACAGTTGGGTACGACTCAACAGATCGCTATGCCCCAAGAGACCTTCGGGGTCACGCCGTTAAAGAAGGGACTTTGAATCTCTTTAGAAAAATTCTGAATAGGAAGATACATTATCTTTCCTACACCTATTATTATTCCTCTTTTTATAGAATATTAGAGCTGTTCTTTGAGACATTAAACCAGGGAACAGAGCCGCCGATCTCCTTAGAAGAGCAGTTGAACGTGATTCGAGTAATTGATTCCGTGTACAGCCAGCATGGGGTGAAATAAATGGCTAAGGTTGTTTTGACTTCGTTAAAAACGAAAAACTTCTCAGATAATGACATAGACAATGCGGTAGAAAGAGCCATTGATGGGTTAGATTTCAATTTTACAGGCAGGATTCAAAATTTGGTCATAAAGCCGAATCTATGTTATTATTGGAATTATTCAACAGGGGAAACTACTGATCCAAGAGTAGTTTCTGCGGTGATTGACTATGTTAGGCGCAAAGTGGGAAAAGATGTTAGTATTTCTATTGTGGAAGCCGATGCTTCAGCGATGAAGACAAAGCATTCTTTTGATGTGCTCGGATATAGAGAGATGTGCCGCAGAAAACAGGTTGATCTAGTAAATCTTTGCGAAGGCAACATCGAAGACGTAAACGTTACTGTCAAGGACAAGGAGCTTGTGTTGCCTGTCAACAAGCTTCTACTGCAGGCTGATCTGGTAATCAATGTGCCAAAGCTTAAGACGCACAACCTCACTGGGGTCACTTGCGCATTCAAGAACATGTTTGGAGCGATAGCGAAGCCACGGAAATACTCTTATCACAGCATTCTTTCTTACGCAATTGTGGGTGTGAACAAAAAGGTTCGATCGGATCTCACGATAGTTGACGGTATAGTGGCTCGGGGGCGTCATCCGAAGAGATTGGGTTTGATTATGGCGGCAGATGATCCGCTCGCCAATGATTTCGTCGCAGCTAGGATCATGGGTTTCAATCCTAGGAGGGTGGAGCATCTTTTGTTGGCTGCAAGAGAGCATGTTTGGCAAACGAATGAGATTGAGGTGGTTGAGGATGGAGTCAAGTTGTCAGAGGTCAAGAAGAACTTTCCAAGCTATAATCATATGATGCACAGGCTCTCGTGGAATCTGCAGCTGAGGCTGCTGAGATTGTATGGCAAGATTGTCGGAGACGTTCTTCCTCCGGTTCTGGAAGACTAGCCCTATTCTGGTTGGAGGATGATAGTGGCCGTGTTTCCTGTTGTTCTTGTAGCTTGGGTGCTGGTTGGGCTAATGGCTTTTGGTCCAGCAGCTTTTCTATTTGTTTTCATGGCTCGCAAGTCTCGAGAGCCTTGGTCTGTTAAGATTGATGACGGTTATAGGCCAAGATTGTCGATTATAGTTCCAACCTATAATGAGTCGCAGATTATTCTTTTGAAGCTGGCCAATCTGATACGTGTGCAATACCCGAGGAATCTTTTCGAAATCCTCTTAGTCGATAGCGGCTCGAAGGATGGAACCGTTGATCTCGCAAAAGCATTTATGGAGAAGAACAAGGAGATCAGTTTTCGTGTTCTTGCGGAGAAGGAGAGGAAGGGTAAGTCGCATGCGCTGAACTATGCTCTGGGCTTCTGTGCGGGTGATGTGATTGTTGTTTCTGATGCTGATTGTTTCTGGCCTTCGGACATACTTGAGAAAGCTGTTCCCTTCTTAGCCGACCCTTTGGTCGGAGCTGTTTCTGGGCCGAAGATTTTGTTGAATTCGGATCAGTCTTGGGTCACCAGGATCGAAACTGACTACTTGATGTCGGCGAATGTTCTAAGACTTGGTGAGTCAAAGGTGGGGTCCACGGTTTTCTTTGAGGGTGGATTCAGTGCATTCAAGAGGAGAGCATTTGACGAGTTTGATCCCTACAAGACGGGCTCTGATGATTGTGGAACTGTGGTTCGTGTTGTCGAAGGAGGTTCGAGGGCTTTGCTGGTTTCCGACGCTATGTTTTACTCGTCTTTTCCCGCGTCCTTTCGAGGAAAGGTGAGCGTAAAGCTGAGAAGGGCGAATCAGCTTATTCGTGTCTTTGTCAAATATCTAGGTTTGATGTTGAATGGAAGAGCCAGTTCGAAGATCACTGTCGCCCCGAACTGCATGCTCCATCTCTTCTCTCCGTTCGCATTCGTTGCTTTTCTCGTCTTGAGTGGTTTCCTAGTTCTCAGCTTTCCCTACTTTCTTGTGGTTCTTGTTTTTCTTCTCGTTCCAAAGACTAGATTCTATTCTTACGAGATTCTTGAGAGTTACATGTTGCTGCTTCTGGCGATTCTTGGTGCTGCAGGTGGCAGGCATTTTTCAGTTTGGAACCAACCAGAAGACAGAACATGGCTGACAAAGGAAGCTCTTATACGAATGGATCTTCTCTAGTCGACACGTTAGCCGGAACGAAAGCCCAGTCGTGGTGAGCTATTGAGACCTGTTATCTCCATTGGGATCTGTGTCAGAAACAGTGAGGCTACGATCAGGAGAATGATAGAGAGCACTATCAATCAGGATTTTCCGCACGAACTCATAGAGATAGTTGTTGTTGATGGCCACAGCAGCGACAGGACGATGTCGATAATTCAAGAGGAACTCTCGAAAGCAGACATGCATTACAGAGTCTTCTACGAGAACAGCGGATTGGGGTATGCAAGGCAGTTGGTGGTTGATAACGCTGAGGGAGATTTAATCGTTTGGGTTGATGGAGACCTAGTGCTGCCGACCGATTTCATCAGGAAGCAAGTCGAGTTTATGGAAAAGAACCCTAGAGTGGGGATCGGCAAAGGAAAATATGGTTTGCATGAAGAGCATAGCGTGGTCGCCGATCTGGAAAACGTGGAGTTTGTTCTGGGTTTCGCGAGGGAAGGAGAGACCAGTTCAAAAGCTTTAGCAACTGCAGGCAGCATTTTTCGGGTCAAAGCCGTAAGACAAGCTGGCGGATTTGATACAAGCATAAAGGGCGTGGGGGAAGATATGGATGTTGAGCGCAGAATTAAAGCCTCTGGGTGGCTGCTCTGCGTTACGCCTGCCGTTTTCCACGAGATCCGAAGGTCGACATGGAGCTCTCTTTGGAAAGAGTATTTCTGGCATGGTCACGGTGGTTACTATCTATTCAAGAAGAACAAGGACTTTATTGAATACTACAAGATGTTTCCTCCGATACTATTCATCATCGAGTTGTTAAAAATCCCGGCAGCCTATAGGTTGTTGAAGCGAAAAGTCGTCTTTCTTCTGCCATTTCATTATGCTTTCAAAAGAGTGGCTTGGATTTTTGGGTTCCTCAGGAACTACTTGGTCACAAACTAGGGACTAAGCAAGTGTGACTTTACTATTTGTCCTGCCTCGTTTGGTGCGAAGTTCGGCACGCCATTGTGCAAAGCGAAGATTCCAATCTCTCTCCACCAGAAAGGTACGTAATGTATTTGCATCTCTTCGAAAAGCTTGAAGCAGTTGTCCAGAGCAGTAAGTTCATGCTGCAACTCAGTCCCCGTCTTTGAAAGGTCTGCGCCGATTTCGCCGATAATCAGTGGGTAGTTCGAGACTACTTGTGGGAACTTAAAGTATTGGAAAGCCAGTTGAATGTCGCTGTAGTTCCAGGCATTCCAGAAGGTTGGTTGGGAATGATGGAAATGGCCATATGTCCGGTACAGATGAGTGCTGTAGACAAGATTTCCCGTTGGATCCGTAAGGTTAGCTTGCCAAACCCAATCCATCGTAGAGGCCTCGTTGCTCGGAGGTGGGTAGTCGAGATTTACCCAACAGGCCATCTCCCATTGGAAGATTATTAGTTGCGTTGCTCCAGTGGCGCGAATCGCTGTGATACACCTCTGGGAAATATTGAACCATGATCGCATGGCGGTGTCGTCTCCGCATGGTTCGTTCCACAGCTCGAAGATAACATTGGTGTAATCTTTCAACTCGTTTGCAACGCTAGCCCACCACTCAACGAACTGTTGCTGATTCGCAATCACAGAAGATGCTCCCTGAGAGAGCTGATATGGCGGATAGGGAAGTGGGTCTTGATCTCCCCCATTCCAATAGTTCGTAACTCGGTAAGCGTCATACACTACATAGATGCCTCTCTCTGCAGCCAACTGCAGCAGTCTCTTGATTGCCGCTTTGTGAGAGATGCCCGCATACGGTTGGTTCATGTCATATTTCCAGTGCTCGACGGCTTGGTGGCATCGTATGAGGTTTACGCCCCAACTTTTCATAGCGTCCAATTCCGCTTTCACGTTGGCTTCGTCCCATATCGTCTCATCCATCCAGATGCCGTCCGGGTCGTCTGCAAACTCGACTTTGTTTATTCCTCGGAGGTATACGGTTCTTCCTAAGGCATCTTTGATGTCTTTCCCTTCAACGTGCAGCGGGGACATGGTGATGATGGTTCCTGAGCTTCTCACGATGAAATCGCTCATCAATGTTGAGAATACGGATGAGATGATGAGCATGCTTGCTAGTGTGGCCACCAATGCGAGCTCTACGGCCAATTTGGCTTTCGGCAGCTCCGCTTCCCCTTTACTAGTCAACGACGATTCTCGTATTAGAACTTTGTGAGCGTCAGAACTGCTCATATGTCGTTCGTTTATACATCTGATACGGATGGTAATAAACATTGTGTCGTAAGATATCAGATGGCATATAAATGGTTTTGGCTGTCAGAGGGCTTGAGCATGAGAACCGTGGTCACCGTAGGCATGTGCGTACGAAACTGCGAAAGCATGATAGGGGACGCCATCGAAAGCATCATCCAGCAGGATTTTCCGCATGAGCTGATGCAGGCAATCTTTGTAGACGACGGCAGCCAAGACCACACGCTGGAGATTGTACAGAGTTATGTTTCAAGAATGGATATCAAATCCAAAGTCTTCCAGACGAAATGGCAAGGATTAGGAGCAGCTAGAAACCTGATTGGTAATAACGCCGAAGGCGACTACATAGTATGGGTGGACGCAGACGAGGTACTGACGGAGAGCTACGTAAGAGACCAGGTAGCTTTCATGGAGAAACACCCCGAAGTCGGAATAACTGCGGGTATCGTCGCAACAATTCCCGGAAATCTGGTTCTCAATCTCGAACTTATCCCTGGAATCATCAACCACATGAACTATGACAAGCCCAAAACTTTCCTATGGAAAACCGAGAAGCTGCCAGGCACTGGGGGCGCGACTTTCCGAACCGAAGCGTTGAGACATGTGCGCGGATTTGACGAGAGATTAAGTGGTGTTGGAGAAGATCAGGATGTCGCCCAAAGAATGAGACGTGCTGGCTGGGCAATAAGCCTTAACAACTCGCCCTTCTATGAAAAGCACGGAGGGATGCTAACCTTTAACGACCTGTTGAAAAAATACCTCTGGTACGGCTACGGCAGCCATAAGATCTACCGAAAGAACAGAGACGTGTTTTCATTTCCCCGAATGTCTCCTATCGCAGCAGTCGTCACTGGATTCCTCTATTCGTTGACTGCGTATAAACTCCTGCGTCAGAAAGAAGTGTTCCTCCTGCCCTTACACTATGGGCTCAAAATGAGCGCATGGATGGTAGGCTTTATCAAAAGCCAAGCTCGGATTTGAAGCAAGCAGTCGCATTAGAGGAGAACTCGAGTCTAGTGCAAGGTCATTTAGAAAAGAACCCTGATCGCATGGAAAAGATCTCACATTTCCGTCCACTCAAAGAGTGATTCCCTTGATTCGAAACGATATCATGAAGAACAGGCCAACGCAGTTGCTTGCCATGGTTCTGATTCTTCAGCTTGTCTTGTGCTTCACATTTTTCTTCAGAATCCCAGTCGCCCAGCAGGTTATCGGTTTTCTATATCTTACTTTCATCCCAGGTTTCGTCGCAATAAGATTGCTGAAACTAGACAATCTTGGCACCATAAAGATTCTTCTCTTTTCAGTGGGGCTAAGCATCAGCTTCTTGATGCTAATCGGCTTGGCGATGAACGAACTAGGCCCCATAGCGGGAATCGTGAGACCACTTGAACCGATGCCTATGACTCTAGCAACGAGTTGCCTCGTCCTGTTGGAAGCAGTCCTTTGCTACTTCAGGAACTCGAGAAATGATAGTGCAAGGAAGCTAACCACAAGAGCCCTGCTTGAGCTTCTGCTCTTGGCAATACTGCCACTCCTAAGCGTAATTGGAGCAGTCTGGGCAAACGTTAGTGGAAGTACATCTATTCTGCTTCTGACACTTGTTGCCACTATAGCAGTCTTCGTTCTGGCAGTCTTTTCAGGTAAGCTGGTCGCACCAAGGCTTTACCCAGTAGTGATATTCGTAGTAGCGATCTCTCTTCTTTTTCACCACTCGTTGATATCGAGTTACATCTATGGTGCAGACATACACATAGAATACTCTCAGTTCACACTTACGCAAAGAGACTGTCACTGGAACTCGACAGCCTACTATAGCGACCCGATTTATGGAACATACAACACGATGCTCAGCCTTACCATACTTCCAACCATTTACTCAAACTTGCTGAACTTGGATCCTACTTGGATCCTAAAGATAGTATTCCCTCTCATATTCGCATTCGTTCCCGTAGCTCTGTATGTGATGTGGCAGGAAAAACTCGGAGCCATGTTTGCGCTTTTTTCAGCGTTCCTCCTAATGAGCCAAATCACTTTTTATTCCGAAATGCTCGGCCTTGCAAGACAGATGATAGCGGAGCTATTCTTCGCCTTGCTGTTCGTAATTCTTCTCTCAAAGGAATTCAGCCCAAAGAATCTCAAGATCCTATTCGCTATCTTCAGCTTCTCTCTAGTCGTATCACACTACTCATTGGCCATTCTCTTTTTTTCTTTTATTCTCATCATGTGGATATCGACGTACCTAACAAAGAGAAGGACCAGACACCTGTCCATGTCGCTGATCATGCTCTTCTTCGCCCTGATGTTCTCATGGTACATCTACACATCCGCGTCCGTGTCCTTTGAAAGCATAATGTGGTTCGGAGACTGGATATACCGTGGCCTAGGCAGCTTCTTCAACCCAGCATCTAGAGGTGAAGGCGTGCTGCGAGGAATCGGAATGGAACAGACCCAGTCATATCTGCAATCAGTGAGCAGAATAGTTGCCTACGCCACCCAGTTCTTTATCGCGATAGGATTTCTTGAGTTGACAGTTCACCGGAAGAAGAAGGAATTCGATTTTGAATACCTCATTCTCTGCTTCGGAAGCATGATTATACTGGCAATGTGCATTCTGTTGCCGAATTTTGCTATGTCACTGCAGATGTCAAGGTTCTACCACATCCTGCTTTTCTTCCTAGCGTCTTTGTTTTCAATCGGATGCCTTTTCTTCTTGGAGTTCACAACCAATACAAAGAGGAAGCTCTACAGCTCAGTTCTAATCACCGCACTGCTAGTAACCTATTTCCTGTTCCAGACAAACTTCATGTACGAGGTTACAGGTTCACAGAGCTGGTCTTTGCCACTCAGCAGATACCGATTGGGTTCACGCCTCCACACTGAATTTGGGTACGTAACCACTCAGGAAGTCACTAGCGCCCAATGGCTATCCAAGCATGCCGACACTGGAGATCTTGTGGTTTATTCTGACTGGCATACCTTCTCGGTTCTAGTTAGTTACGGGTCAATCTACAGAGAGAAGCTCCGAGCACTAACAAACACAACAGCCATAGAGGCAGGAGAGTTCGTCTATCTCGGAGAACTGAACACAGTTTACGGAATAGTGGTTGAGATCGGGGAAAGCAATTCCTGGAACATCTTGGATGTCTTGGGTTTACAATCGTTGGACACAATCTACACGAACGGCAATAGTGAAATATGCAGAAACGTCAACGCTTTCCCTTAAAACAACGTACGAACACAAATAACACAAAAACAACATTACTCAACTCGCAGGGCGCAACTCCAACAAACCTAACTCTTGCTTAAACTCTGAGCTTCGCATGAAACCAGCTGAAGAGGAGACGTAATGACGGTTGAACATTGTGGTCGTTGCTGCACTACCTTGGGGCTTCCTGTGGCAGAGGCCTCAACAGATAGCCTCAGGACTAGCCATCAAAGGACACAGAGTTATTTACTTCCAGAATCCGACGTACCTAAAGACTTCCATCAAAATCAACAACAGCTTCCTGACAAGAGAAGCCATGCAGAACCTGTATGTAGCCAACCTATTCCCTCCGCCCTTCTTCGGAAAGCTAAGGGTCGTCACCGAAAAACTCGGCTTCCTGCTCTTCAAGACATATCTGAGATGGCTAAGTATCAAACCAGACGTGGTAATCATATACTCCCTTATGTACGACTTCCTCTTAGGCCCGATGAAGTCAATGGGTCTGAGAATACTGTATGATTGTATTGATGATCATTCGGCTTTTTCAGGCACTTCTGACGTTTCGAAGGTGCTGAAAGCCGAAGAGAGAATTGTCAAGGAATCAGCTGTCGTCACCGCCACATCTAGGAACCTTTGCGAGCGACTATCCAAGACAAACCCAAACTGCCACTACGTTCCCAACGCGGTAGACTTCGACCACTTCCACAAAGCCACACGGATCACCGAGAAACCCAAAGACATGCAGCACCTCAAACCCCCAATCATAGGCTTCATAGGCGCCATATATGACTGGATCGACATAGGCCTAATCTGCAAACTGGCACAAACGCACCCAGATTACTCAATAATAATCGTAGGACCAATCGAATATGGCCAAGAGAGACTCAGGAAACAGCAGAACATAACCACAGTCGGGGCAAAGCCCTATAGTCTGCTCCCGCATTACTTGGCCCACGTCGACGTCTGCCTAATCCCATTCAAAATAAACCGACTAACATTAGCCGCAAACCCTATAAAACTCTACGAATACTTGGCAGCCGGAAAACCCGTAGTCTCAACCCCACTGCCAGAAGTACGCGATAATGCATCTCATGTTGCTATGATAGCAGACGATGCGGACGACTTCATAAGAAAAGTCGAAACAGCCGCAAACGAAACCAAGAACCCAAAAGACCGTGGCCTCATACAGGAAAGAATCAACTTCGCAAAAAACAACTCATGGAAAGCCCGAGTCGACACGATCGAGAAGCTGCTGGAACACTCGGCGAACCTGCCAAGCCATCACATGACCTGACCCAGAACTGAAAGATGTGACAAGATACCTCCAAACGGTTTTTGGCCACTCCAGAACAGAGCTGAAAGACAGGAAATATAAATCCTCTATAACAAAGTTACATATCGAAATATATACGCAGCATTCGTCTACTGAAGGTGAAACACCTACTCACAGCAATGGAAGAAACCACAATGACACGTAAGAATATATCCAGAAAAAGCACACACAAACTTGCACAAGTATGCCTACTCCTCACCCTTCTAAGCGTTTACTCCATCGGAGCTTACACCGTCATGATCAAAGTCCAAGCGAATCCTTCGGTCTCAAGTGAATGGTACTACCCCGACTGGCAGTACCGAAAAGAACACAACCTCACGCGCAGCCAAGTAAGCGACGCTCGCTTCTACAACACCTCAGTTCACTGGACAACAATCGCCGGCAACCCAACAGGGAGACACGCATTCCAACCAGTCCACAACACCACTATTGTGGAAGTCAACAAATACGTGGAGGGCTCGACCCGAAAGTTCCTTGCGTACGATTCTGACGCGGAAGGCACCGAAATATGGCTCTACTTCACAAACGACACAGGCGGCACATGGGCAGCATATTCAGGAAACCCGATTTTGGAATCGAGCGCACTTCGTTACAGATGGCCCAGCGTCGCCTACATCAACGACACGTTCCACATGTTCCTCACCGACCGCACCGACGGAACCTTGGAGAGGTGGACAAGCACCGACGGAATCCACTTCACCTACCGAGAAAACGTCAAAACAGGCGGAAACGAATGGAAGAACCCATTCATATGGTTTAACACCAACGACGAAAAATGGTACCTATACTCCCATGACACATCATCTTCCGGAGAAAACATCAAAGTCAGAAGCGCCACAAACATCGAGGACCTAGACACTGCAACCGACACTATCGTCGTCAGTAGAACGAATCCCTTCGGCTCACCGACGATGATGTACCAAAACGGCATTTATTGGCTGCTGGGAGAGGCCCTTCAGGGAAGCATGTGGAAAGCTGTGGCCTACTACTCAACAACATCCCCTTCTTCAGGATTCAAAGAATGCCTCAACTCACCAATCTTGAGCAACGACGAATGCTGCCCAATGCTCTTCCTAGACCAAGATCACAACAGATCCTATCTGTTCACCACCCGAGACAGCACAAGATGGTACCAAGACACCCGTGAAGTCTACCTAAACAGCACCGTTTTCGTGGCTCCACCAGACCTGACCGACTACCAGATTAGAATCACAACGCAATACATCGGCGGAACCGACAACGGAGAAAACGTCCACTTGAACAGTCATTCAAGAACTGACTTCGGGGACGTCCGCTTCACCTGGTACAACAACACATCGCACTCAGAAACAGAATGTGATTATTGGATAGAGGACCTCAAGGCCGGCAACAACGCCACCTTCTGGATCAAAATCCCCCGCATCGCAAGCAACACCAACGTCACGATGTACCTGTACTATGGAAAAGTTGACGCAACAACGACAAGCAACGGCAACGCCACTCTCGACTTCTCCGATGACTTCAGCGGAACCCTAGCGAAATGGACAACCGTAGGCGGAACCTGGCAAATAGAAAACGGTGAACTCAGCGCACAAACAAACGCCTTTGGCCAACGCATCAGAGCCAACAACTTTGCGTTCACAAACCACAGCATCCAAGTTAGAGCAAAATGGATTTCAGGAACCTATTTCGAACACGGTCCCTTCGCAAGGGGACAACAACTGAGCGAACAGAGCAACGGTTACATGACTTACCTCAGCGCATGGCCCTATGACAATAGACACAGAATATCAAAAATGTCAAGCGGTTCCGAATCAACCGTTGCAGGTCAAGGAACCACGAACCCGTCAAAAGACGTATGGTACACGTTCACATTCAAGCTTTGTGGAAACACGCTAAAAAGCAGCATAAGCCAACAATACTCAACCGAGATCAGCGGAACCGACAACACGTTTACAAGTGGCACGCTTTGCCTCTTTAGCTGGCCCGGAACATCAGAACACGTCCATTATGACAACCTATTTGTCCGCAAGTACCAGACCCCCGAACCGACTCACAGCGACTGGGGATATGAAGAAAGCGGAGAAAGCGTGGCAATAGATCAATCATTCATAAGCGACGTAAGAGCAGACGTCGGCAGTGTTCAAACCATCGGGTTGCATGCCAAATGGAGCAACAATAATTCCGACATAATCAACGGAAGCATCTACGTCAACGGAACCGCGTACGCCACAAACGACACAGGATGGATTAGCTTCACTGCCTTCTCCTCTACAATAGGAACAGACCGCTGGGTCACAACAGGAGTGAACTGCAACGACGTAACCACATTCACCCAGACTGCTCCAACCCCCAGCGTCATCTGGGATCAACTGAGAATAACTGAAGGAGACATCACGAACGACGCGATTCCCCTAGGCCAAACAACCATCATATGGTTCAACGCAGTATACTCCTACAACAACGATGTCTTTGATGCTGCAGATGGCATCCTATACATGAACGGCTCGGCAACGGCTTGGTCGACAGCCAACAACAGGTGGGAATATGAGTATGAGGCAGACACAGCCGGCAGAAAAACCTTTGCTGTCTCAGGCGTCCAAGACGCCATGTATAACTTGACCACTACGGACGATACGGTAGGAATCCTGACGCTTGAAACCTGGTATTCTCCATTCTCGGTCGCCTCCAATTCAACCATTTCGGAGTTGACCTTCAACTCCACGATCATGGAACTTAGCTTCAAGGCAAGCGGTCCTTCAGAAACCATGGGCTACACAAACCTGACAATAGCAAAGACTCTTGTCGAGAACGCAAGTGAGTTGAAGGTTTATCTCGACGGAAATGAGATCAACTACACAACCACTGAGACAGCCTACTATTGGTCGGTATACTTCACTTACACCCACAGCACGCATACAGTGGCTGTAAGGCTCGGTTCAACTCGCTCCGGATCATTCACAAGAACTCCATTTGAATCAATCGCTCTATTCGGTGCAGTGCTCACCACAGTACTAATCGCGATCTCTATTGTCGCTTATCCTAGGAAACGCTCCAATGTCAATGGGCACTCGCAGCGACACGGTTCAGCAGAGAGGTCCACATCGGCACTAGAGAACCCCTAGCGGAAATGCAAAATGAAGTCAACGCTACTCATCTGATTCGTTAACACAACACATTTAGGTACGCTGGCGGACGAAACAGAGAGAAGGACTGAAGTTTGAGAGTTGGCGTGTTTCATCCGGCCCTCGACATGTACGGAGGTGCCGAGGTCGTAGCAGTCATAACCGCAAACACCCTTGCCCAAAGCGGTTGCGATGTTGTCCTGTTGGCAAACAGAAAGGTTGACCAAGCCAAGACTGAAGAGATGGTTGGCGAATCGCTTGACACATCAATAGAAGTAATTGTCGACCCAGCCTTTCTTCGGCCAAGAGGTCCTTTCCACTTGTACGAAAGCGCGGTCAGAACTCTCACGTTTAAGAAAAAATGTGACATCCTAGTAGACACATACTCATGTTATATCTTTCCATGGATAGACGTAAGCTACATGCACTTTCCTTACCTTAACAACTACGAATACCGACCAAAATTCCCTTATGTGAAAACCCCGCATCTCCAACACGTTGCAGCATTACCGTATGCTATCCTCGAAAAGAACCTAGAAAGCTATGATAGGAAGCTGATACTCGCCAACAGCTACTTTACTGCCAAGGCAATAGAAGAGTCATTGGGGGCAGACTCGAAGGTTCTATATCCCCCAATCCCGTCAACATTCTTTGAAAAGAGCTTCGAAAATAGACGGCAGACCCGCGAAGACCTCGCAGTAACGGTCGCACGTTTCGGCTGGGGCAAAGGAGTAGAACTCGTTCCTGAAATCGCGGCGCTCACGGACAAGAAAATCCGTTTCATCATGATCGGACTGGCTCATGACCCTAATGTCATTCAAACAGTCAGAAGAAGAATAAAGAAACTCAACTTGGAAGCAAGAGTCAAGATCATGACCAACGCGCCAAGACAAGACATTAAATCCATCCTCGGCAAAGCCAAGGTATATTTACACACCACCAAGATGGAGCATTTCGGAATGTCAATCGCGGAAGCAATGGCGGTGGGCTGCTTGCCAATTGTTCACAACTCAGGAGGAGCGCCAGAATTCGTTCCCGAGCAGTACAGATATGAAACCCTACGGGAAGCGGCGGAAAAAACAGAGAGAGCGATTCTCGAATGGTCGCCAGAAAGGGAGAACGAAATGATGAAAATCGCGGAACGCTTCTCTCAGAAGAATTACTCCGAAAGATTCATGACCCTATTTCGCGAATACGTCGAATCAACTTACAGAAAGAACTGACATACAATAATCATGAAAAAGCACTTGCCACGATCTCTAGCAGGCGAAACCTATGAGTTTGATCAGCTTCGTAAAAACCAGACGCAACGACATAGCCAGCGCCATAGAGGAATCTCTCAAACTGATAGGCTTCAAATTCCCGAAAGACGTCCACAAAATCGTCATAAAAGCGAATATGTGCTACTATTGGGATAGCTCAACGGGGCAGACCACTGACCCTAAATTCATAGGTGCGCTGATCGACGTAATCCGCAGAAACACGACCTCTGATCCAAGCATCTCGATTGTGGAATCAGATGCCTCGGCAATGAAATGTGAACACGCATTCAACTTTCTCGGGTACGAAAAACTTGCGCGGGAATATGGCGTGAACCTTGTCAATCTCTCAGAAGACAAATGCGATCAGGTAAGAGTGACAGTGGCCGAGCAATCGTTCAACTTGATGGTGCCTTACACGATCCAAAACGCTGACTTGAAAATCAACGTGCCGAAAATAAAATACAGCCTTGACAAGATCAAAATCACGTGTGCACTGAAGAACATCTTTGGCTGCAACCCATACCCGAAGAAATTCAAGTATCACCCCAAGCTGGATGAAGCCATCGTCGCAGTCAACAAAGCAATGAGATTCGACCTTTGCCTCGTTGACGGCAACATCGTTTCAGGCGTGAGCCCCCGCAGACTCGGACTGGTGATGGCAGGAGAAGACCCTGTGGCAATCGATACGGCAGCAGCTCGGATTGCAGGAGCAAATCCCCGAACAATAAAGTATATTCAACTGGCCCGTACTGAGGGTCTAGGCGACTCATCTTTCACGCAAGTCGGGATCCCTCTTGATTACTTTGGGGCCAGATACCCAAAGAAAGATGTGCGGAAGAAACTGATGAGTAAAGCCTACAGCATGGTTGTTTTTCTGAAGCTAGCCAGAAGGCTCGGACTAGAATAGCGTGAGAAGAAGGCTGGTTACCGTATGAAAAAACTGAACCTAGGAATAATCGGTCTCGGATACATCGGAAAGGTTCACCTGGCAAACGCAACGAAACTCTCGAACTGCCGCTTGATGGCGGCATCAGACGTGTCTAGAAAAGCTCTAGCTGACGCGAGGCGTGCCGGCGTAGAGAAGACCTACACCAGTTACGATCAGCTTTTGAGAGATGCGGAAGTGGACTCTGTGATCATCTCATTGCCGACTCACTTGCACACATCCTGTGCAATAGAAGCTGCTGAAGCCCATAAGAATATCTTCCTCGAGAAACCGATAGCCAAGAATCCGCAAGAGGCAAGGGAAATCGTAGCAGCTGTGGAGAGAAATTCAGTCAAACTGATGATCGGGTACCCATTGAGGTTCAACAAAATCATGATTGACCTCAAGGAAAAACTGAAAGCTGGGACTCTCGGCGACGTTGAAGTCGCGTACGCTACGAATGTGAGTTCGGGGCCGTTTTATCACAGAGCGCAAGACTACGCTCCAAGTCCTGTCCCCGAATGGTGGTTTAACAAGGAGCTGACAGGCGGCGGCGCCTTGATCGATTTGGGCAGTCACATGATAAACCTTCTTCGCTGGTTCTTCGGGGAAATCAAGAACATCAAGTCAAATTTGGGGTATAGGTTCAACATGAATCTGGAGGACCATGCTGTCTGTCTGGCTCAGTTTGAGTCTGGAACCACCGCTATCGTAAATGTTGGCTGGTTTTCTCAGGAGTATCAGCTAAAAGTGGAGCTACTCGGAACAGTCAAGCATGCTTTGGCTTGGAACGTTCCGCCGAACCGCGTAGTTGCAGGTATCCAGCTATTGACCACAAAGTCTTCAAGATTCTCGATTCCTTACGTCAATGAGTTAGGCTACTTCGTCAATTGTGCAATCAACGACAGAACACCATCGCCTACAGGGCTAGATGGTCTGCGCGACATAGAAGCTATAACGAAAGCCTATCAAAACCAAATCACTCTAACATAACGCGACTTTAACCACGTTCCTGAGATTCTCCTTAAAGCTCTTTAGCGCGCATGCCTGTTCCTAAATTCCCTTCTCAAGCGTATTAGGTGAGTCGCGTATCTCTTTCTTCAGGGGGTAATCCATGAAGAGATGAAGAGATACGAGACTCTAGAGACGTTGTTTGGTAAGGTTGATTTATCCTTTGCTGAAAGGGTGCTTAGCGAGTCCTACCATCCGAGGGATTCTCCTGGCAGGCCGCCTAGAAAGCCGCTCGGCGTCTTCAAGGCACATCTACTCAGACGGTTGAGACACGTTCCCAGCGATAGGATGCTCGTGAGACAATTGTGGAAGGATCAGCGGTTGAGGCGGATTTGCGACATAGAAGCTTCTGAACCTCCCTACGGGATAGCCGTCCTCTCCAGATTCAAACGGAAGGTCGGACCTGAAAGACTGAAGCGGATCATCGATCACGCCGTCGAGCTACTCGTGAAGAAGGGAAGGATCAAGGGAGAGACCGTTGCCATGGATTCAACGTTCATCAAGGCGTGCAGCCGCAGAAACCTTGACAATCGTACAGGCTATAGCGACCCTGAATCAAGGGGAGGACGGGCAATCAAGACCAGAGACCTGGGCTACAGGCTTCACCTGGCAGTGGATGCGAGGAGCGAGATGCCCATAGCCATGACGGTGGCTTCGGCAAACGAGAACGAGAAGAAACATTCTCTCGAGCTGTTTAAGAAGGCTTCATGCCACGTGAGGCCTAGAAGGCTGGTTGCTGATCCACAGTACAGTTCACAGAGCTTAAGGGAAGAGGCAGTCAAGCGGGGAACAGTGCCAGTCATACCGTACCCACGAAATCAGCAGAAGGGCGTCAAGGGCATCCTTAGGATTGATTGGAGATTCAAGAGTCATGGACCTCAAGAACTCAGACGGGCTTATAGAAAACGCGTCTCAGTGGAGCGAGTCTTCAGCAGACTCAAGAACCTCGCAGGCTTGACTCAACACAACATGAGAGGACTGGCAAGAATCACGTCCCACGCTCAACTCTCCCTTCTGGCCATACTGTTCACAGCCCAAGCAGCAGTCAATGCCCACAAACCAAGCAAATCAAGAAGCATAGGGTACTTCGCAAACTAATTTAGGAACACGCTAGCGCGCAGTCACGTAGAATATGGTAATTTGAAATCAGACCAAAAGCACACTCAACTCTCATGACAAGATGCTTAAGAAGCCCAGAATTTGTAATGTGCAAGAGCAACATGGCATAATCAGGTTAATATGGAATAATGTTAGGGTGCGTACTAGGTCTGATTTATCTAGTTTGGTGAAGTACTCCATGGAAAAAGCATTAGAGATGGGCAAGACCTCGGCTAGTGGAAGCTTCCAGCTGCTCATAGGCGTGGCAACGTCCACCATAATAATGGCCGTAGGAACGGTTGTTCTGACAAGGCTCATGTCCCCTGCAGAATATGGGCTGTATGGCGTAGCACTGATCCCATCATTGATGATAAACCTGTTTCGAGACTGGGGCGTGAACTCTGCGATGACAAAATACA
>Ga0315279_10004795_pt1 | contig 17963 bp, 15 predicted proteins | sample YL17G06_20_MG_FD_203694 | JGI IMG/M metagenome (GOLD analysis project Ga0315279, IMG submission 203694) | Sediment microbial communities from Yellowstone Lake, YNP, Wyoming, USA - YL17G06_20 | ecosystem: Environmental > Aquatic > Freshwater > Lake > Sediment | place: USA: Wyoming | collected... | reverse complement strand
CCGGTCGATCTTTATGGTGATATCGACGTTCCGGTCTATGCCCTGCATCCCATGTTCCACCGCATTGTTGCAAACCTCGTCAACAATAGTTTCGATTCGAAACGAATCGCGGTTGCTGTAGCCCTTCTGCTGGGCGATGCGGCTGACAAGCTGACGCACCGGCGGCACGAATTTAAGCTCCGAGGGAAAGGAAAGGTTGACCGTCTCCGCTTTTCCCTTATATTCCCAATCATACGCGTTGATCGCGCCACGCACGTCGTTATAGATGCGGAAGATTTTGCCGGCGCCCAGAAGATTCAGCTTGGACTTGATCTCAAGACTTAATCCGGCAAGCACCAGATCTCCGCCGCTTTCAGCCAGACGTTTGCGGCAACCCATGAAGCCGCCGAGAGCGGATGAACTGAACAGGGCCACCCCCGCCATTTCCGCGATGACAAAGGGTGCATGCTTGCTGATGATCTCATCGCAGACGCCATGGATCTTTTCCATGCTTGACGAATCGAGCTCGCCCTGAATATGCACGATCGTCAAAGCCGTGGAGCGTTCCGTGTTCGAATTTTCCAGGGTGGCGGAAACCATGATGCAATGCGTCCTTGAAAGTGCCGGAGGAAACGCGGATGAACCGCGCATCCTATCGGATGTCAATCCTTATTTTCCACAATCTCCATGTCGTCGCGCTTGCGCACCACGCGCACCGACGTGAGGTTGTTGTCGTCTATTTCCAGATCGATGCTTTCCGAAAGCATTTTGACGATTTCCAATCCGAGCTTATCGCGCCTGGGCTCTTTCTCTTTCTCTTTCTGTCTGACCTTCCCGCCGCCAACGAGCTCCCTCAGGCGTTCGCGGTCTTCCCTGGAGCCGCCCTGGTCCTTGACGACCAGCTCGATCCGGTCGGGATGCACCTTGAATTGCAGCGCAACCGTCGCGTCAATTGATTTACACCCGAAAGAAACGGCGTTATTGCAGATTTCATCGACGATGATCTCGGAACGATACGCGAATTTCGGCGTAAAGTTGTTGGCCTGCAGCATTTCGGAAACAAATTTGCGCACCGGAGGAATATAGCCGAGGTCACCGGGGAAGGTGAGATCAATGCTGTAGCCGTTGTCGTTTGCCGCCATGATTCGTTCCCGGTCGCGAATGGTTATTCTTCGCCGTGAAGGATGAATGCCTCATCGCGCGAATTAATGATGCCCTTTTTGACCATGCGCTCCACTAATCGCGAGGTGATCGACATAAGCATTGTGAACGTCGGGGGCTCCGTCAATCCTTTGATCTTGGCTACCGCATGAGCGTCTTTTTCTGAAGAAGAACGCAGTGAATCCAGCACACACTCCAGAACAAACATAATTTCACCATAGGTAAGGTTGCCGTTGCGATAATTTGAAAAGTCCTGGATCGCTCCTAAAATCAGATCGTTGAGCTTGTTAAACTCATTCTGATCATCAAATACATTTTTATATGATCCAAGTTCCGGCATGAGCCGCTCCTGTTGGTGATTGCGTTTAAAGACACTGTGCCATAATATACATTAAAAATGCATGAAAAACCTACCGCGCGCTAAAAATCATCTTCGTGCGGATCAAGCCGAAAAGCGCCTATTCCGCCGTCATGGCGCTGCTTTGGGCACTGGTTTGGGCGCTGCAGTGCCGGTTGTTGTCTTGCGCGTTGTTGTCGTTTTCTTTGTGGCGCCGCTTTTCGGCTTAGCGGGCGCCAGCTTGGGCTTCAGGGTCTTGAGGCTATCCGCAAGAAATGTCGTGTCTAATGTGTCGGTTTCAACGCTTGGAAAATCAAAGATATCGTTGATCGTGGGCGGATGCAGTTTTTTCTCCCGCTCGTTAATAGTATTATAGCGATTTTCCTCGGCAATGGCCGCCCGTACAATCATCCCGATTATATCTGATGATTTATGCGCCGCCCGGGCGGCCAGCTCCTCCCAGATTTCCAATTTATCCAATGCGGTGATTTCCATTTTATCAGCCGGATCGAACCAGAGAATCGGCCCTTTTTTAGTTGCCGAACATTGTACATGTCCTACAAAAGAATAGGCTTTAACATGCAGCGAATACATGACCATGTCAGCTTCAAGTGCCCCGTTGATGACTGAACCAAACCATCCCTGCCGGGCGCCGCTGACCACCATTCGCTTTAATCGGACCCACACGACCAGCGTGCTGTCGTTGAAATACCGTCCCAACGCATCTATCATGCGGGGAGAAATCGATGGATAGCGCTGAAAATCAATGGCTTCGCTGAATGTTTCGGTGCGTTCCTGGTCTATCAATGAATAGGTTCTTGCGCCGGTCAGATGTTCGCGGAGAGTGCGATCAAGCGTGCGCTCGAACGCAGGCGCCTGACCGGGTAACAGGCCAAGATATAATACTTCGATGTTCGCGGCGGACAGGGTAAACGCGAGCAACGGCAGCGAAATCAAACAGCGAATCATCGTTCGATCTCCTTTCGAATTTCATCATTCGCCCGGTAAATCCAGCTCAGTATCTCCGCAACAGCCGCATAGAGTTCGGGAGGAATTTCACGGTCTACTTCAACCTGGGCCAGCAGTTCCACAAGATCATCGTCGCGCCGGATCGGAATGCCGGCGGCTTCGGCAAGGGCCTTGATTTTCTGCGCAACAAGGCCTTCTCCCTTGGCCACGACTCGCGGCGCGCCGTCCTCATCGTGCGTGTATTTGAGCGCAACGGCTTTTTCGCGCTGAAATCGCTTCGACATTCAATTTTCCCTCTATGGAACACAATTCGTCAAGGTAAAACCGATTGATCAAGCACAAAGTCATGCCGCGGACGGGTCGCGGCCCGCGGTCATGCGCTTACATCCAAAGCGCTGTCATGCCGGCGGGGTTCTCCGGCGCCGCGATGTTCCCCTTTAGCGCCGATCCGCTCGATATTCATGCGCACGCGGCCGCCGCCAACCGGCCCAAGCGCCGAAAGTATTGCCGGCGTATGCTCCTCAAACCAGCGGCGGGCGCTTTCCCGCGCAAAGGAGAGGATTACCAGCAGGTCCCGCCGCGGCGAATAATCAAGCCGCGCCTGCACCGCTCCAAGGGCGGCCGGTTCCGCATCGATTTGCACATAATATTTTTTCCGCCCTTCCTTTTTCTTTCTCCCGGATGAATGCTTTTTTATCAACTGAACGCGCACATCGGTCCATTCGTTGCCGATTTTCATCGGCAAAGCCAGGATCTGTTGCGTGCCGTCGGCCGTTTGCGCCGGACGCGCAAGCATCTGCAACATTTCCAGCTTGTTAAGCGCTGTCTCCGCGATAAAACGCGCCGCGAGGTCGGCAATCGGTGAAGTCCCCGGCGCCCGCTCGTTGACGATCGATTGCAGCTGCTGCTGCACCGCCCGGACCAGATCGCCCGCCCGGCGCGCGACGGCATGACGCTCGTCGCCCGGCTGCGGCGCGGCTGGCGGCTGGCCGCCGGCAAGCTGCCGCGCATCGCGCGCCAGGTCGGTAAGGCTGCGCGCCAGAACGCGGATGGTCTGCTCGATCTCCGGCGCGGAAGTTCCGTTTGTCAATTGATCCGGCGGGTCCGGCCGCCCTGCGGCGGCAGGCGATGCGGCCGCCTGCGGCGTTGTCTGTCGCGCCGGCAAACGTCCTGATGCATCAGACTGATCGGCACGCGGCTTTTCGGCAAAGCCGAAAAGCCGCATGAGGGCCGTTGCCAGCGCATCCAGGCGCTGGAGCGCCGGCGCGGGCGCAACCGCGGCGGACGGGGCCGCCGCGGTTGCGCCCGCGAAAGCCGGCGATACGCCATCGCCCGCAGCGGCGCCCGGCGGTGGAAGCAATGTGTCAAGATCGGCCAGCACCGCGCGCGCCAATGCCGCGACGCGCGGCGCATCCGGCCCGGCGGGTCCCGGATTCTCCGCCGCATCTGACGCCGGTCCGGCAACGGTCTGCGATGCCGGTCCCGGCTGCGGATCCGGAACGTTTTCGGCGGATGCGTCCGCCGACAGCCGGCCTAAAAGCGACAGCAGGAGCGCTTTCAGGCTCTGGGGAAGATCGGATGGCCGAACGGCCCCGGCGGCTTCGTTCTCTAATGTTAATCCGAGCTTCCGTACCATCTGCGGCACCATTTCCGATTGCGGTCCCGGGGACGCGGCCAGCAATTCCTCCATCGTCGAAGGCATCGGCATGACCGCCGCGCCCGCCGCAGCCCGGACCTGCCCGGGAAGATCGGCGGCCGACGCCAGGGGCGAAGCGGCCGGGAGAACGCTTTCGGAAATCCCGGAATCCAGCACCGCGGAAAGCCACTGGACGGCGGCGGCGCGTGCGCTATCGGTTGTCAACCCCGGCGCGGGCGACGCGGTTCCCGGCGTGTTTTCGGCGACAAACGCATCGATCCCGGCAAGGCGCGCGATGGACAGCGCGCCCCGGTCGGCAAGGTAGTGCATGAGCGGTTCCGGCCCCACGGCGCGCCAGAAATCCGCGGCGCGCATGGTCTGCAGCAGAAGGCGGAATTCGGCGGCCAGATCGGCGGGACGCAGCACCGACAATTCGGTGCCGCCGCCTTCAAGGGCGGCGGTGCGCAGGACCATGTCCATTTGCGGCAGGTTTTCAAAACGTTTGAATAATTCCGGGGCGGATACGCCGTTTTTCATCAGCCAGACGCGCAGGTTGTCAAATGAATCAAAGGTTTGGAACGATTCCTCGATCTGCTGCCGCACGATCGCCGCCGCCGGAGCAAACGATGCGGCGGCGGACCGCGCGTCGGACGGCAGCAGGCGGGACAACCGCTCCGCAAGGCCCGCGATGCGCGCCCGCACGATGGGGTCCGCAACATCGGCGTCGCCCCCGGCCGCATCGGCGACCGCCCGCGAAAGGGCGGCGGCGGCCTCGCGCACCGGGCGGTCCTGCCCGGCCGAAAGACGCTCGATTTCGCGCGCCAGCGGCGCAAGCGATTCGGACGACGCGGGCCGCTGGTTTGCATCTGTCAATTGTTGCGACAGGATGCGCACCGCCACCGCCAGCCGCTGCTGCGCCTGCTCATGAAGGCTGTCGTAGCTGTCCCGCGGCATTGCCGCGTCCTGCCTGGGCGCCTGATTTTCGGCGCGGATCAGCACCGCCCCGTTCGCGCCGGCGCTCAGATGCACCTGATCCCCCACGCTCAGCGAACCCGGGGCCACGGCCACCGTGACGTCCCGGCCGGCCATGCGAATGACAAAGGTGGAACCATCGATCTTTTGTTCAACGCGGCCCTTGCCAGAAACGGCCGCTGCCGCTGTGGCGTTGACAACCTGGGCCTGGATAAAGGAAAGGTTGGGTATCATGGGAAGATCGGACGATTCAACGCCCAATGTCCAGCAGGGAATGACCAATGACCAGGTTCCGGAACGGCATTTTGATATTCCATTAAGCAATCTCCATATAATCGACGATCAGGCCGGCCTTGCCGGATTGTCGTGATCCACCTTGGACATTCTGCGTTCCTTGCTGGACATTGGACATTCTCTTTTTGCATTTTTCTTCTGAAAAACCGGTTCAGGCATGCCGGTCCCGGCCTTGCGCCGGTATCGTGCCCGTGACCCGCAGAATCAGCGCCACCTGGTCGGCGCTTACGTGATATGTTCGCACCAGCTCCGCCACCGACATGCCTTGGCGCGCGCCGTCGATGATCTTTTGCTTGAGATCATCAGCCGGCGCATCGCCTGCTTTTGCCGCGGGCGCCGCTGGCGGGATCCGCGCTGGCGGCTCCTCGGACGATTCGGCCTCATTCTGCGTCCTGATCTTTTTGCGCAACGCCTCAATGCGCGAATCCACATTAAATGCCGCGGACTGAGGAGCAGCATCGGAACGCGCATCCTGCGCCCGCGGCATCTCAGGCTTCGGCTGCGGACGACTATAGGCGCCCGTAGTATACGTATCGGCATTTTTGCGGCCGGATGAAGACCGGTGACGCCAGGTCTGGATCAGCCCGATTACCAGCACGACGCCGGACAAGGCCGCGACCCCTGCGATGATAAGAATAAGCCAATCCAGCGTTCTTCCGGCTGCCAGAGGGCCTCGGATCTTCTTCACCGATTTTCCCTGGCCGGCGATCGATGCCGCGTTTCCGTTTTCCGCCGCCGGTTCATTCGATTCCAGATCTTTTTTAAGGGCCGTGATGGAATCCCGGATCGCGGCGGTCAGCTTTTCCAGCTCATCCAGCGATTCTCCTTTGCGCTTGAGCGCCTGCTTCTGCAGTTCGATGGAATCGAGCATGGCCGAAAACCGGAGCCGCTTCGCCATAGGGGATTCGGCAGCAGTCTGCGCCGGCACTTTCCCATTGATCGACAGCAGGGCGGCCATCAGCATGATCAGTATATATCGGGCAGTTGGATTCATCCGGCCATCCTTTGCGGGTAAGGGTGAATTCCGCAAAAATGCATAATCTATAAAAGATTGTGGCGCACTGGCATACAGAAAGGTAAAATATCATACGAGTATATGCCGGTTCCAGCCTATTATCCGAAAGGCCCAGGGGACGGGATATGCGGGGATTTATTGATACTCACTAATTCCATTGTATATTTTTTGTTTGAATTTGCCATTTTCGGAAGTGTGCCTTTATGCCCAGGCTTATCGTCTCATTTGAAAACGAGCCGTCCAAGACGTACGATATTCGCGAGCCGGTCATAACCATCGGCCGGCTTCCGGAGAACACTATATCCATAGTAAATATGGGCGTTTCTCGCCGGCATTCCCGCATCGAACTGGACGCCGACGGCAACTATGTCATTTCCGACCTTAACTCCCTCAACGGCACATTTGTCAACAGCGCGCGCGTTGCGCGCACGGTGCTCGCGGACGGCGATAAAATCCTTATCGGCCAGCATGCCATCACCTTTGAAAACGACGACGCCGTTCGGGTCACCGTCGACCGCGACGAAGCCGAACATGACGAAAACGCCACGGCCGCGCGCACGAGGACCACGCCTACGCCGGAGTCTGAAGACGTCCGGTTGGTGACCGCCGCGGAATCCGCAATCGATGAACGGCCCGCGGAAAAGGATAATGGGCCGGCGCCGGAGCCCGCCGACCGGGACAAAGCCGCGGCGCATCCCGGCTGTCCCATGCTCATCGAAACCAACAAGCATGTGGTTTACAAATTAGATAAACCCATCACCACGCTGGGCAACTCCGAAAACGACGACATCTTCGTCGACGGCATGTTCATCGATGAACAGCACATCGTCATCGAAAAACGCGACGATGGCGTATGGTTGTCGTCCAAGAAACTCCTGGGACCCATCAAAGTCAACGGCAAAAAAACCAAGCTGCACTGTCTCCAGCACAAAGACCGAATTGAAATCGGCACCAGCACCTTCCGGTATATGGAAAACGAGTAGACTGATGCGATTGGCGATCATCTCGGACATTCACGCCAACCTGGAGGCTCTGAACGCGGTTCTCGACGACATAAGCCGCCAGCGCATCGATGAGACCGTCTGTCTGGGCGACATCGTCGGCTACGGCGCCAACCCCAACGAATGCGCGGTCCTCGCGAAAAAGCACTGCGTGCTGACGATCCTGGGCAACCATGACGCGGCGGCGCTGGGGATCCTTTCCACCCAGAACTTCAACATACCCGCGCGCATCGCCATCGAATGGACCTCCGAGCAACTTGACGAAACGACAAAGACCTTCCTTAAAAACCTGCCGCTCAAGGAGACGCGCCACGACATTTCGTTCGTGCACGCCACGCCCTACGAACCCGACATGTGGCATTACATCAGTTCCCTCGAGGAGGCGGCCTATAATTTCCAGTTCTTCAAATCCGACTTCTGTTTCATCGGCCACACGCATACGCCCCTGATCATCGTGGTCAACGCCGAAAAGGAGCTGTATATCCACCAGGCGCCCGGACTCGATTACCGCGCCATGCCCGGCGCCCGGTTTCTGGTCAACGTGGGCAGCGTGGGCCAGCCCCGCGACCGCGACGCCAAGGCGTGCTACGGAATACTTGACGCTGAGGAAAAATCGTTCGTCTGCCGGCGGGTGCGCTACGAAGTGGAAAAGACCCAGACGAAGATGAAGAAGATCCAGATGCCGGAATTCCTGATTGCGAGATTGTCGGAAGGAAGATGAACCTCCGGCGACGCCGTTGCAAGAACCCCTTTGACGGCGGCGCCTCTATCAATCTTTAACGGCGCCCTAAAAGCCGCTTACATTCCCGCACCGCGCGCAAACACTATTTCAGGCTTGCAATACGTATAAAATATTGGTATATTATACGTAGAGGAGGCTGTATGGAAACCAAGCTTACGCTCAAACTCAGTTCTTCCACCATCAACCAGGCGAAACGATATATACGCCGGCATAAGGGGTACAGCCTTTCGCGGCTAGTAGAAAATTATTTCGACTCTCTTACCCGGGATGAAAAACAAAACCGATCCAGGATCCCCCCCATAGTGTCCAGCCTGGCCGGCGCCTTGAAGAATAAAAATATCGGAAACCCAAGTGACGATTATTCGGCATACCTTTTGGAAAAATACAAGTAAATGGATAGCCTGTTTATTGATTCCGACATCATACTTGACCTCTTTCTGGAACGTGAACCATTCTATAATGCCGCGCTGGATTTGTTTACCCTGGTCGAAGAAGCCAAAGTCAAGGCGTTTGTTTCACCTCTCATTTTTTCGAACCTTTTCTACATTTTAAGGAAAGTGGAATCCAGGGCTTTTGCCGTTCGCCTGCTCACAAGGCTCAAAGCTCTTGTGAGTGTTCTCACGCTTGATGAAAAAATCATTGAGCTTGCGCTCTCTTCCAGCTTCCGGGATTTCGAGGATGCCGTGCAATACTATGCGGCCCTGGAATCCAAAATCGACTACCTCATCACACGAAACAAAAGCGATTATAAGGAACCCGGCGTGATCATCTGCGATGCCGGCGAATACCTTGCCATGAGGTCATCCAAGCTGAAAAAGCTCTAGCCCACTGCTCCATCGTTCCCGATTCTCAGCTACTCTCCATCACAATTCTTAATCCCCTCCCCTGCGCGCCAATTATTTTTCTACTCGCATGCAAAGCTGATCGTCCAGCCATCCTCTCACTTCAACACCGGGTTTTCATCCATTATGGCATTATCCATCAAATCGCAGGACCTCGAAAAGTATTATCTCATCCAGGTCGGCCTTAAATTCAATGTTACCAATGCATCCGAGGTCCGGGATGCGATCGAGGAAGCGATGCACATCGGCAGAAAGCAGGTCCTGATGGATCTGAGCGGCGTTGCGGCGATGGACAGCACCGCCATGGGGACCATCGTGAAGTACCGGGAAAAACTGCATGAGATTGGCGGAAAGCTGGATCTCGTCTCGCCGCCGTCCAACATCCAGAAGCTGTTGACGTCATGCGGGCTGCAGAAGGTGCTGACGATATATAGAAGTCTTGCGGAAGCCGACCGTATTCTCCGCGCCGGCATTGTCAAGGAAGACCACGGGTTCTACGTTCTTTTCAAAGTGCCAAAGGAATTCAATATTACCACGGTCAATTCTTTGCGACCGGCGATCCAGAAGGCAAAGCAGCAGGGGTATAAGCAGTTTGTTTTCGATTTTTTCGACAATCACCAAATCACCAGCGTGGGGATCGGCATCCTGGTCAATCTTCATAAAGAGCTTTCGGCCGCCGGCGGCGGCGTCCACCTGGTGCGGCTGGAGCCGGAAGTGCACTCTCTCCTGGAAAGCACGAACGTGCTCACGCAACTGCCGGCGTACGCGAAAATCGAAGATGTGGACGAAAAACTGGTGGGTTCGGCGACGTAATGCGGCGGCGTCAGTTTTCCTTGGCTGATTCCTCATCAAGCACACGATGCATATCGCCCCATCCCCTTGCCCCTTCCCCGCCGGGGAAGGGGACGGGGTTTAAGGGTGCTTCATTACTACTACAAATATGTCGGTCCTACGGACCTGAAAAGCAATCAAAATCCGTTCATGCACTATTCTGCGGGATAGCAATGCGCATCATCGCGGATGGACTTTGCTTTGCAGCTGTTCAGGTTTTCCTTTGCTTCTTCGCGGCTTCGTGGTGGGATTTCTGTGTGGTCTGTACTGCTATCCGTCAGAATTTTGTATTTTTTTTCTCGTTTTAATTGGCTTTGTTTAGGATTTTGGTCATTCGAATTTGTTTCGGATTTCGAATTTAGGATTTCGAATTTCCTGGCTGCGGTTGCCTGTCTCCTGCATCTTTCCATACAGCCTATCCACCTGCATGCAAAACGCCTCGATCCGCGCCTCCACGATCTGGGGGAACGGGTTGCCGTCCGCTTCTATTGACAAAAAGGGCAGACTTTTCAGCCCGGCCGGCGCCGTGCCGTGGCCGTCGCCGAGCCGGCTTTCGACGGTGCGCTTGACCTCCATGGTCGACTCGGCCGAAAGCACCGCCTCGATCACGCGCGTGGGCATGCACGCGAAAGGGCCCACCGAGACCACACCATGCGCCGAATGCAGGATGTCCTTGAAGAAATTGCCGACGACAAGCACGGATTCGCCCGTGAACGAGGTGTCGAAGAATTGCTCTCCGTACGACATGATCCGTTGCATGTCGATAAGCTCGTATTCGTAAAGGCCGGAACGCGCCAGGGCCTTTTTAATCCGCTTCTCATACCCGTTCTGCAGCCAGAGCTTGGCCATGAACTCAATCCTGCCGCCCAGCGTGAAATCGGGATCGTACACTTTCCGCTGGACCATATAATCGATGTATTTAAGCCATTCGAAAATATGCGCTTTCTTCACCACAATGCCGCGCTCCTTGAGACGCGCCACCAGGTCGCGGCATGAGAAGTAATCGCGCCGCACGAAGATTTCGCCGAACAACGCCGCCTTCTTTGCCTTTTCAAGCGGGCATTTGAGCGGAATGGCCCGAAGCTTTTTCGCAACGTCGGCCAGCAGGCGGTACACGCCTTTTCCGCGATGATCGCGATACCGGGCGACAATGCGCGCCCACTGCGTTTCGAATTCCGCCGCGGCCGATGCGGGATCCGTTGCCAGCACGTCCAGCGCGTTCTTGATGTCTTCCATCACATCGGAGATCATGAATGATTTTAAAACATTCAGCACATCGTCCATGGGCATGCCGGCATAGCCGTTTTCCGTGGTCAAAGACAAGAGCGCCACATCGGCGATCTGCTGCTTTTCGATCATGCTGCGGATGAAAACGGAATATTGGGTGAACCGGCAATTCCCCGTGGTGGTGGGCATGAAATAGACCAGCAGTTCGTTGCTGCTTTTCCGGGTATCAAGGTAGTTGAGCAGGCCGCCCACGGTGAGCTGCAATGGCAGGCATTCTTTGCATGAGGCATTGGCGCGCCCTTGCTTGAGCACGTCGAAGGTATAGACCGGGACGCATGACGACCGGATACCCGCGCCGGCAAGCGCCGCGGAAACCAGCTCGCTGGTCAGCCGGCCCATGGACGGAAAGAGCAAATGCACGCGCGGGTCGTACAGGCTGACCTTTTCGCCGCGCGAAGTGACGAACCTCGTCCCGCCTTTTCCAAACTCGATGGTCGCCGGCGAAAACGGCGGCGGCACGTCGTCCTTTTTTCCTAGCTGGCGGTAGCGGTCCACAATGTCAAGAAACGCTTCGATGCGCGTATTGACGCCCGCGTCCGCCGTATGGCTGTCGAGTTCGAGCGTCAGCGACGGCTTGGCCTTCATGATGTCGCGGAAATACCCCACCAGAAACGAGTCCGGCCCGCAGGAAAAATTGGTGATGAACGCGCCGAACAGCTGCGGATGCTTCTTGACAAATGACGCGGCGCGCAACAGCAGCTGGCCGTTGCCCCAGCACATGTCCGGGTCGCAGGGCTCCCGGTCGAACGACAGAAAATCCCAGGGGATCGTCAGCACGCCGCGCGAGGCGAATTTCGTGGGAATGCCCAGGTTCGCTTCGGCGGCAAAGCCGTTATAGGTGCGGCCGAACACGACCATGGCGCGGTCCTCCGGCCTTTTTTCCAGATCGGCCAGCAGTTCCGCGCCCAGACGCTTGAGGTGCGCGGAAAACTCCCGTTGCCGTGCGAGCGCGCTCCGGAACGCGGCGGCGGCGCGATCCGCGTCCGCGCCCATGTCCCGTGCCATGGCGACAAACACCGGCCCTTGCGATTCGTATCCCCGGCCGAAGTTGATGATCGGCGACACGATTTTTGACGTATGGGGAACATCCTTGAATGCGCTTTTCAGCCAGTACTCTTCGCTCTGAAGCAGCATGCACGTGGACTGGTGTTCTTTCTTATAGGAGACGCTGTTTTCCACGTACATTTCTATGATGCGCGGCAGGAAAATGAAGTCCGTCTTCTTCTTGAGCAGGTCCGCATAGCAGCCATGCGCGATTTCGCCGGGATAGCAGAAGGCGGAGCGCTTGCGCTTGATGCCCTCGGGGTCCACGCGATCCGACAGCACTACCCGGAAACCAAGGGTGGAAAAGAAGTTGCTGAAGAGCGGGAAGAAACTGTTGGTAAGGTACGAGCGGCTGATGCCCACGGTTTTTCCCGGATGTTCCGTGCAATCGGCATAGGTTTTCAGCAGCAGTTCCTGGCGCAGACGCACGTAGTCGAGCTTGTCGGTCTGAAAGCTCAGATGATGGACCTGGTTGTAGTATTTGTTGCATGCGCCGCCAAAGGGAAATTTTTTGCCGTTGACAATAAGCATATTGATTTCGCAGCCGCGGTCGCACTTCTCGGCGCCGCCGGCGCACACGAAGCTCTTGCCGTACTCGATCTCACGCGCGGCAAGCGCGGCCAGGTCGAATGATCCACGCTGCGCAAGACCGCTCTCGATCCGGTTTTTCAGCTCCAGCGCCACGCCGAACGCGCCGATGAGCCCCGGTTCGGGCGGCACGATGATCGGTTTGCCGATGAGCACGGCCATGGCCAGGGGCACCGCCCGGTTATAACAAACGCCGCCCTGCATGAAGATCTTCTTCCCCACCTTGCGCTGGCCCTTGACGCGGTTGACATAATTCATGCAGATCGAATAGACCAGCCCGGCCACGATGTCTTCCTTGGGAATGCTCTCGTGCGTGGCGGTTTTGATGTCCGAACTGATGAATGCGGCGCACTGGTCATTGAAATTAGGGGGCCGCGCGCCCTGCTGCGCGATGGTCTGGATCTCGCGATAATTGATGCCCAGCGATTCCTGCGCCGATTCTTCGAGAAACGATCCGGTGCCGGCGGAGCATGCCTCGTTCATGGCGTAATCCGACGGCACAGCATTTGTCAAGTACGTATATTTGGCATCCTGGCCGCCGATCTCAAAGATCGTATCGACCTCTTTATCGAAGAACGCCGCGCCCGTGGCATGGGCGATGATTTCGTTGATGATCGCGTCGGTCTGCGCATGCAGGCCGGCGATATGCCGGCCCGAGCCCGTGGTGGCCAGGCCGATCACGTTGACCGGCGCCGACACCTGGCCGCATATCGCGGCATAGCATTCGCGCGAGGCCTTGACCGGATTGCCGTTGGTGCGCAGGTACACGGAGGCGAGCATGCTGTTGTCGGCCACGCGCAGCAGCACCGCCTTGGTGGTGGTGGACCCCACATCCAGGCCCAGGATGCATTCGTCGCCCGGCTGCGCCGTTGTGCGGCCGATGTCGCCGAACCTGACGAGCTTCTCGCCTTCAGTCAATGGCGGCAGGAAGGTGAACGAGGTGTGGCCGGCCTTGAAAATGCCGCCGCCACCGGCCGGCGCCTTTACTTTCCGGTTTCGCGCATACAGCGCGGCGCCCAGGGCCTCAAACAGGTCCGCGGTATCGGGAATATGCAGGCGTTCGAGGCGCGGACGCAGAAAATCCATGACCACATGATTGTGCGTCACCCCGCCGATGGCAATCACGCGTTTTTCGCGGATTTTTTCCAGCAGGTCCATGACCTTTTCGGCCATCATGAGCGAAAGCCCGGCGGTCACGCGGCCGATGGGCACGCCCTTGTTGAGCGCATGCGTGCAGTCGCTCTTGCAGAACACGGAGCAGCGGCCCGATACTTTGTACACATCGGAATTCCGCGCGAGCTTGACGGCCTCTTCGGCGTTGATGTTCATGCGCCGGATCTGCTGCAGAAAAAATTCGCCCGTGCCCGAAGCGCATTTATTGCCGGTCTCCACCGTGGCGATGCTGCCGTCGGCGTCCAGCACATACACCACGAAATTTTCAGCGCCCAGGGACGCGACCGCGGTATAGGCCGCATCGCGGCCTTCGCAGGCATACAGAAACTGCAGCGCCTCTTCCACGGCCTCGGGCTCGGTGATTGCGGGCAGGTCCACCAGATCGCGGAACTTGCGGCCGGTGATGGTCACATAGTCATATTTGTCAATCTCAACGTCGCCCAAAAGCTCAAGGAACACGGAGCGCGGATTGCTTTCGTGGTTGCGCACCAGCGTGCGGCCCGTGCGGAGCGCGCCGTTGTCGTCGATGAGCTCGATGACCTTGATGTTCGATGCGCCCAGGCAGATGCCCAGGGAACGGGTGATCGGCATAGGAGGTATGGCTTCCAATGAAAAAGCGGCGTCAACCGGCTGTTCTCGCCGGAAATCCAAAATTCAAAACGAATGCCGGCGGCATCAATGCTTAAATTCCGGAAACACCAAAAATATTTCAGGCTGGCATCGAATAGCCAGAGGGTCCCCGGTTTTACATGCAGTTGATTCCCTGAACCCGCAATACCAGCCGCCGAAATAACGTATTTTAAACGACACGCGATCAGTCTTCACCGATAATCGCGCCCCCCGCAGAACCAATGGCGGTTTATCGCGGAACGCTTCATCGACGAAGCGCGGCCGGACCCGCAGGCACGGCACAGCCGTCCGTTTGCCGCCCGCGCCGATACGACCCCGGACCAGATATTATTTCCGCGCCCCGCAACCCGATGTTTCCAAGCGGCGGGCGCCTCATATTCGCAAGGACCAATCGCATGGCAACCATCATCAAACGGGAACAGCTCTCCACGCAAGTCGTGCGCATGCGTGTGCATGCGCCGCGCATTGCCGTCAAGCGAAAGGCCGGGCAATTCATCATCCTGCGCCCCACCGCGGACAGCGAACGCATCCCATTAACAATTGCGAATGCCGACCCGGCCGGCGGATGGGTGGAGATCATCTTCCAGGTGGTGGGCGCCACCACGACAAAGCTTGCCTCCCTCAAGGAGGGCGACACGATCCTGGATTTCGCCGGTCCGCTTGGCAAACCCACGCATATAGAAAAATTCGGCCGCTGTGTCTGCATGGGAGGCGGCGTGGGCGTTGCGCCGCTGTACCCCATTGTCTGCGCGCTCAAGGCTGCGGGCAATCACATCACCGCCATCATCGGCGCGCGCAGCAAAGACCTTGTTATCCTTGAAGAAGAAATGCGCGCGCAATCCGACCGGCTCCTGGTCACCACCGACGACGGATCACATGTACGCAAAGGGTTCGTGGTCACGGTGTTCGACGAGCTGATCGCCGCGGGAGAAAAGTTCGATTTCGCGGTCGTGATCGGCCCGGTCATGATGATGAAATTCACATCCCAGAAGAGCGTGGCCGCCGGTATTCCCACGGTCAGCTCGCTCAACCCCATCATGATCGACGGCACGGGCATGTGCGGCGGCTGCCGGGTCTCCATCGGCGGCGAAACGAAATTCGCCTGCGTTGACGGCCCGGAATTCGACGCCGCGAAGATCGATTGGGACCTGCTGGTGCGCCGCCTGGGCAGCTATGTGCCGTTTGAAAAGAAAGCCCTGCAGGACCATGCGTGCAGACTGGAGGGTGTACGATGAACCAGGCGCCATCAAAAATCAGGCCCGATCCGATTCCCATGCGCGAACAGCCGGCGCAGGAACGAATCCATAATTTCAATGAAGTGCCGCATGGATACTCCGAATCCGAAGCCAGGCAGGAGGCCGCACGATGCCTGCAATGCAAGAAGCCCAAATGCGTTGAAGGCTGCCCGGTCAATGTGCAGATCCCGCAGTTCATCCAGCTCATTGTCGACGGTAAATTCACCGAAGCGGCCCGGAAAATCAAGGAGACCAACGCGCTTCCGGCCGTATGCGGCCGCGTGTGCCCGCAGGAAGAGCAGTGCGAAAAGCTTTGCATCATGGGAAACAAATACAAGCCCGTATGCATCGGAAACCTCGAACGCTTTGCAGCGGATTGGGAGCGCGAGCACGAGGGTTACGCGATGCCCGCCATGAAACCGAAAAACGGGAAGAAGATCGGCGTTGCCGGTTCCGGTCCCGCCGGACTGACTGTCGCCGGCGAACTCATCAAAGAAGGTTATGATGTCACGATTTTCGAGGCCTTGCATCACCCCGGCGGCGTGCTGGTCTACGGTATTCCCGAATTCAGGCTGCCCAAGGCCATCGTGCGCCGGGAAATCGGCTATCTCGAAAAACTGGGCGTGGCCCTGGAAACCAATTTCATTGTGGGAAAGACCGCCACGGTTGACGAACTGATGAGCCAGGAGGGCTATAGCGCCATTTTCGTGGGTTCGGGCGCGGGCTTGCCGTCGTTCATGCGCATCCCCGGCGAAAACAGCATCGGCGTCTATTCGGCGAATGAATACCTGACGCGCAGCAACCTGATGCAGGCATACCACGAGAACGCGGACACACCCATCATCCGCGGCAAGCGCGTGGTCACCGTGGGCGGCGGGAACGTGGCCATGGATTCGGCGCGCACGGCCATTCGATTAGGCGCGGAAAAATCCATGATCGTTTACCGGCGCAGCGAGGAAGAGATGCCCGCGCGCAAGGCCGAAGTCCATCATGCGAAGGACGAGGGCATCGAGTTCCATTTACTGTGCAATCCTGTCGCCATACTCGCGGATGACAAAGGGTTCGCGCGCGGCATCCGCTGCATCCGCATGGAACTGGGCGCGCCCGATGAATCGGGCCGCCGCAGGCCCGTGCCCAAAGCAGGGAGTGAATTCGAGTTGGAGTGCGATGTCGTGATCATTGCCATCGGCAACAGGCCCAATCCCCTGATCCCGGACACCACGCCGGATATTAAGATATCCAAATGGGGGACCATCGAAGCGAATGAAAAAGACGGAAGAACGTCGAAAAAATTCGTGTATGCCGGTGGGGATATCGTGACCGGCGCGGCAACGGTGATTCTGGCCATGGGCGCGGGCAAAGCCGCGGCGGGGAGCATAATGGAGGATGTGGGGAAATAAAGAAAATACAAATACCTTTTTAGCCACGAATCTGCACGAATAAACACGAATCGGAGAGACGGATGCTCATCCGATTATACAATATACCTTTTCCATTCCAGCCTGGCATGCGGGCCGAAATTAATAAGCAAGCCGACCTTGATCTTTGTTGCTTTAAGGTAATGCAGGAGCTGAGCTTCCTCCGTTGACGTGAGCATTGGAATGCATTTCAGCTCAACGAGCACTTTATCAAAGCCTATATAATCGGCTTTATACTTCTTTTTTAATAATCGGTCTTTATAATACAACGGAATTTCCTTCTCGAGAACATATGGAATTCCTCTCAGTTCTGATTCAATCCCCATTGCTTCTTCATACACCGCTTCTAAAAATCCGGCGCCAAGCGTGTTGTAAACATCCATGGCTGCGCCGACAATTGCAAAAACCTCGTCTTTATAGACTAATTCTTCTTGCATAGTCTCTCCTGTTTATATTAGTGTTTATTCGTGCAGATTCGTGGCTAAATTTCTTGCTTTCTTCATGAATTAGTGGATTTTAAAAATGGAGCGGGAAACGGGACTTGAACCCGCAACCATCACCTTGGGAAGGTGGCACTCTACCGTTGAGTTATTCCCGCTCAAATCAGAGGAGAGCAATTATACCGTAGCGTACTCTTAAGATACCATCTATCTCCTTTTCCTGTCAATAGTTGGGCTTGTAGTGCAGCAGTTCCGCAACTTCTCTGTGAAATAGCGTACTATCAAAGGCGCACCCCCAAGATTTATCCATTCAGGAACTTTTTGTCGGGATAGGCCGAATAAGTGGATCAAATTTCAGCGGGTATGACT
>Ga0315279_10004793_pt1 | contig 17965 bp, 34 predicted proteins | sample YL17G06_20_MG_FD_203694 | JGI IMG/M metagenome (GOLD analysis project Ga0315279, IMG submission 203694) | Sediment microbial communities from Yellowstone Lake, YNP, Wyoming, USA - YL17G06_20 | ecosystem: Environmental > Aquatic > Freshwater > Lake > Sediment | place: USA: Wyoming | collected... | reverse complement strand
TTTTCCTCCCTGCTGAAGTCTAAACCTGACCGATGGGTTACACTGGTGGACATACATGTTTGCTCTCTATGTACCGTGCTGCTTTGCTCTGCTCTGTCTGTGTGTTGTGCTACTTTGTGTTGTCTGGTATTGGTTACTTTATGGAGGTTGCTAGGGTTTGGGTGATAAAGTTCCTGAATTTGAGTGGGTTGTATGAAATACTCCTCGAGGAGATATGAAGTTAAGAGCTAAGACTTGTTGGACTCGTTTCCTAAAGAAAAAAGGGCGGGTTGAGGTATTGAACGGTGATTTGCTTGAGGTCGATCCTGATCATCTGGCTAAAGGCTTAATTAAGCTTGGCTGGTGTTTTCAGGTTGGTGTATGAATGATTTCTTATCGCAGGGTGCTTTGGTCCAGGGAAGACGTTAGGCGTGCTGCCGGTCACTTGGGTATTGATGTGTTTGATTTGCTTGAAATGTGGTTTGAGGTCGCTGATCTGCCTGTCGTTGCTTTTTATATCCCTGGGCCGTTTGAGTGTCCTTTATTCGATTCTATTTCCGGCCGGTGCAGATTAGGTGATGACAGGCCTTTGGTGTGCCACGCGTTGGGGTCTAAATGAAATCTAAGAATAATTGTAATCATCGTGTGCCTGGTACCAGGTTCAAGGTAGTTGAAACTATGATTCCTTCATTGTCTGATCATTATAGGGTTTATAGGGAAAACTCTGCTAATAGTCGTGATCTCTTAGCCATGTTTCGTTACAAGGTTCATGCAGAACATTTCAAGTCTTATTTGGAGATGGGGTTTCAATGATAATCAGGTTCAGTTATAATTATTGCAAGATGCCGCCTGGGTATAGTGAATCTGAGCTTTTGGAGGTGTTCAGGGTTCGCGCTGATACGTTGTCTAAGCATTTTATAGATTGGAATACCAAGAAACGTGATGGCACGTTCTTTATTTTGCCTAAATTTGATTGGGCTTTGGTTTTGTTGCTTCGCACTCGTTCTACTGGTTTGGTGTGGACGACCATAAGGGCTGCTTATGATGATGTTGAAGCTAATTATCGTTCTCGTATTGGCGAATACTTTGAGTGTGTAGTTACGTAGGTTGAGTAATGCCAGGTCAAACCTTTGAGCGTGATATGGTCCATGCGTTCAATGATTATTTCGAGCGCTGCAAAGTAAAGGCAATAGCTTATCGCCATTATCAGATGCGTTATCAGCCACAATTATTTGATGTGTTGGTTGATAGCAGGAGGAACGAGCTTTATTTGGCCATGGAATGCAAAAGCATAGACACTAATAGTGTTAGCGGTTTGTATTTTAAGAAGCATTTCAGTTGGAAGGGTGAGGTGTGTCAAGTTGAACGCGAGAATACCTGGCTCGAACGTGCGGGTCGCAATGCATTCCTCGTTGTCGAAGCTCGGCGAGGGAAGAATAAGCGAACGACTGTGTTCTTTGTACCTTGGAGAATTGTGTGGTATAGCTTTAGTCGTGGATATCCGAGTTTGGAAGGTGATCAAATAACTTATTGTCCTGCGATTGACAAGCAAGGAGGAAAGTACTTAATCGAAGAGGACGTAATGGAACAGCTAGTTAAAACATTGGACAGTGGCCCTAAACAGGCAAGCAAAGTAAAACCTAGAAGGAGATAAAAAATGGTAATTGGTGTTGAATTGACAACTGCTATTGACCATGCTAAGTTAGTTTGGCGCGATCGTTTTAAAAGACGTGCGGATCGCACATATACAGGCGTGGATAGGATGCGCGCATGACAACGTATAATGCTTGCATTGAAAGCTGAATTAGATGACTCTGTTTTAGGAGATGATAAAGAATGAAATTGTACCTGAGTTTTGGATTTGTGGCTGATGATGGACAGAGTACCAGGCTCTTTTACCAAGAGCAGGATGTGAGTGAAGCATCGTTAGGGGGCCTTGTTGAGTTCGTAATGAAGTACCTGAAGGATTTGGTATGACTACTAACGAGGATAAGGTAATTGCTCAAGGTTGGCTTGATGAGGATGGTATCTGTCAATTTCCTGATGATGTGGCTGCGGTTCCGGTTGGTTTCATAGCACCTGGGTTGTTTATTGCCATGTTCTATCCTGGCAATGAAGCTAGGATCCAGATAGCGATAGATAAAGGCTATATCAAGTTTGTTGATGGAGAAGGTAACAGGTATAGCTTCAAGGATTATGTAGCTAAGTATCCTGACTACCCGGATCCTATCTATGTTCTTGAGCTTCAAGGCAGATGGCCTCCACAGGTTAAGAAGTTCATAAGATTAGGCAGAGGTTAAGTTATTCCTCTGCTGTTTTTTGTTCTATTTTCCATTTATACCAGTCCTCGAAGTTTGATGGCTTGAATATCACTACTTTGATTCCTGCGCTTTCAACGAACTTGCGTGTTTCGTCATCTATCATAGCACAAACTAATAAAAGCTTGATTGGTAAATCTTTATATTTGATTAACATAGGTGTCTGGGGCAAAAGTGATTTGTAAGTGAGCATTTGGCTTACTACTTCCACTTTTGCTCTCATTTTACCTTCGATCAATAGCATATGATCATCCATTCTGACTATACAATCAGCCCAACGTCTTGTACGTGAATAAATTGGATCGTTGTGTCCTCCTGGTATTGGACCAACTTCTTCTCTGAACCATTTTGGTTTATCTGCATAAAATTGGTTAGCGTATTCATACATTAGCAATCTTTCCCAATTTACTCTCTTTCGCGTAGTCGTTGGTATTTTTACTATGCCTGCTTTGATAAGAGCGCTCATAACAGCGTCGGTTGTTGCAGTTACTAACGTTGGGTCAACAGTCGGATTTAGTTCTGTCATTTCTTAACTTCCTGGGTAATGTCCCATAGAACATTCTAAGAACATTCCTATAAATGTTCCTTAGGAAAGTTCATTAATAACCATAATTGAATAGATTTAAATATATGTTCTGTTTTAACGTTTTCGGTAAGGAGAATCGAATTATGGTTAAAATGCCAAGTCAGGCACAGATACAACAGCGTTATACTAGCGCTATCCCGATAGTAGCGGAACGCTATAAGAATGGTGTTGACGGCACTACAGATTGGAAGACCAGAGCTATTGAAGGTCAGGGTCTGTATGTACAGAGAATGCAGGATCAGTCTGTTCTTGCTAGACGCGAGAGTGGGCTTCAGAAGGTCTCTGACGCCGAATGGAAGCAGAACGCACTTAGCAAGGGTGTTCAACGTATTGGTCCAGGTATGACTGCGGGCGCATCTAAGCAAGCATCGGGCTATGAGCCTGTTCGCAAGGAGCTTGAAGCTCTTACACTTGCTCCGCGTGTTGCTGACTCGAATACAAACATTGATAACAGGGTCAAGGCCGTTGTTGCAGCGTCCAAGCGTGCTGTTGGCAAGAGTTGAGGTGGTCTGAATGTTACCGTTTAACATACAGCCACTCGCTCAGGATGAGCCCAGCACCTCAGATGATACCGTCTACATCAAGGATCTGCCTAAAGCAGGATGTTTGTCCGGTATAGATCTGAAGTTCCTAATTGCGAACTTGACACATGCGAATGGTAACCCGGCAGGTAACATCCTCGATTGCATTAACAAGATCGAGATAGTACGGAACGGTGATGAGAGAATCTTCAGCATGTCCGGTAATGAGCTGTTTCAGCACTATTGGGTCCAGGATGGCAAGCCTCCGTTCCATGAGTTCAACGGGCGTAACTCTGAGGAAGCATTCGTTGTATTTCCCATCAGGTTCGGGCGGTTCATGGGTGATACCCAGTTTGGTCTTAACCTCGCCAAGGCCTCAAATACGCAGTTGCTCATAGACTATGCTCTTAACCCGGTTGGTGACAACAGCGATGGAGATCCTACGGGTTTCAAGACTGCTACGACTGTGATTAATGCGATGATGCACATCACGCCACCGGATAGGACCGTACCTTTCCAGGCTTGCATCGGGCTCAGACAGTATTACACGCATGCGACAACTGCATCTGAAACTAAGAGAATGCAGCTGCCTATGCAGAATCCGCTTTTGGGTATGGGTGTGTATAATCACCTGTCAGCTTATAGCCAGAACTCGACTGTCGCGAGCTTGAATCTTGAGCTGAACAATGGTGATAAGATTCCCATTAGAGGCAATTGGTACGATCTTGTGAGGATACAGGCACAGCATATCTTTGACAACAACCTGCGTTTCCTGACTCTGTGGACGACTGGTAAGACTCTCGATCTGCTGACCAACTGGATTCAGGGCGTCTTTGTCAAGCCTATGTATAACACGCCTACTACGACCTGGCAGAACATTATCAGAGCACCTCAGTTATCTATTGCTGGTGGGTTGCTCACTATGGCTGCTGGTCCTGCGCTTGGTGTAGATCTGGATGCTGCAACAACTATTACTGCTGCTGCAAATGCCATCAACCAGCCCTATGATGTGCTTGTCCAGAGCTATCCTGATAGGTATGTTTACCTGCCTATGGCTGACAAGATGAATATGGCCGAGATTACTCAGCCCAACCTCTACAGTCTCATCGAAGCAGTAGTCAAGGAAGGTGCGACTGGTAGCGCAACGGAAAGCTTGATCGTAGAAGAGTTGAGGACAGCTTGAATAATCGATATCTCGGAGATTGAAATGTCTCGGTATTGGTATGCTGAGGTGCGACAGTCAGCCGGTTCGGCTGGTGTCGTATCTATTTATTCTCATGTTAATGATCATTCGCGTGCTATCAAGGTTCTGAGCTGTACTGCTAAAAGCTCTGGTGCTGTTGCTGCTGTGGGTGTAAGTTTGCATCGTGATAGAGCTGGCAAGTCTATACCTGTTTACTTGAACACCGAGACTTTGACCGCTAATGAGACTACGACAGCACCTATGCCGTTCTTGCTTCTGCCTGGTGAACGCATTAAGGCTACGTTCAGTTCTACGGCAGCAGCCACGGACGTATTAGAGTTTGTTGCATTTGGTGAATACGTAGAAGTGCTAACGTGATCATGCAGGATATACTTACATGCATTACAGCTATGATGCTAATGTACTTCCTGTTCATACCTCGTCTAATCCCTTGGAAGTACCAATAAAAATTAGTACAGGTATCATTAAGCATGTCAGCTTGATCTTTCCTCCTGGTGCTGTTAGACAAGTGTACTGTACCTTCTGGGATACTGCTGAACAGTTATTACCTACTAACTTGGATGGCACGTATCATGAGGATAATTATTCAGTAGAAATTGAGTGCTACATGCCTACTTGGATATATGGTAACGATTTCTGCTTGCTAGCTTGGAATCGTGGATGTGCTTATCCTCATAATGTTCGTGTTATGCTTGATGTCCAAGGAGTAGATGAACCTGATCTAGGTAGCACCGTGCAAACATTAAATAATGTGATTGATACATTAGTTAGTTTAATCAAAGGGTGGTTCTAATGGTACAAGCTGTAGCGTACGAATGCGATCTATGTCATAAGTTGACCAAGGATATCTTTGGTTTGACTGTAGAGTCCATTATTCATTATTTCAGCATTGGCGATAGTATTGATCAGCCTAGAGTTAATCTGTCTGTTTGTTGTGGTTGCTTGGCTGATATAGGCAAGGTGTTGACCAATGGGCTACACTAAGAAGCTTACTGTGCCTGCTAATACTTTACTCACATCACCTGTCTCTACAACCATAGTTTTATCTGTAGGCATCCTTAACCAAATCCAGATACTCTTTCCTTATGGCTGTGCTCGTGCTGTTCATGTCCAGATATACGACGGTGCTACGCTTGTATATCCGAAGAACGCAGGTGAGGATTATGCTGAAGATGGAGATACTAAGATTGTTAACGATTTTGTTATCTATGATTCAGCTAAGACACTCACGCTTAAAGGTTGGTCGCCAGGAACTACATATCCTCATATTGTAACCTTTAGTTTCCTTATGAATACTGTTGAAGAAAATGCCATGAAAGCACATGGATATTACTAAGAGGTATAGTACATGAAGAAGATTATCATAGTAAATGATCTAACTGGTAAAGAGCTTACTGATCATATACATATAAGCATAGAGAAGCCTAGTATGATGATAGAGTATCCTAAAGGTAACTTTACTAATCGTTTAGAAGTAGATATAGAAGAAAAGGATATACATGAGTTACTAGGTAAGATAAAATATAGTGCTCCTCTTGATATGACCATAAAAACTATTGAGGTTGTCCCCGATGGTTCAAGATTATCCTGATTATATGCAAGATGTGGATAGATCTCCCGTCCAGAACATAGGATATCAAACATACGGGGTGCATTCAGTAGAGAATCAAGTATGTGCCGCTAATAGTTTAGGCTCTAATATTTGGGATATTCCCGATGATGGTTACTGGTATCAAATAGAAAGTGTATTTTTCATAGTGAACCATTTATATCCATTTGGTTCTTATATCGAGACAGCACCTAATCAACACATTCCTGTTTGGTCTGTTATTAGTTCTGCTAATGACAACGGCAGTTCAGTTATGGATATGAGTATGTTAGGATCATTTTCTGTTCGACATCCTGTTTCTCTGAAGTTTAGTATTTACAATTTCAGATTAGTATCTGTGACTTGGAACGTATACGCAAACTATTATAAGTATTTGGTAGAAACATGAATGAGGATAAAATAATATGGTGAATGACTTTCCCGATTACAAAGAAAAAATAAGCAGAGAACCTGTACGGCCATATTCTTATGTTAGTTATCTTAGTTATGGTGGGTTTTCTATAGTACCTGGCAAAACTACTCAATATTTATCTTATAGTATTCCTGATGATGGTTATCTATATACTCTCGTTTCATTTCGCTATACACAATTTGATTATACTAGTTTAATGGCTTTGGGTCATAACTACAAGTGTTTTGCTGGATTTTTGCTAGATCAAAATACCAGTGATTATGTTTGGAATTGTGCTGGCTATTGTGGTCATAAGCTTCTTTTTGTTCCTAGTCGGTCGGGTGGTTTGTCTCTTTCTTATCCCGCTGCATTTGTTATGAGTGCTTATAATTCCCTTATGGCTTTTGGAGGACTTGAGATGTATATCAATATGTACAAGAAGCTCAAGGATGTGTGAATTGCTATGGGTCAAGATTTCTATAGAAGGGTGGAAGGATATAATCTTCCTTTTTATGTTTTTGGGAGTGGTAGTTTAGCGCGAAATGCTACACTAACTCTCAATGCTCCTGCCGGGCCGGGGAAAGTGGAGAAAGTATTCGTTATGGTTTATGTTCCAGCAACAGAGCAACTATATGATGATTATATAACTTTAAATATAGACGGTGTCAACATTATTACTTATTGTGGTTACCTAATGTTACTAACTTACGAGAGGGTAAACGTTTCAGGGCCCATATTATCTCGGATAGCCTCCACAATTGTTGCTCAATATCAATTCGTGGCGGACTGGGATTATGAGAGTTCTCTTAGTTTGGCGATTACAAATATCTACTCTCCAAATCCTACAAGTTATTCTATAGTAATTTGGGGTAGAAAGGGAGCATGAAGATTTCGAGGAGTTGAATAAATATGAATATATTTGAGTTCATGTTGAGGCTTGCTGAGGCTCAAGGCATAGCTGCGTTGTTTGGTATATTGATGCTAACGCAAAACTACATCTACACCAAGCGCATAATAGCCAAGAACTGCGAGATGGAGAAATTCCTCATGGATTGTGTCAAGGAGCACTTCACTGGGGAGCACAAATCTCAGAGAGGGACGTAAGGTATGTCTACCATGCTTGTGGAAGCCTACTACGTACCCGTAGAGACAAGACCTCCCTATCTGAGCTATCACCTAGTGTCCAGTATAATAAAGTCGAGCTTTGGGACTGTAAAGGGCTTTATAGGTCAAAGAGGATAAAATGAAGCAAATAGCATATTACTCAGATTGGAAAAAGGGTACAAAAGCACCTGAGCAGGATGACAAGGAATACGAACGTAGACTTAAGCAGCTCAAAAACAAGTACGGAGAGGTTTAAGTCATGGCTACTTCTCGCCTTGGATCTTTAGCTACTGCGGTTAAGGCCGCTGGTTTAACTCAACCGCGTGTCGTTTCTACTCCCGTAGCTACTCAACGCATCACATTTACCCAGGTTTCTGTTCCTAGTGCTCCTATCGGTCAAGCGCCTTCTTATTATCCTGGTATAAGTGGTGTTTCTGCTGTTTCTGTCGTTCCTGTTGCAACAGTACCTAAAGCGGCTGCGGTCCCGTCCATGATGCCTGTAGTTGTTGTACCTAAAGTAACTTATCCTACAAGCGATTTCAGTCTTGACGCTCTTGCTAATGTCGATCCTAATGCTATTGTATTTAATCTACATGGAGCAGCCATCGCGCGTGGAGATATTGCGGACATGGCAAACGCAGCTACTCCACAGGCAGCGCTCGTCCTGGCCAATGCGGCATCAAGCGTCAAATCCATGATGCCTAGCATAGATACTGCTGTTGCATCTATGCAAACTGCTATTCAAAAAGCTAATGTTGCTGCTCAAGCAGCTAACACGTTACCGATGGCATCTGCGTCTGCTAAAGCTGCTGCTAGTTCTGCGGCAGATGCTGCTCGTCAAGCAGCAAATTCAGTTCAACAGGCAGCGGACAAAGCTCGTTCTGCGGCTGCTAGCATAGATAGTATTGCGACTGTTTCGCTTGTTCAGGCTTACGTTTACGAAGCTAACATGGCAGCTCAAAAAGCTAATCAGCAAGTACAAGCAGCTATCTCCGCTCAAGCAGAAGCCATTCGTTCCAACGAAGCGAATATGAATATAGGAATAGCTCAAGTAGTACGTAAAATAACTGATATCCTTGTTTCTCGTACACCGACTATCGCAGACTTGGTAAGTATTAACTTGCCTGAGTCCAAAAAGCAAGAGCTTATAGCAGCTATAAAAGTCCCTACAATCAGTACCACAGAAATACCATATCCTTCTAAAGCTGTTACTGTCGGTGCTCAAGAAATTTCTATGACTGAAACACTGACCGCACGTACTCCTGGGCTTAAGCCTGTTACTGTAACCGAAGTAGCCAAGCCTACATATAAAGTAGCTGAAGTATTCCCTGTTACACCTGTAATAACACCAGCACAAGCCGTCGAAATAAGTGCACCTTGGGAAGTACCTGCTTATCAGCTTGAACCTGATAGTCTTGCAATGGAGATAGCATTACAAGCACGTACACCTGAACTTAAGTACACTACTACAGGAATGGCTTTGGTGGTAGCAAGTCTTAAGTTGCCTGAAGCAGTAGTTAAATCCGGTGATGTAACTCAAATACAGAAAGCTATCGAAGCCGTCTACGCTGTAAAACCCACCCTTAAAGCTGAAAACCAGGTATTCCTTACTAAAGTAGCTGATCCCAAATATTCTCAAAAGATTGTAATTCAATCTGCTCTAACTAATCAACTTGGTATCGCTGGACTTAGAGAAGAGAAAACCATCGGAGATATGCTCAAAGAAGATTTATATAAACATCCCGAATGGGGACTGAGCAAGGAACGGACCGAAGATCTGATTAATTATTATCCTGAGATTGGTTTGTCTCTATTAGCCGGGTCTGCTAATATTGGAGATATTAATAACTTCTTCGACCAACGAGATCTCTTACGTAGCCAGGGACCATCTGTTGGACTACTTACAGCCGATGACGAACTTAGAGTAAGCACTCTCGTGGCTGCTGCGTACAAAGCAGGTGCAAGCGAAGGTATAGCTCAGTCTCTTGTAGCTGAGTATATCCAGAGATTAGATGCTCAAAGCAAACAAAAGATGTCTGATTGGGTTACATCCGGTGGTTTAATTAATGGTACTAATCTTGCTCTTCAGCTTCTTAGTCCTGGTCAGACTATAGGCACTTGGATGAGTGATCCTACAAACCAACTCTATCTTACTGCTGGTTCGATTACTTTAGGTGGTGTTGGCGGATTTGCACTTAAAGGGTTAGCTGGTGTCCTTGGAGGTGCTATGATGGGCGTGTTTGCTGGAACTGAAATACCCAATCTTAGCAATTCTAATGTCTTTGCTTCTAATACTATCCGGAAACTAGAAGCTGCTGGCATCAAAGATGCTGCTGTGAGCATCGGAGAATATAAAAAGGAATATGATGATGTAACCAAAGATTACAATGATGCATTAGCACGTGGTGATCTTGCTGGTGCTGATAAGTACGCTTATCAGTTACAAGGACTTGGCGATCGATACGCTGATTTCGTAGATACCAATTGGGCAGCATACGAAAAAGCAGGTATCCTGGATGATACCCGGACTGCTATCACAAATCAATATGATACAGCCACCCAAAACAGATTCACGAAGGGCACTCCATCCAAAAATATCGGTGAACAAACTCTGACAGGGTACGATGCTAAGACTGATCAACTTAGTGTAAATGGTGTACTATTGAAGAATTATGATGGCAGCGTGTTGCAACTCCCACCAGGTGAATACAAACTCGAATGGAAACGAGCTGGTTACGATCTAAGCAGCTTTTTGACCACTGTTACTAGTGGTGGTAATATCACAATCAACAACATTAAAGATCTCCCTTCATCCAAACAAGCTCAACTAGCAGCACAAGATAAGAAAATTGCTGCTGTCCAAGATCCTTTTACTCTTGCACAAAAAACTACTACTACAGAGAAAGAAGCAGCATACCAGGCCGGTGTTAACTACAAAATAACTTGGCAACCTGGTTGGCAAATACAGGATCCATACACCCTCGAATGGAAGAAAGCGGGAGATATTAAGATCTATGGCGCGGGTGCAACTACCGTGCTATTCAAGGATCCTCAAGGCAATCTCCGGTATAATAGGATTACCAACAACGACCCAAGCCAATCAAGTTTTATTACGGGGCTAGACGCTTTACCTTTCCAGCCTACATTACAAGTACCTTACCATGCCAAAGAACCTACTGGTAAAGGCTATATCATGTTTGATAACTTCCGCGATCCTAATCAACAATATTACGTTGATGGAATGTTAGTTACTGATCGTATGGTAGGAATGGCTGTCAAACCGGGTGATCATAGCCTAATAGTTACACAAGAAGGTATGAAACCTACCGAAGTCAAGTTTACCGTTAATGATGCCGAGAGTAACTGGATTACCTTTAGCCACGTCATGTATCCTGAACCTGTAGAAAAAGATTATGGTGGAGGTGGTAGTGTAGGTGGTAGTGTAGGTGGTACGCAAGAAGGTGTAGCTGAAGTACCAACTACCATAGTATTCGGTAATAGTCTCGCGGGTACTCGTATTTGGCTTGATGACATAGAAATCCAGCCTATCATAGGCCAGGCTTATTCCATTTCAATAGGGTACCACGCAATCAAAGCTACTAAAACAGGTTACGATGATTGGAGTAAAGTCGTATATTGTTCTGAGAGGCAAAGCCTTACAGTAAATGCTGTTTTCGTGCTATCTCCTGCTACAACTCCTCCAACACCACCCACTCCTCCAACACCACCGCCTACCCCAAACAAAGCTTATGTCAAGTTCGAGTCTACCGTAATAGGTGCTCAAGTATATATCAATGACCAACTCCTGGAAGTTATACCAGGTACTTCTTATGCTTATGACTTTGGTTATTACGGCATAAAGATAACTAAACCTGGTAAAGTAGATTGGCTTAAGAATGTCTATCTAGCAACTGGTGATATTTTGACAATAAGTCCCATATTTGAAGACACAGTTGTAGTACCACCTACTACTCCAACAACTCCTACTGAAACTACTAAACGTGTCTATATCAATACTAAGCCGAATAGCGCCAAGATACTAATTAATGATGGCTTTACAGGGCAATGGACACCTGCTTATCTAGACTTAGAGAGAGGTATATACAAGCTTACTATAACTAAGACAGGTTATACTATTACAAATAGCTATGTCTATGTAGGTGATACTATAGCATTTAGTGACACAGCATTAAGCCTAGCTAGATTAGCAGGATTAGTGATACCAACATGACTGAGGTAGCAGGATTAGTGATACCAACATGACTGAGGTAGCAAATATTAATAACACTCTTAATTTAGAGTTAGAAGAAGAAAAAGCTAATATAGAATATGATGTTTATGGGAATAGGATATCTAGTGTATCTGGCGTAAGCCCAGTAGAATTAAGCATAGCACAAACTGTTATTCCCACTCCTACAGTAAGTTATGTCTCTCCTACGATAACTAAAGTTAAGGTACAGCCTAGCTTAGATACTAAGATTATATGCTATGACACAGAGACTACGGGCACTGATCCTTGGGATTATAGGCTCTTAGTATGCTCTTTCTGGGATCTATCTAAGCCTATATCTGAGATAATTACATTCGAGGGATGGGATGAAGAGAAACTTGTCAACGAGATAGCAGCTTACCTTAATGAAGAGAAACCCGATGCTTTAGTTCAGTATAACAACGGCTTCGACGAGAGAGCACTACTCACCAGGTTCATGCTCTATCAAGTACCTGTACCAGGGTGGAATGGTATAGATCAAATAGATGTTATGGATATCCTAAAGAAGGGTACTACCAAGAGTATAGCTAGCTCTCAAGGCACAGGCACTGAGGAACAATGGCTCACCTACTTCTTTAACGAAAAGAAGCCCTTTACTATAGAAGAATGCTTTAAGGGTATCAGGAATGGAGACCTGACCAGGCTAATTATCAGGAATAGGACATGTGTCGAATCTGAAGGTTCTATCTATCTACTGTTCCGATTCGTAACTGACGCAGAACCTCTTGTAGGAGTCGAAACTAAACCTACTGCTGTCCACATAACCAGAGAAGCAGAAGCAGGTATATGTCTGGTTAAATGCCCTGCATGCAATGCTATAAACGATGTGTCTTGCACTAGCCACAATAATACATGTTGGCGTTGCCTAGGCAACTTACCTGATCCTACCGAAGCAAATAGGGTTAAAGAGGTACTTAGAGAAGTAGATTATAGTCAAGTAGGAATCAAGGTGGCGGCTACTAAAGCCACCACAACTAAAACAACCTAGCCTTTAGGTGGCAAACTAGGCCATATCATTTTTATGAGCTCGTCCTGCGTTATCTAGCCTCTTTTTCTCAATAGCCTCATAGAAGAGGGCCATAAATCTCTAGGCCAATCTTTGTACTTTCCTGCCCAACCTTTCTTATTTTTCGATAATCGCCATGCTTTTACATCGGTGTCTGTAAGAGATTTGTCTTCCTCTTTGGTTATCGCATGCCAACTTTTGGGTAGTGTCATGTATTTGTCACTCCACCTAACAAAATAATGCTTACGTTGTAGGATTCATTAATTTTAATACCTTCTACATGTATATTTCCTGTGTCATCAAGTTCAATAAAAATAAATGCCACGGTATGGCCACAACCATTATCATATGCATCATATATTTCTAAATTTATCGAACTATCAGATACACCAAACATGTTATATTCAAGTTTTGCTATTCCGGTCCCCATCAATAAAAAGATGAAGAGTAAAGCTATTACTCCTTTGATCATGCTTTCACGTTCTTTTTGCTTCTCTTCTCTTCTACATCCTCAAATGTTGCTTGCGGAGGAAAGAAAGGGCGGAACTCCTTCCTAAATTCTTCTATAGCTTCCTCGAATGTAGTTATCTCCTTGAGAGTCTTTGCATGACGCATCATGTTCTGTTTGCGTCCACCACCGGTTACTATACTCATGGTTACGTCCATATTACTCAACTCCAACATCGCGCATGATATATGCCATATACACTAATTCTGTTGGGACATTACTTATTTTCAGTATCGCCACCATTACATCCAATGGACATTTCGCATCAATCCGTATATGACGCACTATTTTATATAGTGCTAACATTCGATCATCTGCTATACCCAATGTTTCTGATACTCTTTTTTGTCCATTCGTGAAGTCCTCGTCTATTCCCATTACTCAACACCTTCTTTCTTCTCTTCTGTTACTTCTATCGATCGTATCCAGATGCTTTCTATCGCTGCTTTCACGCAAACTACATACCCTCCGTCTTCCTGTTGGATTACGTACGCATCATCGAATATGCCTATTACCGCTCCTTCTGGACCAGGGCTCGATACGAACTTGATTATTACATGATCGTCCGGGGCTGGTCCGGGAAAGTTATTGCTTTTGTCTTTTGCCATGTTCCAATTCCCCTGTCCGTCGAGGACAATTTCCCATATTAAATTTTGTTGTTACCTCTTTCCTGAGCTGCTCGCATTCAAGATTGCAATCCAGACAAGATATCATGAATGATTCACCCGCGTGCGTCCATTTAGCTCTCCTGTTCTCCATCAGCTTGATTCTCGCTTTGGTCATTTTCGACATTTGGTACTTCCTCCGGCATCGTTTTGGGCTTTCTGGTTCTCTTCTTCTTCTGTTGTTCTACTCCTTCCATGAACTTAGCTTTGTCTTTATCTTTGTCCTCTCCTGCCCATGTCCTGGTAACGTCAGCTTGCTTTCCCATCGGTCTAATAGACCATTCCCGCATACTTTTTAGATCGAGACATTTGATTAAGACTGTCCTACCTATTATAGACTCGATTTCATCTTCAGCTACTATTTGTCGTAGGAGAGACTTGTTAGGCTCAAGTATCCTGTCTGCTTCATCTACTCGAACCGGAAAGGACATTTGAGTATAGGTCTCTCCTTTCCTATCACCTTGCTGTACTGTTTTGGTTACTTCGTTTGGTTCTCCGTAGAATGTTATTTCGATTAATGGCTGTTCTGCTGAGAATCTTATCCACTTGCCTTCTGCTAGCTTCTTAGCTTTCTCTTGCCACGACATTATTTCATACCTCCGCACATATTTGTAGATATAGATTGTTCTTTGGTGTTAGCTTTCCTACTTTCATCTGTCCATTCATTGCAGCACAAACAAGTAAGTAGTCAACTGCTACCTTCATACTAGGTCTGTTTATGCCCTGGTCTCTTGATGCTGTTTCATATATCCGAAACAATTGATTAGCTATTGATTTGATTTCAATAGCTGCCTTGATAGTACATCTCGTTTCTGCTCTCTGTTCTCTCTTTGCTATGTCCATAATCACCACCTCACGGTTCATCTTCTAACATGTTATCAATTTTACTGATTATGCAACCCATAAATTATCTTCTTCCTCTACATTCCTCGGTTGAATCTGGTATATTCCTCAACCACTCTACTAATTCATCATGTAGTTGCATCAACTTAACATCACACACGCTCCTCACACCATTCTTCTCTCTCACAATATTCCTGCATCCATTCAGGACTACCACATTCTTCTCTACACGGGCAGCATTCACACACGTTTCTTAGCCTCCATTGCCTGGCCTGCTATTACATTCTCAAGTATACACATCATGAATTTGATGTGTTTGCAGTCCTCCTTGGTACATACTTTCCTGTATCTCCAGTCAAGGCATTCACATGTCCATCTACCTATGATCTCTGACCAGAATACATGATACTTGACTACCGTATTGCTATCAGAAGTTACATACCATTTACCGTGATCCAGTACAAGCTTCATGTTGTCTTCACTCCTCTCTTAATCGGGGCGGGTGGGCGGGTAGTGCGTGGCAGGTCGAGCCTGCCGACTGGGTGGCCTGGAGGGCGACGCCCTCCAGAAAAATATAAGAGGTCACGCGCCCTCCCATATTTTCCCGAAGAAAGAAAGAACTTGGTCCAGCGCACCGTCGTAATCATCATCAAACCATACACCGTTCCCTAGTGTACACCCCGTCGTGACCGTTATGTACTGAGCTGTCTTTTTCGTGGTATTCAGAATCACATGTACCTTATCGGTATCAAGGATCTCAACAATTGTGTCTGCATCAACCTCGAAATATATTCGAGCCGGTAATACAAATTCGCGTATCATATCAGTTCAACCCCTGCCGCTCCTGCGGCTTAACCTAGTATATCCCATGGCGACAATACTACTTATACTTATTGGTATGTCGCCACCATATCCGGTGGAAAATGGTAAAGTATATAAGCTGAGCATGTATAGATACTATACGGGCCTGGGCTAATCGCGAAGACCTGAAGCTGTGCTTCAGTAGATCCACCAGTTCGGCGCGATGCTACTCCCTTATTTTCATACCTCCCCGGGCCTAACCCCTATTATCATACTACTGAATAATGATTCTTACCTATCATCGGGTGTCCTTTGTTCATTCGTCCGTGGGGGTTTGGTTTGGAAGGGGAAGCGACTTCGGAGCTGTCCCTTAAGCCAATAATAGTATCCATTACTGAGCTGCCTGGACTTGGCAGCTCAGGTAGTAAACGCAGTTTGCAGCGTTCGTATGCAACCAGGCAGTTCATACCCTATGCGTTCGTGAGTGCATAGGGTATTAATAGTCTTCAGGGGGTCTAGGGGTGTGGGCACCCCAGCGCTTCAGTACTATGCTAATCATACTTATGTTGTAGTATGCTGTAGACACTACACTATCTATTAGTGCTGCTATCTATCTATCTATCACTAAAGCAAAGCTTTAGTAATTAATAATAACAGCTTATCCGCAGATAAGCTGTCCACCAGGAAACCCATAGAGAGTTTAGTCACTAGCTTAGTGTAGTGTAGGAACGCTCGCGCGAGCGTTCGATTTTTCGATGACTAGCGATTTGTTATCCAATGGTTAGTGATTTATTACTCAATGACTAATAATAAATTGCTAGTAGATTACTAATTTATTACTAGTGATCTTTTTTCGTTCCTTCTTCTTCTTCTTTTGGTTGGTTGATTGTTTCTTGTCTCCTCTTTCCTCTTTTCTTGTTAGTTGGTTCTTATCTTACGTTGTGATTGTAAATCGGTTACTTCTAGGTTTGTCATGTATTTCATGGCTACCGTCTTACTACGTGAAGCATAGCTTCACTTTTCAGCGGCACCGCAGCGCCGCGTTTGCCGGGAGGCCCGCAGGCCGACCCGTGGCTGAAGCTCTTCTTTGGTTGCTTGATCTAGCTTGTTGATCAGGCCTTTCTTAACCTTGTTTCAGCCCTGGGGGGACCGTGCAACGAGTCCCGCAGGACGAGTTAGCACGGTGGGCCCCTGGGCGTGCGCTGCTCCGAAGCAGCGCTACCCCGGACCGGAGTTGAGCCGGGTGAGCTGCCGCAGCGAGTCGCAACGAGCGGATTGGCGGCGCAGCCCGGCACGTTCACCGGCGAGCAGCCCGCGCGGCGAGTGAGCGCCAGAGCCAGGAAGGACAGCACTTCCCAGGGCCAGGTAGAAGTATCAGTTTGCGATCCCCGCGCGCCCTGAAGGCTCGGATTCCCTACCAATTATAATAATCGCTCCAAGCTACGAGCTCCGGGGCCCGCAGACTGCCCTTCGCTTGCTGCAGCTAACGGCTCGACGGCGGCGGCGGCACGGACCGGCTGCGGTAGAACGCAAAGCTGCACTTCCCAGCTGACTCGGCCCGGCCACTCGCCGGGCAGGTTCGAGAGCCGCAGCTCGAGCTGTTCAGATGTTAGTTCGTTCGCGCAGCTTAGTTGCGCTTCACCCCGAATGCGCAGCAGCGCATTAGGACTGATAGCGCGGAGTGCCGAGACAGAGCAGCAAGTGCGTAGTGCTGGCCACAAAAGTTTACTCGTAAAAGAAAGCGCGAGCTTTCGTAAAAATAGAAATGGGCAAGATCAAAAGAAGGAAAGAAGATGAGCAAAGAAAAGTACGAGCTTTCGTAAAGAAAAGCGCTAGCATTTACAAAGAGAACGTTGAGTTACTAACTTTGGGGTGCTGATTAGAGTTTAGGTGCATTATAAATAGTTAGGAGTTGTAGTAAGTGATTGGTCGTTGATAACGACTGAAGCTGGCGTGAAAAGGCAGGGAGGTTTCTGTAGCCCTCCTACCTTTCAGGGTAAAACCCTGAAGCGGTGTTGTTTCGACAACACCGCTTTTCCTCCCTGCTGAAGTCTAAACCTGACCGATGGGTTACACTGGTGGACATACATGTTTGCTCTCTATGTACCGTGCTGCTTTGCTCTGCTCTGTCTGTGTGTTGTGCTACTTTGTGTTGTCTGG
>Ga0315279_10004791_pt1 | contig 17970 bp, 16 predicted proteins | sample YL17G06_20_MG_FD_203694 | JGI IMG/M metagenome (GOLD analysis project Ga0315279, IMG submission 203694) | Sediment microbial communities from Yellowstone Lake, YNP, Wyoming, USA - YL17G06_20 | ecosystem: Environmental > Aquatic > Freshwater > Lake > Sediment | place: USA: Wyoming | collected... | reverse complement strand
AGTCGAGCCGCCCGTCGACGAACGAGTCGTGGCGGACGGAGGCCTCCTTGCCCACGACGCCCGGAATAAAACGGGCCGCGGCATCGACGATGACCATGGCCGGGAGTTCCCCCCCGGTCAGGACATAGTCGCCGATCGAGATCTCGTCGTCGGCCAGGCCTTCGGCCACGCGCTCGTCCACGCCCTCGTAACGGCCGCAGACCAGGATGACCTGGTCGCGTCCGGCCATCTCCGCGGCCAGGCGACCGTCGAACCGGCGGCCCTGGGGGGAGAGGAGATAGACGGACGCGCCGGGCGAGGTCCGCACGGCGTCGACCGCGGCGTAGACGGGCTCGGGCTTGAAGACCATGCCCTCTTCCCCGCCATAGGGGCGGTCATCGACCTGCAGGTGCTTGTCGTTGGTAAAATCCCGCAGGTTGTGCACGATAACCTCGAGGAGCCTTTTGTGAAGCGCTTTCTGGACAACTCCCCCGGCGAAGATGTTGACGAACATCTCGGGGAAGATGGTGATTATATCAAATCTCATTTAAGTCCAAAAGGCCGTCCGGCGGGTCGACGACGATCCGCTTGGCCGTGGTGTCGATCAGCGGACAAACGGCTTCGCTGAGGGGGATGAGGAGCTCGGCCTTGTCCTCCGCCCGGGCCACAACCAGGACGGCCGATCCGCCCGCCTCCCAGACGTCCGTCACCTCTCCCAGCGTCCGGCCGTCGAGCATGACGACGGCGCAGCCGACGAGATCGGCGACGAAAACCTGCCCCTTCACCAGGGGTTCGAGGCCGGCCTCGGGGACGAGGATCTCGGCGCCGGCCAGAGCCTCGGCCGCGCCTATCGTGTCCACCCCCCCGAGCTTGAGAACGAATCCGTTTCTCAGGGACGTCAGGGATTCGACCGGGTATTCCCGGGCGTCCCCGCGAAGCTTCAGAAAAACCTTAAAAAAAAATCGCGGGGAAGTCCGGCGGTCTCCAATCGGACTTTGAGCTCCCCCGTCCGGCCCTGGCTGCGCAAAACCCTTCCGATGGTCCTCAAATCAGCCTTTCTCGATGATCTCGAGGTTGTATCTCCGTTTGAGCTTCATTCCCGCCGCGCCCAGGATGATGCGGATGGCGCGAGCGGTGCGGCCCTGCTTGCCGATAACCTTGCCCAGGTCCTCGGGAGCGACTTTCAGTTCCAGAATGGTGGTTTGTTCGCCGTCGAGCACGGATACCTGCACCTTCTCGGGCTGGTCGACGAGAGCTTTCGCGATCAGTTCAACGAGCTCCTTCACGGGCTACCTCCTACTGACTTAATAAGGGATGAGTTTTAGGCCGCCTTGGTCGTCTTGGTCACCTTGGTCGCCTTGGAAACTTGCTGCAGAAGGGATTGCACGGTCTGGGAGGGTTTCGCTCCCCGATCGAGCCAAACCTTGGCCTTGGCCAAGTCGATCTTGACCTCGGGCGGCTCGGTCGTGGGATTGTAGGTCCCCAGGTACTCTTTGGCCCTGCTCTCGCGGGCCTTCTTGGAGTCCATGACAACGATCCGGTACGAGGGCCGGTTCTTGGAACCGATTCGAGTCAAACGCATAGACATCATGGTAGGTTAATCCATTCTATTGAAATGAGTTTAGAGATAATAGCGAAAAACCCCCGTCAAGTCAATAAAAAAACCGGCCGGAGACGAAGCCGTTTTTGACTTTGGCGAAGGGAATTGATAATGATGCGTTATGGGAGCGGCCGTCCGGTCGGTTTCCTTCGCCCCTGATGGATGGCCGGCCATCCGTTATTCATTAAGAAGAGGCCCACATGCGTAAACCTGACTCCGCTTCCCGGCTCATTCTGATCATCTGGATGCTGGCGGCCGCAGCAGCCTTGGGTTTTAGCGGCGTCCAAGTCGCCGCCCCGTCCGCGACGGCCTACACAGTCGTTCTGCCCGATCGGAAACTGCCCTTTCCCACGCCGCTTCCGGCCGGCCGGACCGAGCCCGGCTTCAAGCTGCGCGGGACCAAGGGTTGGGCCTGGACCTGGGACCAATACCTGGCCGAGATCCCCACGCTCATCCAGGCCAAAATGAATTTCCTGATGAGCTGTTATACATCCGTCTTCACGGATATGGACAAATTCGACAACCGCTGGTGGGAGCCCTTTTCCGATCAGACCAAAGGCGGGATCGAGCGCCTGGCCCGGGCCTGCCGCGAGAACGGCATCACCTTCTGTTTTTCCTTCCATCCCGCCCTTTATACGACACGGCCCCTGCGCACCGACAGCGCCAAAGACTTCGAGGACATGTGGAATCATTACGCCTGGGTCCAAAGCCTGGGCGTCCGCTGGTTCAGCCTGTCCTATGACGACATCGAGACGAAAGGACGGAATCCGGCCGCCCTGGGCGCCGCCCATGCCGGCCTGGCCGACCGGCTTTTGCGCCGGCTGAGGGAAAAGGACCCGCGGGCCGAACTCATCTTCTGTCCCGTCTACTACTGGGGCTGCGGCGATGGGGCCGAAGCCGGGCCTTATTTGGAAGCCCTGGGCCGGGCCCTGGACAAGGACGCTTTCCTCTTCTGGACGGGCGACGCCGTCGTCACCCCACGCATCACCCGGGCCTGCGCCGAGACGTTCAAGAAAACGGTCCGGCACCGGCTCATCATCTGGGACAATTACCCGGTCAACGACCGTTCCAAGGCCCTTCATCTGGGGCCGGTTACGGGCCGCGACCCGGACCTCGATGACGTCGCCTACGGGTACATGTCCAACCCGCACTGCCCGCAGAACGAGATCAACCGCCTGCCCCTGCTGACCTGCGCCGACTACGCCTATAATCCCCGGGCCTATGATCCGGCGCGGTCGATCGGCCAGGCCGTCCTTCTCCAGGCCGAGACGCCGGCCCAGCGCCGGACGCTCAAGGACCTGATCGAGCTCTACCCTGGAAATCTGCTGAGTGGGAGCGCGTCCACGGGCTACAACTGCGTCACGGAGCGGTTCAAGACCCTGCACAAGGAGCCGCAGGCGAGGGAGAACGGACGGGCGTTCATCGACCGGGTCGCCGACGCCGCCCTGCGCTTGGACAGGGAATTTCCCGGGCGCTACGCGGAAACGAAGAAAACGATCGCCTCCCATCTCGAACAAATCCGGTCCGCCTATCTGAAAATTGATCCGGATGGATCCGCCGGGCAGCCCGGGGGGAAAACGATCCGGCTCACCAAAGCGGCGCTCCAAAACAAGATTCGGGGCGGCTGGGCGGGCAAGACGATCGGCTGTACGTACGGCGGCCCGACCGAATTCCGCTTCCAGGGGACGATCGCCTGGGACTATACGCCCATCCCCTGGAGCGAAGACGAGATCCTCGACGATTTCAAAAACGGCCCCGGGCTTTACGACGACGTCTATATGAACCTGACCTTCGTCGACGTCTTCCAGAAACGGGGCCTGGACGCGCCGGCCGCCGATTTCGCCGCGGCCTTCGCCGCGGCGCCCTATCCGCTCTGGCACGCCAATCAGATGGCCCGCTCCAACATCCTCCGCGGGCTCCTGCCGCCGGCTTCGGGCCACTGGCTCAACAACCCCCACGCCGACGACATCGATTTCCAGATCGAGGCCGATTTCGCCGGGATCATGTCGCCCGGCCTTCCCGGCGCGGCGGCGGACTTCTGCGACCGCATCGGCCATATCATGAACTACGGGGACGGCTGGTACGGCGGTCTCTACGTCGCCACGATGCTCTCGCTGGCCTTCGTCTCGGACGACATCCCCTGGGTCGCCGGCGAGGCGCTCAAGGCCGTGCCGGCCGAAAGCGCCTTCGCCCGGACCATGCGGGACGTGATCGACGGCTGGCGGGCCGATCCGGCGGACTGGAAGAAAACATGGTTCGCCGTCACCCGCCGCTGGGCCGAGGACGTCGGTTGTCCGGACGGCGTCTTTTCCCCCTTCAATATCGACGCCAAGATCAATTACGCCTGGGTCCTGCTGGGGCTCCTCTACGGGGGCGGGGACTTCGGCCGGACGATCGACATCGCCGCCCGCTGCGGCGACGATTCGGACTGCAACCCGTCGACCGCCGCCGGGATCCTGGGCGTCATGCTCGGCTACGACCGCATCCCCGACCTCTGGCGGAAAGCCCTGGCCAAGGTCGAGGACATGCCCTTTCCCTACGTCAACCTGTCCCTGCGCCAGGCCTGCGATTATTCGTTCCGCCAGGCGCTGGCCGTGATCGAAAAGCGAGGCGGGAGGATCGACGGAGAAGATATGACCATCCCGGTCGAAAGGCCCCGGCCCCAGAAACTGGAAGTCGGATTCGCCGGCCATTATCCCGTCGAGCGCCGCCGCTTGGGCCGGGACCTGGGAACGGAAGCCGCATTCGAATTCGACGGCATCGGCTTCGCCCTGGGCGGCGAGGCCCGCGCCGCCGGCACGACGCCGCTCCATTACCGCGTCGAGATGCGCATCGACGGCATTCTCAGCGAGACAATCGGCCTGCCGACGGCGGAGCATGACCGCCGCGAGACGATGGCCTGGACCTACGGGCTTCCCGCCGGCCGCCACCGGGTCCAACTCAAGTGGACGAATCCCGCGCCGGGAGGATCGATCCGGCTGGGCGATCTCGTCATTTACGCCGACAAGCCGATCGATACGAAGCGCTGAAGGGAGTGCCGGCCTCGGCTGGCCGCTATTTCATCGGCCCGAGCATCTTCTTGAAGGCGCCGCCCTTCATCATCCTCTGCATTTCCTGGAACTGTTTCAGGAGCTGATTGACTTCGTGGATCGGCCGGCCGCTGCCGCGGGCGATGCGCTGGCGGCGGCTGCCGTTGATGATCCGCGGGTTTTCGCGCTCCTCGACCGTCATCGAACCGATGATGGCCTCGAAATGGACGAGCCGGCGGTCGTCGATGTCGGCGGCGGCCAGCTTCTTGAACACGCCGGTGCCGGGGAGGTGACTGAGCAGGCCGGACAGCGAGCCCATCTTTTTCAACTGGACGAGCTGCTTTTTGAAGTCGTCCAGGGTGAATTCGGCCTGGCGCAGCTTGCGGGCCATCTCCTCGGCCTCTTTGAGGTCGGCCGCGCTTTCGGCTTTTTCGATCAGGCCGAGCAGGTCGCCCAGGCCCAGGATGCGCGAGGCCATGCGGTCGGGGTGGAAGACCTCGAGCTTGTCGAATTTTTCGCCGACGCCGACGAACTTGATCGGCGTGCCGGTGACGGTGACGATGGACAGCGCCGCCCCGCCCCTGGCGTCGCCGTCGAGCTTGGTCAGGACGATCGAGGTGAGGCCGATCCGTTCGGCGAAGGCCTGGGCGCTTTTAACCGCGTCCTGGCCGGTCATGGCATCGCCGACGTAGATCGTCTCGATGGGGGCGAGGATCGTCTTGACCAGCTTGAGTTCGTCCATCAGCTCGTCATCGATATGAAGGCGGCCGGCGGTGTCGACCAGGAGCAGGTCGTGGCCGCGGTTTTTGGTTTCCCGGATGAGCTCGCGCAGGGCCTCCTCGGGCCGGGCCATCTTCTCGGCCGTCATTTCATAGAAAGGCAGGTTGAGCGAGCCGGCGATGATCTTGAGCTGGTCCTGGGCCGCGGCCCGCTTAAGATCGAAGGACACCAGGAGGGGATGGCGCCCCTTGCTCAAGGCCCACCTGGCCAGCTTGCCCGTGGTCGTCGTCTTGCCGCTGCCCTGCAGGCCGACCAGCATAAAGATCGAGGGAGGAATCGAAGCGAACTGAAGAGGCTTGTCCGAGCCGCCCAGGACGGACGTCAGCTCGTCACGGACGATTTTGATGACCTGCTGGGCCGGCGTCAAACTGTCCAAGACGTCCTGGTGGAGGGCTTTTTCCTTGATCCGGGCCTCGAAGTCCTTGACGACCTTGTAATTGACGTCGGCCTCGAGAAGGGCCAGGCGGATCATCTTCAGGGCCTCGCCCATGTTTTTTTCGGTGACTTTGCCCTCGCCCTTGAGGAACTTCATCGCCTTCTGCAGGCGGTCGGAAAGTTGGTCGAACATGGGTCGGATTCCTTGGTCGGCGCTATTTCTTGAAACTGAGGGCCAGGCTGGCCGAGCCGCGCGGATCGACCGTGGTGGTGAAGCCGGGCTGGGCCCGCACAAACTCCAGGTACTCGCGGTTCCAGCCGCGGCCCCGCTCGGAGACGTTATGGGCGGCGATGCATCCGCCGGAGAGGAGCTTCGGCGCCACGGCCTTGAAATATTCGATGTACCAGTCCTTGTCGGCATCGCTGAAGACGAAATCGAACGGCCCGTCGAGCTGGGGAACGAGGGCGTGGGCGTCGCCCAGGCGGGCGTCGATGCGGTCGGCCAGGCCGGCGGCCTGGAAATTGCGGACGGCCTGGTCGTGGCGGCCGGCTTCGATTTCAATCGTGACGAGCTTGCCGCCGGTCTTGCTCAGGGCCCAGGCAATCCAGGTCCCGGAATGCCCGGTCGACGTGCCGATCTCCAGGGCCCTTTTATATCCGTGGGCGACGATCAGGTCGTAGAGGATCTGCCCGTCGGCCGCGGGGACATTCAAGTCGCGCCAATGCCCCTGGTGCTCGTCGAGGAAGGCGCGGATGCGGGCGTCCGGATCCTGCCCGGAAGGGCCCGCGGCGGCGACGGCCAAACCGGCCAACAGAAGGATCCCGCTCAGGATAAATTTTGCGGCGATGGATATCATGGCTTCCGCCTTTCTTTGGATTCGCCCATCCAAGACATTCTATAGGAAGGGCGTCCCGCCATAAATCCCTATCTCATCCGGCCCTGACCCGGACGCGTCAAGGGACGAGCCTTCGGCTTGCCGTACTCGCCCGTAGCGTGTATCCACGGGCGAGTACGCCGGAAATGGACCCCCGGGCAAAGCCCGGGGCCCCTGCCACTGCCCCGGCCGCCGTTGAACTTCCCTGGGTACGGTGCTAGACTAACTCCCATGATCGGCAGAAAAATCCTCGTTTTTTCTTTCTTGGCCATGACCGGTTTCGCTTGGGCCCTCGAGCCGGCCACGCGGGCGGAGATCGACCAGTATATCCGGGACGGTTCGTTTTCCTGGCGCCTGCAGAACGCCATCGCCTTTGGCAACAATCTCGTTGACCCCGGACTCGTCCGGGATTTCAAGGCCCGCCTGCGCCGGATGGCCCCACAAACGGCGGACATCGACCGAGGTGACCCGGCCGACGCGCAGACGCTCCCGTCCGGCCGGAAGGGCGGCCTGCCGACGAAAGGAACCGTCAAGGTCTTCGCTTTGCTCATCGATTTTCCGGATTATCCGGCCGTCAACGGCGCGGGCGTCATCTCCTCCAAGCTGTTCGGCGACGGGGACACCGGCTGGCCGTATGAAAGCCTGCGCAACTACTACCGACGCTCGTCCTACAACCTCCTGGAAATCGGCGGCGTTTCGCTGGGCTGGTACCGCGCCGCCTACGCCCGGGACTCCATGGCCCAGACGGCGGCGGCGCGCGAAGCGCTGATCAAGGAGGCCCTCCAGTATTTTCACGGCCAGGGCCACAATTTCGCCCAGTTTGACAACGACAACAACGGCACCATCGACTACTTCATCGTCGTCTGGACGGGTCCGAACAACGGCTGGGCCAATTTCTGGTGGGGATACTATACGACGTTCTCCTCGGTCTTCAGCCTCGACGGGAAGAGTTTCGCCGGGAGCAAGTACTCCTGGCAGTGGGAATCCCGCTACTGGCCCGGGGCCTACGACCAGGTCGTGGTGATGCACGAAACCGGGCATGCCCTCGGCCTGCCCGATTATTACGACTACGACGCGACGGTCGGTCCCGGCGGCGGGCTGGGCGGCCTGGACATGATGGACGCCAACCGCGGAGATCACAACGGCTTCAGCAAGATGCTGCTGGATTGGGTGTCGCCCCAAGTCTTCAATTATGGAACGGGCCGGATCTCCCTCACCCAATCGGCCACGACTCAAGACGGGCTGGTCATCATGCCCGAGTTCGATCCGCAAAGCCCCTGGGACGAATTTTTCATGGTCCAGAACCGCAACCGCGCCGCCAACGACTTCTATTTGCCCGCTGACGGCCTGCTCATCTGGCACGTGGATGCCCGGCTGAACGCCCAGCAGACCAATTTCCAATATGACAATTCCTATACCGCCCACAAGCTGCTGCGGGTCATGGAAGCGGACGGGCTGGAACAAATCGAAAAGGGCTACGCCGCCAATGCCGGGGATTATTACACCCAAGGCCGCCTGTTCGGCCCGGCCGCCGCACCCGCGAGCGGACGCTACGACGGGACGGCTTCGGGAGTCACGGCGACCGACGTCTCTCCAAATGGACCGACGATGGCCCTGACCGCCGACGTTCACTACACGTTTGAGCCGCCGGTCTCCTTCGCCGTCTCCCGATTGTCCGGCGATTACATTTTCTTCCAGGAATACGTCAACCGGTTGAACTGGGCGGAGAACCCTCGGAACCGGACGGCCAGGGCCGGCTACCGGATCTACAAAAAGCCTCTCCGGGCGGGCGATGAAGCGTACACTCTGCTGGCCGAAATCGCGGCTTCGACGAACAACCGCTACGATCATAAAGGCCTGAAAAAGGACGAATTTTATTCTTACCGGATCATCGCCATCGATAAAAACGGGGTGGAGAGCGCCGCTGCGGAGGCGGGAAATTGAGGCGGCCCCAATCCGTTTTTGCCGCCTCGGCCATCCTGCTCCTGGCCGGGGCTCCGATCTTCGCTTCGGCGCTGACCATCCGGGCCGGCCTGGCCTACGGCCCGCGCGGAATCGCCGACTCGCGGATCGATTCGACGTATCATCCCGGCGCCGTCTTTTACCCGCAACTCGAGATCGGGATCGGACGGGGGCTGGTCGTGGGAATCGGCTTCGAAACTTCGGCCGCCATGGCCGGAACCCTGGGTCTGTACAAATCCCCGGCTCTTTTCCGGCTTTCCGGGCTGGACGTCTACGCCGGCTATGAGCTGCGGATGAAATCGTTCGCCGCCTATATTCAAGGCGGCTACGGCCTCTATTTCTATAAACAGACCGTCGACTACCCCTACGTCCAGGACCTTCCCGTCGACGGGAGCGCCTCGACCGTCCAGCTCGCCGCCGGGCTGAGATACTATCCCTGGAAATTTCTTTTCTTGTCGGCGGGCGCGAAGTTCGTCCCCCTCAAGGTCAAACCCTATGATCAAAGCGTCGATTTAAGCGGTTGGCGTTTTCTGGCCGGCCTCGGCGCAGCCTTCGATTTTTAAAGAGGGGTCATGACGCGGGTTATATCGGCATGCACCAGGCTTGGCGGGCAAGTCCCGGCTCCTGCCGGGGCAGGTTTCAACATTCCATAATTCCGTATAACTTTCTGATTTACTAAGCCGGGCGGAATATAGTTGACCCCGGATGTCTTTGTCGCCCGGCTAGTACTCGGGGAGCAGTAAGGATTATGTAACATATTTACTGCTCCCCGTAGTAATTTTCCGGAGCGGGCGCAAATCAAGAAAATTGATTCTCCACGGACATCAAGGAATTGCCGGATTTTGTTGAATGTTGAGACCTGACCCCTTTTTGGGGATAATAGGAAGGGTCGCATGAAACTCCTCAAGATCGGCATATCCGGCGTGCGCGGCATCGTCGGCGAATCCATCACCCCCCCATTGGTCATGGATTTCGCCTCCGCGTTCGGCGCCTTCGTCGGCGGAAAGCTCGTCTTGATCGGGCGCGACACCCGCGTCCATGGGCCGATGCTGCAGTCCGCCTCCGCGGCCGCTCTTCTCTCCTCGGGCTGCGATGTCGTCGATCTGGGGATCTGCCCTACGCCCGTCCTTCAGCATGCCGTCCGCGCCAGGCGCGCCGGCGGCGGGATCGCCGTCACCGCCGGGCACAATGACATCCAGTGGAATGCCTTGACTTTCATCCATTCCGGCGGAACCTATCTCAATTCCTTCCAGGGCGCCGAAGTGCTCGACCTGTATCACCTTGGCCGGACGAAAAAAGCCGATACCGATCATTTGGGGACTTTGACCGGAGACGCCGGCGCGGCCGAAGGCTACTTCGAAGCTCTGGGCGCCTTCCTTGACGCCGACGCCGTCCGCCGGGCCCGGTTCAAGGTCGTTATCGACGCCTGTTCGGGAGCGGGCGCAGACCTGCTCGAGCGGTTCGCCGCCCTCCTGGGCTTCGATCTCATCCCCATCAACAACGAACCCAACGGCTTTTTCCCCCACGATCCGGAGCCGCGGCCTCGCAACGCCCAACAGGTCGTTTCCGTAGTCAAGGCCGTCGGCGCCGATGCCGGGTTTTTGCTCAACAGCGACGTCAGCCGGGTCTCGCTGGTCAGCGAGACGGGCGAAAGCCTGTCCGAAGAATTCACCTTCCCGCTGCTGGCCGATTCTTACCTGGCCGGGCGAAGCGGCGTCGTCGTCACCAATTTCTCCACCTCGAGGATGATCGAAGACGTGGCCGCCGCCCGGCGCTGCCCGATCGTCCGGACGAAAGTGGGCCAGTCCCACGCCATTCAGGCCCTCTTTCAGGAAGAGGGCGTCCTGGCCGGTGAAGGGAGCGGCGGCGTGGCCATACCCGCCTTCCAGTCGGCCTTCGACGGGTTCCTGACCATGGGGTATATCCTGGAAATCCTGGCCCGGAGCGGCAAACGGCTGTCCGCCCTCGCCGGCGCCCTCCCGCGCTATCACATCGTCAAGGAAAAGATCTACTGCCCGCCGTCCATCATCCATAGCGTGGTCAATGCGGCGGAGGCCCTGTTCCACGGCCGGGCCGTCGACACGGGCGACGGCCTGCGGGTCGAGGACCGCGGCGGCTGGGTCCAGGTCCGGATCTCGGCCACCGAGCCCATGATCCGGGTCATCGCCGAAGATCGGAACAAGGAACGGGCCCGGGTCAAGGCCGACGAAATCCTCCATGAGCTCGAATTGTTGATGCGATGAAAGCGACCACGACCCTCAAAATCAGCATCTCCGGCGCCCGGGGCATCATCGGCGACAGCTTGACTCCCCAATTGGCCGCCTCCCTGGCCCAGGCCTTCGGGACCTATATCGGAGGCGGACCCATTCTGGTCGGTCGCGACGCCCGCCGGTCCGGCATCATGCTCAGCGAGGCCGTCACCGCCGGCCTGCTGGCCGTCGGCGGCCAGCCCATCGACGCCGGCATCTGCTCCATCCCGACGTTTCTTTATCTGACCAAGGCCCACAAGGCCGCCGGCGGGATCGCCGTCACCGCCAGCCACAACCCCAAGCCGTGGAACGGATTGAAATTCATCAGCCGCGACGGCCTCTACATGACGCCGCACCAGACCGAGGAATTTCTCGACATCTACCATCAGGGCGAATTCGCCTACGTCCCGGCCGAACGCTACAAGACGCCGACGTCGATCGCCGACGGCAACGAGCCGCACCTGCGCAAGATCCTGGCCCATATCGACGCGGACAAGATCCGCCGCCGGCGTTTCCGCGTCGCGCTCGACTGCAACAACGGCGCCGGGGCCGTCCTCGGGCCGCGCCTGCTGGCCGCATTCGGCTGCGATGTCGTGCCGATTTACGCTGAGCCGAACGGCGAATTCGCCCACGACCCCGAGCCCCTGCCGGAGAACATCGCCGAGGTCTGCCGGGCCGTGCGCGAGGCCAAGGCCGACATCGGCTTTGTCCAGGACGCGGACGCCGACCGCCTGGCCGTGGTCGACGAGCACGGCCTGCCGCTGGGCGAAGAGCTGACCCTGGCCCTGGCCGCCCGTTATGTTCTGAGCAAGAAGAAAGGTTCGGTCGTCTGCAATTTGTCCACGTCCCGGGTCATCGACGACATCGCCGCCGCGCGCGGCGTCAAGGTCTTCCGGACCAAGATCGGCGAGATCAACGTGGTGGAAAAACTGCTGGCCGTCAAGCCCAGGGCCGTGATCGGCGGCGAGGGCAACGGCGGCGTCATCTACCCGGACGTCCACCCCTGCCGCGACAGCTTCACGGCCATGGGGCTCATCCTCGAGGCCCTGGCCGAAACGAACCGTCCCATCTCCGCTCTGGCCAAGACCCTGCCCCGTTACGTCATGATCAAGGAAAAGATAGAAGGTTCGGCCGAGCGCGCCCATCGGCTCGTCGGTCTTCTCAAGAAGCAATATGAAACGCGGGGGAAAGTCGATCTGCGGGACGGTCTGAAAGTCGAATTCGCCGATCATTGGATCCACATCCGCCCCTCCAACACCGAACCGGTCATCCGCGTTCTGGCCGAGGCCCGGACGAAAGCGGCGGCCCGCCGGGCCATTGAGACGCTCAAAACGGAAATCGCGCGGCTTCAGAAGAAACTCTGAAATCGAGGATTATTGATAAAATCAATGAACGAATTAGATGCCATCATAATCGGCTCTGGTGCCGGCGGACTTTCGGCGGCATTATGCCTGGCCCGGGCCGGCCGGAAAGTAGCCGTTTTCGAACAGCACTATGTACCTGGCGGATGGTGTCATAGTTTTTATCTCCAAGGCCAGCGCTTTAGTCCCGGAGTTCATTATATGGGCTCACTCGGCAAAGGTGAATCAACGAGAAGCCTCTATCAGGGATTAGGCATTGCCAATGACCTGGTTTTTTTCAGGATGAACCCGGAGGCCTATGAGCATTGCCGCATCGGCGATCAACTCATCAATATGCCCGGCAATTATGGCCGGCTCTATGAGGTCCTTTCGGCCAGGTTCCCGGCAGAAAAGAAAGGGTTAAAAAAATACCTGCAAATCGTGCGTAATGTCAGCACGCAACTTCAACTCATCCCAAAAATGAATGGCTTTTGGGATAATGTCACCATACCATATCGCACCAGGCATTTGGGTAAATACGGATTGTTCAGTTTAAAGAGAGTGATCGGCTGGCATATTAAAGATCCGCTTTTAAAAAAAGTACTCAATATGCAGTGTGGGGACCATGGTCTGCCGCCTTCCAAGGCTAGTTTTCCCCTGCATTGTGCCGTGATGGATCACTATTTCAATGGAGGATATTACCCCATGGGCGGAGGTGCGGCCATTGTCAAAGCCATGACCGGCGCCATAAAAAAATACGGGGGTGAAGTGCGGACAGGGCAGAGGGTGAAACGTATTCTACTGGAGGGCAAAAAAAAATTACGTGCCGTAGGGGTGGAGCTGGAAAACGGTGAACAAATAAGGGCCAAGATAGTCGTGTCCAATGCCGACCCCGGGAAGACTTACCTGGACCTGGTCGGCGCTGAAAACCTGAGCAGCAAATTGACCAAAAAACTTGCCAAGACACGTTATTCAGTAACGTCCATCATGTTATTCCTGACCGTGGATATGGATCTCCGGAAAGCAGGCCTGGATTCCGGAAATTTATGGATGATCCATGATCGGGACCCCGACGAAATGTTTGAAGACATGAAAACCGTCGATATTCTGGCAGAAGATGAATTCCCCGGCGTTTTTATCAGTTGCCCCACGCTTAAAGACCCGGTCAGTTATAACGGCAGGCACCATACGCTCGAAGTCATCACTTTCGTAGATTATGCATCCTTCCAATCCTATAAACAGAAGGGGAATAGACACTCCGATGAATACGCCAAGTTTAAAGAACGCCTCTCCAATAAATTACTGAATAGCCTGGAAAAAGTCGTGCCGGGCATTCGCAGTCATATTGTACAAATGGAATTGGGAACTCCATTGACCAATGAATATTACATCAATTCTACCAATGGTAATGCCTATGGAACCGAAAAGAATTCCCGACAAATAGGTCCTTTTTCGTTCGGCAACCAAAGTGAAATAAAAAACCTTTATTTGTGCGGCTCAAGTATCCTCTCGCATGGTGTAGCCGGGGCAACGTATTCGGGAGTGCAAACTGCAGCCAGGATCCTTAATTGCCGCGATGATGATTTGCTGAAACCTGATCCTTCGCAGGATCTGCGCATCTATGATGCCGAAGACAGTACCCATTGGCCCCCCTGGATCCATCAGAAAATCAAGGACAAGAAAAATCGTCTTCCTTCACAAGTGAGACCGGTTCAGGAGAATAAAATCAGATCTTGAAGTCGAGTGTCAACCCCGGTTAGTGTTTTCTGACTTGGTTTTCCCCTCCGAGCCTGGCTCCATCAGGTCTTTCCAGGGAGACGAACCCATTTCCGTGATGTCGGCCCGTTTCTTGAGACGCGGACCAAGATTCTTGACAGTCTCCCCGCTCTGCTGTTAAGGTTAAAAAGCGTTTTAGAGAGAATCCCGCAAAGATGAAGAAAAACAATGAGATCCGCGAATCTCCCGAGGAGACGCCCATGGCCCCCAAGATCGATTTCGACGAAATCAACAAGATCGTCAAGCTTCTCGAAGACCGCAATTTAGCCGAATTCGGGCTCGAGGTGGAAGGGTTCAAGATTAAGATCAGCCGCAACGCTCAAGTCGTCTACACCCCCATCGCCCATTCCTCACCCTCCCATGCGGCGCCCGTGCGGACCGACGGAACGGCCGCCGTCCACCAAGACAACCCCTCTTTCGAACCCAAGGGCAACATCCACTACGTGACCTCGCCGATCGTGGGAATGTTCTATCGCTCCCCTTCCCCGACCTCGCCTCCCTTCGTCGACGTCGGCGACACGGTCAAAAAGAAACAGACGCTTTGCATCGTCGAAGCCATGAAGCTCATGAACGAAATCGAATGCGACATCGACGGCACCGTCCGGGAGATCTTCGTCGAGAACCACAAGCCGGTCGAATTTGGCCAGAAGCTCTTCGCCATCATCCCCGACGCATAAGGCCCCATGTTTTCCAAGATCCTGATCGCCAACCGCGGTGAGATCGCCCTGCGCGTGATCCGGGCCGCCCGGGAGCTGGGCATCAAGACCGTGGCCGTCTACTCGGAGAGCGACCGCCGCTCGCTCCACGCCCTCATGGCCGACGAGAAATACTGCATCGGCCCGGCCCGGGCCCAGGACAGCTACCTGAACATCCCCAACCTGCTCAGCGTGGCCGAGATCACCAAGGCCGACGCGATCCACCCCGGCTACGGCTTCTTGGCTGAAAACGCCCGTTTCGCCGAGATCTGCCGGACGACCGGGATCACCTTTATCGGACCGCCGCCCTCGATCATCCGCATGATGGGCGACAAAAACCGGGCCCGCCAGGAGATGATCAAGGCCAAGGTACCGGTCATCCCCGGCAGCGACAAGATCCTCGAGGACGTCGCCGAGGCCAAGAAGACGGCCGAGAAAATCGGCTATCCGGTCATCATCAAGGCGGCGGCCGGCGGCGGCGGCAAGGGCATGCGCATCTGCCGCAATCACATCCATCTGGAAGAGCAGTTCCCCATCGCCCAAAACGAGGCCAAGAACGCCTTCGGCGATCCCTCCGTCTATCTGGAGAAGTTTATCAGCGGCGCCCACCATATCGAGATCCAGTTGATCGGCGACAAGAAAGGGACGATCATCGCGTTCGGCGAACGCGATTGCTCGGTCCAGCGCAAGTACCAAAAAGTCATCGAAGAAACGCCCTCACCCTTCGTCGACGAGCGCCTGCGCAGGAAGATGATCAAGGCCGTCGAGGACGCCGCCAAGCACGTCGGGTACGAAAGCCTGGGCACCTTCGAGTTCCTCGTCGACGAGGACAAGAAGTTCTATTTCATGGAAGCCAACACCCGCGTCCAGGTCGAACACCCCATCACCGAGATGGTCTACGGCATCAACCTGGTCAAGGCCCAGATCCGGGTGGCCGCGGGCGAGAAGATCGACTTTCCCTTCGAACTGGAGATGCGCGGCCACGCCATCGAATGCCGCATCAACGCCGAGGACCCCGACACCTTCGCCCCCTCGCCCGGGACCATCGATTTCCTCGTCCTGCCGGGCGGGGAGGGGATCCGGGTCGATTCGGGGGCCTACGGCGGCTGGCAGATCCCCCCGGATTACGATTCGATGATCGCCAAGATCATCGCTTTCGCTCCCACCCGGTTCCTGGCCATCAAGAAGATACAGACGGCGCTGGAAATGACAACCATCGTCGGGGTGAAAACGAACATTCCCCTGCACCTGTCCATCCTGGCCAACACGGACTTCCTTCAGGGAAATTACGACATCCAATTCCTGGAAAAATTCCTGGCCAAGAAAAACAACGGCGGAGTCTAGAAAGAATGGGGTCGCGTCTACACCTTGTTGCTTTTTATCCGTTTCGGGCCGAAAAGAAGAGATTCTCGAGAAAAAGCAGCAAAGTGTAGACGCGATCCCTATCTTTTTTTATAAATGCTGACGGCGAATTCGCCGTCGTTGTCCTTGGTCACGTTTTCGTTGACACCCACGAGAAGCCGCCCCGACGCCGGCATGACGACTTGGGCCTGTTTGCCGATGAAAAACGTCGGGCCGAAGGCACGGACGGTCTTCTCCCCCCGGTCCTTGTCCACGGTGACTTCCGTCCGTTCCAGCACCCGCCCGATGAGACAGCCGAAGTTCTGGTCGGTCACCGGCTGCTGCATCGTCCTCAAATTCAGCCCTTCCGGCCCGCAGACGGCGACGGGATTGTCTTTCTGGAGCGACACGGTGCCCTCGGCCTCGAAATAGAATTCCTCGCCCGCTTTGACCTCGATGCCCGTGTCCGTCCATGGAGCGGTGCCCGTGTGCGTCGTCTTTTTGATCAGATCAAATCCTTCCGGCCGCTCGCCCGGCGGAACGGGCTTGGCCTCCTGGCGGCCGGCCCCGATCGTCGCGCCGGAGAAGAGGAACCAAAGAACGGTCCCGCAGACGGCCGCCCGGCGGAAGGGGCGGTGGAGCGGGTCGGTTTTCAGCGTCATGGCGTTCTCCGGATGCGATGAGGATCAGGTTTGGGTCAGGATCCCCAGCAGTTCGTCGTGGATCAAGCCGTTGCTGGCGCAGACTTCGGGATGGTAGATATTGACCGGACAGTTCAGGAAATCCGTGATCCGCCCGCCGGCTTCGCGGACCACAACCGCGCCAGCCGCCGTGTCCCAGGGACTGAGCTTGAGCTCCCAGAATCCGTCGAACCGGCCGGCGGCGACAGAGCAAAGATCGAGGGCGGCCGAGCCGCAGCGGCGCACGCCCTGGGCGCGGAGGATGACCCGCTCATGCTGGGCGATGTTGCAATGCGTCTCCCGGATGTCGTAGGAAAAGCCCGTGGCGACCAGCGACTTTCCCAGGTCCGGAATCGATGAGACCCGGAGCGGCGCCCCGTTGAGGAAAGCCCCACCTCCGGCCGCGGCCGAAAAAAGCTCCCCGTTCATCGGATTGAAGACGACACCGCAGATCAACTCGCCGCGCCGCTCCAGCCCGATCGAAACGCAGAAGACGGGCAGCTTGTGGGCGAAATTCGTCGTCCCGTCCAGGGGATCGAAGACCCAGCGGAACTCCGCCCCGCGGAGGTCTTGCAGGCCTTCTTCGGCCAGGAAATCGTGATCGGGGAACGCGGCGGCAAGACGGTCATGGATGAGAGACTGCGAGGCCAGGTCCGTCTCGGTGACGAGATTGATCTCCCCCTTGAACTGTATCTCATTCATCTTGAAATAATTGGCTTTGAGGAGCGCCCCGGATTCCAAGGCTACCTCCTGGGCCGTTTTCACGAAATCGCGATAATTTTCCATGGCGGAGGGTAATCATAGCATAAAAAATCGTTTTTTTGACGAGCAGGCCGGGAGCCAGCCCAAGCGACCGGACGGCACCGGTAGGGGCCCCAGACGAGAGGGAGACGCGGGAAAAAATCCGTGCGACGACTGAGCGGGCATGGTTTTTCGCCGAAGGCGAAAAGAGCGAAGGAGGAGCATCGGAACGGATTTTCCTCGCCGGGGAAAATCCGAGTATTTTGACCCGCGTCTCCCGAATCGTCCACACCCGCCGACATTGTCAGAACTTTTTGCCTTTCCGCCCGTAATAGATTATGATTTATGTCTTTTTAGAGAGGCTCCGTCCATGAAGAAGAAAACACTCATCATCATCGCGGTGATCGCCCTCATCGGGGTCATCGTCGCGCTTAACCTGGGCTCGAAGCGCGAAAAATCGGTCAAGGTGACCGTGGAGAAGGCCAAGACCCGCGACCTGACGGCGATCGTATCGGCCTCCGGCGAGATCAAGCCCAAAAAGAACATCA
>Ga0315279_10004790_pt1 | contig 17974 bp, 11 predicted proteins | sample YL17G06_20_MG_FD_203694 | JGI IMG/M metagenome (GOLD analysis project Ga0315279, IMG submission 203694) | Sediment microbial communities from Yellowstone Lake, YNP, Wyoming, USA - YL17G06_20 | ecosystem: Environmental > Aquatic > Freshwater > Lake > Sediment | place: USA: Wyoming | collected... | reverse complement strand
CGCCTTCCGCCAATTGCGCGAAAATCCGGTACGAGCCGGGCATCAAGCTGTGCGGGAGCACAACGCTGAAGCTCTGCCGGTAATGCCAGCCCTCCCGATTCCCGGGAGCCGCCACGCCAAAGAGCACCGGCAGCGGCCGAACCAGACGCAGACGGGTCAAGGCCAGGCGCGGGTTGACCTTGGCCAGGTCCCCGGCCACAGCATGATCGAAAGTGAAAGCCAGAACGCAATCCGGCCGGCCGGCTCCGGTCCACCGTATGGCGGCGGTGACGGAGAAGGGCCTGCCGCGGCTGGCCCGGGCGGGCGCGGTGATACCCAGCAGGCCGCCGGCGCCACCGGAGAAGTCCAGAAGCGTCCGGGCGCCACCGGCGTCAGGCGCCTGCTTGAAAACAGGCGGGAGCTGCAGGCTGTTCAGCGGGTAGTCTATGACGAGCGCGAAGCCGGGCGGCGCATCCTCGAGCGGGTAGTTCGTGTAGATCGGGCGGCGGGGATCGACGCGCTCGCGCACGGCATAGACGAAGTATCCTCTTCGATCTTCTCCGGGTACCGTTCTCGCCTCGACGTACGCCTTGCGGATCGGAGGCTCGAGCTGCGATTCGCGCCACCGCATCGACGACATGGTGAGGGGCAGCACCAGCCGCGATGACCCCGGGTTGAGCACGTGGCAGTAGTACAAGAGGCCGCCGTAGACCTCATCGCCAACCACTAGAAAGATGGCGTTCGCAGGTGCGACGGCGACCGCGGCAGCCGCGTCATCCAGCGTGACGTAATCCTGGCTGCGGTTCATCGGCTTCCAGTTGCCGACGCACATGTTGAGCGGAAGGACGACCCCGACCGCGACCGCGGCCGCCGGCATCACGCGCTGGATCGCGGGGCTGACCCGCATTCCACGCGCGCCGTGGAGCAGATAGGCCAGACCGGCGCCGCACCACGCGCACAGCACGATGATGGCCGGCATGAAGAACACGTCCTTGTCAGGCACCAGGTAGAAAGCCGCCCACACCGATGCCCCGATGAAGCTGATGATGAGCGGGATCCCCAGCGCCCGGTCGCGGCGCGAGCCCACCATGCCCACGACCCCGACCAGCGCCAGCCCTACGCCAATCACGCCCACCTGTTCCCGCAAACGCACCGCGGCGGACGCGATTGCGGCCCACGCATTCGCCGCGCTGTCGCGAAATGCGTAAACGGCATAGACGGCGCCGCTGATGTGTTCGAGGAAGTAGCGTAGGCTGCCGCTGGTGTTGCCCCAGTTCGCCGGCGGATGGTGCGCCGAGCGCCACGGCAGCCACAGGTAAAGAAGCAGCGGCAGGAACGCGAACAGGGCGGCGCGACCGATGACGCGCGCCGAAAGAGGCCGCGTCGCGGCCACGGCCCACAGCAGCATGGGCGCGACGAAGAACACCGACGTCCGGTGGTGGGTCAGCGCGAGCCCCGAAACGAATGCGAGCAGGCTGAGGCGACGCGGGGTCGGCTCTCCCGACCAGCGCACAAACATCACCAGCGCCAGGCACACCAGCAGGAGGTTGAGCGCATAGACCTCGACGATGTTGGCCTGGCTCCAAACCCACGTGTTGAATCCCAGCGCCAGCCCGCCCAAGAGCCCCGCCGGCACGCTCAAGGTCAGGGAAATTAACGCCCAGCACAGCAAGCCGGCGCCGACCGCCGCACAGACCGCGCTGAAAAAAGCGATGCGATGCGCCGGTTCTCCCATGGGAAGCAGATCAAACAGCTTGCCCACCATCAGGTAGAGCGGATAGCCGGTGGGGTGCGCCACGCCCATCGTATGCACGGCGGCGGCAAGCTGACCGGAATCACCTTCCGTGATCGTGGGAGCGAGGGTGAGCCAATAACAGGTGAGCAACGCCAGGGCGACGGCGACGGACGCTCCCGCGCGAAGCGCAGGCAGGTGCGGGCTCCGCGGCAGGCTGCTCGCGGCGTCCTGCGGCGCGGCCGGCTTGCGATCCACCCGCTTATGCTTCGGCGTATGCGTCAAGGACCCACCCCGAGGGGACTGCAGGTCCGGGAGAGCCGCCTCTCGAGCTTCTGCCGGGGAGGCGGCGCTGTGAGGTGTGCTCGCACAGTCCAAGGATAACACGGGCGAGCGAAGCCGGGCAAGAGCGCGGGGAAACGGGGTCTGACCGCAAACTATTGGTGGCCGCGCCCTGGGATGTGGGACAGGCGCCACGCCGCCGCCGCTACAGCGGCTATGGCGCGCAAGCCTCGCCTGTCACCTCCCGGCGCCGCGTGCGCGGCGCCGACACAGCCCGGGCGCCTGTGCCACACTCGGATGCCCGACGGCATCAATACCAAAGAGAATCGGTCACACCCGGGAGACGCGGCGCATCGTCGCGTCCCTGAGCACGGCGTGACAGCCGTTGGGCGCGCCGTCTCAACCGGGCGGCGAGGCTCGCGGACGCGGCTGGACGCGGCTGGGCACGGCCAGCGGACGGCCGGCGGCAGGGGAGGGGCGCGTCGCCGTAGAAGCAACGCCGCGGAGGTGGCGCCATGAAAGTAGGCGACGCGATGACGACGGACGTGGTGACGGTGTCCGAGGACACCGAGGTCGGCGAGGTCGCGCGCCTCATCCGCCTCCACGACATCTCGGCGCTGCCGGTGGTGGACGGATCGGGCCGGCTGACGGGGATCGTGTCGGAGGGGGACCTGATCAGAGAGCTGTTGCCGCGCTACACGGAGCTGTTCGAGGAAGAGCGCTACCGCGTGGACGCGGAGTACACTGAGCATCGCGCGGCGTCGCTGCGCCACCGTCCGGTGGGCGAGATCATGACGCGGGGGGTTTTCACGATCAGCGCCGCCGCGCCCTTGCTCAAGGGCGCGGCCATGCTCCAGCTCAAGCACATCAAGCGCCTGGTCGTGGTCGAGGGCGATAAGATCGTGGGCCTGCTCAGCCGCCGCGACATCTCCAACGCGCTGCTGGCGGAGACCTGAGGCGGCGCGGCGACAGGCGCGGGCGGCCATGAGGGTCGCTCGGCGCAAGTGCTCCCGGATCGCCGGGATGGAGACGTAGCTGCGCTTGGCGCGCGGTTCGTGAAAAACAGCACAAGCCACTTGACTGACCTTCGAGGCGCTGATAACATAATATGCGAGCGGGCACGAGCCCCGGGCGCGGCCGGTGGCGAATTCATCGGTTTTCCGATCGAGGACCGCCGGGATGCCAGTGCTGCTCTGCGAAGTAGCGATACTTCGCCACGAAGCACGAGCCGGCGGTCGGCGCGTCCTCAGGGGCGAGCGCAAGCTGGCTCAAGCTGAATCACCGGAGAGTGATGGTGCGTTTCCCACGGAGCGAAGGCTTCACTACCGCCGATCTGGGTTTCGCGCACGAGGTGGAGGCGCGCAGCGGCGAGAAGGTCGCCGCCTGCTACCAGTGCGCCAAGTGCACCGCCGGCTGCCCCCTGGCGCCGGAGATGGACATCGCGCCGAACCAGGTCATGCGCTGCGTCCAGCTCGGCCTGCGCGACGCGGCGCTGGGCGCCTCCAGCATCTGGCTGTGCACCACCTGCACCACCTGCACCACCCGCTGCCCCCGCGACATTGACCTGGCGCGAGTGATGGACACCCTGCGCGCCATGGCGCTGGACTCGGGCGCGCAGCCCGCCGAACCGCAAACCCCCCTGTTCTACCGCATATTCCTGGGCCTGGTGCGTAGGCGCGGGCGCCAGAACGAGCTGCCGCTGATGGCCGCCTACGGCATCAGGACGCGCAACCCGTTCAAGGACCTGCTGCTGGGTCAGAAGATGTTTCTCAAGGGCAAGCTGAGCCCCATCGGGCCCAAGGTGCGCGACGTGGAGCAGGTGCGCCGCATATTCGAGCACGCTGAGGCGCACCGCCGCAGTCGCGCCAAGGGCGAAGCGAAAGCGCGAGAATAGGATGAGACTCGGATACTACCCAGGCTGCTCGCTGCACGCGACGGCGAAGGAGTTCGACCTTTCCACGCGCACCGTGTGCGATGCGCTGGGCCTGGAGCTGGTCGAGATCGAGGACTGGAATTGCTGCGGGGCCACCGCCGCGCACGCCATCAGCGATGAGCTGGCGGTGGGGCTCGCCGGCCGCAACCTGGCGCTGGCGGCGCAGCAGGGCCTGGATTCCGTGTTGGCGCCGTGCGCGGCTTGCTTCGGGCGCTTGAAGCACGCCGCGAAGGCGCTGGGCTCCGGGGAAGCGGATCTCCCCGCGGGGCTCGACGCGCGGGCCGCCGCGGGCGTGCGGGTGCACAACATCCTCGACGCGCTGCTCAACCTGGCGGGGCTGGAGCGCATCCGGGAGAAAAGCGTGACCCCGATCGCGGGCCTGCATCCGGCGGCCTATTACGGCTGCCTGCTCGTGCGCCCGCCGGAGATTGCGGAATTCGACGACCCCGAGAACCCCACCTCGATGGAGCAGATCCTGGGTGCGGCCGGCGCGCAGCCCGCGGAGTGGTACCATAAGCTGGAGTGCTGCGGGGCGAGCCTGGCGGTGACCAACACGCCGTCGGCGGTGCGCCTGGTGGCGGACATCTTGTCCCACGCCAAGGCCGCCGGCGCCGACTGCGTCGCCGTCGCCTGCCCCATGTGCCAGACCAACCTCGACACCCGGCAGGCCGCGGCGGCGGCGCGCCTGAGTGAGGAGCTGGACCTGCCGATCGTCTATATCACCGAGCTGCTGGGGCTGGCGTTCGGGATTGCGCCGCGTAAGCTGGGGCTGGGGCGGCACATCGTGGACGCGACGCGCCTGACGCAGATTGCGTTCACGCCCGCGGCGGAAGCGGCCGCAAGTGGAGGATAGCAGACGCCTTTAGGTCATTCTGAGCGACAGCGAAGGCTTGTCCCGAGCGTAGTCGAGGGAATCCCCTACGTCTATGCAACCCCGGTAGGGGACCCCTTCGTTTCACTCAGGGCAGGCTGTTCGCTTGCGCTCAGGGTGACATCGGCGAAGGGCTCGGGGTGACACGTATCAAGAAGCAGGTTTCGCGGAGGATGACTTGCGTAGAGTCGGCGTATTCGTCTGCTGGTGCGGCTCGAATATAGCGAAGACGGTGGACGTCAAGCAGGTGGTCGAGGGGGCCGCCAAGCTGCCCGGCGTCGCCTACGCCACCGACTACCGCTACATGTGCTCCGAGCCGGGCCAGAAGATGATCCAGGACGCGATCAAGGAGCACAAGCTGGACGCGGTGGTGGTGGCGTCGTGCTCGCCGACACTGCACGAGACCACGTTCCAGCGCTGCATCGCCGACAGCGGGCTCAACCCCTATGTCTTCCAGATGGCCAATATCCGCGAGCAGTGCTCGTGGGTGCATTCGGACCGCGATCTCGCCACCGCCAAGGCGCTGGATCAGACCGCGATAGCGGTGGGGACGGCGATCAAGGGCAGGCCGCTGGCGCGCTCCGAGGTGCCTCTCACCAAGCGCGCGCTGGTGATCGGCGCCGGCATCGCCGGCATCCAGGCGGCGCTGGACATCGCCGACGCCGGCTACCCCGTGGCCCTGGTCGAGCGCCAGCCCTCGATCGGCGGGCGCATGGCGCAGTTCGATAAGACCTTCCCCACCATGGACTGCGCGGCGTGCATCCTGACGCCCAAGATGGTGGACGCCGCCAAGCATCCCAACATCACGCTGCTGACATGGTCCGAGGTCGAGAAGGTGTCGGGCTATGTCGGCAACTTCGACGTCACCATCCGCAAGCGCGCGCGCTCGGTCAACATGGAGAAGTGCATCGGCTGCGCCGTGTGCGAGGACAAGTGCCCGAGCAAGGTGCCGAGCGAGTTCGACGACGGTCTGGGCACGCGCAAGGCGATCTTTCGCCCCTTCCCGCAGGCGGTGCCCAACGTGCCGGTGATCGACCGCGACAACTGCCGCTACTTCAAGACCGGCAAGTGCGGGGTGTGCGCGAAGGTGTGCCCGGCGGAGGCGGTGGACTACGATCAGGGCGACGAGTTGCTGAGCGAGAAGTTCGGGGCGATCGTGGTCGCCACCGGCCTCGACCTCTACGACCCGGCGCGCATGACGGAGTACGGGGGCGGGCGGTTCGCGGATGTCGTCACCGGCGCGCAGTTCGAGCGGCTGGTCAACGTCGGCGGGCCGACGGAGGGGCATATCGTGCGCCCCTCCAACCACCAGGAGCCGAAGACGGTGGTGTTCATCCAGTGCGTCGGGTCGCGCGACGACACCAAGGGCTACCCCTACTGCTCCAAGGTGTGCTGCATGTACACCGCCAAGCACGCCACCCTGGTCAAGGAGAAGCTGCCCGACGCCGAGGTGTACGTGTTCTACATGGACATCCGGGCGGCGGGCAAGAACTACGAGGAGTTCGTGCGTCGCGCGCAGGAGGAGCTGGGGGTCAAGTACCTGCGCGGGCGGGTGAGCCGCATCTACCCCGAGGGCGACAAGCTGCTGGTGAAGGGGGCGGACAGCCTGGCCGGGGTGCCGGTGGAGATAGACGCCGACCTGGTGGTGCTGGCGACCGCGCTGCGAGCGCGCGACGACGTGGCGGAAGTGGCGCGCATGCTCAGCATCCAGACCGACCAGTACGGGTTCTTCAGCGAGGCGCACCCCAAGCTGCGCCCGGTCGAGAACATATTCGCCGGCATCTACCTGGCCGGCGCGTGCCAGTACCCGCGCGATATCCCCGACACCGTGGCCGCGGCCAGCGGCGCCGCCGCCAAGGTGTGCGGCTTGTTCTCGCGCGATTCCATCCTGAGCGAGGCCAAGATCGCGGAGGTCAACGCGGCGCGCTGCAGCGGGTGCCTGACGTGCAAGGAGATCTGCCCCTACGACGCCATCGAGGCGGAGGTCATCACCGATCGCATGACGCGCGAGGAGCGCACGGTCGCCAAGGTCAACGAGGTGGTGTGCCAGGGCTGCGGCGGATGCGTGGCGGCGTGCCGCTCGGCGGCGCTCAACCTGCGCGGGTTCACCGACGAGCAGATCCTCGCCGGCATGGAGGCGCTATGTCGGGAGTAGAGGAAAAGGGCGCGGTGTCGCCGCCGCAGGAGGGAGCGCAGACGGGCACAGAGGGCACCCTCACCCAACCTCTCCCTGGGAGGGAGAGGAGTGCGCCGCGCCTGCTGGCCTTCCTGTGCAACTGGTGCAGCTACGCCGGAGCCGACTTGGCCGGGGGCGGAAGGCTGCAGTACCCGCCCAACGTGCGCATCCTGCGCGTGCCGTGCTCGGCGCGGGTGGACCCGGCGTTCGTGCTGCGCGCCTTCCGGCTGGGGATGGACGGCGTGCTGGTGGCGGGATGCCACCCCGGCGACTGCCACTACAGCAAGGGCAATTTCTACACGCGTCGGCGGATGGCCGTCTTCAAGCCGTGGCTGGAATACCTGGGCATCCACCCCCAGCGCTTCCGGCTGGAATGGATCAGCGCCTCGGAGGGGCGCCGCTTCGCCCAGGTGATTCGCGAGATGGTGGCGGAGCTGGAGGAATTGCAGAAGCAGGGGGAGCTGCCGGAGCGCCAGTTGAACTTGTAGGGGCGGCCCGGAGTTTACCCCGAGCAAAGTCGAGGGGTGGCCGCCCGACGAAACGGGCACCCACACAGGGGTGCCCCTACGGCGACGACGTATGTCTGACATCGAACAGCGAATGAAGGAAGAAGCCAAGCGAGCGCTCACGGAGCGCGGCGCGGCCTGTGTCATAGGTTTCAGGCAAGGGCGCAAGCCGTGGCGCGTGACGCCGCATTTCGCGACCACGCCGGAACAGGTTGACCGGCTGGTGTGGAGCGCCGCCTGCGCCGCGAACCTGGCGACCTACGTCATCGCTGCTCCCAAGCCGGTGGCGGTCGTGCTCAAAGGGTGTGACGCGCGCGCGTTGGTGACGCTGCTGCAGGAGCACCAGGTCGAGCGCGACCAGGTGCACATCATCGGCGTGCCGTGCGGCGGCATGATCGATGTGGACGCGCTCGAGCCCGCCAATTCGGCAACGTGGGAGAGCGTGACCGGCCTCGAGGACGCCGCGGGGGAGGTGGTGGTCACCGCCCGGGGCAAGGAGTATCGCGTGCCCCGCGAGCAGGCGCTGCTGGCGCGCTGCCGGACCTGCGCCGCGCCTACGCCCGGGCTGTATGATGTGCTGATCGCCGAAGCCGTCGCGCCAGGCAGCGCGGAGAACGAGAGATACTCCCGCGTCGCCGAGATCGAGGCGATGGACCCGCTGGCGCGCCGGCAGTACTGGCTGGAGCAGTTCGAGCGCTGCGTCCGCTGCAACGCCTGCCGCAACGTGTGCCCGCTGTGCTACTGCCGGGAGTGCGTGTGCGACCTGCGCGAGCCGCGCTTCGTCGCGCGGCAGCCGAACGCGGAGGATAACCTGCTGTTCCAGTGCGTGCGCGCATGGCATGCGGCGGGGCGGTGCATCGACTGCGGCGAGTGCGAGCGCGCCTGCCCCATGGGCATACCCCTGCGGGAGCTGGGGCGCAAGCTGGAGAAGGAGCTGCGCGATCTGTTCGGCTACGAGGCGGGCATGGACGCGGAGGCGCCGCCGTTCCTGGCGCAATTCGCCGCCAGCGACGAGGACAAGAGCGTCGCGGGACACGAATAGGGACTCAACCGCAGAGAACACAGAGAGCGCACAGGAATACGGGAGGAATCACTGTTTTCTCTGCGTCCTCGGCGCGCTCGGCGGTGAAGAACATGATAAGAATGCCAGATTATGTGATTGCGAAAGATAAGGCGGCCCAGTGGCTCGCGAAGCTCGGCGAGCGGTACGCGGTGTGCGCGCCGGCCGCGGACGGCATCTCCTTCGAGCGGGTTTCCGACTACGGCGCGGCGCTGCCGCCTGCCGGCAACACCCGCCGCCCGCCCAAGGAAATGTTCCTGCCCGCGAGCCAGACGCTTTTTCGCTTCCGCGAGGGCGAGCAGGGGGTGGAGGTCACCGCGCAGCCCGCGCAGTCGGCATCCGCGCAGCCGCGCCTGCTTGCGGGCGTGCGCCCGTGCGATGCGGCCGCGCTGCGCCTGCTGGACACGGTGTTCTCGGAGGCTTACAGCGGATACGAGGATCCCTACTACCGCGCCGCGCGCTCGGGGATCCCGGTGATCAGCCTGCTGTGTGCGGAGCCGCTGGAGGGGTGTTTCTGCGGTGACGCGCCGGCGGTGGATCTCGCGTCGCCGGCCGCGGACGTCGCACTGACGGACCTCGGCGACCGCTACTTCGCCGAGGCCAAGAGCGACACGGGGCAAGCGCTTGTCGGCGCGGGCGGCGACCTGTTCTCGCCTGCGAGCGACGCCGACCGCGCGGCGCGCGACCAAGCCGCCGCGGGCTTGCGACAGCTCACGACCGAGGGTCTGCCGCTGGCCGAGATGCGGGAGAAGCTGCGGGGCCTGCACCAGTCGCCGCTGTGGCGGGAGCTGTCGCAGAAGTGCCTGCGCTGCGGGGTGTGCAGCTTCCTGTGCCCCACCTGCCACTGCTTCGACATCCAGGACGAGGCTTTCGGAACCCAGGGCTACCGGTACCGGTGCTGGGACACGTGCCAGTTCACCGACTTCACGCTGATGACGAGCGGCGAGAACCCGCGCCGCGACTCGGCGGAGCGCCTCAAGCAGCGCATCTGTCATAAGCTCGAGTATCTGCCCGACCGCACCGAGATGGTGTACTGCGTCGGATGCGGTCGCTGCGTGCGCTTGTGCCCGGTGGGAATGGACGTGCGCGAGACGATAGAGGAGCTGGCGGGCGCGCCTTAACCCCTCTCCATCACGGGGAGAGGGCCAGGGTGAGGGTAAATGAGTCGAGGGGCCGCACCCTCAACCTTGATCCCGCCTTCGCCAGGACTACGGCGGGCAAGCCTCTCCCTACAAGGGAGAGGAGTGGGAAGGTGCCAAACCGATGACCATGGCGCAAACACGGACAATGCCGGATAACCCATACCTGCCGAGCCCGGCGCGCATCGAGGAGGTCCGCGTCGAGACTCCGGACACCAACACCTTCCGCGTCGTCTTCTGCGAGGACGACTGCCGCGAGGGTTTCGTTTACCGCCCCGGGCAGTTCGCGGAGGTCTCGGTCTTCGGCGCCGGGGAGGCGCCGTTCTCCATCACCTCGACCCCGAGCCGGCCGGGCTTTCTGGAGTTCAGCATCAAGCGCATGGGGCGCGTGACCTCGGCCCTGCACCAGATGATCGGCGGCGAGCGGATCGGGGTGCGCGGGCCCTACGGCAACAACTTCCCGGTGGGGGAATGGAAGGGCAGGAAGCTGCTGTTCATCGGCGGGGGGATCGGGCTGGCGCCGCTGCGGTCGGCCATCAACTACTGCCTGGATAACCGCGCCGACTATGGCGACATGGACATCATTTACGGCGCGCGCAGCCCCGCCGACCTGGTGTTCAAGCCCGAGCTGGAGCAGTGGGGCGAGCGCAGCGACATGCGCCTGCACCTGACGGTGGACCGCGGCGACGACGAGTGGCAAGGGCGGGTCGGCTTCGTGCCGGCGCTGCTGACGGAGCTGGGGCCGTCGCCGCAGGGCGTGATCACCATCACCTGCGGGCCGCCGATCATGATTCGGCTGGTGCTGCAGGGGCTGGAGCAGCTCGGGTTTCGCGACGAGCAGATCGTGACCACGATGGAGATGCGCATGAAATGCGGCATCGGCAAGTGCGGGCGCTGCAACATCGGCCGCTCGTACGTGTGCGTGGACGGCCCGGTCTACAATTACGCCCAGCTCAAGCAGTTGGGCGGCGAGCTGTAGGGGGCACCAATGCCCGGAACAGCACCCGAGCCGACGATCGCCCGCCTTGCGTTGTACCTGCGCAGCGTGCGCGCGGCCCTGCGCGAGGGGGTGGAGACGATGTCCAGCGCGGACATCGAGAAGCGCACGGGCATCAGCTCCGGGCAGGTGCGCAAGGACCTCTCCTACTTCGGCGAGTTCGGCAAGCCGGGCATGGGCTATTCGGTGGCCCCGCTGGTGGCGCGCCTGAGCCACATCATGCGCCTCGACCGCGAGCAGGCGGTGGTCATCGTCGGCGCCGGCAACCTGGGCAGCGCGCTGGCGGGTTACGCCGGCTTCGGCCAGTCGGGTTTCCGCGTCGCGGCCGTCTATGACAACAACTTCAACAAGATCGGGCGCAAGGTGTGGGATCACGAGATCCTGGACATCCAGCGCATGCCGGAGCTCAACCGCGAGATGGGGGTGCGCATCGGCATCGTCGCCACCGCCGGCTCGGCCGCCCAGGAGGTGGCGGACATCATGGCGCGCAGCGGCGTCAAGGTGATCCTCAACTTCGCGCCGGAGCGCTTCCGGGCGCCCGCGGGCACGGTGGTGCGCAACGTCGATCTGACGCAAGAGCTGGAGATACTGTGCTACTACCTGCCCGAGCAAGTGCAGGAAACCGCAGATTGAATGCTTGGAGAGATTATCCACAGATTACACGGATTACGCAGATTAGGGCATGAAAGATTCAAGTCAAGCGATGACCGACACGGGCGACCCCAGGACCTATGCCATTATCGGTGCGGCACTGGAAGTGCATAGCCGGCTTGGCTGCTGATTCCTGGAACCGGTTTATCAGGAGGCGTTAGCAGCGGAGTTCACGCAGCGCGACATTCCGTTTGCGCGAGAAGTCGAGTTCCCTATCACCTACCGTGATCGCCGCCTCAATGTCTGCTACCGCGCTGACTTTGTCTGTTTCGGCTCAGTGATCGTGGAGGTGAAGGCGTTGCAGCGGCTGAGCGGGACGGAAGAGGCCCAGGTGCTCAACTACCTCAAGGCTGCCGGGCTAGGGGTGGGTTTGCTCTTGAACTTCGGCGCTCAGTCGCTTGAGCATCACCGATACGTCAATGGCTGACCATTGTGAGCAATCTGCACACTTCGACAGCGGGACCTTACCTGCGCCGGGCGAGACACGTGACCCAATCTGTGTAATCTGTGAAATCTGTGGATGAATTGCTGTGACCGAACACGTCGAAGCCCTGGACCTGGCGCCCGTGGAGCGCATCATCGCCGCGCAGCGCGTCACCGGTAGGGCCGCGCTTATCCCGGTGCTGCAACAGGTGCAGGATCATTACCGGTACCTGCCCGAGGCGGTGCTGGAGGAGATCGCCCGGCGCCTGCGGCTGCCGCTGAGCGTCATCTACGGGGTGGTCACGTTCTACGCGCAGTTTCACCTGACGCCGCGCGGGCGCCACACCATTCGCAGTTGCCAGGGCACGGCGTGCCACGTCAAGGGCGGCAAGGCGGTGCTGGGGGCGCTGCAGCGCGCCCTGGCCATCAGGTCGGGGGAAACGACGCCGGACCTGCGCTTCACGCTCGAGACCGTGGCGTGCCTGGGGTGCTGCTTTCTCGCGCCGGCGCTCATGGTTGACGACCAGTACTTCGGCAAGCTGACCGGGCGCGACGTCGAGTCGGTGCTGGAACAGTTCTCATGACGGATAGCGAAGGCAAATACGCGCGCCTGACGACCCTGGCGGACGTGGCGCAATACCGGGAGCGCGTGCGGCAGGAATACGACCCGCAGCGGCCGCGCGTGCGGGTATGCATGACGGGGTGCCGCGCCTTCGGCGCGGTGCAGGTGCGCGACGCGCTGGCGCGCGAGATCGAGGAGCAGGGGCTCGCGCGGGAGGTGGACCTGGTCGAGACCGGGTGCCACGGCCTGTGCGCGGGGGCGCCGGTGCTGGCGGTGGATCCGTACGGGTTCTTCTACCAGCACGTGCGGCCGGAGGATGCCGCCGACATCGTTGGCACGACCCTCAAGTCGGGCGCGCCGCTGGAGCGCCTGGGTTACGACGTCAACGGCACGCGCGTGACTGACCGGGAGCAGGTGCCGTTTTTCCGCGGGCAGCGGTTCACGGTGCTGCGCAACTGCGGGCAGATCGATCCGACCCGCGTCGAGGATTACATCCGCCGCGACGGCTACGCGGCGCTGGCGCGCGCGCTGGCGGAGCTGAGCCCGGAGGACGTCATCGCGCAGGTCAAGGCGTCGGGCCTGCGCGGGCGCGGCGGAGCGGGCTTTCCCACCGGCAGGAAATGGGAGCTGGCGCGGTCGTCGCCAGGCGACAAGAAGTACCTGATATGCAATGCCGACGAGGGCGACCCCGGGGCGTTCATGGACCGCGGGGTGCTCGAGGGCGACCCCCACTCGGTGCTGGAGGGCATGGCCATCGCCGCTTATGCCATCGGCGCCGACGAGGGCTACATCTACGTGCGCGCGGAGTACCCCATTGCCGTGCAGCACCTGCGCATCGCCATCGCCCAGGCGGAGGCGATGGGGCTGCTCGGAAGCAGCATCCTCGGCACGGATTTCAGCTTCACCGTGCGGCTCAAGGAGGGAGCGGGGGCGTTCGTGTGCGGCGAGGAGACCGCGCTCATGGCCTCCATCGAGGGCCGGCGCGGCATGCCCAATCCGCGGCCGCCGTTTCCCGCGCAATCGGGTCTGTGGGGCAAGCCGACCAACATCAACAACGTCGAGACGTTCGCCAACATCGCGCCCATCGTTCTGCGCGGAGGCGAGTGGTACGCCTCCGTGGGCACCGAGGGCAGCAAGGGCACCAAGGTGTTCTCGCTTGCCGGCAAGGTCGCCAACACCGGCCTGGTGGAAGTGCCGATGGGCATCACCCCGCGCCAGGTCATCTACGACATCGGCGGGGGCATCCACCGCGGGCGCGCTTTCAAGGCGGCGCAGATGGGCGGGCCGTCGGGCGGCTGCGTGCCCGCGCAGCACCTCGACCTGCCGATTGACTACGAGTCCCTGACCTCCATCGGCTCCATGATGGGCTCGGGCGGCATGATCATCATGGACGAGGCCACGTGCATCGTGGACCTCGCCCGCTTCTTCCTCAACTTCGTGCAGTCCGAGTCGTGCGGCAAGTGCGTGCCCTGCCGCGTGGGCACGCGGCGCATGCTGGAGATACTGACGCGCATCACCCAGGGTGAGGGGCGCGAGGAGGACCTGGAGACGCTGGAGAGCATGGGCCGCGTCATCAAGGACAGCTCGCTGTGCGGGCTGGGGCAGACCGCGCCCAACCCGGTGCTCTCGACGCTGCGCTACTTCCGCGACGAGTACCTGGCGCATATCCGCGACCGGCGCTGCCCGGCCGGGGTGTGCTCGCGCCTGAGCACGACGCCGTGCCAGGACACCTGCCCGGCCGGGGTGGATGCCTACGGCTACGTGTCGCTGATCGCCGAGGGACGGCTGCGGGAGGCGATGCAGGTGGTGCGCGAGCGCATCCCGCTGCCATCGGTGTGCGGGCGCATCTGCTATCATCCCTGCGAAGGGCGCTGCCGCCGCGGCGACGTGGATCAGTCGGTGGGCATTGGCGCGCTCAAGCGCTTCCTCGCCGACCACGAGTACGCGGTCGGCGAGGACGAGCCGATCCCGCTGCCGGCGGAGCGGCCGGCGGAAGTGGCGATCATCGGCGCCGGCCCGGCGGGGCTGTCGGCCGCTTACCACCTGGCGCGCAAGGGCTATCGTTCCACCATCTTCGAGGCGCTGCCGACGCCGGGCGGCATGCTGGTCGCCGCCATCCCCGCGTACCGGCTGCCGCGGGACGTCCTGGAGCGCGAGATAGACTACATCCGGCGCATGGGGGTGGAGATCAGGACCGGCGTGCGGGTGGGCACGGACATCACCCTGGACGAGCTGCGTGCGCAGGGGTATCGCGCGTTCTTCATCGCTACCGGAGCGCACGCCAGCCGGCGCATGGGCGTGCCCGGGGAGGATTTGCCTGGCGTCGTGGGTGGGCTGGAGTTTCTGCGCGCGGCCAACCTGGGGCCGCCGCCCAAGCTGTGGGGGCGGGTGATTGTGATCGGCGGCGGGAACGTGGCGATGGACGCGGCGCGCAGCGCGTTGCGGCTGGGCGCGGACGAAGTATCCGTGGTTTACCGGCGCTCGCGCGCGGAGATGCCCGCTCACGAATGGGAAATCCGCGAGGCGGAGTACGAAGGCGTGCAATTCTGCTACCTGACTGCGCCGGTGAAGGTGGTCGAGGACAGCGGCCGGGCGGTGGGCGTGCTGTGCCAGCGCATGGAGCTGGGGCCGGCCGACGAGCGAGGGCGCCGGCGGCCGATGCCCGTCGCGGGATCGGAGCACCTGCACCCGGCAAGCCTCATCATCGCCGCCGTCGGGCAGGAGACTGATTCCGAGTTTCTGGCGTCACTGGGGCTGGGAACAGCCGAGGACGGGACCGTCGTGACGGATCCGCATACCACGGTGGTCGTAGGGGCACAGCAGGCCGCGCCCCTACCAGGGATGTTCGCGGGAGGCGACGTGGTGAACGGGCCGGCGACCGCGGTGCATGCGATGGGGGATGGCCGGCGCGCAGCGGAGTCGATTCGACGCTACCTCGAGGGCCTGGCCTTGGCGGCGCCCTCGCCGCCCGCGAGGTCCTTGGTGGCAGTGGGACCACCGCCGGAAGAGATGGAGGGGGCGCGGTCCCGCGCGGAGATGCCACAGCGGCCGGTGCAGCAGCGCGTGGGGTCGTTCGACGAGGTCGATCTCGGCCTGAGCCTGGAGCAGGCGCTGGAGGAGGCGCGGCGCTGCCTGCGCTGCGGGCGGGAAGAACCGGAGTGACACCTGGCTCAGTGAGATGATCCACAGATTGCGCAGATTTCGCAGATAGAAAGGTACAACCACAAAGACACCAAGGCACGAAGAAGTCATAGCATTCTCGACCAGCAGCACGAAGGAGATCGTTTCCTGCCTTCATGTTCTGGTGGTCCGACAGTGGTGTAACGTGACCCGATCTGTGTAATCTGTGCAATCTGCGGATAGGCCAAATCCGATGGATGATTCGTTCACGCTAACCATAGACGGGCGCGAGGCGGCGGCGCGGCGCGGCATGACGGTCATGCAGGCCGCGGACGAGGCCGGCGTCCGCATACCGCGGCTGTGCTACCATCCCCAGCTCGAGCCCTTCGCGGGCTGCCGGCTGTGCGTCGTCGAGGTCGAGGGCATGAAAACCCTCGCCGCGTCGTGCGCCTTGCCGGCGGCGCCCGGGATGGTGGTGCGCACCGACAGCGAGCGCGTGCTGGACGCCCGCCGCCTGGCGGTCGAGCTGCTGCTGTCCGACCACCCCGCCGATTGCCTGACCTGCGAGCTGTGCGGCAAGTGCGAGCTGCAGCAGTACGCATACGACCTGGCGGTGCGCGAATCGCCCTTCGTCGGCGAGCGTCACCGCGACATCGTGGACGATACCAACCCGTGCTTCTTGCGCGACTACGCCAAGTGCATCCTGTGCGGGCGCTGCGTGAGCATGTGCCGCGACGTGGTGGGCGCAGCGGCCATTGACTTCGCCAACCGCGGGTTCGACTGCCGCGTCGCCAGCCCGTTCGGGCGCCCGCTGCAGGAGACGACCTGCGTATTCTGCGGCCAGTGCGTGCAGGCGTGCCCCACCGGCGCGCTGGTCGAGCGCACGCGCGCCGGCCAGGGGCGGGAGTGGGATTTCTCCACCGTGCGCACCGTCTGCGGCTACTGCGGCGTCGGCTGCGGGCTGGTTTTCCATCTCAACAACGGCGAGATTGTCAAGGTCGAAGGAGAGGAAACCAACCCCGTCAACCGCGGGCGAACGTGCGTCAAGGGGCGCTTCGGCTGGGACTTCCTGACCCGCGATGACAGGCTCATCACCCCCCTGGTGCGCAAGCACGGCGAGCTCGTGCCGGCGAGCTGGGATGAGGCGCTGGCCGCGGTCGTCGCCAACCTGTCGCGCATCGCCGCCAAGCATGGGCCGGACCGCCTGGCATTCCTCGCCTCCGCCAAGTGCACGAACGAAGAGAACTACCTCATGCAGCGCCTGGCGCGCCAGGTGTTCGGCACCAACAACGTTGACCACTGCGCGCGCCTGTGCCACGCCTCCACCGTCGCGGGGCTGGCGCTGGCTTTCGGCAGCGGCGCCATGACCAACACCATCGCCGACCTGCGCCGCTCCCCCTGCATCTTCATCATCGGCTCCAACACCAGCGAGGGGCACCCGGTCATCGCCTACGAGATCAAGCAGGCGGCCGACGACGGCGCCACCGTCATCGTCGCCGATCCCCGCCACATCGAGCTGTGCGATTACGCCGCCCACTGGCTGCGCCAGCGGCCGGGCTCCGACGTCGCGCTGGTCAACGCGATGATGAACGTCATTCTGCGCGAGGGCCTGGCGGACGAGGAGTTCATCGCGGCGCGCACCGAGGGCTTCGAGGAGCTGCGCGCCTCAATAGCGGACTGCACGCCGGAGTGGGCGGAGCCGATCACGGGCGTGCCGGCGGACAAGATCCGCGCGGCGGCGCGCGCCTTCGCGCAGGCCGAGCGGGCGGCCATCGTCTATGCGATGGGCATCACCCAGCACTCCCACGGCACGGATAACGTGCTCGCGCTTGCCAACCTGGCGATGCTCACCGGCAACCTGGGCAAGCCGGGCGCGGGGGTCAATCCCCTGCGCGGGCAGAACAACGTCCAGGGCTCGTGCGATATGGGGGCGCTGCCCGACCTCTTCCCCGGCTACCAGCGGGTGAATGACGACGCGGCGCGCGCCAAGTTCGAGCAGGCGTGGGGCAAGCGGTTGCCGTCGGAGCCGGGGCTGACGGTGGTGGAGATGATGAACGCGGTGGAGGGCGGCGGGGTGCGGGGGATGTACATCATGGGCGAGAACCCGGCCCTGAGCGACCCGGACGTGTGCCACGTGCGCAAGGCGCTGGAGCAAGTCGAGTTCCTGGTGGTGCAGGATATCTTCCTGTCGGAGACCGCGGAGTACGCGGACGTGGTGCTGCCGGGCGCGGCCTTCGCGGAAAAGGCGGGCACGTTCACGAATACGGAGCGGCGGGTGCAGCTTCTGCGCCGCGTGCTGCCGCCGCCCGGAGAGGCGCGCGAGGACTGGCAGATACTGCTGGAGGTGGCGCGCACGGCGGGGCAGGATTTCGGCCTCCACAGCGAGGGCGCGGTGTTCGACGACGCGGCGGCGCTTACGCCGTCGTACGCGGGCATGAGCCACGCGCGGCTCGCTGCGGCGCCGCTGCACTGGCCCTGCCCGGCCCCGGATCACCCCGGCACGCCGATCCTGCACACCGAGCGCTTCACGCGCGGCAAGGGTT
>Ga0315279_10004789_pt1 | contig 17974 bp, 18 predicted proteins | sample YL17G06_20_MG_FD_203694 | JGI IMG/M metagenome (GOLD analysis project Ga0315279, IMG submission 203694) | Sediment microbial communities from Yellowstone Lake, YNP, Wyoming, USA - YL17G06_20 | ecosystem: Environmental > Aquatic > Freshwater > Lake > Sediment | place: USA: Wyoming | collected... | reverse complement strand
ACCTGTGTCTCTCGCCGTCCAAATCGAAGCATTACCTGTAGCCATCGTCGTTCACGTCTCAGTATCGGATAGAATTGTGTGGAACGGGACCGGTGAGACACGAACCTACCCAATCGAATTCCAGGGGGTCGCCAAACGGAGAGTCTTGGAAGGTAGATTCCACATAATTGCAGGACGCTGAACGCTTCTCGGCTGCCATTTTCAACCGGAAAACCCGTGTTCCTTGTGCTCTCCGCAAGGAAATCGTCAATTACTGAGCCCGTTTCAGAGGAAAGAATGCTCTTTCTTTAGAAGACAAGGCGTCGGGCGACTGCGCCTATAACATCAATACTACGCTCAACTGTAGCTACAGACATCCGAATTGTCGCAGATTTGGGCACTTCGACGCCGAGAAATGGCTCAACTCGGCATCGTTGATGGCAAGGCGCTCTCAAGAACTCGGAGAGAGAACGTTCCTGTGGTCTATGTACTGCTTAGTTCACAAATCCCCTCTCAGCACAGAAATCTCCAGTGCAGTGATCCCTGCAGTTTGTGGGGTCTACTCAGGAAACATCAGGATGGCCTGACACGGGTAGCGAACACCGGAACAGACCCATAGTTCATGCGCGTCCCTCCAGGTCGAAACTATCAGGTGATCAGGCAAGTCTACCGCAGAACTAGCAATGCCTTGAATTTCACATTGTATGGGCGAAGACCCCTGAGCTGTGTAGCTCATTGTTCTTGTGTACGCGGGAAGAAAACAGGGGATTTGCATCGCGGGAAATTGGCGTGATGCATCAAGCCTAAGCTTATCAGCTTCAAGAAGGCGGCTATCGCTCATGGACCATCCGAATACTATCGATAAGGAAGTCAAGACAAGACTTCGCGGAAAGATCGAGTACGGGAGAGTCGTTGACGAGATTTGGTTTCTGCACAGACCCAAGACTTCTCCAAAGGACTATTCCAAAGGAGTCCAGAGAGTTCGGTTTGATTCAGATGGAAGGATCGAGTATAGGTTCTGCTACTATGAGCGAGACAAGGGCAAGAAAAGTTGGCATTGGGGTCAATATGCAACATTCTTTCCTGTGAGCCTTACGAAGAGACTCATTGCGACAATGAAAAAGGAACACTGGGTAAGGACTTAGCAGGCCACCAAACGAACGGTAACAGTCGTTCCAACCAAACGTAGACGTAACGGAGCTAGGCCTGCTCATCCTAAAGAGAACCATCGTTCCAAGGCTCTCCACACGTAAAGAAGGGTTAGAGAGAGTTGACAACTGACGGAGATGCAGCTTGGCTTGTGGATGCATCATATGCCGCAGGGCAAGTAAGTCTCCGTTTCATTAAGGCTGGTGACCTTGAACCAATTCACTGGATCGACCTCTTCCAGCCCTATTATCTGACCGAAGACGAACAGCGGGGTGAACCTGTAAGGAAACTCAATCTCTTCACGCAGAACGAGTTGACACTCTACAAGGCGAACTACGGCAAGAGGCCTCCGAAGGAGGTCCGTGCATGGGAGTCGGAGATCGATCCAGCGCTTAGTTACATTTACGACAAGAGACTTCGCTTTGGCGTCCTTCATCGCCTCGAAGGCAATGCCTGGTTGCCGCAAGCTAGGTTAGATGCTGAACAATCTATTCGATTTGACAGGCTCTTCGGTGCACATCATCAAACACCGATACCTATGTAGTCTATGCATTTGCTACGTGCGAGCGAAAGGATCATTCTCTGAGGCGAGTGAAACGAATGGCGTCTTTCCTACCCAGCGTGTACGCTTATCTATCCGAATCTTGACTCGGAGACCTGATGAGTCTCATCGCCTTTCCAAGTTGCGGCTTCAATTGAGCATGAACTCAAGTCGTGGAAGCAAATTATAGGCAACCGAGTCGAGACAGCTGCACCTTCGATTCTGAGATTGGCGCTTTCTTCGTAGGGTTCTGTCAGGCTATGTCTATGTAACTCATATCAAGTCGCCGCGATTCCTTCCAATTCCTGTTGTGCCACCTGCTGCTCCAATGCAGGAACCATCTGCAAGCGAGAAGAGAAAACGGACGATCAATGCTGTGACGGGCTTTGCAAGCCTGTTGGGGTTGGTCGTTATCGATTTTGGTATCTTCCATTATTTGTCATCGTAAGCGATGACCTGATGAGGCGAAGAGAAAGCGCCAAGCTTGCCAAGGCAAAGAACGTGTAAAATACAGAGCGAGGTAAAGTAAGCGGAAAGCTCTTACCGACATAGGCGCAATAATGAACAGGACACCTTGATAGACCGTCCCTTGGTTGCTTACGGAGTCATCAGCCTGATCTTAGGCGTCTTTGTCTTCAATGTCATTGGACCCTTGTCGGCCCTGTTGCTACTATTCGGGCCTGTCTTCGTCGCATTGGGCTTATTCGCAAAAGCTCCTGAGAAGCCTCGTGAGGAAGAGCCAGCTCCTGTGGAGCAGCCGACTAACCGATTGAACGTTGCCCGACCTCCAAAGAGCAAATCATGGAAGGAGTGGCTCAGTCAGCCCATCGGAGCGAAAAAGGAAGCTACACACCCCAGTCAACCTGAAGAGCCCCCCAAAAGGGAAGCTATGCCAACGAAGTTCTGTCGCGAATGCGGAGCCAAGATACCGGGCGACAGCAGGTACTGCGAGAAGTGCGGGGCCGAACTGGGTGAGGGTGTGTCGCGAGAGAGACCGCGAGAGCTTACGTCTGGTGCGCTACCGAAGACGAGACGAGTAAAACCCGGCACGATTGGGCTGTTCATGGTGTTATTGGTAGTAATCTGGGCCGTATCTCCTGTTTTCATGGCCGACCCGACTCCGGCACTTGTGCTGACGAACACGGGCGTCAAGGGAAATTTCACCTTGAGATTGCAGAATCTGACTCCGTGGCCGATTACCTTCCGTGGATGGTGGATATTCACCTATCCGATCCAGTGGACGGGGGCTAACGGACCCGCAGAAGTTTTCACTTTGCCGCCATTCGGGGCGTACATATTCGAATATTATACGATTGGCGGTAGCGAGACCAATTCTCCTGTGACATTCAGTGGTAGGGTCACGTTGCTGTACAGATCCTATCCAGTGTCGATCAATAGTTGGTGAAGAAATCAAGTTAGGCTTGCCGTGTGTCACAACATAGAAGGGAACGACCTTGAGGGAAATGACAAAGCACCGCATCAAGACGTTGTTGTTAGGCATTGGCTGCATAGGATTCGTCTGGCTGCTTATTCCCTCTCCACTCTGCCTCATCCCCAAGTTTTGCTATGGCGGCCTCGTCCTCACGTGGAATACAGGCTTCGGTACTAATGAGACCTACCTGAACATCCCCGGGACCATGTCGCTGTTTTTCTTCGGAACATGGATATTGTTTACAGTCGGTGGTATAGCGGCAATCTGGTCTGCCCTGTTTAAGCCCGAGAAGTATCAGCGGAAGTACTGCCCCTGTTGCAGTATGGAGACAGAACAGTTCTTGTCGGGCACGAACTACGAGAAAGGCTACAACGTCTATGATGCGTTGAAGCGCGGAGAATCCAAGGCGGAACAGGAGGCTCACTTAATATCACATGAGTATTCGTGCGAGAAGTGCCGCAAGAAGAATGTGGTCCCGATCACACGGCCAGCGTTCAGTGGAACCTGTGCGAAGTGTGGCGGAAAAATGCGATACAACAAGTCATCGTGGAAGTGGTTTTGTGACAACTGCCAAACCTCAGTCACCGCTTTAGCTCCGGCAGGGGAAACATAAGTCAGAGGGTCTGTTGGTCTTGCATGCTGTGACTGAGTTACTGCTGTCAACTGTTGCCGTCATGGTTGCAGCATACATTTTGGGCGCGTTTTGGGCAGGACATGAAAGCGGGCTTTTTGTGGCTCTGTTGTCAGGGGCCGTATTTCTTGCGGCCATTGGAATACTCATAGTCATGAGTAAGATAGGAGCACTCCCCCAGAACCTGGCGAAATAATAATACGTTCACTTTCCACAAATGAAGAGTCAGGTTTAGTTGGCTAGAATGAATGCCGACCTTGGGGCTCTCGTCTGGGGCATTCCTCTACTATTGCTAATAGTCACTATGGGCTTGACATGGCAACAGTTGGGCGAAGACGGAACAGCCGTGTTGGGCCTCCTCGTTTTCTTTTTGGCAGTGGCCGTCCTCTACTTATTGGGGGTGGGCGTCCTCCACGGCACGCCCAACAAGTACAGCTCTCCGTGGATAGAGCCTAGTGAAAGTCACGATCAGCATTGATTCTCCTTTGACGAGCAGATTTCATTACCAGAGACTCGGCAAGTTGGAGCACAATTGCGTTATCGAGTGGGTGTTACCATAGGATTAAGAGAGGACGACCTACTAGAACCATTGAGAAGTTTTGGTGGTTCCAGCAATTCCTGATTGGGCTATTCAGATGGCATCTTCATCAGTTACAACCGCAGTTGTCAGCGCAATTGTAGCCGCAATAGTCTATTGGTTCCTTGAAGGACGTAAGTTCAAACGAGAACAAAAGACGCGTTACTTGAAGGAGAGATTGGACAAATTCTATTCGCCTATGGTCTTCCACTTCGAAAACATGAGGTCTTGGGGCGAGTTCTGTAGGTCAGAATATGCATGGGCAAGAGATACATTGGTAGGGAAAAATCAAGACATGGACAATATAATGCGTTCAGGAATGAGATTCGTTAGTCCTAGAGTTGAGAAACTATGGTATGAGTGGCAGCCATGGTCCATTGCTGCGACGCAACAAGAAGTCTACCCGCAATTTAGAATGGATGAGTTCTTGAAGCGCACTAAGAAACTACACGAGGCTTTGAGGGTTGAACGCGAAGAGCTTCTGAGAGAATATCGAGAAAAAGTCGGTAGCCCCATCCCAACCGAAACAAGTGGGTAGCCACGCTTGTCCTAAGTCCAACTGCATGACTATGTTGAGTTCTCAATCGAGAAAGGCAAAGTCACGCTTGCAAAATCGAAGAAGTGAAACTGAGAGCAGCAAAAAAGAGGCCCTCATACTTCCAAGCCAGTAGCTGAGAGAATCGTGGACGAGGTCAGAGACCACTCAAAAGCCACTACGAAGAAGCCTCTCTCACGACAAAGGAGAGATAAAACAAACGGATGATGCACGAGGAATGGATTTGAGCTGATGCCATGAAGCTTGTAACAGGGAAGCTTGCCTACCGCATCGTAATTCTTGCGGTGACCGTTGTTGCTTCATTAATGATAAGCCATGACTTCTGGCTGCTCTTCACTCCTCGTCCAAGCGAGGGGATAATTCTAATAGTAGTGCCCGGTCCTGATCAAGCACTTCCTGTTTTGGCAGTTTTCGCGGCGCTCTTCTTCGGCTCAATTTCCTTTGCGACTGGGAAGCTCCCAAGACAAAGGCAACGTAGAATAGTCGCGGTGGGCGTGGTCACATTCTTGCTCGGAGGATTCTACACTCTATTCTTGCTTTTGGAAGGACTATTGTTTACCAAGGCCCCATCTACGTTTGACTATCCGATTCTGCTCTTTATGATCGGTCTCGGGTATGCCTTTGCGCTTCCTGAAATCATAGCAGAGAGGCAAACCCCCGAGAGAAGCAAGAGAGACAAACAGGAAGCAAAGGGCGGACTCACCACACAGATGCAAAAAGATCCGGATATCCATTTCAAAGTCACACAACTGCAATCGAATGGAAAGAAGCGCACTCTCCCCAGTGTTGGATTCAATCTGGAAAATAGAACCGGGAGACAAGTAAGACTGCGAGTTGTGGCTGACGTTTTCCTCGACGGTAAATACCTGGGGAATCCATCTGCAGATTCCGGCCACTATACGGGAAGGGGAATCTGGAATCTGAATGCCAACTGGGCAATCAGAGATGGGAACTTCACGGTGCAGGTGACTGAAGTCAAAAAGGGACAGAGTCTTATGATTAGGGTTACAGTGACGATCATCGATGAACAGGAGCGGGAACACAAGCTTTTGCCGTTGGGATGGGTCTACATGCCAGAAAACAATGATTGGTATTTCGAGCCTGCAGTTTAGAAGGAGACTCGTAACGGTCCAAGACAAGCTCTTTTCTGTAGTGCTTTCGTGACAAGAAGAACCAATTGAATGTGGCTTTCGGCGAACCACAGAGCGTTGTGATTGTTAAGCAAGTTCTGGACGGATCGTCAAATGTAATAAGAAAACGACGAGCGCCATCTGCTTGCGCTGCTAATGTTCTACGTGGAACAGCTGGACTTCCACGTCTCATTGACCCGTGAGCTTTTAGCTGCGCTGTATCAAGGCGCACCAGAAATTGTTGTGCGGGATTTGTCTCAGATCGAGATCGCTTACATGGGATTCAACTACCCGTGAACCTGTCCACGAGTCAGGCACGTCTCCAAACCCTTTTCTTCGCGGCACTTGTACACTGCAGATGCATCCACCCTCTATCGGTCTTCACAATCGCGCTACGCTTCTGAATCGAGCGGCCGCAGCCTCTGCATCTCCCGACAAAACGTGCGTTCGTAGATGTGTAGCTCATTACTTGAACAGGCACGAGCGTCGAGTAGTGGGTAAGCGCGTAGTAGGTAACTGGAAGTCCGATAATCACCAAGAACAGTGAGAGCAAGTAGATCCTGATAGCGGCTACTGCAATTGCCGTGAGAATGAGAAGAACCCCTCCTGCGAAAAGGCCTGGGCTCGGAATCGTCTGGCCAGCCCGATGTGATATCGTTGGCCGTGGTTGTGAAGGGGGGGCATGACTTGGGGGAGAGGGCTGGTACGTGTTGTATAGACGACCGAGAGTCTGAGCGTCCTTCTGCGTCATCGTTTGTGGGTCAAGGTTTGTGGGAACGTAGGGCGCTCGTGTCGACCTGTGCGACGGAATCGAGGTGGGGGGAAGGGTTTTGCTTGTGGGCACCGTCACAATCTTCTGGCCGATTGTCTTCGGAGATGGTGTTCGGGTTGAGGCAGGGACGGCATAAGTGTCGGTATCCCATGAATACCGCATGTGTCCATCTCCAATGAGCTCGTGAAGAACATAGATTGCTTCATTTGTGGAGAGACCAAATTGCGATGAGACATCAGATGCGTGGAAACTCCTGCTTCCTTGCGCTACGGCGTAGTCCAGGATGTCTGGCTTGATCAATTGAAGCGACTGCATCCTGGCCGGATTTGGAGAAGGCATGTTGGGCGACATGGCGTTTGGTCTTCGTTTAGTGGACTGACGCGCCACGGGGAGGCTTGGACTCATGATGCCTCTCACTCTTGCGGTGGCTTCGTGCATGCCAGGGAGGATCTCAATTTGAGACGGCATCTCAACCTCGATTTGTGGCCTGTTCTTGTATGACGACACGATGCCGGTTATGCTGATCCACTTCCCTTTGTAACTCGAGATCTTCAAGCCTTCTGCAGTGAAAAGTCCAAGTGCTCCTGACCAGGCTACGAGGTAGAAGTCTCTCCTCCAGTCACCAAAGTTGAGGAAGGCATACGGCTGGCCGTATCTCGTTACGTCCTCACGTATGCCGATAATCTGTCCTACTACGGTGACCCGGTGGCCAATTCTAGCGAGCAGAGCAGCGGTGTCTGAGGCTTCAAGAACCTCAAATAATGGTCGCAAAGGTCGTGGTGCAACTTTGATGGGCGGGGGGATGAGCGCCGGCGGGCGCCACCGACCTGACAGGAAGTCCTCTAAGGCGGGCGCATCTTCAATCCCGAGAGCACAGAGCACTCTAAGCTTCGGAACTAGTGGGCCAAGGTCAGAGACCTGCTCCAGATCGGACATCAGTTCTGATGAGTCAGGATCTACAAAGTCATCCTGTTTGAATAGTAGGTTTTCTCCGTTGCTGTACTTCTTCCAGAGGGAGGGCGATTCTACAACAGCCTTCAGGGCAGTGTAGATCACGACCTCAGAGAACCTGTCAATCTCTGGACCATACTCATCTGCCCTTGACGGAAGTTGATAGTTCGGATGACCTTGCTGGTTATTTGGTAGTCCCTTGAGTTCGGGGAGGTAGATTCCATCGTAGTCTATCAGCTTCAGAGAATGATCCGTGACCATGATGTTCCCGTGTTGCAGGTCCCCATGGGCAATTCCAAGCTTCTCTAGCCTCTCAGTGAGCTCAAGAAACGCATCTGGTAGCCAAGAAATGGCCTGGCGTTTTGAAATGTTACTCTCGATGTACAGATTAAGTGGATACCCGTCGATCCATGCCATCTTGATTATCGGATAACGTTGTCCTTGTACCAGTATACCGTCATGAAGTAGACTCGCATCGACGAAAACTCCATCTGGGCGTTTGCTCAGGAACTGGCCTATGGCATCGTAACGTCTTCTAAGCTCGGGAACATCCTTGTAGAAGCATCTCACGGCCCACTGAGACTTGCCTTTGTGCAAGTGGAATATCGCGGCAAAGCCGCCCGTCATTATTCTTGGAAGGTCCCAGTGGTCCTTCTCACATTTCGCGAACTTGAGGTCAGGGTCCGCGAAAGCAAGTCGAGGGTTCTGCATTGCATCGCGATATTCGTCAGGGGCTGGTAGCTTCATTTTCCCTCACGACTGCTAATGTGATATCATCATTCCTGATAGTTCCGGACTGACGTTGTCTGTCAACCCAGTCTCGAAGCAAGTTCGAACCGTTATCGGACAGAAACGTCGCCAGTAGCTCGTCCCAAACTGAACGGGCAGGATGTTCTTTTGTTGCCCATTGAGACAGTGCGTCAGTCATGAGCAAGAAAAAGTCATCTCTTGTCCAAGCCCCCTCTATGTAGGCGAGTTCATTCCATGACCGACTGTTGTAGGCCGCATCCGTTGATACAAGTGGAGGAGTAGAGCCAAAGTCTTCATATGCTGTGATTGGAAACTGCGTAACAGGTCCTTCAGGTCCAATCTGGAAAAGGCAGCTGTCGCCGAGTGCGATAGCTTGCCACCTGCCCAACCCATCACTGTTAGGGGGAAGAAACTGAACCCCCAATAGGGTTGAAAACGATCCCATCTTCACTTTCTCTTCAGCGTACCACGGAAGCGGCTTCTTTCTCACAATCCTGCTCCATAAGCGAGCGCAACGCGCGACACTCCTCTTCATGTCATCTGACGTCATGAACGGATCATGGACGAACTCGGTCACGAGTAGTTCTGCCCAAAGTTTAGAGAAGGAGCTTTCCGTAGCGCCATCAGCAATGGCCACCACCAACGGGAAACCGTTGTCATGACACTCAGGGTCGCCACTTCGATGTGCTATCGCGTCTTCGTAGTCCTCAGGCGCGTTTCCTTGTTTCTGGACTTTCAACAACACTTCAAGCTGAAGTCTCAAGTCCCTCTCAAGTCTACCTTAATTGGCTCGCTCTGGTGCCGATGTCGAGAAAACGAATCAACGTCACCATGTCCGCATTGAACACAAATCCACGCGAGGCGTCCGAGACAGGCAATCCTTCTTGACGACCTGCACTTACGACATGTGAGGGCAGTGTACTCGACATTCTGAAGAGTAGTCGCGCAAACTGATCAGCCAATCCTTCTTCATTGTCCGGATACTCCACGGGAGTGGCAGGATTTGAGGAGATATGAGCGTTGTATAGAAGTGCGTTTCCGTCAGATGTCGCTATCGACCTCAATTGGTCAGCCTGGGGCGAGGGATCTCCGTCTGTAGCCTCTCCGTCTGTGATGTTAAGGACAGTTGGGGGGAAACTGGAGGAATGCTCCGACACCCAACCCTCACAGGCCTGATGCGCAAGCTTGAGAGCTTCGCACATGGGGGTCCCACCGTCTGCAACAGGATCAAACCAGATTGGAAACTTGACTTTCTGTTCCACAATGCCTCCTGCGCCGTCAGGAATCTTCTGTGCCCTTTCCTCTATCCTCAGAGGCGCGTTCGCTATACTAGAAATAGGGACCAGTTCAGTAGCTGTGCTCGCTCCAGCAAGAGCCGGCACCACCTTTCCGCCATAGCCTACTATTCCAACATGGAAGTAGTCTCTGACTCCCTCTGACTTGCTACACTTTATGACGAGATTGGCAAGCATTCGATTCATTGTATCTGCGACTGCGTCGCATTTTCGCTTCTGGGTATCTCGACCCCATGGGTCAGCCATGGACCCAGATTGATCGATCAGAAAGAGAAAGCAACTTGGATTAACGCGACTGATCTCAGCACCATAAGACATACGTCGTTCAGCCCTTGAATGATACGACTGAGTCTGGCTTTAACATTTGCCAAAGCAAGTGGTCTATTCCGCCGAACTTGTGAGCGACCTAGTAAGCAGCAGGAAAGTCCCTTCTTGCCCACTATTGGAGTGGCACATGAGAAGCGCCATTGACTCTACGGCTCCAGCAGAATAGAAGACCTGAAACCTTCTACAATTCGGTTTCCGCCTCTCTATCGCAAGTGCCTTATGCTTGCAGTAGTAGACAGCTATGGTATTCTGTTCAGTGATGCGAATGACTGACACTGGTCAGTCACCCTCTAGACGCTTCGTTGTGCTACCGCATTGCCCCACTTGTGGGACCGAGACACCACTTCACGCTCAAGTCTGCCCGAGCTGTGGGTCCAGCATGAAAGTCAAGGCTACTCATCAAGAAACCTCAGAGCTGTGGGATGAGGGATCGTGGCAGGACGGGCCCCCGAAATACACAGGGGCAAGGAAGCCTTCCCAAGTTCGCAAGCACAGATTTCATCTGCGGCCCCAGCTTGTCGGGACGATTCTAATCACTATAATCGCTTTGGCCGCAGGACTTGCGATTGGGCCGTTTGTGACAGACCGGCCGACTACACTAACGACTACACTAACGAACGTCGTTCATGACACGGTTACTGTCACAGTTACTGTCACGACCACTACGGGCGGTACCCAACCACCACCTGTCACCGATTGCACTCAACCACCGGGCAAGTGGATAAGCTCCCCTACGAATTGTGTATCGTACCTGCAGGCTGCGAACCATGTTGGGCAATCCAAGACTGTAGAGGGCAAGATCGTTCGCACCTATGCTTCAGGCAAGGGAACCGTGTTTCTTGACTTCCATGACCCTTACCAAGGATACTTCCAAGTCACGATTTTCGCAAGCGATGTCAAGAACTTCCCATTTTCGCCTGTGTCATTCTACCTCAACAAGGAGGTTCGAGTCACCGGAACAATCGAAATGTACCAAGGGGCACCAGAGATCATAGTGCATTCGCCGTCACAGGTTGAAGTTGCCTACATGGGCTTCAACTATCCCTGAGGGCATCAGGGGCACTGTAGCTTGGCCTCCTTCGGTACCAGATGAGCGCGACGAGGGCAGCCACCATCACTGCCAAGGCCACGACCGTTGGAAACGGAACATTCGCCACCGCGATTGTGGTATTCGTCGTAGGAGTACCGATAGGAAGGGTGACCACTGCAGGTCGGTATCCTTCCTTCTGTGCCGTGAAAACGAAATTGGCGTTGTACGTTCCTGACGGTACGGCGATTACGTATTCGCCGACAGGAGGCACAACATTTGCTACCTGTCCTCTAAAGGTGGATCCGTCAACACTCAACGACACGTCGGCTCGCGTCTTCACTCCAAGCGAATCAATCACATGAACTCTGATGATGCCATAGTCAGTGCTATTCAGAGCGACACTCTCGACGACGATCGACAGAGCATCGACTTTCGGTAGTTCCGGGGGCAGAGATCCGGATCTCGTGATTGCTGTGTACCAGACTCTAGCCGTTGCGACTGCCGCTGCGTTAATCCTATTCTCGACAATGCTAGTGAGTTCAGGACTCCACTCTAGTCCCTCGTCGATGAGGGTCCTATTGATGTATGACAGGAAGGAGTGACTCTGAATTGCCGTCTCCAGAACAAACGTCGTCACGTTGCTGACGGGCTCGATCATTCCCACATCAGACGGGCTCACAATCCTGATTTCAAATAGATGGGCAGCTGCTGCGGATTCAAACAACTGGTGCACGCCAACGCCGTCTTTGGTCGAAGGATTGTAGTCGACCGTTGTGTGATAGGGTTGCGTGACATCGGCCATGTAGTGGCAGAGTCTACCTGCATCTAGAAACACGCTGTTCCAGTCCTTGGCTCGTATTGCTGATTCCATTTCTGCTGTGAACTCATCGACTGCCTGGGGGAGTGTGCCTGTCGATGGATCGCTTGGATTCCAGATTTCCAGATCGATGAAGTGTCTCGGCGGTTCGTTTTGGTCACTTTCGCGATAGTACGTGTCAGGATAGGCCGCAGTTTCTTTGAGTAGCCACTCGTAGTATGCGAAGAACTGTCTCCATGGGTTTGGGAGCATATCTGTGGCGGCTTTGGCAATTATTGGGTGAGTGTCAATTGACCATGCGGCGACAGGTGAGGGTGCGATTCCCATTTGACAGATGCAGACAAGCACAAACGCAAGCCTGACGATTGTTCGGATGCAGATGCGCTTCACGATGCATCGACTGCCAAGATAACTGGGACTGGGTCACTCAAGAACTCTCTCAGCCTTGCCGACCTTGGTGCAATCAGAGCCTTCGACTGATTCCTGAGCCGGTATCCTGTTGAGTTCATGCTCCTTCTCGTCGAGTACTCGCTCACGCCAGGCCAGTTCACCCTCACGGTCGCTCACACTCTCCTCACTCCGGCAGTGCGATTTGTGTGCCGCAGAGTTCGCACCGATAGTAGACGACATGCTCGGATAGTATGAATTCACGCCAGAGCGGAGATGCCCCCGGGCTACTGGTTGGCGACTGCTGCGATAGAACCGACAACGCCGCTTCTGCACCAGGTATGAGGCTGTCTGTCAGTGGTCGGTGGGAGTTCTCAGGGCACATCTAGGTTCTCAAGCTCCAGCAGGATCTCCCTGCCTCTTTCGCCTCGGAGCTCCTCGTCATTATACCGGAGTTAGGTGGCAAGAACCCGATGATCCTGTTTATTTCTGAGCAACGTAACAGTCCAAGCCACGGTTGTGTCACCTGCAATGAGCAAAGTAGGAGAAAAGGTACTGCCACTCATGGAAGGTGGCGGGTCCGCAGGGATTCCCACCGGGGTCGTTTGATCGTCTTACAGAGTAGCTATGTCGACAGTGAAGCTGCCTTTTCACGGGCTTGCCACACTACAGAGTAGGTATGCAAACTGGCAGAGAGGGAGGCCTACGCGCAACGATTATGCGCGATGAAAGGGGTTTGAACTCGACACGCCTCGAGACGAGGCAAATGACAGAAAAGGGACGTCATCCCGCTTTCCGCTAGTTTCGGGCTGAGGGTCAGGGTCAAGCAGTGGCTCCCCCATGGAAACAAAGGTCATTTATGCTCAGCTTGGAAAGTATCAATTTCCGAAACAAGCTATCGTAGCTAGAGAGGTCGCAGATGGAAGCAATTCCATATCTGTCAGCCCTTTCAGCTTTCATCACCATAGCAAAAGTGGTTCGAGACCTCTTCAAACGCATCAAGAAGGATGAGGAAGCTGATGCGATCGAGAAAGCGGTCACGACCATAGAAAGTAATCCACGTATTGAGGTGGGTGAAGCAAGGCAGACCTATGAACAGGCTCTAAGGCAGGAGCTGGGGGACGACAGGGCCAAACCAGTCATCGAGTACACGAACATCATGGAGATGTTCTTTCCCTTCAAGCCTCGTGGCAGGGTGCTTCATTACGGCCTTGCAATAGAGCAGCTTGCGCTTGAGATTCATCGCGTCCTTGACGATCTCGACACCTTCAAGCTCTTCGGTAGCACTCACGACTCGAACCGCATGTTTGATTTTCCGCAGACTGCGTACTCGCTTCGCGGACAACAGATCACTCGCGCGATAGTTCCAGAGGGTGACTACTCACTCAGCGCTTTTCTTTTCGAAATTCCCCCACACGACCTATTGGGCGGACCAAAAGCCAGATTCAAAACTACACTGAGTGATTATCTCATACTGAAGGCACGACAGAATGACAAGGACCTTTGGGTTTTCGTCGACACGGATGAGGGCTCTCCGTTTTCGCTTAGATTTGAGGCCGCTGGAAAAACTGTGGAGAGACGACTCACACACTACGAATTCGGCCATCTAATGAGTGCAATGATCTCTGATGCAAACAGTATCCTGGAAAAGGCTGCTCGCGAATATGAGCAATCCAAGGAAGAAATAGAGAGATTCACCTCGGTACTCAAGGCCTTGAAGGACTTGACGCAAGGTCTCTGAGAGCACAGAGTTTCTGATGATAATGTGGGTGTGAGATGCCAGACAGGGTCGGTCGTCAGTTTCAGTAGTCTCCGACTACACTTTCGCTTCTCTGACGTCTTATCCCTAGAAGTCAGCATCGCGTCTTGCTGGTGAGCTAATGGGCACGACGATTCCGTCATGGCGGATCGGCGTAGACGAAGAACTCGTGAAGATGACTAGGTTCAAGCAGTTCCTCAGAGCAGAAGACCGAGCCGTATTCGACGACCTACTCACCCAATGCAGACTCTACACCCCAGATGCAGGAGCCCTCAGCTCATCTGTCAAGGAAATGCCACTACTCTTGTCGATGGTCTTCGCGCAGCACAAGAGACTCGTGGAGCTCGAGAAACGCATCAAGGAAGCGGGCTTATAGCGGGCCTGGGGAAAATGAGAATTCCAGGAGTCGAATGTGAGTATGCCCATACTGGTTCTGGAGTTTGCGTCTGACAAACCCCGCCTGATGGAGACTGAGAATCGTATCCTGACGGAAGTTAAGAGACACGTGAACTTGGACCCAGACAGTCGAATTTCTCAGCCAGAGCAAGTAGGCCTCTTCTCAGGTGAGCGTCGAGCTGCGATGTTCACATACAAGTGGCGACTGTCGCTCCAAGAGCGCCTCGAGGAGAAAACCATCAGAGCTCTCCAAACGCGGTTGTCAGCTTTCGAAGTTCACAGAATCTACATCGAAGAGAGCCCATGAAAGCGTCTTGCCTGGTAACAACGCTTCTGCCGTTTTCTTGGGAAAATCGTCTCCGTGTGGCTTCTTGCTGAGCCATCCTGATGGCTTGCGTTATTCTCGAAGGCCTAGCGCACCAAACAGTGCACTAGCGAATTCGGGCCAAACAGGGTCTCGTGAACGGTTCAGTGCACAAGCAAAATCTGACTAGCGGCCTAGGTCCTCGACGGCTTTCTTCAAGGCGTCCATCGCATCATTGACGTTAGAGACAGCCTTGGCTACGCTCTTGCCTTCATCAACCAGCTTGATGCTCTTCTTACAACCCACACATGTGATCGTCTCTTCACGCTGGAATTGGCCCAACGTCACCAAATTCGCAGCTTGACAGTGAGGACAGTTCCGGTCGACTGTTGTCTGTGCAACATCGAAATCTGAGCCCTTTAAGCTCACCTTGACCTTGAACGACACGTCTCTCTACCTCTTGGATAACTGGCGGTTGGGAAAGATCAAGTTAGCGCAAACAGAAAGGAGGACCGTCTACAGCGTTCTGGATCGTTGAACTATCGTCCAGGTTGAGTTGCCTTTACCATGGCTGAGATTGCTTTGCTGAGTTTCCAAGCTGGGCTTTTCCAGAATAGGCCCTTGGTCTGCTCAATGGCGAAGTAGAACTCGCGTCCATCATGCAGTCTGACCTGTACGCCGCGCCATTGTGCCTCTCTGAGACTGTATGTCCAGTCTGCTTCCTCGAACATGCCCCGAGAGATTCGGTAACGCCAGTGCCTGAGGTTGAGCATGTGGTCAAGGGCCTTCAGCATCGGGCCTACCACTTCCCACGCCTCTTGAGGTAACTCTGGGGGTTTGGCCGTCACGAAACGGTCTGGAATGAACTTCGCGCTCGCAATCTCCTTCGCTTCTACTGCAAGGATCCACTCGTTGCGGGTGAGGCTCCACACGTCTAAGCCTCGCTCCGTCAGCACAAGAAGAACAGGATCCACTTGCCTGACTCGCGACATGAAACCCATATCCGTGGCCAAGAGGGCAGGCTCTGTGGCCAGAAGCTTTGCTCCGCAATGGGGACAAAAGTTCAGAGACTCAGCATTCTCATCTCGGTTTGTGTTCTCTATCAAACCCTGCCGTCACGGATCCCCGAGCACGGTGACTTTGTCAACCGACCATTTGCCGTCAATCGTTCGAGTCTCCGTTATGGTCCGCTCAAGCTCTTGCTGCAGTTCCACGTCAGAAAGGCCTGTATCCGCATTCTCGTCGCAGGTAAGAACTATAAACGCAACCTTCGTAAGCCATTGTGGCAGAATACCACATAGCATGATCTACCAGGATCGAATGTACTCGGGAGGACATGACTGAAATCGTAGCTAACAGCCGCGTGCAACCTGGCTTTCGCATCACACTCACGAAGGATATCCGTAAGAAGCTCAAAGCGAGAGTCGGAGACATCATCGCCTTCATCGAAGACGAGCGAGGCAACATAATCATCAAGAAAGCTGAGCTGAAGACCGTCTAGACGGTTCTGGGTTCGACCTTCTCTATGACCACGCGCCTCTTCTTCTCGTCAATAATGATGAGGATCTCGTCGCCGCCCTTGAAAGGGAACTTGTCATGTTTTGAGAGCTTCGACGGGACGTAGAACGAGATCCCGCCAAATCACGGGTTCAACGCTCTGCAACCAGTTTCCCACTACTCTTCATCTCACTTCGGCTTCTCTCCCTAGATTCCATCTCGGTACCACGACGATGACTGTGAGCCAGAAGCCACGAACCGAGCCCCACCGAAATCAGGCCTCCGATCGCGATGATTGACAACACAATTACCTCTAGAGAATACTTCCGAACAAATGGCTGACAGCTCACAACCATGCAGCGTTGTTCGTAGTCGCCCTCATCGGCCCAAAACACCAGGGCTGCAATCGGAATCACAGTCAAACCCAATGCCAAAAGTCCTGACCCCAGAAGAGGCCGCACAGGCAACCTTCCTCCTCTGACAGCAACATTCAACACTACTCCGAAGACCAAGAGACCTAAAGCAATCCAATTCATGAGAACAGAGATTATAGCATATGGATATTGAATTTCGGGGAGTCCGTTTGGTTGGATTGTTTCTACCCTAATATTGACTAGTTCTGCCACCAAGAATAGCAATACAGAAATCCCAAACGGTGCGACCTTGAGAACACTCAATTTCCTTTTCGAAGGATAATTTTGCGCCAATATCTGTACCACCACGACGAGTGCGACCTGAGAAACACAGCTAGACTGAGGACAAGATTACTGCGGCCCACGCTAAAGGGCTTGCCCGCAGAATGCTTGGAGGTCAAGCTGATGTTGAGAGCCCGGGAACCAATACCAAGGGTGTCGGTCCAGCTTCTGCGGCTATTGATGATGGCGGGCCCGGTTAGGTGACATTTCACGTTTTGAACCAACGAAATCCTAGCGGATGAAGACTACGCCAAAACTCCGCAAAGCATCTGCAGATGGCGTCTTCCTTCCGCATTTGTGGCGGTCTCTCCGTATGATCGTAATCTTGGCCCTTGGCGTTGTACGCAGAGTGCGCCCTGTTGTCGGCCTCCTCGTTCGATGCGCTATCAGTCTCCGCTTCCTGTCGCTCCTAGTGACGTCAGTCCTGACCGACCCATTCGACTGAGCGAACTCGACGGTAAAGGAGTAGTTCTGTTCTATCCACTGTGATGTGTCCCTCGATCTTGTCTTGAGAGCCCCTCCCGGCATGTTTCTTGTGGAGCAATTCAGCAAGATCGAGATGCTCAACATTGAGTGTAGTTCCAGCCTGAACTCACCTCCAGACAATGTTCTAGCGGAAACTGCCCCCTACACTCACTCAACTTTTCGCAATCTGCTCAGAGGGACATATCAGGGTGGATAGCTCAGTAAAGGAGTAGTTCAGAAACGCTTAAGGAAAGCGCGCCATACCCTCATTCAACGACGAAACGCCGTTGAAAGCAGTAACGGTCGCCGTGATTCTATGCCTTCTCGCCGCTCAATCGGCTCTAACCCTCAATACTCTAGCAAATGCGGGAAGGCCCTCTGAGCAGGGATCATTGGAGCCTTTCGCTAGATGCAATGACGCGGGCGATGCGGGGGATCTGGTGTGGGATGGGAGCAGGATAGTGAGCCGAAGCGGAATTCATTATGACATTGTCGAGATCACTAGGCTTGTGTACGGCGGCGGTATCCCAGGCG
>Ga0315279_10004788_pt1 | contig 17975 bp, 9 predicted proteins | sample YL17G06_20_MG_FD_203694 | JGI IMG/M metagenome (GOLD analysis project Ga0315279, IMG submission 203694) | Sediment microbial communities from Yellowstone Lake, YNP, Wyoming, USA - YL17G06_20 | ecosystem: Environmental > Aquatic > Freshwater > Lake > Sediment | place: USA: Wyoming | collected... | reverse complement strand
CGCTGTGGGCGTACCCGTCTCGGTAGGTGTCCGCGTAATGGTCGGCGTGGGCGTGATGAGCGTCGAGCCGCCGCAGTTCAAACCCGCCTGGGCCAGCGCCGCCAGCACGTCGGACATGGTCACCGCCCCATCAGGCGGGCCGGCATCCCAGGGCGGGTCAGGCAGGGGGCTGGCCGAACGATCATAGTCGCGCCCATCCGGCACTCCATCGGGCGGGATCTCGGCGATGGCGTCGCCGTTCGTGTCAACGCCCTTGTCGCTGTCATAGTCCACACCATTGGCGTTGGTACCATCGTTCTCCAACGTGCCCACGTAGAGGAGAACGGCCAGCACGTCCGACATGTTCGAGACCCTGTCACGGGTGCCGTTCGGCATGGGGTCTGGGTTGGCAGGTACCGGTACGTCATAGAAATCGAAGGGGTTGAACATGTCAAAGCCCAGCTCAACCTCCCTGATGTCGGCGCAGCCGTCGCTATCGCTGTCCACCAGGATGGGGGTGGGCGTAGGGGTGCGGGTGTTGGTGGGAGTCGCCGTGTTTGTGGGCGTGTTCGTGGGTGTGCGGGTAGCGGTGGGAGTGCGAGTCGGTGTCGACGTCGGCGTGGGCGTCGCCGGCTCACACGTCACAGAGGCGTCGGTGAGCCCGGTATTCACGGTTTGTCCCAACTCTCGCTGGGTGGTGGTACCGAAACTCGGGTCCTCGGCCGGAGTTATCAAGTGGAGGCTGCTGCTTCCTACGGCAATGCATCTGAATCTAACGACGGCCGCCTTGCCGGTGACGGTCGTCGTTCCCGACGTGCGGGCCGAGCCGCCGTAGAGCGAGTCATTGACCGTGTCGCTGTCGTTGTCGATCCCCATAACCGCGGCGCTGAGAGTCATGCTTCCCAGGCCGGTGTAGGTCCAACTCTCCTTCACCGTATCCCCGGTCATGTCGGCCGTGGGCACGAAGACCAACATGCTGTCGTCGAACGAGAGGTAGGCCTGGTAACCCTGGTAGGCCATGCCCGCCTCCGTAATATTGACGCTCACATCAAACTCGTTCCCTACGGCACGCGTCGCGCTCGCGTCCACGGCATCCGTGCCTGCATCTGCATCCACCGCCACGGCGTTTGGTGGGGTGGGGGTGGGGGTCGGCGTTCGCGTGGGAGTATTCGTGCGCGTGGGCGTGATGGTGGGCGTGTCGGTTGGCGTCTCTAGCTGCGCCTCAACCGGGCCCGCCGGCGAGCTCCACATCGCGGGCGGCACGATCGCACTCACGGCGATCGCAAAGAACAAGGTCAACGCAGCAACAGCGGCTGCGCGTGAAATCGCCCTCATGTGTTTCTCACCGCACTAACGCCGAGCCAATCGCGATGAACGCCTCGGCGGACAAAGGAGCGAACCCAACAGTGGCTCTTCCCGACAATGCCCTCCAGCCTTCGCTCCTTTCTGCGCTAAGAGTTTCGTGGGCTAGGGCGGGGCCGCACAGTTATGGCCGACCTGGGCCAGCGCCGCCAGCACTTGGCCCATGGTGACGGCGCCCATGGGCGCGCCGGAGAAGGGCCAGGAGGGCGAACGGTCATAGTCTCGCCCATCCGGCACCCCATCAGGCGGGATCTCGGCGATGGTGTCGCCGTTCGTGTCCACCCCCTTGTCGCTGTCATAGTCCAAGCCGTTGGGGTTGGGTGGATAGCCCGCCCTGGCCCCGACGTAGGAGAGAACGGCCAGCACGTCTGACATGGTGATTGCTTTGTCCCTCGGGCCGTTCGGGGCGGGGTCCCGGTTGGCGGGCACCGGCACGTCGTAGAAGTCGTAGGCAAAGGAGGGGTTGCGGTCGCCGCCCAGGGCCGGGTTGTCGCCCAGCTCCTCGAGGTCAGTACAGCCATCGCCATCGCTGTCGGTGCTGGGGACGCCGACGAAGTCGGCCAACGTCACGCTGCCGTCCTCGGTCGTGTGAGGGATCACTGCCGCCGCCACCTCAGGCAGATACGTGTTCTGGAACTGTAGAGGGGTTGTGCCCGCCGCAAGGGGGATGAAGGTGATCGTGGAGAGGACGCCTGAGCCTTCCGGCCCGAAGGGGGTGGCCCCCCCGGGTGGGTTGCCGTTGGTGGTGCAATTGTACGTCAAGGCTCCGTTCGAGGGGTCGTGGCCAGATGGGTTGTAGCACGACGCGATCAGCCGTCCGGTGCTGGTCAGGAAGGCCCCGTTTTGGACCGAGACGTACTTCATCGCCGTGGGGTCAAAGAGAACCTTGAACTGGTACCCGCCCAGGCCGCAGGCCTCCGTCTGGCTGAAGGGTGCACAAGGATCTGTAGTGTCCAGGACATCCTTCACGTACACATCCACCGTGAAGGCCGCCGCTACCCGGAAGGCATGGTCCGTGGCCGGCGACGTGGCCAGCCAGCTGCTTCCCCCCCACACGCTGCCGGCTCCGTCGGCGTATTGCGGCGAGGACTGATCGGCCCCCCACACGTAGTAGTTGGTGGGATCGACGGGGCCCGCCCTCTTCAGCACCAGGTGGTACTGCGTCCCCGCCGTCAACTGGGGCAGCGTGGACCCCGCGGTGAAGTCGAAAGCAACCCAGCCGTAGGACACGCTGGCGGGGATCACGCGGAAAGCATGGTCCGTCGACGGCGACGTGGCCTGCCAGCTCCAGTTGTACACGCCGAAGGCATGATCCGTGGCCGGCGACGTGGCTTGCCAGCTCAGGTTGTACACGCCGAAGGCATGATCCGTGGCCGGCGACGTGGCCAGCCAGCTGCTTCCCCCCCACACACTGCCGGCTCCGTCGGTGTATCCCGGCGAGGACTGGTCGGCCCCCCACACGTAGTAGTTCGTGCCGCTCCAGGTATCAGACCTCTTCAGCACCAGGTGGTACTGCGTCCCCGCCGTCAACTGGACCAGCCCGGTGAAGTCGAAGGTGATCCAGCCGTAGGAGGAACCGATGCTGGTGCCGGCAACGGCGTTGCTCGTTCCATTCGTAACCACCGTGCCGCTGGGCAGGCCGCCGCTGTTGGTCTGGATCTCGACGGTCAGGTTATCCGACGGCGCGCCGCTCTTCTTGAGCCACAGGCGCACCTGACTGACAGACCTGTCGGTCAGTACCTTGAGGCCCTGGGCCCGGCGCTGGTTCGCCGTCGCCTGTCCCACCGCCAGGTCGGTGTCCACGTTGGTCTCAGCGTAGCTGCTGAGGACCAGAGGATACACGCCCCCAGCCCCATCGCTGTACGCTGGCGAGGACTGGTCGGCCCCCCACAGGTAGTAGTTGGCGGCATCGGCGGAGCCAGATCTTTTCAGCACCAGGTGGTACTGCAGCCCAGCCATCAAGTCGGGCGGCGTGGCGAAGTCGAAGGCGATCGAGCCGTAGGAGGAACCGATGCTGGTGCCGGCAACAGCGTTGCTCGTTCCATTCGTAACCACGCCGCTGGGCAGGCCGCCGCTGTCTGTCTGGATCTGAAGCGTCAAGTTATCCGTCGGCGCGCCGCTCTTCTTCAGCCACAGGCGCACCTCACCTACAGACCTGTCCGTCAGCACGTTGAAGCCCTGGGCCCGGCGCTCGTTCGTCGCGTTTTGGCCCACCGCCAGGTCGGTGTCCACGTTGGTCTCAGCGTAGCTGCTGAGGGCCAGAGGATACACGCTGCCGGCTCCGTTGCTGTACGCCGGCGAGGACTGATCGGCCCCCCACAGGTAGTAGTTGGCGGCATCGGCGGAACCAGATCTTCTCAGCACCAGGTGGTACTGCGTCCCCGCCGTCAACTGGGGCGGCACACTGAAGTTCAAGATCACCCACCCGTACGAGCTGCCGACGCTGCTGCCGGCCACGGCGCTACTCAGGCCGTTCGTGACCACCGTGCCACTGGGCAGGCCGCCGCTGTCGGTCTGGATCTCGACGGTCAGGTTATCCGTCGGCGCGCCGCTCTTCTTCAGCCACAGGCGTACCTCACTGACAGACCTGTCCGTCAGTACCTTGAACCCCTGGGACCGGCGCTCGTTCGCGGCGCTCTGCCCCACCGCCAGGTCCGTGTCCACATTGCCGCCCGTTTCCACGTAGTCACTGCCCTGGACAATGGCGCTTTGGCCGTTTGTGACCATCGTGTTGCTGGGCAGGCCACCGCTGTTGGTCTGGATCTCCACCGTCAGGTTGTCTGTCGGGGTGCCGCTCGTCTTCAGCCACAGGCTCACGCGGCCAATTGCTCTGGTGACGGGGACCTTGAGGCCCTGGGCCCGGCGCTGGTTCGCGGCGATTTGGCCTAGCGCCAGGTTGGTGTCCACGTTGGTCTCGGCGTAGCTGGTGAGGACCAAGTCGGCATACTTGACGGGTGGTAAGAAGTTGAGAGTTGTGCCCCCCTGTGCGGAGGCAGGGTTGCCAGGCGCCGCGAATAGTGCTATCGCCAGTACGGTCATGATGACAAAAATGCGCCGCATTGAGGTATTCTCCAGAGCGACTACTCCCGCCGTGGGGACATCCCTATCCATAGTAACGGCTGCTTTCGCCTTCTGGATTCACGAAAGTGACAGCCCCCTGCGAAGACACCCCTAACCTATATAGTAACGCTTACCTGCATCTTCCGTTTCGGCGGCCCAGCGCGGACAACGTTGAAGGCCGCTATTCTGAGTCTCCCGAATCCCTCGCGAACGTTTCTCGAAGGCCGGCCTTCAGGCCGGCACCGCCTGCCGGCCATTGCCGGGCTGAAGCCCGGCCTTCCTATTTAATATGTGTGTCCTAGGAGTTGAGCGGGGGAGCACCTCTCGATGCTCCCCCGCTCGATTTGCCCTTCCAGGCCGAGCCGTCTAGCCCGCTCTAGCGGGTATTACCGCTAGGGGTCAGGGATAGCCGGCGACGGGGGCTGGTTGGGGATCGGCGCCTGGCACATGCTGCCGTCACGACCCCAGACGAACTGGAGGTCCTTGATGTCGATGTCAAAGTCGGTCAACTTGGGCTCCAGGTCGTAGAACTTGTCGTACAGCAACAGGCCGAAGGTGGCGCTGTACCGGAAAGCGATAGCCTGCTGGTCTAGCACGTTCACCAGGCAGTCAAGGTTGAGGTCGCCCTCGAGCATCCTCACCGTGACCGTGATGTCCGTGCAGTCCTCCGTCAGACCACCCGGCAGAGTGAACGGCCAGGGCTCGCTGGCGTAGATGTCGGTGACCTCGCAGTTCTCGTCGAGGAGCGTCGACACCACACCGTTGTCCTTGGTCGGCCTGATCCGCTGGAACATGTCAGAGTCAGGCGTCAGGTGGATGGTCTTCAGCCACTCGCCCACCGGCATCGGGTCGCCAAGGGCCTGTCCGGCGGAAACACAACCGAACATGATCCAGTTCTCGGTCATGATGGTCATGGTGCAGTTGATGTTCCCACGGTGGCCAGCGATCGAGCTCTCCTCAATGTTGTCAACGACGGTGTCCATGTCGTTGTCCAACCCGTCCGAACCGGCGTCCGCAATAACCACGTCGAAGATCTTGTGGTCGTACTTGAGCTGCTCCTCGTAGGCCGCGAGGCCCTCCGGGAGAGTGTCGGTGTCGTTCGGGCTGTCCGAGTCCTCTCGCAGGAAGAGGAGGTCGGCCACATCCAGGATGCCCTTACCGATCTGAGCACCGGTATCCGGGTTCGCCACGTGGCAGTCAGGGTTGGGATCGCCGTTCGCGTCGAACTCCTTGCACAGCCACAGGCTGCACGCGTCCTGGATACCGGGGATGTCCGGCCTGCAGTCCTTCACCATGCCGTTGAAGGGCGGCAGAACCAGCGTGGTCACGTCGTTGCACTCGGCCGTCAAGGGGTCGGCCCACTCCACTGCACAGGTGTTGACCATGGTGCCTGCGCTGTCAAACGTGACGTCGATGACGACGTTCACACTTGTACTTGCGGGCAGCACCGCCCAGTTGCACGTCACTAGGTTGCCAACAAAACCGCAGGCCGCCGGACTGACGGCCGTAACCGTCACGCCCACCGGGAGGGTGTCCGTCAGCACCACGTTGCTGGCGTCCGACGGGCCATTGCTGGTCACCACGATGGTGTACTGGCCGGCGTCACCAGTCAGCTTCTGGGCCGGGCCGCTCTTTACCACAGACACGTCGGCCGGCGCCACCTGGATCTGGTCCACCCAGACGTTGTTGCAGAGGTTCGGCTCCGGCACAGTGACCGGGTTAGACGAACTCAACCGCTCCGCGAGACACTGGAAGAAGGCGGCCTCGCCGACGATTGGCTGCGGGTGCTGGTTGGGGTCCAGAGTGATCGGCAGCATGCCCGGGAAGGTGATCGACTGCACGATCAAGGCGTTGTCGTTCAGCTTGCCCGCGTCTGTCAGTTCGCTACTAAACGTCATGTGGAACGATGTCTGCGCACCCGCGGCCATATCGCCGAGCGGGCACACAATCGTGTTGGGGTTGATCATGCTGATGTCCGCACAGTACGGGTTGTCGCTGCCGACGTAGATCTTCCCCACTGCGTACGTGTCGGTCACCATCACACCCACGGCGGGCTGGGGGCCCTTGTTGATCACCGTGATCGTCTTGACGAACTCTTGGCCCGCGAGGGGGCTAGCCGGGGTGTGGGTGCTGACGATGTACAGGTCGGCCATCGCCTTGCAGGTGACCGTCCCGTCAACCGTGTCGGTCGCCTGCTTGCCACCACCTACTGCCAGCGTGGCCGTGCCGAACGCGGCGTCCTCCGCCACAGTCACCAGGTGGAGGGCGATGTTCGTGCCCTCGGCCATGCACTTCAGGCTCACTGTCGCCACCGTGCCGGTGAGGGTGGAGGTGCCCGACGCCTTGGCCGTTCCGAACTGCACGCCGTCTGTCACGGTGTCCGTGTCGGCGTCAATTTCGGAGGGCGAGGCGTCAAGACTCGTGCTACCGAGGCCGGTGTAGGCCACACCAGGGGTAACGCCGTTAGGGTCGGTCGAGTCAGGCACGTAGTTGAGCAGCGAGTCGTCCCAGGAGAGGAAGCCCTGCCACCCCTGCCAGGCGTTGCTCGCGGCTGTGATATTGATGTTCACTTCGAACTGGCTGGTGAGGGGGACTGCCCCTGCCGGCCCCACAGCCGACATTGCGTTGTTGTCGGCGAAGGCGACCTGAGTCGGCGACGTCGACAGCGCCATTAAGGCTACTACCGCCGCGATCGCCGGCCAGACCAACCATCGCATATCTATTCTGGACATTTACTTGAAACCTCCGTCCAAGTCAGCTACTGCTAACTGGGTTGCTCAAGAAATTTTCCCCTCTGCACCTCCTCCCGGCGGGGCGAACAGAGCTTTTCACTCAGACTTGCCTGTTGTTGGAACCAGCGGGCCGGCGCCCCCGGCCGTCCGCCTGGGGCGGACCGGCCCGCTTCCTCACATATTGAACCGCTTGAACTGGTTTTCTAGCGCGCCTCCTTGTAGGCGGGCTGCTCTCTCACTACTAGAAGTGACTGCCCAGCGAGCACGACTTTCCGACCTGGGCCAGTGCCGCCAGCACGTCGCCCATGGTGATGGCGGCGTCCGGGGGACCGGCATCGGCGGGCGGGTCGGGCGCAAAGCTCGGCGAGCGGTCGTACTCCAAGCCGTCCATTACCGTGTTCCCGTTGCGGTCCTGCGAGTAGGCCACCTTAGCCGGCGTGTCTCCCACGTAGGTCAAAACGGCCAGCACGTCGCTCATGGTGACAGCAGAGTCGTACACGCCGCTAGGATCGCCCTTCAGAGCGGGAACGGGCACGGTGTAGAAGTCATACCAGGCCGAATCCTGGTAGCAGACGTTGCTGGTGCCGCACGTCCTGCCGGGGTTCGACGCGGCGGGAGCCCCGGGCTGCTCCTCGCTGCGGGCGCAGCCGTCGCGGTCCGCGTCCGGGTTGAGGGAACCGAAGGGCGTGCTGTCCGTGAGGTCAGGGGTGGCGTCGCTGTCGCAGTTGCCTGCGGTCGGCGGCCCTGCCGGGACGGACGAGGAATCGAGCGGGTCACTGCCCATGAAGGCCTCACAGGCGTCGGTGTGCCCGTCCGAGTCGCTGTCGCTGTTGACGTCCGCCCACTCGATCGGGTTGGGAGCGCTGGTGACCGGGTAGTCCAGGAGGTCCGGCATGGCGTCGTCGTTGCTGTCCGTGAACTGCCGGCCCAGAGCGTTGTTAGCTGCGGGCACGGGATCCACGCCGACGCAGTAGCGGCCCGCGTCCGCGACGCCCTCCGCTGCGTTGATGGTGAACGGGTCAACGCAGAGGTTGTCGCGGTCCACGAACTTGCCGGGCGCGTGGGTGCCGGACGTGCCGTTTCGGACCGAGGTGACCACGTTGGTCGTCACCTGGCCGGGGTAGCCGGAGCCGTCGCCGGCGACGGTGGAGGCGTTAGACGACCAGCCGAGCAGCGAGGCCAGGCTGATCTCACACACGTCCCCAACCTCGTCCTGGTCGGTGTCCTGCTGGTAGTCGATGGCGGCGCTGCCACCCAGGTCACGGTCCGGGACGTTGGGGCAGTTGTCAGAGTTGTGGTTTAGATACCCGTCCTGGTCTACGTCCTGGCCGGTGTCCCACGGCGGCGCAGTGTTCCACGAGCCACCCTGCTGCGGGTTGTTGCCCTCGCAGTTCCAGTACACCGTGCCGCCCGGAACGGCCTGGCTCCCCGCAACGCACGTCGTCATGCCCGTGGGGTTCTCGCAGAGACCGGTAAGGGTGTCGCCGTCGATGTCCTGGGCCGCCGTGCCGCTGTTGGAGTCATAGCGGCAGCGGTCGAAGTGGTTGGCGATGCCGTCGCCGTCCCAGTCCTCGCCGACCGACTTGAAGATCCGGGCCGCCCAGGGGCTGCCGTCCGCCCCCACGACCTCGCGGTTTACCTGAGGGGTCGTGTTCTTATCGATCACGCCATCGGGCGGCATGGTGAAGTCGGAGTCCTGGGTGATGCCGTAGACCTTCACCGCGACGCTGAAGTAGGGGCAGGTACCGACGGTCGCGCCCATGGGGTCGTAGGTCGCTCCGAACGGGTCGTCAGCGGCCGTATAGGGCCAGTTGACGACGTTGAGACTGACGTAGCCCCCGATCTCGGGCGCCGACACCATGTTGTAGACGAGGAAGCTGATGGGGGTGTCCGAGTAAAGTGCCCCGGGTACGATCGGTATCTTGGAGACGCCGAAGGAGCGGGCGACCATGTTGGCCACGGGCAGGCCGATGACCGCCTCGTAGTTCGGGATGGCGTCGGGCACGCAGTCTATACCGTCGGGCATGCCGTCGGGCGTGGCAGGGGAAGTCAGCTTGCAGTTCTGCCCGTACGAGTAGTTGTCCTCCACAAACTGGGCTAAGGTGTCGCCGTCGGTGTCCTCAATCGACACCTGGTTGGCGTTGTTTTTGGAGGACTGCCACAGGTAGAAATTGACGCCGGTGGCGCTGAACGTGGCGGCACCGCCGCACACCGCAGACGTTCCCGTCACCGTGGTGTCGCGGTTGCCGCTGATGTCGTCGATGTTGTTCTGGGCTGCGTTCAGCGTGATCAGGGCGGTATTGATCGAGAAGGAGCCCTCCACCCCGGTGGTGCCGAGGGTCAGACAGGGATTGACGTTTGAGTCTTCACACAATCGCCCGATCTGAGCGACCCCTCCGCTGGGCTCCGCCAGGCCGTCACCGTCCAGGTCAGCGCCCGCTGGGCCTGTCGTCCAGACCTGGGTCGCCATGTCGAAGAACGACTCATTGGCGGGTTTGGTGGGGGAGGTGTCCAGGGTAAAGGTGAACGTCTGCGTCGGGCACTCACCCACGTCTATGTTGTTGTCCGTGTCGCTAACACAGACCGGGTCGTTCGCCGTGATCCCCGTGTCCGTCATCGAGAGGTCCCAGTCCTCAGACGACGTGTCAGCGCGGACAGTTGGCTGGTTCCCCAGCGCAAACATCACTACTAGCAGGGCTATGATCCCCGCTGAGGCAAACAGGAGTTTGCGTGTCACTAGCTACTCCTCCTTAAAGGTTTGGTTGCAGAACTTGAGGTTGTCCCAGGTTCGCTCGCTAGGAACACCTCCTCTCTTGCTTCCCAGCTATCAATAAGAATCCCCGGGCGCGGCATTTTGTTACAGCCACCCCGGACTTAAACGTTGCAACAGCAAAACCCGCGCCGCACACTGTACCCCTGCATTTCCTCGCAACTGCTTTCCGAGCGATAGAACGCAATCGGCCTGAGCGACACGGCATCCCTGCCGCGAGAAACGGGCAGACTATCTTTACTTGGCGGGGAAATGGATCAAATCAACCACCAGCAGCCTCGGTGTAGCACGTTCCACCCATTTTGTCAAGTACCCTGGAAACAGATTTCTGCTTTTCCCCTGAAGGGAGGTGGGCGGAAAGACCAGGACCTGGCCACTGGGAGCCACCCTTGCCGGCCGGTCGCGGGCGAAAAGCAGGGGCGACCAGGAAGGCCGCCCCTGCTGCATGGCAGCGTGCGCTGAAGAGCCCTATGGCGGCCCGCTGCAGTCCAGACCCACCTGGGCCAGCACCACCAGCACATCGGACATGGTGACCTGCCCATCAGGAGGGCCGGCCTCCCAGGGCGGGTTTGGCAGGGAACTGGGGCTGCGGTCATAGTCCCGTCCGGCCTTTGTCCCCGCGCCCATCTTGCTGCTATCGTAGGCCACCCCGTTGGGGTTGGGGGAACCGCCGTCGCCGTCGAAGGCGCCGACGTAGCGGAGCACCGCCAGGACGTCGCTCATGGTTATCGTCTTGTCTCGGGTGCCGTTGGGTATGGGGTCCGCATTGGCGGGCACCGGCACGTCAAAGAAATCATAGGGCCTGAGAGGATTGTAGCCGATGGACACTTCCTGGCCGTCGACGCAGCCATCACCATCGGTGTCTGCCTTGCAGGGGTCAGTGCCCGCTTCGAACTCTTGGTGGTTGCTGAGGCCGTCGCTGTCGGCGTCCGCACTGCCATCGGCCGTCACGGGATCGAGGCAGGAGTTCGCCACCTCGTAGCCGTCGGGCATGCCGTCGCCGTCGCTGTCGGTGTTGCAGGGATTAGTGCCCAAACCAAACTCCACGATATTGACGATGGTGTCCCCGTCAGAGTCGACGAAGGCGTCATTGAAGGAGGCATTGAGGCACGAGTGCCCCACCTCATAGCCGTCAGGCATGCCATCGCTGTCGGTGTCGGGGTTACACGGGTCAGTGCCGGCCGTGTACTCGTCGAAGTTGACGAGGCCGTCGGCATCGGGGTCAGCAGAGGCGTCAGGCACCGCGGGATCGAGGCAGGCATGGGCGTTCTCGTAGGCGTTGGGCATGCCATCGCCGTCGTTATCGGCGCAGTCCAGGCCCACCTGGGCCAGTACCACCAGCACGTCGGACATGGTTATCGCCCCATCAGGGGGGCCGGCGTCCCAGGGCGGATCTGGTAGGGAACTGGGGCTGCGGTCATAGTCCAGTCCGGCCTTTGTGCCCGCGCCCATCTTGTCGCTATCGTAGGCGACGCCGTTGGGGTTGGGGGAACCGCCGTCGCCGTCGAAGGAGGCGACGTAGCGGAGCACCGCCAGGACGTCGCTCATGGTTATCGTCTTGTCTCGAGTGCCGTTGGGTGTGGGGTCCACATTGGCCGGCACCGGCACATCGAAGAAGTCGTAGGGATTCGAGGAGTTGAACCCCATAAGGGACTCCAGAACGTTGACGCATCCATCGCCGTCACTGTCATCGCTGGGCCGTGGCGTTGCTGTCGGAGTGGGCGAGAAGATCGGCGTCTCGGTGGCTGTCGGGCTGGGTGTTGGGGTACGGGTGTCCGTAGGCGTTGCGGTGATGGTTGGCGTGGACGTAACGGTTCGTGTCGCGGTGGGTGATGGCGTGGAGGTAGGGGTGGCGGTCGACGTCGCCGTGGGGGTAGGTCCGGCTATCCCCTGGCAGGTGACCGAGGCGTCGGTCAGGTCGGTGCCGATTTTGGCCCCTCCCGATTTCAGGGTGCTCGTCCCAAAGGACACGTCCTCCTCGACCGTCACCAGGTGCAGCGAACTGGTGCCGTTGGCAATGCACTGGAGGCTTATGGCGGCCACTGCGCCCGTCACGGTAATAGCAGCCCCCGTCTTGCCCGAGCTGAACTGCACCCCGTCCACCACGGTGTCCAAGTCGTTGTCAACGGTAGAGGGCGGGGCGTCGAGGGCCATGCCGCCCAGGCCGCTGTAGGTGACACCCGGCGGATCCACGTACGCCAGTAATGTGTCGTCCCACGTGAGGTAGCCCTGGTAGCCCTGGTAAGCCTGGCCAGCCAGGGTGATGTTGGTGTCAACATCAAAGGTACCTGTCCCGGTCACGGTCCGCGTAGAGTCGACGGATCCCCCGGGGACAGCGTCCACGGCCATGGCATTGGGCCCCTGAGCGACAGCAGTACGGAAGCCGCCGAGAATCGACACTAGGAGAATCAGCAATGCGCCTGCGAAGCCGGTGCTCAGAAAGGTCTTCATGGCTCCTCACCTACCTGCTACCCATTGAGACATGCGGGGAAGATGCGGGTAGCATAGCACATTGGAAAGCAAAAATGTTAGTTCACCCGCGAGTAGCGTCGAGGTAGCCATGAGGAGGGCGCGGGAAAGGCAACGATCACGGCCGCCGGCGGCGGTCTTCTAGGACGGTTTCCGAGCTCTAGACCACCAGAGGATGCCAGCGGCAGCCGCCAGCAGCACGGCGGCGACGCCGATGACGGAGCCCCAAAGGGCCCAGTTCGTGCCGCCATCGCCGGAGGAGCCTGTTGTCGCTGGCGTTCCGACCGGCGTCGGTCTGGGCGCGACCGGCGTTGTCGCCGTTGGTGTTGTCGCCGCGGGCGTGAGCTGGGCCGCCGTTGGGACCGGCGACGCGCCGGCGGGCGGCGGCGTCTGTGGCGCGCCCGGCAAGGTGACAGTGATGGAAGCGTTCTCGTTAGTGGCCGAGATACGTTGCCCGTCCGGTAGCGCCAGGATCCCCGTATTGAACTGCAAGGGGCTGGTGCCTGCGGCAGCGGGGGTGAAGGTGAGGGTAGCCAGGACCGCCGAGCCGTCGGGACCAGGGGGCGTCGCGCCCAGGGTAACGCAGACCAACCGTACGGACCCGGGGCTTACGCGCGGGTCGAGGCACTCCACGCGGCGCCCGCTGCTTGCCAGGAAGTCACTCTTCTCGACGCTGACGAATTCGAGGACGGAAGCGTCGTAGCCCAGCGTGAACTCAAAGGCCCCCAGATTCACGACGTTTTCGACGAGCACGTCGACTGTGAAGGGGGCGCCACCCACCTTGGTCTCGCCCGACGGCACCCCCAGCCGCATCTTGGTCTCTTGAGCGCCTGCTCTCGGCGCCAGGGTCAGCGTCGCCAGGCCAAAGACCGCAGCGGCCAGGCCAACCCAAAGGAATCCTTGTCGCACGCTTCTACTCACAGCTACTCTCCAGTCGCGCCCGGCGCCCCGGGAGTGCCCTTTGCCCGACCCGGCGGGCGACAGCCTCGCGCTGCGGACGGCTCAAGCCCAGGGTGGGGACAAGTCTCCCGAATCCACCTCCCGCTCTCGTCCTGATAGCCTGCCGCCAAGATGCCGGGTCAGGGCAGGAAACGGAAGGAGTCGACAAACTGTTCAAAGGGCTCGTGATAGCTGGCACGGTCGTTAAAAGGCGCGGTCAGGGAGATGTCCCAGCCGCATCTCTCGGTGATAAGGAAGACGTCCGTCTTCTCCATGGGCGCCGCTATGTTCTGCTCCCGCGTGAATCTAAGCTGCCGGGCCTCCTGGCCATCGACCTCACGCGAGCTGGTCTCAGGCTCTACCTTCGCCACCTGCTTCACTACCTCCACCTCCGCGTCGAAGTACTCCTGCAGCGTCATGCCCTCGGGGAGTTCCTCACAGTTGACGGCTATGTTAGGCTGCACCCCTTCGATCTCCTGCGGCGCGAAGAACGCATCGATGGAGAAGTCCGGACCGGGGAGGTAGTTCGCCAGGGGCGTCCAGCCCTCCGGGAAACGAACGCTGTAACCCTTGTCTTTGAATTCGAACAGGCTGTCGGTGATGGTGGGCGTATTCATCGGCGTGGGCGTGCTGGCGGCGGTGGCTTGCCCCGCAGCCGTAGGCTGAGCGACTTCTTCGTCGCCGCCTCCGCATGCCGCCAGGGTCAGGGTAACAAACGCCAGGATAGCAGTAAGCAAGTATCGGGTCATCTCAGCAAGACCCCCTGATCGAGCACATATGCCATTCCCCCACTGAGTCCAGCCCTATAGTAGCAGACGCGCCCCACGACGGGCACTGCCCCACTATTTATCGGCTCGCCTGGCGCTTGGTTCCAGACCCTCGGTGAGAGTTGTGACGCTGCACACTACCTCGCACCTGCCACTACGTATACGTGCCGGCTCACGACCCGGATGCCTCGAGCAGATTGCCAGCGTCTGCCGCCGGACCGAACAGACGGTGTCCTGCTCCCACATGTTGTGTGTGACGGTGAGAGACGGACGATGAATTCTGCGCTACAATCAGTCTAAAGGTCTAGGCCAGCTCGAAGTGGCAACTTCGGGGACTGGGAAAGAGCGAGGGCTGGATGCGAAGACCGCTGACAGTGGTTGTCCTCTTGACGGCGTTCTTGATCGCCTGTGGCGGTGGTGGGGAGCCAGCGTCTCCTCCGGTGTCGGTCTCGTGTGGACTCACGTCCGGCCAAGCCGCGCCCACTGGCAGGATCGTCTTCCACTCCAAGCGGGACGGCAACCTCGAAATCTACGTGATGAACGCCGACGGCTCTGAGCAGACCCGCCTAACCGAGAACAACGTCGTGGACGGCTTCCCAGCCTTGTCGCCCGATGGCTCCAAGATCGCCTTTCTCTCTCTGCGCGACGGGAACTCCGAGGTGTACGTTATGAACGCCGATGGGTCGGGCGTCTCCAATCTCACCAACAACCCGGCCGAAGACGGCAATCCCGCTTGGTCGCCGGACGGCTCCAAGATCCTTTTCTCCTCGGAGCGCGATGGCAACGTGGAGATCTACGTGATGAACGCCGATGGGTCAGCCCCGACGCGTCTGACGGACAGCGAGGCGGTGGACAACCAGCCTGCCTGGAGCCCGGACGGCCAGCGCATCCTTTTCGTATCAAACCGCGACGGCAACTTCGAGCTCTACGTCATGAACCTAGACGGCTCGGGCCTGACCCGCCTGAGCGATACCGACGTGGACGAATCCGTCCCTGCCTGGTCGCCCGGCGGCGAGTGCATCGCCTTTGAGTCCGTTGAGGCGAAAGGCGACCCCCCCGAGGTGTACCTCATGAGCGCGGACGGCTCCGGTAGAACTGACCTCACCAACGACCCGGCTGCGGACGGCGTACCAGCCTGGTCACCGGATGGGTCGTACATCGCTTTTGTCTCCGATCGTGATGGCGACGCCGACATATACGTCATGAAAGCCGACGGCTCCGGCGTGACCCGCCTCACCGAGAACGGAGCTCTGGATGCCTTCCCCGACTGGTCACCGCTCCCCTAGGACCACGTCGTTGCCTCGAAGGCTTGGCCTCGTGGGCCAGGTAGGGTCGGTTTGGATGCTTGCATAGAGAGGTCCGCCGCCGCTTTGTCTGGTGGCGCGGTCAGCGGTGGATCCCATGTCCTTCCTACCGTGCTCCTCGGTGAGACGGTGTCCCAGCGCGGAAGGGCGTCCACACCGGGCCCGCAGGGTGCGGCAGGGGAGAGGGTCTCAGTCCGCGCGGAAGGAGGCGAGGATCCGTTCGAACAAAGGCAGGTATGACTGGAGGTTGCCCGGGCCGTACGCGGCGAGGCCTATCCTCCACCCACAGTTTCCCTTCACCGCGTAGGCTGCCACTTGCTCAACCGTGAACCCCGAGATGCCGAGGGTGTACGTGACCTGCTTGCCGGGGACTCCCCCTAGCTCGACGGGCGTGGATTCTTCCGGCAGAGCACCGCCGTACCGTGACACGATATTCGCATCCTGTGCCATCAAGCTCTCCACCGTCTGGTTCTCTCCTATGTTGCAGAGTACGGTGAGTTGAGCCACCGGCCTGCCGCCCTCTAACGTCCAACTGAAAACGGCGAAAGGGGAACCTGGTGAAACGTCCGCAGCCCACCCTTCAGGGTAGCTTATGGAGTAACCAATCTCAGGCGAGCTATACTCGACGAGTGGCACGTTGGGATCGATTGTGGGCAGGGGTGCGACCGTAGCGACAGTCGCGGGGCTAGGCGTAGAAGACGGGGTCTCCTCCTCATCCCCACCACAGGCAGCAGCCGCTACCACGAGGAGCAGACAACCGCCCACCACAGCCAGCCTCAGGAAGCAAGATTTCACTCTGCTGCTACTCAATTTGTTCCCCTCAGCTCTCAATTACAGCCTGCATGTCCACGGTTCGCGCCGTCACGCGCAAAGAGTCGTGCGACTCGATAAGGATACGAGGATGCCACAGCTCGGCGCAACCCGCTGTACCTGTCCCCAACATCTGCCTCTCGCTACGGTACCCGGCGAGGGGAGCCCCAGACTTTGGGGGCTACTGTCCTGGCTGGTTGGGATTGTCCGCGGCTGGTCCCACATAAAGGTCATCGTAGAAGACGTCGGCCTTTACCTCGCCTGAACCGGCCGTCTTGTCGTCGTAGCGCGTCTCGAACAGGATCCGGATCTTCTGGAAGGACGTGGGGACGGCTCCCCAGAGCTGCTGGAAGTCGTCGCGGAGATTGCGCTCGAAGTAGACCCACTGGCCTGTGACCGGCTCGTCCTTGTTGATGAAAACGAAGTGGGCGTTGGAAATCGGGAAAGGCGGTTGGTCGATGCCGGCCAGCAAGAAGCGAATCTGGTGGTTGGGGTAGTCGCCCGGCAGGCCGGTGGCGCCTATGACAATGACCACGAACTGGAGGTACTGCTTCTCGGTTCCGCGGTGCCAGTCCTTCACGAAGTAGTATCCAGACAGCAGTTCGGGGAACTGGTCGGGCGTTATCTCCTGCACGACGCCGAAAACCTGGGGGCCGGTCGCCTCGCGCCCGGCGCGCATCTCCAGGTAAGCGCTGTGCTGGCCGCTGTGCGCAACCGTGTCGCTGACGGTGAAGGCCGTCCCCCAGGCCTGAGAAGTCGAAGTCAACGAGAACCAGGGCTGATCCCCCTGTTCGAAGCTGCCGTTGACGAAGAGGTTCGCGGCGACGGCGGCGCTTTGAGGTGGAGTAGTAGTGGCAGGCTGGGACTCAGAACTGCTACAGGCCCCGGCCAGGCTCACTACCGCCAGCAAGAGCAGTCCCCGCAAGAGACGAAGATGCACGGCTACCCTCCTATTGACTATCCCTCTTAACCTACCACGAATGTCAATTTGGTGCCCGCGCGGCGCGAGAGGGCGCAAGTGGAAGGGCTCTTTGTCTCGCGAGGGCCACCGGGGATGTTCGGCGCGAATTGCCAAGTTTTCCTGCGCTGCATCCAGACTGAAGTGTAGGGCCCAACGTGCTGTTTTGTTGACAGAGGCGGCTGGCGCTGCTATAGTGCCACCGTCGCCCGGGCGACAGTGACAACTGAATATTGCGCGTCGTTGTGGGGGTGCCCTTCGGGGCTCAAATGGGCAAGTCCGGTGTAAGACCGGCGCTGTCCCGCAACTGTGTGGCCCGCCCCCCGGGCCGAGCCAGAAAACCTGCCCCTACAGCATGCCATTAGCCTTCGAGGATAAGGCGCGGGCACACCTTGCGGCGTAGTCCAGCCCTTGCTTCAGGCAAGGGCTTTTCTTCCCGAAAGGCCCCCGATCTTCTCAAGGCGGGGGAGTTTTGTTGCCCTGCGTCCCGCTCGCTGAAACGGAGGTACGCAATGCGACGGCTTCCCTTGCTGGGAATCTTGCTGGCCCTTCTGCTGGCCCTGACACTGGTCCTGGCCGCCTGCGGCGAGGAGGAAGAGCCCGCCGCCGGACGCGAACCCACGGCCGCGGCCGCCGGCTTCCCCGTCACCGTGACCCGCAGCGACGGCCGCGAACTGACGATAGCGCAGGCGCCCCAGCGCATCGCCTCCCTGTCGCCGGGGGCGACGGAGGTCCTGTACGCGGTGGGGGCCGGGCCCCAGATCGTAGCCACTGACCTGCAATCGGACTACCCGGCGGAGGCCGCGAACACCACCAAGCTGGACG
>Ga0315279_10004787_pt1 | contig 17979 bp, 14 predicted proteins | sample YL17G06_20_MG_FD_203694 | JGI IMG/M metagenome (GOLD analysis project Ga0315279, IMG submission 203694) | Sediment microbial communities from Yellowstone Lake, YNP, Wyoming, USA - YL17G06_20 | ecosystem: Environmental > Aquatic > Freshwater > Lake > Sediment | place: USA: Wyoming | collected... | reverse complement strand
CATTCGCACCGCGCACGCCGCCGGCGCCGACGCCGTGCTGATTCCCGAGCGGCGCGCCGCCGGGCTGACGGCCGCCGCCGCCAAGGCCGCCGCCGGGGCGCTCGAGTACCTTCCGGTGGCCCGCGTCGCCAACCTGAACCATGCCCTGGATGATCTGAAGAAACGCGGCTTCTGGGTTGTGGGACTCGATGAGCGCGGCGACAAGAGTTATCTGGAAATCGATTTTCGCGGACCGATCGTGCTGCTGCTGGGCGCCGAGGGGCACGGCCTGCACCAACAGGCGCGGCGCCGCTGCGATTTCCTGGCGTCGATCCCGGTAGCCGGCCGCATCGCCTCCCTCAATGTCTCGGTGGCCGCCGGCATCGTGCTGTTCGAGGCTCTCCGCCAGCGCCGGGGATGACCCGGTGTTTCAACACAGAGGCAAACGCGGCCTACGCCACAACCAAATCGCCACGTAGGCACACAGACACGGAAGATGCTGTCGCCGCGGAGCGCGCTGGCAATCGTTTTCTGTAGCCCAGGCGTTTACGCCTGGCTCTGGAGTTTCTACTTGCGCCGCGAAGCGGCGCCCTGGAGTTTGTACATTTTGCGCCGCGAAGCGGCGCAAGAGGCAAGCGCCGGGTTCGAGCCGGGGTGGGAATTGGCAGGCAGCACCTCACGATTCATCATCCCAGCATGAAATTTGTGGGCGTTGATCTCGGCTGGTACGGCAAGCTGAGCGGTGTGGCGCTGCTATCTCTGTACCGCGACCAACTGCACCTGGCGAAACTGGGGACTGTCGGCGATCACTGCGCGGTTTTGGAATGGATTGACTCCGTGTGTGGCAGTCGGCCCGCAGTCATCGCCGTCGATGCCCCGTTGATTGTCCGCAATGAGACTGGCATCCGGGACGCGGAGCGTCAGGTCGGCCAGCTCTACGGGGAATTCGGTGCTAGCTGCCACGCCTCGAACCTGACACGACCGTTTGTCACGAAAACGATCGCATTCGAACGTGCGCTTCGCGAGTGGTACTGGGGACGACAGCGAAATCATGTACTGGGCGACTGTAAGGGCGGTTACATCATTGTTCCCGCCCCGAACCTGGCCACGGTCGTCCGGGAGAAAATAGGCCGAACAAAAGAGGACGGCGGGACGTATTGTAGCTTTGAGGCGGGCGGACGCGTGCTTCCTCTCCGGTTTCGGCGTCCGCCCGCCATGGCGGAGGGTAACAACCTATGATCCTGAAGGCCATCATCCGCGGCGCTATTGCGCTGCTGCTGCTCCTGGGCGCGTTCCTTCTGGTCCCGGGTACGTATCAGAGCTTGGAGCGCTGGCAGACCCTGTCGAATAGCTTCCGCGCGGTAAACATTCTCCTTGTGGCAGGGATAGCCGGGCTGGTGCTGGGAGCGGCTCTGTTGTTCTCGGGCGAAGGCTGGAAGCGGCGGGGCCTGCTGACCGGCGGCGCGGCAGCCGCCCTGATTGGCGTCACGGTCATGTGGGGAGTGCTGAGCGGCGTGATTCCGTGCAGCCGCCCCGGTTGAAAGAGGTCCAGCCTCACCGTGAGTGGGGTGTACCTGGTGGTTGGGGCGACCGTGGCCGCTCGCGGTTGGCGGCGCACGCCCGCACCGCCGGCTTAGCAGGCTGCTGAAAGAGGGCCGCACAGGCTGAAAGCCTGTGCCACCGGCGTTGGCAAGTGATTGAAAAGTGGCACAGGCCTTCCAGCCTGTGCAAGACCCGCCAACGCGAGAGTGCCCTTTTTCAGCAGCCTGTCACGCGCGGCCACAATAATGGAGCGCGGATTCGGCCAGGATGCGGGCGAGCTGCACGACGGATTCGATGTCGGTCCACTCCTCGGCCGCGTGTGCGCCGGCGCCGGTCGCCCCCATCACCACGGTTTCGATGCCGGCCGCGGCCAGCAGCGCGGCGTCCATCCACGGCGTATCGCCGATGTAAGCCGGCTGGCGGCCGAGCACCTCGCCGGCGGCCTGCCCCACGGCCCGGACAATGGGCGCTTCCCTTGATACTTCGAACGGCTCCCGGGCGAAATAGCAGCGCGCCGAAGCGCGGAACCCGGCATCTTCCACGGCCAGGCGGTCGAGGATGGACTGAATCTCGCGCGCGGCTTGGCCTTCGGTCTCGCCCGGGACCGTCCTCCGCTCGACTTGCAGCTTGCAACTGGCCGCGTAGGTGCTCAGGCCGGTGCCGCCGGTGATCATGGCGGCGTGCAGGGAAGGCGGGCCGAGCAGCGGATGCGGGGGGCGGGCGCGCAGGTCGCGCTCCAGCCCCTCCAGCCGCGCCAGGAAGCGCCCCATGCGCATGTTGGCGTCTACGCCCAGCTCGAACTTGCTGCCGTGTGCGGCCTTCCCGACGGTTTCCACTTCGATCCACAGGTAGCCCTTGTGCGCCAGGCAGACGGCCAGCGCGGTGGGCTCGGTGACGATGGCGCCATCGGCGCGCAGCCGGCCGCCGTGGTGCAGCTCGACCAGCGCGGTGGTTCCGGCGCTACCGTATTCTTCGTCGGCCACGCCGGCAACAATGAGGTCGCCGCGCAGCTTGATGCTGGCGTCGGCCAGGGCCTTGGCCGCCGCCATGCCCGCCGCCATTCCGTTCTTCATGTCGTAGGCGCCGCGGCCGTACAGGCGCCCATCGCGGATTTCGGCGGAAAACGGGTCCGTCATGCCCTCCACGCCGACTGTGTCCAGGTGGGCATTGAGCAGCAGCGAGCGCCCCCCGCCGCTGCCGGCGAGCGTGCCCACCACCGTGGTGCGTCCGGGGGCATGCGAGTGCAGCTCGGCGGCCAGGCCGCAGCGGCGCATCGATTCGGCGGCGTAGCAGGCGATTTCGTGCTCACCGGCCCCGCCCGGCGTGATGGTGGGGTTGATGGAGTTGATCCGAACCAGGTCCGCCAGCGTGCGGATGACGTAATCACGATCGACTTGGATCATCGGCGCTCCTCAGCGCGTACCATGATACCTCTCTGGAGCAGGCTGGAGGCTGTAGGCCGAAGGTAGTAGGCAGTAGGCGGTAGGCGGTAGGCAGGGCGCGGGGTCAGAGCAGTCGCCCATGGTCGCCGCGGCGGGCCGCAGTCCAAAGGGCTGGGCGCCATTCGCGAGTGATTCGGGTTAAGATTGGCCGATGTTAGCTGCTCCCGGGGAACGGAGGTTGATGATGACTCATAGCACGCGAAGGAACTTCCTCAAAATGTCGGCGATGGCGGCCGGCATCGCGCCCTTTTCCAGGGTGCTCGGGGCCAACGACGATATCCGCCTGGCCATCATCGGCGTGGGCTCCAGCGTGAAAATCGGCGGAAAGGGCAAGCAGGAGATCAAGGCCTTCAGCAAGATTCCGGGCGTCCGCATCGTCGCGCTGTGCGACCCGGAGCGGGCCCATCTGGATCCGGAAGTACAAAAGCTCAGGGACGGCGGCCAGAAAGCCGAAGGCTACACCGACATGCGCAGGCTGCTGGAGAGCAAGGACGTCGATGCCGTCGTCATCACCACGCCGAACCACTGGCACGCGCTGGCAACGATTTGGTCCTGCCAGGCCGGCAAGGACGTGTTCGTGCAGAAACCGGCCTCGCACAATATTTTCGAGGGCCGCAAGATGGTCGAGGCGGCCGCCAAGTACAACCGCATCGTCGCTTCACCGCACGGGCCGCGCGGCCGCAGCGGCATCGGCGAGGCCTTTGCCTACGCCCGCCAGGGAAAGATGGGCAAGATCCTGTACGCCCACGGACTCAACTACCGGCCGCGCACCAGCATCGGCAAGGTGAGCGCGCCCACCCCCATCCCGAAAACCCTGGACTACGATCTGTGGTCCGGGCCGGCGCCCATCAAGCCGGTGATGCGCGAATACCTCCACTATGACTGGCATTGGAACTGGCTGTACGGCGACGGCGACCTGGGCAACATGGGCATCCACTACATGGACGCCTGCCGCTGGGCGCTGGGCCAGCAGACGCTGCCCGAGCGCGTGCTGGCCATCGGCGGCCGCTTCGGCTACGACGATGACGGCGAGACGCCGAACACCCAGATCGCCTTCCTCGACTACAAGCCCGCGCCGCTCATCTTCGAGGTGCGCGGCCTGCCCAAGAGCAAGGAGTTTCTCGCACAGAACTGGGAGAAGAACAGCAACACCACCATGGACTCGTACCAGGGGGTGCGGGTGGGCATGATCGTCCACTGCGAGAACGGCTACATCGCCCAAAACAAGGCCTTCGACAACCAGGGCAAGCTGATCGAGGAATTCAAGCCGGCCAACGAGAGCGAAGAGGAAAACTTCATCAAGGCGCTGCGCAGCCGCAAGTCGAGCGACCTGCAGGCCAACATGCTCGACGGCCACCTCTCGGCCGCCCTGGTACACATGATCAACATTTCTCACCGCATCGGCAGGGAAACGCCGGGCGGCCAGATCCGGGAAACGGTCCGCGGCCAGAAGGATTTCGCCGAGGCCTGCGAGCGCTTCTTTGCTCACCTGGCGGCGAACGAAATCGACGTGCGGAAACACCCGGTCACGCTGGGTCCCTGGCTGAAGATGGAGCCGAAGGAAGAGAGGTTTGTGGGGGCCTTCAGCGAGCGTGCCAATCAACTGCTGACCAGAGACTACCGCCGGCCCTACGTGGTGCCGGAAAAGGTATAAGAAATGTACAAGAAAGGAAATCGACCATGGATGCGAAAATCACCCGCCGCGAAGTGATCCTGGGGAGCCTGGCTGCTCTGCCGCTAACGCTCGGCGCCCGGCCGGCGCAGCGCGTTTCCAGGATGCGGTTCGGATTCACAACCTACACCTGGGGCAAAGAATGGGACATCCCCACCACCATCGCCAATTGCACGCGGGCCAAGGCCCTGGGGGTTGAGCTCAGGACCAGCGGGCAGTACGCGCACGGCGTCGAGCTGGAGCTGGGCGAAGCCGGACGGGGAGAAGCGAAGAAGCGGTTTGCGGACAGCCCGGTGACTTTGGTCGGTCTGGCCTGCGGCGAAAAATTCGATCACCCCGATCCCGCGAAACTCAAAGCCGCCATCGAGAATGCCAAGGGCTATGCCAAGCTCAGCCACGACGTCGGCGGCCGCGGCGTCCGCGTCTTCCCCAACGACTTCCAGAAGGGCGTGCCGGAAGACAAGACTATCGAGCAGATCGCCAGGTCGCTCAACGAGGTCGGCAAGTACGCGGCCGGCTACAAGCAGATGATGCGGCTCGAAAACCACGGCGGCGCCGGGCGCTTGACCACCCTCAGAAAGATCATGGACCAGGTCACCGAGAAAAACGTGCGGATCAAGCTCAACTGCGACGCGAGAGACAACGAAGGCGGAAACTTCGAGAGCAATTTCAACCTGGTGAAGGGCTTTCTGGGCGACACCCTGCACATGCACGACCTGCGCGACGAGAAGTTCCCCTATCAGCTTCAGACCAACCTGCTCATCGATATGGGTTGGGAAGGCTGGTGGCTGGTCGAGGAGAGCTCGAAGGTGCCGGACCGTGTGCAGGCGCTGATCGAGTTGCGGCAACTGTTCGAGGGCCTGGTGGCCAAATCGCTGAGCCGGTGAGAATCAGGTTGCAGGTTGCAGGTGGCAGGTTACAGGTGGCAGGGAGCGGCAACACCAAGCCAGGCCGACCGAACTGCCCGATACAAAACGATTCAATAGCGGCGGCCCTCGTCGATCAGCTTGCGGATCGACACGCCGCGCAGTCTCCTGCCTTTTCGCAACCGCTTGATCTCCTCGATCACCTCTCTGGCGTCGCGCCGTTTACCGCCGTTCGCCGGGACAAGCATGGCGATCGGGACGCCGTGCTTCGTGATGGTGATGGTTTCCCCGCTGGCAACCTCGTTGAGCAGCTTCGGCAAGTGCGTTCTCGCCTGGTATGAGCCGACTGTCCTCATGGGTGATCCTCGCTCCGGCCGCTTCGGTGGTCCGGCTTGGGTAACCGCACCTCCAGCGGCGGCGCGCGCCTTGGTCAGTACAACGTGACGTGCAGGGCTGGCGCGCTGGAACGCGCAGCCACTAAATGAGCGGCAGCTTGCCCGCCCCGCCGAACCCAATCGGACGCAGCGTTTACTGAAGAATGTGTTCGAGCGCGGAGCCGAGCGAGATCCCCGTCAGCCTTTGATACATTGTCACTGCCTGCCGCTCTGTCATGCTCGCGACGAGATCAAGGATCAACCTGGTCGTCCCCCCCGCGGTGGGTTTTCCATGCAGCTTCTCCTGATAGTAGGCGGGGAATAGGCGCCACTCGTGCCTGTGGAGAGCGGCCTCGTGAAAAATGTCAGCCAATCCGCGCACAACCCGCCGCTGACCCTCTTGCTGGGCGGCCATCCCCGGGTCTTCGATGATGTAGTGCCACGTCAACTCCTTGAGGATTGCCACTTCTAGCTCCGCATTCGGATCCACTTCGACCGCCCGGTCTGCTCGGCCCTTGGGCAGCAGAAGTCTGATCGCATTCACGTAACGGTTGATGAGGACTGAGGTGAGGCCGCGCATGCGAAATCTTTCGTCCTGCGTACCCAGGTACACTGCGCGCGTACGACCGACGACCCAGCAGACTTCCATGATCCCTGCAAATGCTCTTTCAAGATCATCGACCCTGCGCCAGATGCCGCCTTCACGCTTCCGTCTCTCAAAAACCTTTTGAAAAAACTTGTCTCGCTCCGTGGAATTCTGGGGTGTGGCCAGGAGGTGCAGGGGTATGCGTCCCGCTCGATAAAAGTCGTCCAGGTCATGAACCGAATAAGTAACATCATCTGCCCAGTCCATGATTTCTGCTTCGGGGCATCGCCGCCCGGGGCTCCCTCGGAACAGGGTGATGGCCCAACGGAATTCGTTCTTCTCGGAGTCGTAGGCTCCCCATTTGCGACTCCTCTGGCCACGACGGGCGCGCAGCCAGGGGTATTTTGCCATCGCCGCCAGCGTAGCGCGCGTGAGGTTGAGACCTGGTCCCCTGGATCGGGATGCGAGTTTTGTCACTATGCGAAAAGACTGCGCATTCCCCTCGAATCCCCCCAGTAGACGGCGACGTCGCGCAACTTCCCGCAATTCTTCCTCCGCGACATGTCCGAAAGGAGGGTGCCCGAGGTCGTGGGCCAAGGCGGCAGCCTCGACGACATCCGGATCGATCCCTCCCAACTCCTGCGCTCTTCGCTTTTGGCTGGTGCTGAGCTTTTCGGCAATCCTCCGGGCAACCTGGGCAACCTCAAGCGAATGGGTCAACCGATTGTGGAACACGTAGGTGTTTTCCGGAGCGACAACCTGTGTGACTTCGGCAAGACGCCGGAACGCCGAGCTGTACAGAATCCGATCTCTATCGCGTTGCGCGCCTGTCCGCGAGTCTCCACGCTTCGGCTCTTCAGGATCCCATCTCGCATCGCGGGGCCGCTTTGCAGGCAAGATTCCCTCCCACATCATCCCGGGAGTTCGCCCCTGTTTACGCGCCCGCTCGTTTGAGAATCCTAAACGTGCGCCTTGGAGACAGCTCGATCTGGTTGTCGTGGAGCAGCCGCCAGATCGCGTCCTCGATCTCGGTTGGGCTGATCTGGGAGTCTCGTTCGACCGCCTTCAAGAGCTCCAGCGGCCCATACTCGCGTTGCGAAAGGATGCCAAGGATCACACGTCGAGGGTCGGTCGCTCGTCTGACTGCCACATTCATAAGACGCTCCAGAGACAGGTATCGACTCTAAACAAAATCCCCGTACGAGGCACCCGGGTCGTCTCGTCACTCTTTGCCGCCATTCTCGGCTGAGACGGCAAGTGCTGACATCATAGCAGAAAAAACAACGCATCCAAGAAGTGTTTCGATGCCGTCGGTCGTCCAGCCGTGCTCAAAAGAATGTGGCGTAAAGGTCCAGCACCTGGTAGCGGTCATCGACCAGGGGGATGACGCGCCACTTGTCGAAGGCCGTGCAGGGATGCGAGATGCCGCAACAGACCCGGTCGGCGACAGATAACGCCAGGCCGGCGGGCAGCGAGAGGAAGGCGTGCTGGTCGTTGAGGCGGGTGATGGCCGCCCCGTCCAGCGCCCGCCGGCTGTCGAGCCCGCCGCGCTCGCCGATGGCCAACAAGGGGACGGGCAGGCCGACATCGTACGAGCAATCGCGCTTGCCGAAGTTCAGGATGGCCACGTTCTCTTCCGGCAGCGACTGGACCGCGGACCACAGCTCCAGGGCCGGCTGGAATTCCGGCAGCGGCGCGCGCCCCTGCTGCTGCCTGCGCCGCGTTGCTTCCCGGTGATAAGCGGCGTAGTGGCCGTGATCGTGCGTGACGTAGCAGCCGGCGCGAAGCACGGGCTGCCAGGCGCCTTCCAACCGCTCCAGCGCCTCCCAGACCACGTCCAGGAAGGCGCTGCCGCCGATGCTGAACACCGGCGGCTGTCCGTCTCCCGGCCGCGGTGGCAGGCATTTCCCGACGGCCACGATGAACTCGACGAAGGCGCGCGCCTGGGCCGCTTCCGCGTCCGGCCCTTCGGCGGACTTGGCCGACCCTTCGAACCCTTCCAGGCCGCGGAACGCCAGCGAGCGCGGGTGCTTCAGGATTTGAGCGTGCGCCTCGCGGGCCTGCTCGACCGACTGCACGCCGGTGCGCCAGCCACGCCTGCCGCATTCCAGCAGCACCTGGAGCGGCCGCGGGGCGCTAAACTCTTCCAGCGCGGCGGCCAGGTGGCGCACGCCCGCGACGCTGTCGGCCAGACACCAGCACTCCAGCGACGGAAACGCCCGCATCATCTCCGCCAGCGACCGGATATTGGCCCGCCCCACCACCTGGTTGGCGATAAACACCCGCTGGACGCCGGACCGGGCGCACACCTGCGCCTGAAAGACGTTGGCCACCGTTATGCCCCATGCGCCCGCCTCGAGTTGCCGGCGGTAAATGCGCGGGCACATGGTGGTCTTGCCGTGGGGGGCCAGCAGGAAACCGTTCTGCGCGCACCACCGCGCCATGGCGGTGATGTTGTGCTCCAGCGCCGAGTCCTTCAGCAGCAGCAAGGGAAACGGCAGGTCGTCGTCGAGCGCGTTCCAGTTGCGCGGCGCGGCCTCAGCGGGGGCCATCCGCGCGCCAAAGGGAATGCCCTTGGTCATGTCGTCGATGGGGGCGCCGGGCATTGCCAGCGTCATACCGCCTCCTTTGCGGAAGAGCAGGGACTATATCACGACCGGCCGGCAACGACGCCACAGCGGGGGGCGTGCGCGGCTGTAGTGGCGCCCTTCAAGGGGGCATGTCTCAGGAAACCCTTCTGGGGTTAAAATCTAGCGCACATGGCAACTGCTGCTCCGCCGGCCGTCCGCAGGATCAAGCTTCAGCATGTGGTGCGGATCTATGCCACGTTCGCGCCGTACCTGAAGCCCTACTGGCGGCAGTTGACGCTGGCATCGGTCAGCCTGGCCGGCACGGTGGCCATGACGCTGCTGCAACCCTGGCCGCTGAAGCTCATCTTCGATTATGTGCTTCTGGACAAGCGGATGGGGAGCAGAGCCGCGCTGCTGTTGTCACGGATGGGCCACGGCAAGCCGGGCCTGCTGCTGGTGCTTTGCATCGGACTGGTGCTGATCGTTTTGCTCAACGGCCTGTTTTATTACGCCAACCGCTATCTGCTGGCGTTGGTGGGCCGGAACGTGATCAACGACATTCGCATGGACCTGTTCGGGCAGTTCCAGCGCCTGCCGCTTTCCGGCGAGTCGCGGACCGGGGACGCGGTGCTGCAACTGACCTCCGGCGTCAAGGCTCTGCGCGACCTGCTGTTGGGGCACGTGCAGAAGTTCGCCGGCTACGCCTTGTCGTTTTTCTCCGCGCTGGCGGTGATGCTGTGGATGGAGTGGCGGTTGACGCTGCTGGCCGTGGTGATTATCCCGCCTCTTTGGTTCGTCAGCCACCGCTTCTCGGCTAACATCCGGGCGGCCACCCGGCTGAAACAAAGCAAGGAAAGTGAAATGGCCTCCATCGTCCAGGAGACGGTGTCGTCAGCCGCGGTCATCCAGGCGTTCACGCAGGAGAAGCGCGAGAAGCGTCGCTTTGCCCGCGAAAGCACCGACAGCCTGGCCGCGGCGATGGAGACCACGCGGTGGGGCAGGGGCTTCAACCAGCTTGTGAAGCTCATCAGCACCTGCGGGCTGGCGCTGGTGGTCTACTACGGCGCCAGGCAGGTGCTGGGCGGCAGGCTCAGCCCGGGCGATATCGTCGTCTTCACCGCTTACGTCACAAACCTCTACAGCCCGATCGAAAAGCTGTCCGGGCTGATCGCCGGCTACATGGAAGCCCTGGTCTCGGGCGAGGCCATTCTGGAACTGGCCGAGCGGACGGTCCCGATCGGCGACCTGCCGGAGGCCGTCAAGGCTGCCCCGTTCGCCGGCCAGGTCGAATTCCGCAACCTGGTTTTCGGCTATGAGCCCGGCAAGCCGGTGATCCGCGGCCTGAACCTCACCGTCGAAGCCGGAGAAATGGTGGCGCTGGCCGGTTCCAGCGGCACGGGCAAGACCACGCTGATGAACTTGCTGCTGCGCTTCGTCGATCCCTGGGAGGGAAGCGTTCTGATCGACGGGCAGGACATTCGGCAACTCAAACTGAAGTCGCTGCGCAAGCAGATGAGCGTGCTTCCGCAGGAGCCGGTCCTGTTTCGCCGGACAGTGCGCGAAAACATCGCCTTCGGCCGTCCCAAGGCAACCGAGGAGGAGATCGTGGAAGCGGCCAAGGCGGCCCACGCCCACCACTTCATTTTGAACCTGCCGAAGGGCTATGACACTGTGCTCAAGGAGCGGGGCGCCAATCTCTCCACCGGCCAGCGGCAGCGGCTGGCGCTGGCCCGCGCCATCCTCCGCAACGCCCCCATCGTGGTGCTGGACGAGCCGGTCACCGGCCTGGATGCCATCACCGAAGCGCAAGTGCACGAGGCGCTGTGGGCGCTGATCCAGGGCCGCACCGCGTTTGTCATCGCCCATCGGCTGGCCACCATCAGGCGCGCCCACACCATCGTGCTGCTGGAAGGCGGGCAGATTATCGAGCGGGGCACGCACCTCGAGTTGATGGAGAAAAGCATTCTTTACCGGGCGCTGTACGAAATGCAGTATCGGCACGTCGAAACCGGCCAATCCGGCTGAGGCGGACCGTAAGCTGCGGCCTATAGGCTGTCTGTGTTATGATTCATTGCGGCTGAGGGGGACGAGAATAGGAAGGGCCATTATGCGTACTGGGGGGTATCTCGGCCTCGCCTCGGCTGTTCTGTTGGCTGTCCTGCTGGTGACCGGCGTGTGGGGCTGGCAGCAGCCGTTCCCTTCCCGGCGTTTCTCCGACGAAGAACCCGCCCGGCCCGTCCAGGCCGGCGCTCCCCAAACCGAATATTCCTTCGCCCGCGTCATCTACCGCAACGCCGGGGGCTTTGGCTGGGGCTACCGCGGGGGGATGTGGGCCACCGATTATCCCAAGGCCGACCGCCAGTTCCTGATGGGCGTGAAGCGCTTGTCGCTGATCGAGTCCGGGGACGGCCCGGTGACGCTGCCCTGGAACGACTCGCGCCTGTTTCAATACCCGATTCTATACGCCGTCGAGGTGGGGCACATGGCGCTGGACGATGCAGAAGCCGCCCGCCTGCGCGAATACCTGCTGCGCGGCGGTTTCCTGGTGGTCGATGATTTCCACGGAACCTATGAATGGGACGTGTTCGAGACCGCCATTCGCAAGGTTTTTCCCGACCGTCCCATTCAGGAAGTGGACATTTCCGACCCCGTCTTCCATTGCTTCTACGACGTCAATGAGAAGATCCAGGTCCCCGGCGTGCATTACATCCGATCGGGGAGCACCTCGGAGCAAGGAGGCACGACGCCGCACTTCCGCGGCATCTATGACGATAAGGGCCGCCTGATGGTGATGATCAACTTCAACATGGACCTGGGTGACGCATGGGAGTGGGCCGATCTGCCGGAGTACCCGGAAAAATTCTCATCAATGGCCTACCGCCTGGGCATCAACTACATCATTTATTCGATGACACACTGAGAAGTCCTGAGACCTGTGTCCTGAGTCCTGAGACTCAGCACTCAGGTCTCAGCACTCAGGTCTCAGGTCCCAGGTCCCAGGACTACGCACATGTTCGGCCACCTGTTCCGGTTCCTGTTCGTCTACCCGCCCGTGGCTTTCGCCCGCGGCAGGCTGAGCCTGCTCTCCGGTGCGCCGCGCTGGCTGCTGGCGGCGGCCGTGGCGGCGGCGATCGTGGTTCCGGCCTGGCACTTGCGGCGGCGTTTCGGCAGGCTGACGCCGCGGATGGCGGCCGTCGGGGCGCTGCAGGCGGCCATGCTGGCGCTGCTGCTCCTGCTGCTCTGGCGGCCGGCGCTGGTCGTTTCCACCATCGTGCCGCGGCAGAACATCGCCGTCATCTTGCTGGACGATTCGGCCAGCATGGCCTTGGACGAACCGCCGCGCATCGAGCAGGTGAAAAAGGCGTTCGCGGCCGGCTCGCCGCTGCTGGCGCGGCTCCAGGAGCGCTTCCAGGTGCGGCTCTATCGCTTTTCGGAAACCGCGGCGCGTATCCCAGCCGCCGCGGCGCTCACGGCCGCGGGCAAGGCCACCTGCCTGGATGAATCGCTCTCGGAAGCCCTCGGGGACCTGAAGGGGCTGCCGCTGGGCGCGGTGGTGGTGGTTTCGGACGGCGCCGATAACGGCGCCGCCGCGAACAAGGGCGCGCTCGCGGAATTGAAGGCGCGCCGCGTGCCGCTCCACGCGGTCGGCGTCGGGCGTGAACATTTCACCCGCGACCTGCAGGTGGACGATGTCTTCACGGCTTCCACGGTGCCGGCCGGCGGCATCGCCTCCGCTGCGGTGACCGTCACCCAGGAAGGGTACGAAGGCAAGGCGGTGGCGCTGGAGGTCCGCGAGAACGGGACGCCGATCCACAGCGTGCCGGTGCGCTTCGACCGCCCGTCGCAGACCGTGACGGCGCGGGTCAACTTCACCCCCCGCTCGCCGGGAGTGAAGGAATACGCATTCTCGCTTCCCGTTCAGCCGGACGAAGCCATCGTCCGCAACAACAGCATCACGCGCGTGATCGCGGTGGAAGAGCGCCGCTCCAGGCTGCTGTACGTGGAGGGCGAGCCGCGCTGGGAATACAAGTTCATCCGCCGCGCCGTCGAAGACGATTCCTCCATCCAGCTCACCTGCCTGCTGCGGACTTCGGCCAACAAGTTCTACCGGCAGGGCGTCGAGAACGAGAAAACCCTGGAGACCGGCTTCCCCAAGCAGGACGAGTTGTTCACTTACGAGGGCCTGCTGCTCGGCAATATCGAGGCGACTTTCTTTTCTCACGACGACGTGCAGGCCATCTACGATTTCGTGAGCCGGCGGGGCGGGGGCCTGTTGCTGCTGGGCGGGCGGCGGGCGTTGGCCGACGGCGGCTACCAGAACACGCTTCTGAACGATCTGGTTCCGGTGGCGCTTCCCTCCTCCGGCGGCCCGACGTTCCTGCGCCGCGAAGCGCGCCCGGAGCTGACGGCGCAGGGGCGGGACGCGCCCATGCTGCAGCTCGCCGCCGACGCCCAGAAGAGCGCGGCGCGCTGGCGGGCGCTGCCGCCGCTCGGCGATTACCAGCGCACCGGCCAGCCCAAGGCCGGCGCCGTGGTGCTGGCGCAGGCCCTGGCGGCGGGCGAGCGCACCCCGCTCCCCCTGCTGGCCGCGCAGCGCTTCGGACGCGGCCGCGCCTTCCTGTTCGCTACCGGCAGCTCCTGGCGCTGGCGCATGGAGCTGGACCACAAGGACGATTCGCACCAGTTGTTCTGGCGCCAGTTGCTGCGCGGGCTGATCAGCGATACTCCGCCGCCGGTCCGCGTCACCACCGACCGGCCGCTGTATCGCGACGGCCGGCGCGTCGAGGTGCGCGCCGAAGTGCGGGACAAGAAATTCCAGGCGGTCGAGGACGCCATTGTCACGGCCGCCATCACGGCGCCCGACGGCTCGCGCCGCGAGATCCCGCTGGAGTGGTCCGGGCGCGAAGAAGGTCTCTTCTCCGCCGCCGTGGAGCTGGGAGGCGCCGGCCTGTTCGCGGTGGAAGCCGTGGCCCGCCGTTCGGGCCCGGGAGCCGAGGAGATCGGCCGCGGCACGGCTTACTTCCAGCGCACCGAGGGCACGCTGGAGTTCTATAATGCCCATCAGAACCGGCCGCTGCTGGCCGCCCTCGCCGAAGAGACCGGCGGCCGCTACTACCCGCTCGACAAGGCGGGCAACCTGCCCGACGAGATGATGTATTCCGAAGGCGGCGTCACGGAACAGAACGCGCACGAGTTGTGGCACCTGCCGGCGGTGCTGTTGTTGCTGCTGGCGCTGAAGGGAACGGAATGGGGGCTGCGAAAAGTGTGGGGCTCGGTGTGATGGGGCGGAACAGGACGCAGATGAACGTCGGCTGTCGGCTTACGGCTGGCGGCTGTCGGAACCCGAAGCGCCTGGGGTCGTGCCGTCAGCCGTCAGCCGTCAGCCGTCAGCCGAGAGCCGCAAGCCGCAAGCCTCTGTGTTTATCTGCGTTTATCTGCGTCCTATCTCTGTTGCTTCCGGCGGCGGCCGCCGCGGCCGAGCAGCCCTACGCGCTGGTGATCGCCGGGCTGGGCGGCGAGCCGGAATACGACAAGCAGTTCCGGGAACTGGGCGAGCGGCTGGCCGCCGGCCTGCGCAAAGCCGGGGTCGAGCCGGGGCGCATCGTCTGGCTGCCGCCGGAGGGCTCGCGCCGCGAAGAGGTGGCACGCGCCTTTCAGGCCGCCGCCGCCCGCGCCCGCCCGGACGACCCGCTGTTCGTTTTTTTAATCGGCCACGGCAGCTTTGACGGCATCGAATACAAGATGAACCTGGCAGGGCCGGACGCCACGGCCTCGGAGTTCCGGCAGTGGCTGGACCGCGTTCCGTCGCGCCGCCAGGTGGTGGTGAACGCCACCAGCGCCAGCGGCGCAACCGTCGGCCCGTGGAGCCGCGCGGGACGCGCGGTGATCGCCGCCACCAAGAGCGGCGAGGAGCGCAACGTCACCGTCTTCATGCGCTTCTTCGCCGAAGCCCTCACCGACCCCGCCGCCGACCAGGATAAGAACGGCGCGGTTTCGGTCCTGGAGGCCTTTCGCTACGCCACCCAGCGCGTCGGCAGGTTCTACGAGTCGGCGGGCCGACTGGCCACCGAGCACGCGCAACTGGACGACAACGGCGACGGCAAGGGCGTCCGCGACCCCTCGCCCGCCAACGGCGAGGGCTTGCTGGCCGCCCAGGTGGCCCTGGTTCGCGCCGGGCCGCAGAGCGCCCGCGCCGACACCCCGGCCGCCCGCGAGCTGCGCGCCCGCAAGCAGGAACTGGAGAACGCCATAGAAGCGCTCAAGTACCGCAAGGCCACGATGCCCTCGAACCAGTACCTGGCGGAACTGGAAAAGCTGCTGCTGGAACTGGCCAAGGTCCAGCAAACGCTGGAGAAAATGGAATCGGACGCGGATAAACGCAGATAAGCGCGGATCTGCGTCGATCTGCGTTTATCTGCGTCCCATTAATCTCGATGCCGCGAGGAATCGCAATCCTGTGGCTGCTGCTGGCGGCGGGCGGCGTTGGCGCGGCCGAGCAGGCCGAGCTGGCGTTCCGGCGGGGCGACTACGCCCGGGCCGCAGCGGCCGGCAACGCCAGCGCCACGCGCGCGGCCCTGCTGCGCGGCCTGCTGGCCGAGGAGCGCGGCGACCGCAAGACCTCCCGCGAGGAATTCACTCGGCTGTGCGCGGCCGCCGAAACGGGCCGCCTGCGCGGCGCCTCCGACCTGGCCGACGCCGCCGAAGCCTGCCAGCACCTCGGCCGTTTCCATGAAGCGAACCGGGTGTTCGAGCGGGCCGCCGGCGCCGAACCCAAGAACGCCGACATCCGGGCGCGCTGGGGCCGCCTTTTCCTGCTGGCCCACAACGAAGCGGAGGCCCAGAAGCTGTTTGAGGAGGCGCAGAAGCTCGACCCCGCGCACCCCGGCGCGCTGGTGGGCCTGGCCGAGCTGTTGTCGGAGCGCTGGGACTCCGGCGCCGAGAAGCCCATCGAGAAGGTCCTGGCGGCCGACCCCGAATTCGTGCCGGCGCATCTGCTGGCCGCGCGAATGGCTCTTGACGAAGAGCAGACGGACACGGCCGCCGCGCATGTCGAGCGCGCCCTGGCGGTCAATCCTCGGTCGCTGGAAGCCATGGCGCTACGCGCCGCCGTCGCCTACCAGCGCGGCGACTCCGCCGCCGTCGAGCGCTGCGTGGCCGAGGCGTTGAAGGCCAACCCGGTCTACGGGCGCGTCTACGAGCCGCTGGGGCGCCTGGCCGGGATCGGGCGCCAACTCGCCGCCGCCGCCGATTTCTACCGCCGCGGCCTGCGGCTCGATCCCGAGTTGTGGGACCTGCAGACGAAGCTCGGCATCGCGCTGTTCCGCCTGGGCCGCGACCAGGACGCGCGGCGGGCGCTGGAGGCGGCATACGACGGCGATCCGTTCAACGTGCAGACGGTCAACACCCTGCGCCTGATGGACAGCTTCACGCGCTACGACCAGTTCGAAACCCCGCACTTCCGCGTGAAGCTGCATCAGAAGGAGTCCGCCGCCCTGCGGCCCTATGTGGAAGAGCTGCTGGAGCGCTCGCTGCGCGCGCTGGCCGAGCGCTACCGCTACATGCCCGCCGAGAAGGTCTCTTTCGAGATGTTCCCGGACCACGAAGACTTCGCGGTGCGCGCGCTGGGTCTGCCGGGCCTGGGCGCGCTGGGCGTCTCGTTCGGCGCCATCGTGGCCATGGACAGCCCGGCGGCGCGGCCCGCCGGCAGCTTCCACTGGGGCAGCACGCTCTGGCACGAGATGGCGCACGTGGTCACGCTGGGCGCCAGCGACAACCGCGTCCCGCGCTGGTTCACCGAGGGCCTCTCGGTCTACGAGGAGCAGCGCGCCGGATGGGGCGACAAGCTGGACCTGGAGACCGTGCGCGCCCTCCAGGAAAACAAGCTGGTTCCGGTGGCGCAGCTCAACGCCGCTTTCGTTCGCCCCAAGTTCCCGGGCCAGGTGCAGTTCGCGTACTACCAGGCCGGCATGTTCTGCCGCTTCATCGCCGAGAAATACGGCTTCGAGAAAATCCTGGCGTTGCTGGCCGCGTTTCGTTCCGGAGAAAAGCCGGACGCTGCGCTGGAGCGCGTGCTGGGCCGGCCCTTGGACGACCTGGACCGCGCCTTCCGCGCCTGGTTGCAGCCGCTGACCGCGAAAACGGTGAGTGCCATTGACCTGGACTGGCGGAAGCCGCGGCCGCGAAAAGAACTGGAAGCGGAGGCGGCGCGGCGCCCGCAGAATTTCTTCGCCCGGCTGCAGCTTGCCCGGGCGCTCCAGGACGATAACCGGCCGGCGGAAGCGCTGGGGCACGCCGAAGCGGCCCGCGAGCTTTTCCCCGAGGCCGTGGAGGCGGGCGGCCCGTATGAGCTGGCCGCCGAGATCCATCTGGCCCGCGGCGAACGCGACAAAGCCGCCACCGAGCTCCAGCGCTGGCTGCGCGCCGGCGGGCACGACCCGCAGATGGTCCGCCGCCTGGCCGATTTGCTGATGGAACTGGGCCGGCCGCGCCAGGCCGCCGAAGTCTGGGAAGCGTTCCTGTATGTGGCGCCGCTCGACGCCGAGCTGCATCAGCGGCTGGGCGAGTTCTATCTGGAGTCGCGGCCGGGCGCCGGAGCAATTCGCGAGTTCAGCGCCGTGCTGGCGCTCAAGCCGGTGGACCAAGCCCAGGCGCATTTCAACCTGGGGCGCGCCTATGCCGCCGCCGGGCGCCGCCCGGAAGCGCGTAGGGAAGTGCTGGCGGCGCTGGAAATCGCGCCGGGCTTCAGCCCCGCGCAGAAGTTGCTGCTGGAGTTAAGCCAGTAGTGGCGAGTCGCAACAGAGCCGCGACCGTAAGGGAGCGGACCGCACTCGACGCATCGCGGGCCGTCGGTTGGGCGGTCCGCTCCCTTACGGTCGCGGCTCTGTTGCGGCTGTTGTTGTGGTGAAAAAACACTCGGGGGATTAGAACGATGTTTCAGACAGGTCCGG
>Ga0315279_10004786_pt1 | contig 17994 bp, 16 predicted proteins | sample YL17G06_20_MG_FD_203694 | JGI IMG/M metagenome (GOLD analysis project Ga0315279, IMG submission 203694) | Sediment microbial communities from Yellowstone Lake, YNP, Wyoming, USA - YL17G06_20 | ecosystem: Environmental > Aquatic > Freshwater > Lake > Sediment | place: USA: Wyoming | collected... | reverse complement strand
GGCCGGCTCACCGACCAAGACGTCGAGGATATCATCGCCGTGCGCCTGCGTCCGCTCCCGGACATCCAGGACGTTCAGAGCGTTTACGAAAACCTGCTGTTCCGCAAAGAAAAATGATTTCGGGCGGGCGCCCGATCAGGACCGTTTGATGGTCCGGCCGACCAGATCGTCGATCTTGTCCAAAAGCCGGGTCCAGGAAAAATTCGTCGCCAGCCAATCCCGGCCCGAGCGTCCCAGCGCTTCTCGGATCTCCGGGTTTTCCAGCAGGAAATCGAGGCCCCCGCAGAATTCCGAGAAATTGGAGAAAAAGAGCCCGCCGTTGCTGCGCCGGCTCTGGCCGCGGAGGACCTTGCACAGACCGTTGACCAGGGTGGCCTTGCCCATGGCCCAGGCCTCCAGGACGACGATGGACAGACTTTCGTAGGGCGAGGGCATAACCAGCAATTCGCTGGACTGTAAGGCCTCGAATTTCTCCTTGTCGCTGAGAAAACCGAGATACTTGACCCGGGTGTGGTTGGGAATGTCCAGCGCCCTGGTCCCGGCCAGGACGAGGTCGACGTCATGCGTCTTGCGCCGGTCGTATTCCAGGAAATAGCGGAACAGACCGTCGCAGCCCTTGTTCCGGTCGATCCGCCCCACATAAATCAGATAAGGATGGCTCAAGTCGTGCCGGATCCGAAAGGCCGCCGCATCGAGCCCGGGCGGGATGTCCACGGCGAAGCCGATGATGTCGCTGGGAGGAAGCACCCCGTGGGCGACCCTGCCGACGAGGTCCTGTTCTTCCGGGGTCAGGAAGAGGGCCCCGGCCGGCCTGTTGAAATAATCGGCGAAAATGGACAGATGGACGGCCGCGTCCTCTTCAGCCGTGGGCACGAGGATGGATTTTTCCGCGACTTCGAGCAGGCCGAAATAGGAGGGGTAATAGCGGAAGCTGTAGAAGACGAAAACGTCGTAATCGGCCTTGTGGTCCCGGATGAATTGGAGGAGTTCCGGGGTTTCCGGGCCGTTGGCCCGGACCCACTCGCGTTCGTCGTCCGCGGTGTGGGCCTTTTCGTAAAAGCAGAAGTCCGAAATCTCCTTGAAGCGGACGAGGTTGCGCCGGGCCTTGATCCGGAACCGCCGGACCTTGACGCCGTTGATGGTTTCGAGGCCGGGAGCAAAGCCGTCCTTCCAGGTGACATAATCTTCGGCCGTCGTGGTCAGGACCTCGACTTCGTGCCGCGAGGCCATTTCCTCGGCCATCCGCCGGCAGTGGAATTCGCTGCCGCCGACGATCGATTTGGCGTAGCGGTGGATGACGAAGGCGATTTTCATGGGACGGGCGTCTCTTCCGGCGCCGGAGCGGAGCGATCGGCCTCGGCCTTCTCCAGGCGCGCGACCCGGGCCTTCAGCCGTCCGTTCTCGATGACCGTTTCCTCCAGGACCCTCAACAGGGCCAGGTTGAGGCGGTCCTGTCGCCAGGCGTTGACTTCAACCTGTTCGACGATCCAGCGCAGGGGGGGGTAGAGGATCCGCTTTTTGATCCAGACGAAGACCTTTCCGGGCAGGCCCCGGTGCGTGGCCAGGTGCGGGTGGAGCTGGAGCCGCCATTCACCCAGCGTATCGAGGTAGTGCTGAAGCGTGGAATCGTCGGCCGGGCGGTCGGCCAGGACTTCGGTCAGCCAGATCCCCAATTCCGTCCGGATTTCATCGTCGAAGAGGATCCCGGTGCGGCGCCGGTTGTCGATCCGCTTTTGGAGATAGCGCATAATGTCGTCGACGCGCGGGGCCGTCTTCCACTTTTCCAGCAGCGCGGTCTCGTTCATGGCGCAAGGAATATATCCCCCCGGCCGCCCTGGTGTCAAGAAATCGGACGCTTTACCATGGCCGGCCCGCGTCGTTGACGGAGGGCTGCTTTCGGTTTAGAATCTATGGACTATGACAGCCGCGCCGGTCGAATATCGTGAAGGTTTTTTCTCCCCGGAGGACGACCGGACCCTGCCTTTTCGCTGGATGTCGAAGCGGGCGGTCTTGGCTCTTCCGGCCGAGGAGCTTCGCGGCCACGAATACCTGTCCCTCTGGATCTTCTCCGATTTCGCCAATTTCAGCCAGCGGATCTCCCTGGCCCTTGACGGACGGCCATTGGACGAGTTCCCCCTCATGTTCGGCTGGGCCAGCTACAGCGTCCGCCTGGGAACGCCGGGGACAAACGGGAACGGCCCGGGGGAATTGGTCTTTTCCCTGAACAAAGTCTACCCCGCCAAATATCATCCGGGGGACGGCCGCGAACTCGGCGCCCGGCTGGGCCCTCTCGCCTTCCACGACGACGAGGTCAAGCATAAGGACGCCAAGTTCTTTTTGGACAACGCCATCCTCAACGACCGGGAGATGCGTCAGGGGAAAACCCATCTGGCCTCCTATCCCACGAACGTGGGCATCGACATCTGGGGCCGCTGCAACATCAAGCCCCACTGCGTCTATTGCACCTGGGACGCCATGAAGATTTTGGAAGGCGACAACGTCGAATGCGTGGTCGACGATAAAACTCTGGAAAGCTATGGGCCTTTTTTCAAGTCCGCCCGCCAGCTGGTCAACTGCTCCATCGGCGAGCCCCTGCTCAGTCCGCGATTCCAGGAAATCCTCGACCTCTGCCAGCGGCACGGCAAAACGGCCGAAATATCCACCAATGGGCAGGCCTTCACGCGGCGGACGATCCAGGCCCTGGCCGGCAAACCCGTCCGCCTCTACGTGTCCCTCGACGCGGCGACGAAGGAAACGTACGCCAAAATCAGGAATGACAACTGGGACGAAATCGTCCCCAATCTGATGCTCCTCAATGAAGAGCGGAAGAAAGCCGGCAGCGTCCTCAAGATTTACATGGTCTTTATCCCCATGAAGGTTAACCGCGGCGACTTGGAGGCCTATTTCCGTCTGTGCCGGGAGATCGAGGCGGACAGTCTCGTCTTGCGCCCTCTGCTCAACCTGGGGGATCCCAAGATCGAAGTTGACCGCGGCGGCTATCATTTCAATTATAAGAACGAAATGCTGAGCTGGGAGGAGGTCCAGGAGATCTTCCGCTTGAGCGATCTTTACGCCAAGAAATACGGGGTTTTTGTTTATAACCAGTTCGATTTCGGCTTGCAGCCCAAACACGCCGCCGAGGCCCCCTGAGATGAACGAAACGCCGACCGCCTCTCCGCTCGACGATCCGGAGGATCTCGGATTCTCGGGCCTGCCCCTCTGCCGGGAGCCGTGGGAAAGCTTTTACATACTCCGCCGGGGGATCCTGCCGTGTTGTCACGGCAACCCGATCATCGCCCCGATGACCGACTGGGAGGCGGCCTGGAACGGCCCCCAAATTCAGGAAATCCGCGATTGCCTGAGCCGGGGCAAGCTCAGTTCCTACTGTCTGGTGAGCCTGGGGTGTCCGATCGTCCAGCGGTTTCTGCGGGAGAAGAACAAGGGGAAGGGGGACGAAGCGGTCGCCCCTCCGCGCCGCAGCCCCGTCGTTCTGGCGATCAATCGGCTTCTCTTCCGCATTCCCGGCAAGATCCATCACGCCCTCCGGGACCGGCGAAACCGCCGGAAATACTCCTGAGCGGGCCGATCTCCCCCTTTTTGCCCGCTCCGGGCTCGGTTGAACTCCGCTGAGTCTTCGCATACAATGGTCCCGCTTGTGGACGTTTCGTGCGTTTCCGCGCCCGGCGCGACGCCTGGAGAACCCGGATGGATTCAAACGACGAACCCCGCAACGGTCCGCTGGGGGGCTTGAACATCGATTTCGATCATCTGGACGCAGCCGAGATCAACGAGCGGATCCGCCTCGCGGCGGCGGCCGGGTCTTCTCCCGGTGATCCGCCGCTGCCCCCGCCCCCGCCCGGGACCGCGCCCGACGCCCCTCCGCCGCCCGCTCTCAAGTCCAGGATGAAGGGACGCCTGCGGCGGCTTCTGGCGCCGTTCTTTCCCGCCCTCCGCCTCCTCTCCCTGCCCGTCCAGGAGGACCTGGCCGAGGCCACCCGGATCCTGCATGCGACCAACGTCCGTGTCGACGAGATGGCTCCGATTTTGTCCCGGTCCATCGAATATCTCCGCATCATGCACGTTCTCAACCATAACCTCGTTCTCGAGCTGACCAAGCTGCGCATCGAGCACGACGCCCTCAAAAACCGGGTCCGGCTCCTGGAGAAAGACCTGGACTTCCTGACCCGGCGGGAGCGGGCCGTGGAGCGCCAAGTCTTTCCATGAACGTTCACCAATTCGCCACGTCGCTCAACTACGGCGACGCCATCTCGGACGAAGCCCTGGAGATCCGCAGCGTTCTGCGGGAAAAGGGTTTCGCCTCGGAGATTTTCGTCCACTATTACGATCCGCTCTCGGCCGGACAGATCAAGGATTACCGGGACTATCCCCGCTATTCCGATCCGGAGAATGTCGTCATTTTCCATTTTTCCATCGGCTCGCCCGTGTCCAAAATGGCCTTTCGGGTTCCCGATCGGAAGATGATGATTTATCACAACATCACCCCCCACGAATTTTTTCTGGACAACCATCGCATCCTGGCCCGCGAATGCTACCGGGGGCGGCTGGAGCTCAGTCTGTTCGCTCACAAAGTGGCCCTGGCCGTCGGGGATTCGGATTTCAATCGGCGCGAGCTCGAGGCGGCCGGTTATCCGGAGACCGGCGTACTGCCCATCCTCATGAATTTCGCCAAATTCGACGGCCCGTCCGATCCCGTCGTGCGCGCTCTGTTCGGCAACGGCAAGACGACCCTTCTCTTCGTCGGCCGGGTCATCCCCAACAAGAAGCACGAGGACCTCATCAAGGTCTTCGCCCTCTATAAGAAGGCCTTCAATCCCGATTCCCAGCTCATCCTGGCCGGCGATTTCCGCGGCCAGGAGCGCTACCTGACCGGCCTTCATGAATTGATCGGCCGTCTCCGCCTGAGCGACGTCCATTTCAGCGGGCATGCCTCCTTCGCCGAGCTGCTGGCTTATTACCGGGCGGCCGGCGTTTTCCTGAGTCTGAGCGAGCATGAGGGATTCGGCGTCCCCCTGCTCGAAGCCTTCCACCTGAAAATCCCGGTCGTCGCCTATGCCGCGGGCGCGGTCGAGGAGACCATGAACGGCGGCGGCGTCCTGCTCCGGATTAAAGATTTTAACGGGACGGCCGCGCTCGTCGATCGGATCGTCAGGGACGGCGATCTCCGCCGACGGCTGATCGAGGGCCAGACCAGGGCCCTAGAGAAATATTCGCGGGCCAACGTCAGCCGGATTTTGCTCGGGCTCGTCGAACGGGCGGCGCGCGCATGAGAGTCGACCAGTGGGTCCCGGCCTACCATCGCGGCGACGCCATCGGTGACGAGGCCGCCGCATTGCGGGGCTTCTTCCGCTCCCATGGCTTCGAATCCGACATCTACTGCCTGTCCCGGGACCGCGGTTTGGAAGGGGACAGCCGCCTGTTTTCCGAGTTTCCCCGCTCCTCGGCCGGCGATCTGACCATCCTTCATTTCGCCCTGCCTTCGCCCTTGACCCGGGCCTTGGGCGATCTGCCGGGAAAAAAGGCGGTCATCCACCACAATGTCACGCCGGCCCGCTTTTTCGAGGGGCATGATCCCGAGATCGCCCGCATCGCCTCTCTGGGGCGAACGGAGCTCGAATCGCTCAAGGACACGGTCGACCTGGCTCTGGCCGACTCCGAGTTCAACCGTCTCGAGCTGGCCGAGATGGGCTTCCGCGAGACGCGCGTCCTGCCCCTGTTCATCGATTTCGCCAAATACGAACGCCCCGTGAGCCGCCTGTTCCACGATCTGTTCCGGGACGAGCGCGTCAACATCCTCTTCGTCGGCCGGGTGGCGCCCAACAAGCGGATCGAGAATCTGATCAAAACGGCCTTTTACTTCAAGAAATTCATTTCGCCGCTCGTCCGGCTGATCGTTGTCGGGAAGACCAATACCTTTCCCAGGTACTACCAGGGCTGCGCCCGCCTGGCCGATGAATTTCATCTGCGGCCCGACGAAGCCCTCTTTCTCGGCCATGTCCTCGACGCGGAGATGTTCGCGCTCTATCGTGCCGCGGACGTCTTTCTCTCGCTCAGCGAGCACGAAGGGTTCTGCCTGCCGCTCATCGAGAGCATGATCTTCGATCTTCCCGTCGTCGCCCTCGGTGCGACCGCCGTCCCCTACACGTTGGGCGGAGCCGGTATTCTGATGAATCGATTCCGGCCGGACGAGACGGCCGAGCTGGCCGAGCGCGTCGCCCGGCGGGGCGAACTGAGACGCGCGCTCATCGAAAGCGGCCGGCGGGAGCTGGCCGCCTTCAAGGCCTTCCCCAGGGAACGCTTCCTCCTGGATTGCCTTCGAGGGCTCGCCTAGGAGACCCGTGAAAATCGCCTTTGTCGTCCAGCGCTACGGGGCCGAGGTCATGGGCGGGTCTGAAGTCCATTGCCGGATGATCGCCGAGCGCCTGGCCGTTCGCGGTTATGACTGCGCCGTCTACACCACGACGGCCAAGGACTATATCACCTGGACCCCGGAATATCCCGAGGGCGATTCCTTCCTCGGCGGCGTGACGATCAAGCGGTATGACGTGGAAAAACCGCGCGACATCGAATCCTTCAACCGCTATTCGGAATGGATCTTCGCCCACGCCCATGGCGAAAAAGACGAGCATGAATGGATGGAGCGGCAGGGGCCATGCAGCCCGGCGCTGATCCGGGCGATCAAACGGGATGCCGGCGCCTACGACCGCTGGGTCTTTTTCACCTATCTTTACTACAACACCTACTGGGGATTGAAAGCCCTGCCCGGGAAGAGCATACTGGTTCCGACCGCCCACGACGAGCCGCCTCTCTACCTGGATATCATGAAAGAGGTCTTCAACCGGCCGGCGGCCTTCATGTTCAACACGGCCGCGGAGCGGGACATGCTGGCCCGCCGGTTTTCTTTTGCCGGGAAATACCAGGACATCGTCGGCGTCGGCGTCGATGTCCCCGAAAACCCGGCCACCGCGCCCGTCGCCGGGGACTATCGCGAATTCATGCCTTATATCCTCTACGCCGGCCGGATCGAGCCGGGCAAGGGGTGCGCCGAGCTCTTCGAAAATTTCAGCCGGGCCGCCGCCGCCCATCCCGAACTGCGGCTCCTTCTCATCGGCAAGCTCCTGATGCCCCTGCCCGCCCATCCCCGCATCCATTATCGCGGGTTCGTTTCGGCCGACGAAAAAAACACGGCCATGGCCTTGGCCGTCGCCACCATCCACCCGTCGCATTTCGAGAGCCTCTGCATGGCCGCCTTGGAATCCCTGGCCGTCCGGACGCCCATCCTGGTCCAGGGGACGACCGAACCCCTCCGCCAGCATTGCCTCCAGGGAAACGCGGGTCTGTTCTATACCAATCCGGAGGAGTTCTCCGTGGCCCTCGATTGGCTTCTCCGGGACCGGCGCCTGGGAGAGGTCCTGGGCCGCAACGGTTTGGACTATGTCCGGAAAAACTACACATGGGTACGGATTCTGGACAAATATGATATACTCTTTCACTCCCTAAGCTGATGGCCTTCATTAATTATACGACGAACACGCTGACGATCAAGATCGTCTACTACGGTCCCGGTCTGTCCGGGAAGACCACCAACCTCAAATACATCCATGAGAAGATCGACCCGGCCGCGCGGGGCGAGTTGATCAGCCTGGAAAACGAGCAGGAGCGGACCTATTTCTTCGATCTCCTGCCGATCAAGGCCGGCTACATCGGATTTTTCAAGGTGACGTTCCAGCTCATGACCGTGCCGGGGCAGGTTTATTACGAGGCCTCGCGCAAAAACGTCCTGATCGGGGCGGACGGGATCGTCTTCGTCGCCGATTCCCAGGTACCCCTTCTCGACGCCAACACGGAAAGTTTCGAGGGGCTGCGGCGCAACTTCCAGGAGCAGAAAGTCGATCTCATGACAATGCCGATCGTCTTTCAGTTCAACAAGCGCGACCTGGACAACCTCATTCCTGTCGAAACGCTCAACAACCTCCTCAATCCGACCCGCCTGCCGTTCATCGAAGCGGCGGCGATCACCGGCCGCGGAGTCTTCCAGACGCTCAGGGAGATCGCCCAACTCACGGTTCCGCGCATCCGCGAAAAAGTCCTCGGCCATGGCCTGGACGAAAATTCGCCGGCCTCCGACAAAGGGGACACCGAGCTGATATAAATCTCCCCTTCCGCCGTCTCTTCCTATGGACGGCATGCTTTTCAAGATTTCGAGCGCGGCCCTGCAAGGCATCGACGCCTACCTCGTGGACGTCGAAGTCGACGTGGGCGGAGGTCTGCCCAACTACACCGTGGTCGGCTTGCCCGACGCGTCCGTCCGCGAGAGCAAGGAGCGGGTCAAAGCCGCCTTGAAGAATTGCGGCTATGATTTCCCGCCGCGCCGGGTGACGGTCAACCTGGCCCCGGCCGACCGGCGCAAGGAAGGGCCGGCTTTCGACCTGCCCATCGCCCTGGGGCATCTGGCCTATCTCGAAGTCATTCCGGCCGAGAAGACCGGCGCCCTGATGTTCCTGGGCGAATTGGCCCTGAGCGGCCGCTTGAAACCCGTCAAGGGCGTTCTGTCCTCGGCCCTCGAAGCCAAGCGGAAAGGGCTGGCCGGGATCGTCGTTCCGCGGGCCAACGTCGGCGAGGCGTCCCTCGTCGACGGGATCGACATCTACGGGCTGGATGATTTGATCCAGGTGGTCCGACTGTTGACGACGGATGGGACCTTCAAGCCGGATCGCTTCGACCCATCGACTCTTCCCGTGCCGCAGGCCGCCGATCCCGACTTCAAGGAGGTCAAGGGACAGCACCATGTGAAGCGGGCGCTCGAGGTGGCCGCGGCCGGCGGCCACAATATCCTCCTGATCGGCCCGCCCGGAACGGGCAAGACCATGCTGGCCCGGCGGCTCCCCTCGATCCTCCCGGCCATGACGTTCGAAGAGATCATTGAAACGACCCAGGTCTATAGCGCGGCCGGCTTATTACGCGATCAGGGGGCGGTCGTCGTCCGGCCGTTCCGCGCGCCGCATCATACGATTTCGGACGCCGGACTGATAGGCGGAGGGATGATCCCCCGGCCGGGCGAAGTCAGCCTGGCCCATCACGGGGTCCTCTTCCTGGACGAACTGCCCGAGTTCGAGCGGACGGCGCTGGAGGGGTTGCGCCAGCCGATCGAGGACGGCCGGGTCACCGTGACTCGGGCGGCCATGTCGGCCACGTTCCCCTCGAAATTCATGCTGGTCGCGTCCATGAATCCCTGCGCCGACGTGATGAGGGGCACGGGCGGGCGGGACGTCGAGTGCACCGAGCATCAAAGAGGGCGCTATTACTCCAAAATTTCGGGCCCCCTTCTTGACCGCATCGACATCCAGGCCGAGGTCCCCGCGGTCAAATTCCGTGAGATCGTCTCGAAACAGGAAGGGGAGGGCTCGGAGGCGATCCGCGCGCGGGTGGGGGAGGCGCGGGCCCGGCAGGTCGAACGCTATCGGGGGAGGGGGATCTACGCCAACGCCCAGATGGGCCCGCGCGAAGTGAAAAAATTCTGCGGGATAGGCGCGGAAGGGGAGAAGCTTTTGGAACTGGCCGTGTCCAAGCTCGGCTTCAGCGCCCGGGCCTATGACCGTTCGCTCAAGGTCGCCCGCACGATCGCCGATCTGGCGGGGGAGGAACACATCTCGCCCGCTCACCTGAGCGAGGCCATCCAGTACCGGGCCATGGATCGATATTATTGATAAGGTTTTTTTGACAGGGTGAAGGTACGAAGGTGCAACGCATGCAAAGCGGACTTGATCTGAGTACGTTGCGCCGCCGAGGTTGGGCTATGTTATACTTAAAAACACCGATCTTTTTCGGTGATCGTTTGGGAAACAGGCTTAAGTGAAAAAAGGGGTTTACACAGAATATCTGAAACTCCCATTTATGGAGAAGGAGGGAAGCATGATGAATTTATGGAGAGGCAATTGCTTCAAGTTATTTCTTTGCATTTTTGTCCTTGTGTTCGTCGTTATCGCCGTGCCCGCTCCGGCGCAGGTCGGTCAAACTCAGACCGAAAAGCCATCGGAAAAAACTAATAAGGCCAAACCTGTCATAGTCCAACTCAATGCCGACGCAGTTCGAATCAAGCAGCTCACGCCGATACGCTTCAAGGCGTTCGCCCTTGAAGAATTCCGCGATCCCAAGACAAGCTTGCCCATTGCCGCAGAGTCTGAGATCAAGCTCAAAAGCGGCAAGACCATAAAGGGAAAGGACTTCATCGCGGAAGTCAACAAGCTTGAAATGAAATTCAACGAATTGGGCTATACGCTCAGAAATCGCCAAGCCATCAAAATCCAGGAAAGCGTCTTCGATCGGAACCTGCTTGAGACCCAGAGACGATCCATTAAGGCCGACCGTTCGAAATATGCCTCAAAGCCGACGTCCAAGCCCTTCAAGGGATCCGATCTTCAAACATTTCACGCCGAGAGTCTCAAGCTGGCTCTTTCCAGGATCAAGGCGATCGAGCAATATGAGGCTCAACATAAGCCTAAATTCATACCCTTCTACAAGACAGGATCATATGATAATACATGGGGCCCTAAGGATCTTTTCGCCGCCGGCCACCATGCTAATGTTGTGCTTGATGGCAAAGAGAAGGACCGCGTGATCGTTCACGCCGAAGGCGGGGCCACGGGCTATTTGTTCGGCCGCTCCCGCGACATCATCAATATCAGGGGTTACGCCGAAGCCCGAAAACAGAATATGCAGGCGACATTCACGGCGAGTGTTCTTGGTGATGATTTTATCAACGTCCACAAAATCGGCAAAGATTCATTGATAATAAAAGATGAAAAAATTCCTCCCGAAAATAGTTACTCAGTCTCTTTTCCCTTCACGATAGGACCTATTCCAATATCGGTGACGTTCGGCCTTCGTGTTAATGCGAAGGCAAGCTATGAGGCTTCCCTTACGCCGCTTGAGGCCACCGTGAAAGTGACGCCTGAGGTTAGCGCGGAGGTTTATGGCGAGTGTGCGGTAGACCTGGAGGTCGCCTCGGCCGGTATAGGCGGCAGTTTGACTTTGCTGAAGGATAAACAAGAACTCTACGCATCACTCAGCCAGGAGACGGAGGATCAGCTCCAGCCCTACTTTTCCGGCGAGTATTACGGCAAGGACCATATGTCAACGCTGGAAGGCAACGTTTATCTCTTTGCCGAAGTTGACCTTTGGCTCTGGAGCGACTCGTGGACATGGGACATTTTTAGCTGGGACGGCATCAAGGATGATGGTTTTATCATTCCCAGTGAAAAATTCACAGAGGCATTATATACCGGCGTTAAAGAAAGGAAATTAAAAATGACCATCGATCGCCTGTCAACCTCTTATAAGACGGGGTATTTAACGGGCGTAGCCAAATTTGGAGAGCACGGCTACCAGTCGGCACCACTGAGTGTTAATATTCATCAGAGTAATTATGCGCCGCACTGGGTTCTCGAGAACAATGTATTTGCTTCCGATTCCGACAAACTCGGCATAAGCATCATGATATGTCATTATGATGAAAAGCCGCCCTTTGCGAAAAAGAATATCCGAAAATGCGGGGAGCCTATAAAAGTTGATTATGATTTCGCGACTCGCACCTTTTCGGGAATGGCGAAGGGAAAGGCGGGCGAGACGATCACATACAAAGGTGCTGATGGTGAGATTCAATTCAGGATTGAGGTGCTTCCTGTGTTCGGAGCGCCACGCGTTGCGAAGTAAAACTCTCCGGCATAGAAACCGAAGCATCCAGCCGCAAAGATGAACGGCCTCCGCTTCGGTTTTGGATACCGTATATCCTTAGGTTTAAAACCGAAGGATTTTCTGTCATGTTCTATTAAATATCATATCGGCTCATGACGATTACAGAGGGAGCGTGAAATACCGATATTTTTTTAGAGGGACGGCGGCGTCGCTGACAGCGCCGGTGCTCCTTTTTCTTCTCTGCATATTTCCCACATATGTTCTTGTCTTGGAGACAACGGAGAGTGGATCTCCATACCATTTTATTTCGGGCGAACGCATCGTTTATCATCTTAATTATAAAAGCAGATCGTCCTATGATTTCCGGGCAGTGTTTGGGGGAGAATCTTCAAAACAGGCTGGGACGCCCCTCGGCTTCGCGAATTCCTTCGAAACCTATGTTCGGGGCTCTCTGTCTATGACAGTGCTTGAGCGAAACGAAAACGGCGCTCTTATTAATTTCAGCATAAAAGACCCCGCCGTAACCCTGGTTGCCGAGGGACAGGAGACGCCGGAACAGGCCGAGACGATCAAGAAAGCTCTTGGTAAAAACATTTTTGCGCAGGTCAGCGGGCAGGGCCGAATTGTCTCCATCGAGCTCGATCCCTTGATGAACACTCTTTCCCAGAGCTATGCCAGGGCTGTTCTGGCCCTGACGCAATTTATCTTTCCTGAAGGGCCAATGCCCCGAAGCGGCCAATGGGAGAGCCGGGAAGAAGACCCGAGCGGCCGTTATATCGCCGGCTATGCCTTGGATAAGGACGCCGGCAATAAGGCCGACGGCGCTTCGCTGAGAACCTTTGTTAAAACAAAACGCCGGTATCTGCAAGCCCGGGAAAAACCCGGAGTGGGAGCGATAGAGGTTTCGACAATCATCGTTCCTAGAGGCGTTTTCACGGCTCGTTTCAATTTTTCAGAGGGATTTTTATTCTCTCTCCACGGTGCGGAATCGCAAGACATCCTTGTGAATAAAATAAAAGTCGGCCATGCCCGAAACGCAATTGATCTCTCTTTTGTACGAAGGGAGGCGCAGGATGAGACGGCGCTCTCTTCGCTGAAAAACGAGTTGCTCGCGCGACAAAAAATCGCCATGCCAACGCCGCTGTATGTGAAGCCATCCATGGAAGAAACTAGAGCCGCCATTGAGAAAAACCAGCTCGGTGATTCCACGCTTAAAAGCCTTCTGGCCGAACTGAAGGCGGCGGAGGCAGTCCAAGACTCACGGTACAGCTCGACGCCGCTTTTTCTCAAGTACAAGGCCCTTATCTATCTACACCCCGAGTCATGCGAGAGTTTGGGCAAGGTTTTGAGCTCAGCCGCCTCCGGAAGCAAGACGATGCATATTCTTGCTATGGCGCTGAGCGCTGTCGCGCATGCCGAAGCGCAGGCAGCGCTTGTTTCCGCCATTCGAGCGCATTCCCAAGATAAGCCGGCATTGTATGAGCTTTTGCCTTCCCTCGGGACAGTCGAACAATCGACGCCATCAGCGGAGGACGCGCTAAGAGCGCTGGCCTTCAATTCTCAAGAGCCCGAAATCGCCTCCGCAGCACGGCTTTCACTTGGAGCGCAGGCCAGGAGACTGGCCGAAAAATCGCCGGAAAGAGCTCAAAAGATTGTTGAGAGTTTTATCGAAAAGATCGAATCCCTGTCTTCGCCTGAGCTCATCAGACAGTTGCTTCTTGCTCTTGGCAACGCAGGCTCAGCCCGCGCGCTTCCGACAATCGCAAAATTTGCCGGGAGTTCTTCGCCTGATCTGAGGGCTGTCGCTGTTCGCGCCCTGAGGTTCGTGGATTCCTCAAAAGCGGATGAACTGTTGCTCCGTGCGATCGTTTCCGATAGGGAAAGCTCTGTGCGTCTTGAAGCCGCTTATGCCCTTGGCTTCAGAGAAATGACACAAGCTTCTTATAATACCCAGAAAGATGTTTTTAAGAGAGACCCCGATGTATCTCTTAGACTGGCAGTATTGAAGAATCTGTGGAAAGCGCATGAAACATATCCTGAGGTCAAGCGTCTCGTCAAGCAGTCGGCCGAGAAAGATCCTTCCAAGGAAGTTCAGAAGGCCGCCGCCGAAATAATAGCCCAGGATCAAATAATAAAGCCCTTTTAGCCGCCAGCACGATCTGAATTTATCCAATGGACTTTCGGCGGAGGTTCAAATGGATCGCATGGAAAAAGCGGTCAAGGAAAAGGCGGACGGGATCGGGGATTTAAAAATATTGAGGGCTTTAAAATGTTTTTGAATGTAAATGTTTGTTAACGCTTGTAAGATATTATTGCGATCCCGTTAGGAAAATTGTCTCAGATTTCCCTGAATTAATAAAAACGGAAATCACGTTCGTTAATTACGTCCGTGACCGGAAGGAAGCCCAGGTCACAGTTTCGATTATATGGATCAAACGATTTTAAGCACATCCAGTTCCAAGAGCTTTTCCGGGATGGTCGTAAAGAGTCTTGGCGAGCATTGGTCGATTGGCGCTTATCTTTCAGTGTACGCATCAACATATAGCAATATCAAGTTCAGCCTCTCGCCGGCGCCTGCGATCGAGTATGATTTGTTCCCGTATTCGCAATCGACCCGCCGCTTCCTATCTTTTATCTACCGGCTGAACTTCCAAACGGTAAAATACTATGAGAAGACAATCTACGATAAAACATCCGAGAATCTTTGGAGTCAAACTTTATCGGTTACTCTTGATTTGAAAGAAAAGTGGGGATCGATCAGCACGTCGCTTGAAGGCTCCAATTATTTTCATAACTTCCAGAGAAATCACTTATCGCTCTATGGCTCTATCAGCCTTCGTCTTTGGAAGGGATTGACATTTGATGTCAGCGGTTACTATTCGATGATCCATGACCAACTGTCCTTACAAAAAGGGCAAGCATCGTTAGAAGAAGTTCTTCTCAGACGAACAATGCTGGAGACCGACTATCAATATTACATGTCGATCGGTCTAAGCTATACCTTCGGGTCGATCTTTAGTAACGTCGTAAATCCCAGGTTCGGCGGATCAGGGTATAGCGGTAGGATGTTTTATTAAGGTAAAAAAAGCGGCTGAAGATCTTCATGAACTATGATAAATACAAATTCTTTGGCGTGGCCACGGAGAGCCAGGTTATCCGATAAAGGTTCGTCGGGATTGGAATGGGAGCATCGATAATGAAAAAAACGTCATTCGCTATATCGGCCTTCTTGCTCCTATCCGGCGCGGCCCTCGCTCAGGGCGTCGAATATAAGGAGCTCAAGAAAAAACTAAAATCCGGAAATGTAGCCGTTTGTCTCGACGCCGTTCAAGCCATCGGGAAACTGAATGATACGCAAGCCGTCAGGTTGCTGGAGATAACCCTCGAAGACAGAAATTGGGAAGTCCGCCAATCCGCGGTGATTGCCCTGGGAAAAATTAAGGGAAAAACGGCCATCGATCTATTATTTGACGCTCTCAACGATGTCAGTCTGAATGTCATTACCGAGGCGGTGCGAACGATCGCCATGAACGGAGACCCCTATGTCATGGATAAATTAAAGCGCTTATTGAAAAAAGATTATGTTCTTCGCTTTAACGCCATGGCCATATTGGGTCTGATGAAAAACCCTGAAGGGGTTGCGCCGCTGATAAATGCTTTAAAAGACCGGAATCCGAAGGTTCGACGAAACGCGATCAATGCGCTAGCCGTTATTAAGGATTCGCGTGCCGTCATTCCTTTGATAAAGACGCTGAATGATGAAAACGACGATGTCCGAGCCAGCGCGGCTTTAGCCTTGGGATGGTTCGGCGATCCATCTGCAATAGAGCCGCTATCGGCCGTTATAAACGATAGAAATCGCTTAGTCGGGGCCAATGCAGCCGCCGCGCTGGCTATGTTGGGGGATGCTCACGCGATCGATTACCTGGTCGGTGTCCTTGACGATCCCGATGAACAAATCAGAATAAATGCAGTCGAGGCTCTGGGAAAATTATCGGATGTCCGAGTCATCGAGCCGCTGATGAAAATGATCCACGACAATAATCCAAAGGTTCGGATAAACACGGCTAGGGCGCTTGGAAAGATCGCCGATAAAAAAGCTCTGTCGCCGTTGATCATGATGATCCATGATTCCGACATATTAGTTCAGCTTGAAGCCATCAAAGCGATGGAAAACTTCGATGATGACAGCATGATCGATCCTTTGATTGAGGCCTTGAAACTAAGCTGGTATTCGGTCAGATACTGCGCCGCTCAAGTCCTAAGGAAAATAACAAAACAAAATATCGACGTTGATTATGAAAAATGGAGAGGCTGGCGGCTAAAAGAAAAAAAATATTAATCCGGCACTTTTTCGACCACGGCCAGGCCGCCTTTGGACGTTTCCTTGTACTTCAGATTGAAGTCGCGGCCGGTCTGCTTCATGGCTCGGCCGCTCGCAGCGGGCCCATGGTGTGACTGCTCGACGGTCCGTGGCCGATGCGGTAGAGTCCGCGGATGGATTCCATGCGGCTATCATAACATTTTTTCTTTTGGTGGAATTGAGGGATGAATTCCGCTAATCTATCGGGCATGGAGATACAAGGCCATAACCTCGCTCGTGTTCTCGGGCTTTGGGACATCGTCGGGATCGTCATCGGCGGCGTCATTGGGTCCGGGATCTTCCTCGTTCCCGCCGGCATCGCCGCCGGCGTCAAGGCGCCGCTTATCATCCTGGCCGTCTGGGTCGTCGGCGGGATGCTGAGCTTTTTCGGGGCCGTCTCGTTCGCCGAACTGGCCGCGGCCATGCCCGAGGCGGGCGGGTCGTACATCTATTTGCGCGAAGCTTTCGGCCCGCTGCTCTCGTTTCTTTTCGGCTGGACGCTCTTTCTGGTCATCGATTCGGGGGCCATCGCCACGCTGACCGTGGCCTTCACCTCGAAATACCTGACCCATTTCATCGCTTTGACGCCCCTGGCCCAAAAGGCCGTTTGCGTCCTCTTCATCCTCTTTCTGACGACCGTCAATTACCTGGGGACGCGGGCCGGGGCCAATCTGCAGAACGTCCTGACGATCATCAAGTTCGTTGCCCTTATCGGTATCTGCGCCGTGATTTTCCTCTTCGCCAAGGGCAACCCGGCCCATTTCGTCGAGCCGTCGCCGGCCGGCATGAGCGGCCTCTTGGGGAGCTTCGGCATCGCCCTGGTCGCGACTTTCTGGGCCTATAAAGGGTGGGAATCGACCACGTACAGCGCGGGCGAGACGAAGAATCCCCAGAAAAATCTGCCCTTGGGCCTCTTCATCGGAATGGCCGCCGTCATTCTGCTGTATATTCTGGCCAACCTGGCCTACCTCTACGTCCTTCCGGCCGGGCAGATCGCCACGTCGACCCGCATCGCGGCCGACGCCATGAGCGCGGCCATTGGCCCGATCGCCGCCTCGGTTGTATCCTTCATCATCCTGTTTTCCATCATGGGCGCGGCCAACGCCAACGTTCTGTGCGCCCCGCGCGTGTTCTACGCCATGGCCAAGGACGGCGCCTTCTTCAAGCCGCTGGCCGCCGTCCACCCGAAATACAAGACCCCCCACTTCGCCATCATCGCCCTCGGCCTTTGGTCGCTTCTGCTCAGCGTGTCGGGGACGTTCGAACAGCTCCTGGCCTATGTCGTCTTCGGCCAATGGATCTTTTTCGGCCTGACCGTCTCGGCCGTCTTCGTTCTGCGCAAGAAGCGCCCCGAAATGCCCCGTCCGTATAAGACCTGGGGCTACCCCGTCACGCCGGTCATCTTCATCGCCGCGGCGCTGTTCGTCACGATCAATTCACTCATCAACCAGTTTAAGAATTCGATGATCGGACTGGCCATCATCCTCGTCGGCCTGCCGTTCTACTGGTTCTGGAAGGTGCGGGGGAAGGGGACCGGCGCGGAGCCCGGCCCATCGGCCTGAACCTCATCGAGCCCTGAAAAAAAGGGGCCGCCCTCCGGCGAGGGCGGCCTTGAAGAAATGGGAAATAGGAAATGGGGCTATAAGGAGCAGACCGACTGGCCTCCATCAAAGACGGGGTGCCCGTCTTTGATGGCGACGCAGCCGTTTTTGAGGACGTGGCGGACCGGGTTGACTCCCGGATGGTAGGCTAGGAAGTAATAATTCGGGATGTCGTAGAGGACGACGTCCATCTTCTTGCCGGGCTCCAGGCTTCCGGCTTCGGCGTGGACGCGGATGGCATAGGCCGCGTTGGCCGTCGTCGCGTTGATCGCTTCTTCGATGGTCAGGCGCAGCAGAAACACGCCGAGCTGAAGGATA
>Ga0315279_10004785_pt1 | contig 17998 bp, 11 predicted proteins | sample YL17G06_20_MG_FD_203694 | JGI IMG/M metagenome (GOLD analysis project Ga0315279, IMG submission 203694) | Sediment microbial communities from Yellowstone Lake, YNP, Wyoming, USA - YL17G06_20 | ecosystem: Environmental > Aquatic > Freshwater > Lake > Sediment | place: USA: Wyoming | collected... | reverse complement strand
CTACTACTTCTCCAAAGATTGTGTTGCCGGAGGAGTTGCCTACGGTGGAGGAGACTTTGAGGAAGCTGGCGGGTGCTCTGGACATGGCTGTTAGGGGTGGTTTGACGAAGGCTGAGGTTAACCGGCTACAGGTAGTTGCGAACATCGCGAGCAAGTACAAGGAGATTCTTGCGGATTATCTGGATTATAGGGGGTTGGAGATAGAACTTGAGAGACATGAAAAGGAGTTCGCTGAACTCAAACGTAAGTTGCTCCCCGAGAAGAATGACGGTTGAGCGGCTGTTCTCGGACCGGGCTGCGGTTCAGCGTGCTATCATGGATCTGAAAGAGCACTATCAAGCAAAGGTCAACTGTTTGACGGGTGATCTTCCCGGGTTTTTCCGTTTTTGTTTTGGTTTTGCGCCGACGGATTATCAGACGGAGTTGATCGATCTTTTTGAGAAGAAGCAGTTTGTTGTAGCCCGGTGGCCTCGGCAGAGTGGGAAGAGCATGACGATTTCTGCGCTTCTGTTGAGGTATGCGCTTGACCATCCTGATAGTTACATCGGGGTCGTGGGGCCTTCGTGGCGGCAGACGAAGCTTAACATCAAGCGGATAACACGGTTTCTGAATAGGATTCCCTCGGACAAGTATCTGAAGCCTGGGAGGACGGTTTTGAGGTTTGCGAATGGCTCGGTGATTGAGGCTTTTCCGAACAATCCGGACACGATTCGTGGGCCGACGCTTGACGTTGTGTGGTGGGATGAGACGAATTTCACGTCAAATGATGTGGACTTGTATGATGCTGTTCTTTTCACGTTGGGAACGACGAACGGGAAGCTTATTTGCACGAGTACGCCTTGGAATACGGACAGCCTGTTTTGGAAGATGTGTAATCATAGGGATTTTGAGGATTTTGGAAGGCACCATGTGAGTTGGGAGCGAGCGCAGGAGCCGAATGGGCCGTTGAAGAAGGAGATTCTTGACAGGATTAGGAAACAGTGTGGTGAGGATCCTTCGCGTTGGCGTCGTGAGATGGAGGCTGAGTGGGCTGAGGATGAGAATGCTTGGCTTCCGCAAAGCCTGATCGTTTCTTCAATCGGTACTGTCAAGAACTGTGGTGAGGATTTGCAGCCTTGGAATCCTGAGGTCGGATATTCTGGGGATCTGTTCGTTGGGTTGGATTTGGCTCAGGTGAGGGATTACTGTGTTCTTTCGGTGTTTGACAGGGTGAATGACGTTCTTTTCCTGCGGCATCTCAAGATTTTTAGTCAACCGACGAAGTACGCGAACGTGCTGGGTTACGTGAAGGCTCTGCAGGACCGTTGGGACGGGTTCCAGAAAATCAGGGTTGACTTCACCAAGGAAGGCCCGAGCATCATCAGCGACATGGAGGACGCGGGCATCAAGAACGCTGAAGGCGTGACGTTCAGTGTTCCACGGAAGAGTGAAATGGCGAGTCTGCTGAAGCAGAGAATGATGAACCAGCATCTTTTTTATCCTCATCTAGTCTGGGAGAAGCCGTACCGCAGTGACATCTGCACGGAACTCAACGTTGAGCGCTATGAACTGCGAAAAGACGGGACGATGGCGTTGAATCACCCGACGGGCACGCATGACGACGTGTTCTGGAGTCTGGCGCTGGGCGTCTACGCGACGGTGGACATGAAACCTCTGGACTTTGAGGGAACCATCAGGTTCGGGTAGCGCGCATGCCTGTTCCTAAATCAGTTTGCGGAGTGTCTTATGCTTCTAGCTTTGCTTGGTCTATAGGCGGTGACGGTGACATAAACCTCAAGATGCTCTGCTAGACACGCGACTCAGCCTCATTGCACTTAAGAAAAGGGCTTCTTAAGCATCAGTTCAGAACCAGCTTCAAGGAATCGAGGGTTTCGAGTCGAAATGTCTCTAGTTGCTTTCTAATCAAAGTAAGTCCGGCGTACAACTCTACTTCCTCAGTGTCAAGGACGCTAAGACGCTCGATGGCTGCCAATACGTTTGCCAAAGCATTGTCAACTCCGTATGTTTGGTTTTTTAGAGCCAACATGTCAAGCGCACCGTCCTTTCTTGGGTATTGATCTATCATCAAGGAGAAATACCGTCTTCCTGATGCGGGATCATTTTTGATGTCGAAACAGCCGATCGCTAGCAAAGCGTAATCATTCGCCTTCCAATGCCAATTATCCTTGGGGTTCTCCAAGTGTTTCTTGACATCTTCGAGCCCTTTGTCATCTCTGTTCTTGATCCGGATTCGACCCAGATGCCACAAAGTAGCATGCGCGTCATTAGAGGCTGGGGTGTCATTGAATAGGCGCAGAGCTTCACTCATTGTTGAGATAGCCTTGTCGAGATCGCGAAGGCCTTCTTCCGCTAGGCCTCGATTCCGTAACGCTTGTGCATACTCGTACATCCGGCCTAACTGGTGCGCCACTCTACAGCTATCTTCGTGCAAATCATTTGCTTTCCTGAAATCTCCCAACTTTGAACAGACAAGACCAAGCTGGTTTTCAGTCTGAATCTTCTGTATAGGCTCTCCCGAAAGTTGCTGGAGTCTGAGATCCATTTCCAGAAGTTTTTGGGCACGTCTCAGTACTTCAATTTCCTGTTCATGCAACTTCCACTGATACTTATGACACATGGCTGTTGAAAGCGTGTCGGGTCCTGAAACGCATTGATCATAAACTCCTGCAACCCTCCGAAGCAAAGATCCAAGGAGGGTAAGGTCGCCTTTCTCGACGTCAATCAGGTCTGCTAACTTGCTCAAAAGTGCTTCGGGTGGCAAATCGCCGTTAAGAACCTCAACGGGTAGCGAGTCACAAATCTCTTCAGCAGCCCTCAATGCCCTGTCAATTTGTCTTGCTCTACGATAAGCTAAAGCGCACAGGCTCTTTCCACTAACGCGAAACATCCAAGATTCAGAGTCTCCCATAAGCACGTTTGCTTGGTCACAAAGTTTGATCACTTGATCCGTATTCCTCTCAGGGTCTTGTCGATACTTATTCCAAGCCATTTCCTGATGAATACGTGCCTTCTTGATGTTATCTTGGGTCTCTTCAAGTGTCTTTTTGAACAGGTCATTCGAAAGATCATAGATGTCGCGGCCATCAACTTTCTTCGGACCACAGGCTTGCGCAAGTTTTGCGAGGACCATGAGCTTCTCCACTTCTGATAGTCCGACTCCAAATTGGCGAAAATCATTAACCCAGTGATCGAGTTTTCCCATGCTCGTGTAAGGGAGTTCCATGTTTGTCCCCCAATATCCTCCAATCAGATCCATAAGCAACAGCATTACATGGCCAGCATGTGCATCGATTTGGTACACATTGCCCCCATTCCGTTTGCCTCTTTCGCACAGGACAGACGCTACATTGTGAGCTGATAGTTCGATCTCCTCAGTCTTCTGGACTTTTTCAGAGGCAAGAAGATCCATCAACTGATTGTAGTCATGAACTTGGGTTTCTCGAAGACTATGTTTTATCCACCAAATAGGTTGGGAACTACTTGTGAGGATGAGCACTTCATGAACAATATCAATGTCCATGCAGCCATAACCAAGAACGACAAGGGGGCAGTTCTGCAAAACCTGGATGAAGACTTCTCGAGCTGCAGGTGGCAGACCTTGACCGACTCTCTGTAGTGTAGTCATAACACTGTGACTCACGTCTTTGTCGCTAACACGGAACGAACCATGCAACTTCAGAAGCCAACCAGGCTCATAATCGTCTCTCTCAAAGACTAAGTTGGCTGGTCGACTCAGAAATATGGCGAATGTATCCTTATCATAACATATATGCTCCGTCGGAAAAGGAGTCTTGTAAAGATCACGATAAGCTCGCTCAATCAATGATTCATAGTTCGTGGTTATGACAAGATGTCCGTCATGCAGAGCTCTGGCCATAAAGCGGTGAAGAGCGTTTGGCAAGATTCCTTCGTTATCAAGAACCTGAGCCATCTTAATAACCAGTGATTCTTTGCGCTCCAATTCATTTTGTATTATTCCGCATAGCTCCTCAAGCGTGCGCTTCTTGACAAGCTGTATAAGCAAAGTTAGATCCTCATTTCGCATTTCAAGAAAACCTGATATAATCGCCTGCCCTAGCTCCCCTCCAAGAGGAAGATGGGTGGGGCAATTCTTAGAAATGCCAGCGGCACAATAAAAGGCAACTTTTCTATTTGAAAAATAGAGGTCCCTAATCTGTGCCAATAATCTATCTGCTTCCATTTTGCATTGCCTTCTCGCTGAATAGAAGTATTGTGATCGCGCAATTAAATGATTTGCGTGTTGAAAGGAAATTCAGAGGCCAGAAGCCACACGCACTAAATAGTTCTAAGCCTCTCCTGAACGAAAAAAGACAAATTTCCCCACCCAGTCGAAGTGGAAAGCATTGCAAATGACATATCTGAGCTTAGGAAGTGGATGCATTGTAGCGCATGTGCGAGAAACTCAATTTGCCGATTCGCACCCTCAATAACGAAGGCGAGATACGATCTCATACGGAACAAGGCACATGAGCAATAGGCTTGACTTTGCTCGATTTAATGTTATAGCAGATTCTAGTAGCAAGAAAAGAAGGATGATTATCGTTTATTTGCTTGTTTGTCTTCTTCCATTAATCGATAGATGGCATAGTCAAGCGCATGGCTCACATCCTTAAACCGCTTCTTCCTTATCTGCTCTTTTATCCATGCCATTGTTTCTGCGCTAAGACTCACAGATCGCCTAATCTTCTGCATGATTTGATTATTCTCTATTGATGGCTTTTAATCCTTCATGATAAAAATGCACCACAATTATTAATAGTAGTTACAACAGAATAATAGAGACGACAAACAAAGGAGAACACAACAATGTCAGAACTCGGCGAGCCTCGGAAGAGAAGAAGAATCAAGATCAGGGTTGACCTGCACGAGTGGATAGACGAACAGGTACAAAACGGCAAATTCCAAAACTTCAGCCACGCCATCGAAACAGCCCTAGAAAAACTCAGAGACACAGAAACACAAACCAATCAACCAAACAATCAACACCCAACCACCAACAAATAGAAACACCACCCACCAAACCCACAAAACACCCACACACAATCACATAGCAAATCACCACGAAACACTTACAAACAACAACAGGCGACGATCTATACAACTCATCGACCAAACAAATCAAAAAAATGAAACATGGAAGCTACTCTCACGTCATCAACTACGCCCTGAAACAGATTTATATACGATTTCCGTTTAAACAATGGTATAATCTGAATGTAAATACTCCGGTGCCATCTTTGGATGAGATTACTGACGTAAAGTCTTCAGTTCAATTATATCAGCTGATTTGTCGTGAGAGTCTTCATCTGCGACAAGGGCAAGGACGTGACGACGCGCTTCTGAGACAACTTGCGACAAAGCTGAACTTGAACCCTGACAAGCCAATTCCGGATCAATTAAAGACTGAGAAAGTACCACTTGAGACCTTCGTCCAAGCGTTCTTCTCTATAACGGAACCCTTTGCCATAATGATGAGCAACATCTACTCGATCATGGAACATCAAGGAGCTCGACTGGCAACGCGTTCAATAAAGATGAGATTCTCCTTCCAGAAAACCACAGAAGAGCTTGAATTCGATCTAGAACACTTTCGTGAGTGGCAAGCAATATACCAAAAAGTCCGTGGAGCTTTTACGATCAGATTGTGGTCGCAGGACGATATTAGCAAACTATTTCACCCTATCCGGACACTACGCGACATCCACGAAGGATCTCACAATTGGCAACATGTACACACGAAACCTTATTCCACACCCTTGCCAGATCCACAAATACTGTACGCCGACCACGAATGGACCCCACTAAAACAGCTACGCGACGCAATGGAACAACTACGGAAAATCGCCGCAGAGGAAAATGACGAACCCTCCAAAGCACTCTCCGCCCTAACAACCGAACTCAAGGAAGAAAAACAAATCATCGAAAGCGATCCGTCCAAAATTCGAAGAATGATTTCGGACTTGTGGCCAGGGCTCGTCACGCTCCTATCCCAACTAGAGAAGGCTACTCCTACAAAGCCTTTGATTCAGGACGGCTTGAGTGCTCTTCAGGAGATTCACCAAATATTAGAGGATGTTCAACAAACCAAAGTAAACGGCCAAGCGCTCGTGCGCAGTCTAGTAGAGTTTCTGCGTCTACCCTTCTGGAAATATCGCTGGCGCGTCTACGAAATCTGGGTAATGCTTGAGATGGTCGATTGTCTGGACGAATACAACATGACCCTGGAGTTGACAGGAGACAAGTGGAACATAGAAGAACAAAGAGTCGCCAAAGCTGCACACTTTGAAGACCACAACGGAAACCGTTACGAAATGTGGACCCAACTCACTACACCTGTCAATACTCCTTACAAGAAAAAACACATAATGCCTGACATCCGCTTCTGCACACATGATCCAACTGTCCCACAAAACACGCTCCTCCTCGTAGAATGCAAGCAAAGACAAAGCATGAAACCTCAGGAACTAGGAGATCTGATTGAAGACTACAAAAGAGGCGCAGAAAAAAGCATCCTAAACCTCTTCGTTGACTACGACAAGTTCCCAGCTATTTCTCCCCCGATTCCGCCCACGGAATTACTGTCAAACGTTAACCCATCACAACCTCCGACGGTTCAAGAGTTCAAGGATCGCGTGAAAAACGCCCTAATCGATAATGGAATCGAACCGGCTGTCCCACAGTTTGACGCCATACTTTTCGATGTCTCAAGCAGCATGCGAGGCAGATACGCTGACACAAAGATCAACGAAGCGTGCAGAGAGCTTCTCATGAAAAACTCACGTTCCAAAATATTTTTCTTCAGCAACAATCTTCAGTCCACCAAGGAACTCTCCTCCCCAGCACTCGTGTCGAAACTGAACGAAATGACAGACGGAGGAACCAACCTTGACGGAGCACTTTGCGAATTGCATGCAAAATCTCCGGACATAAAAACCATAGCAATAGTCACAGATGGCGGATACGCCTCTACTGTAAGATCATTTGAGCTATTCGAAAAAGCAGAGGAACTAATTCTGGGAAAAAATTTTCCTCAAACACAATAAATAGATGCTGATTAATATTCGCGAACTAGACGCCGGAATTTATACTCACGCGTGTTCAGATCCCCTAGTTCATGGCGAATCTGATTCTGCTACAATAGAGAGAGCTAATCTATACTTAATTTTGCCGACTCACATCCAGAAATCATGGATAGTTTTAAATACTTTGAACACCGAGCATATTATACACCGTCGGTCAGTGCAACGTGTTTGCTAATTTTCAGCATGCTTAATGAAAATTCGGAAAGGTGAATTGAGAAATGACAATGAAAAGCTTGGACTCACGCCTAGGTTCTCCAGAATTCTGGATAGTCATCATTATGCTGGTAATCCTAGCTGTTCTCGTAGTGGCTGTGTTGATAATCCCCGGTCCCGAAGCCGCCAGCGCCGCAGACCTGCTTGACTACCGCAAAAGCATCCTGGCAGTCATCATCACAGCATTCGGCGCTTGGGTGGGAGCCGGAGCCGCCTACTACTTCGGCCGCGAGAACCTGCGGGAAGCCACACGCAACATGTTGGCGATGCGCGGGCTGTCTCCTGAAGAACTTCTGCGCCAGACACCCGTCCGAGAAGTCCCGCCCAGAATCATTGACTGGGTCGTGAAGACTTCTGACACCATGGATTCCGTCGTGAATAAGCTGCGGTCAGATATGTTCCGATGGTTCATTCCAGTCGTAAACGATACAGACGCCAAGCTGGCGACCGTGATTCACGAAGAAGCAATATGGAGGTTTGTCGCCGATAGCCAAGCAGCTGGCACTCCAGCCAAAGTCGTTGGGGGCAAGAACGTCTCGGACCTTCTCAACTTCTTAGAACAGCAAGGAAGCGAGGAACTCAAGAAGCGTTTCAGAGACATCTTTGTCTCAGCCAAGCTGGAAGACGACGTCGCAAAAGTCAACGAGCAGATGCAGAAAAACGACGTGAAACTCGCCATCATAAAAGACGAGAATGACAAACCAATGTACTTCATAACCTCAGGTGACGTGCGCAGAGTCCTACTGAGAAGTGACAAAGAATGAAGATCAAAATACCCTTGATGATTCAAGACCCTCGAACCTCAATTCAAGGCCAGAAACTTGTGGAAGGCTTTCAACCTGACCGCGAGACGTTCTTCCTGGACGGACCGATAACCAAGAGGATCGCAGTCCTCGATTTTTCTCCAAAAACAGGCGAGTTGGTACCGGGCGCACGGTTCATTCCGCCACCTCCAAATCGCAAGCTCGGATGGTATGAGACGGCAAGCTCTGGGAAAAACCTAAATGATGCCAAGAACGAGAAGGATTTGTATTCTCCTGAATTCATGCAAGTCAGCGTCTTCGCCACAGTCCTCAGAACCATGTACATGTTCGAGAAGGAAGACACCTTGGGGCGACCCTTAACCTGGGCTTTCAAAGCCCCTCAACTTCTGGTCATTCCTCGCGCAGGCGAGTGGGCGAACGCCTTCTACCATCGTGACTCGCACAGTCTGAACTTCTTCTATTTTCCCAACCCAAAAGACAAGGAAGAGCTAATCTATACTTGCCTTATACGCGACGTCGTAGCCCACGAAACCGGACACGCCATCATTGACGGCATTGCCCCCGACTTGTTCGATGCATGCACTCCCCAATCTCTAGCAATTCATGAAGCCACTGCAGATTTGACAGCGGTGCTGATGGCTTTTGATAGCCGCAACCTCGCTGAGTCCATCCTCAAAAACACAGGAGGCTCCATACAAGATTCCACGGACTTCAGTTCCATTGCTGAGCAGTTTGGCGACGCATTTGAGAAGGAAGGAAGATGCCTACGCAACTTGCATAATGATAAGAACCTCAATCCTTCTGATAAGAACAACTTTGTGGGAGAAGACGAGCCGCATGCCCTCAGCGAGGTCTTGAGCGGAGCGCTCTACAGTGTCATGGAAAAAATCCACGAAGACCTCAGAAAAGAACTGGCCAACACTGAAGAATTCTCCAAATATGAGGACCCATTATTCTCCGCCTCAGGCAAGGCGCTGGCAGTTGGGGCAGAACGCTTCAAACGAATGATTTTCCGAGGACTAGATTACCTCACATGCGGAAACGCCACGTTTGTCGACTACGCCCGGGCCATGATAGCAGCAGACAGAGTTGCTTACCCTGCTGACCGCAAGATGCGCGATTGGCTCAGCTCTGAGTTTCTGAACCGTGCCATCATACATGACGAAGCACAGCTTGAAGTCGACACGAACCTCGAAGTCGAAGCCACCAAGGGCATCAACGTGTCTACTCTCTGCTCAAGTGACTGGGCTGCCTACGATTTCGCAAACAGGAACAGGGAATTATTATGCATTCCACTCGACGGCGTTCCTTTTCAGGTGCGACCCAGACTCTCAGTCAGAAAAAAATATGATAGCGAAAATCCAGCTGGCGAAGAGGGCCGCGAATGCATCTTCAAAGCCGCGTGGGACTACGAAGAAGAAAACGATATCGGATCACGTTTTCCGGAGAAGCGTCGAATCACGGTGGGCACGACCTTGGTTTTCGACTGGGAAACAGGTAAAATCTTGGCTCGCCTAACCTCAGCTCCTCCTACGGAGTATATCCTGAAATGCCAAGGTTTAGAGGGAAAGCGGCAGGAACTGGCTGTAGCTGAATACAACCGCCAGCGATCGGCTCGGAACGCGTTTCTCAAAAAACTGGCCAAAGCAGGTGTTCTAAAGATAGGAAAACAGGCGCTTGATCCGAGTGGAAAAGGACTCATGTCTGCTGTTCAGGCCGAGGTAACTTCCGGCGTCATGCATACAAGTGGCACGGCTAACATGCTCCACATCACGGGAAAAATGGAAGGTGGTAAATAATGGATACCCTTCAAGTTCGTGTGTATAACGTCCTCTTTGGCGACGCAATCCTTGTCTCTGTGCCTGATCGCGACGCGAATGGAAAAATGAAGACTCGCCACATTCTGATCGATGTGGGAAACGTGCTACCCGAGTCAAAGGGCGGAGCAGACGAAGTGTTCAAGCCCGTCATCAAGAACATCTTGGAGGTGCTTGACGGACAGCCGCTGGACCTCTACGTGATGACACATGAGCACTTAGACCATATTCAGGGGTTGCCCTACGCTGAAAGCAAGTTTTACAAAAAGTCAGAGGGCCAGCTTCGCAACCAGTTCAAAACTGAGTGTGCTTGGTTGACCGCTTCGTCCGCGGGCGACTACTACGACAAGCATCCTGAAGCCAAGAAACAGCATGTTAAGTTCGCGAATGCTTACGCCGGAATTGACCGGTTCTTGAAGTCCCGAGTGACGCTCGGAGAATCTATTCCGAAAGAAATAGCAACGCTGTGGACAAACAATAACCCGAGGAAAACCACTGACTGCCTGAAGTACTTACGAGGCCTCAGCGAGAAAACATGCTACATGTATCGTGGGTTTGACGCTCAAAAGGCTCAGCCTTTCCGCGAAGCCAAAATTGAAATCTGGGGGCCGGAGGAGAACACCGCCGATTATTATGGAAGGTTCCAAGCTCAGCCTTTGGCTCTTGGAGATGCCATGTCACCTGAGGAAGACAAGAAGAAAACAGCGCCGGTCAAGTTGATTCCTCCTTCTGGTGTGGACGCCGGAGCATTCTATGATTTGGTTGACATGAGAACGAACACGTTTGAAAGCCTGCTGACGATTGACCAAGCTGCGAACGATACCAGCGTTGTTTTCTCCCTCGAATGGCGAGGATACCGCTTGCTTTTCCCAGGCGACGCAGAGGACCGTAGTTGGAGAAAAATGGACCAAGCAGGAGTCCTCAAACCGGTGCATTTCCTCAAGGTCAGCCATCACGGCAGTTGCACAGGCACACCGGAACCCGAATTACTGAACAAGATCCTACCAGTCAAGGCTCAGGATGAAAAACCGCGATATGCAGCCGTCTCAACATGCCTAGGAAGCCAATATCACGGTGTCCCAGACGATGACACGCTCAATCTGATACGAAGACGGTGCGACAAGCTCTATGGAACCAACGAAGACACCAAGAACCCCGGCGAATACTTCGACATCACGTTCGAAGCATAATTAATCAGAAAGCCGTCACCAGCAAACCAGCAAAGAAGTATCACCCATCAAGTCAACAGAATCCCCATACACAATTACACAGCGAACCACTATGAAACGCTTACAAATAACCCTAAACGACGACCTCTGCAACTGGCTAACCAAACAAATCAAAGAAATGAAATACGGAAGCTACTCCCACGCCATCAACTGCGCCAACAACCCCAGATGTTCGTTTAATAAACAAGGCTTCCAAAAGGAAACTCATCAACCGGAGACTGCACAGAACAAGTTCGTAAAGTTTAAATAGATATCACCGCTTAGTATAAGTGGTGATATAATTTGAAGAAAGATGATAAACTCGTAGAAGAAGTCATGAAAGTCTGCAAGGATCTGGGAATAGAGATAAACCCAACACCTCCAGTAAATGACGACACGTTCTTGGGTGCATGGCGCAAAACATCGACTATGTAGGCTCGAAATTGTCATTGCAGGTAGCGCCTTTTTTCTAAGCGACGCCACCTTTTTTTTCACTCGCAAGACTCTGCTAGTGATGTGGCTCCTCACGATCAAGGGTTCTGAAGCCCTTTCGATGCAGCAAGTCTTTTGTTGTGAATGTCTGTTTTTTCCAAATCACTGTTTCTTTGAGTGTTCTTGAGATTTGTTGTTCGGACTAGCTCTTTTGGTTTGTCTATGATTCTTCCGCGTTTCCTGCATTCGGCAATTTGCAGAGGTTCATACGTCAGAACTCTAATGTTGACTTCAGGTTCGCGTGCCTAGCTAGTTCGTTCAACTTTGTTAGCTCAGATGGACTTGACATAGTCCTACTAGCATGGTGCCCTACTTTAGTGGGTCTGGCTGAGAATCCGCGGTCAACTATCGCAACAGGAGCTGGTCACCCTAACCACTTCATATAAACCATTAAATCTACGTGCTTTCAATTCTCCTTGAAATGGTCGTTTGGAACTATGAGTGCGCAGAGCGTCAGTACTCGATTCGCTATTCAGGCACTGCTTTCTGCAAGACTCCTTCTTTCCCCTCAACTAGCCAAGGGCAAGGTTTACTTTCTAAGCGACATGAGTGGCGTGATAAGTCTCTATAGGATGGAACAGGAGGGAAGCCTGCCTGAATCCTTGCTACCCGCTGGTCTTGCTCTGCAGAATCCACAACTAATGGTTTCGATTTTTGGTCATGCTATGATTAACTACTGTGTCTTGCCCAAGTTGGACAAGATTCTGGTAATGATCGATGAAAACGGAAATGAGAACTATCAGCCCTGCTTCGTTCCTGCTAGTGGGGGCATCCCACGTCCGATATTCGGCAACAAGTATGAGAATGAACAAATTGCATGCCTCCACTGTGACGCTGAAGAAAACAGAGCCTACTTTTTCATAGACGACCGCAAAACCCCAACCATGGAATGCCTGAAAGTAGACTTGTCCACGCTTGAGACTAGTTCTTTGGGTAGGAGCGTATATGGCAGTAATTTCAATGGTGTCAACGAGCATCATGATACTGTTATCTTGGCGGACGGTTACTCGTCAGGCGACACAGTGCTCTACATCTGGCGCAAAGGAACAACTAAAAGACAGTTACTATATGGCACTCCAATAGGGAAAAGAACTGAGAAACATCGAGTCAAGCGGACCGGGATTGGAGTCTGCAACTTCACACCAGACGAGAGGGGCTTGCTTTTCAAAACGAACCTCTTTAGCGAAGAGGGATCTGTTGGCTACATCAAACTTGAAGACCCAAGCGATATCATGAAAGTTGAAGTTTCCGGAGTGAAGCATAAAGGAGCTGGCGTGCTCGTCGAGATGAAAACTGTGCATGACGACATCTATTTGCTAGAATACAGCATTGATGGATGTTCATGGCTTTACGAGTGCAAATATCGCGAAATGGATTGCCAAAGACAACTTACAGCCGTGAGAACCCTTTGTGGCCTTCCGCCACTCGATAACGGCGTTCTTCTGGGATATGGGTTTGAAACGCAGGAAAAGAAAAACAACGCAAGAGTAGGATATGTTCTCTCTTTTGCAAAAGCTAACGTTCCTTCTCAGATCTACCTCTATGCGCTGAATTCTGCTGCCAAGACGCCCAAAGTATTGTCACGTAACAGTGTGGTAGGAGTGGACGACGAGCTTCTATCACCAGGCGAAGACGCTAGCTATACATCCTTTGATGGCTTGAGAATTTCAGCAAGACTTTACCTTCCCTCCAAAAACCTAGGCTTTACAGGTCCTAGACCTCTGGTTCTTTATGTACACGGCGGACCGCAAGGTCAAGAGAGACCTGATTTCACAGGGTCCTTTATGCCGCTGATTCAATACTTGACTTTGAACGGCTTCGCCGTCTTCGTCCCAAATGCACGAGGAAGCACTGGATATGGCATCAAGTACATGAAACAAGTAGACCACGATTGGGGTGGGAAGGACAAGCTTGACCACGTCGAAGGGCTCAAAAAACTGGAGAAAGACAGCCGTATAGATTCATCTCGCAGAGCCGTGATAGGATGCTCATATGGAGGATTCATGGCTTTGACACTTGCATCTAGATATCCAAACTTGTGGAAAGCCGCCTGCGACATGTCCGGCCCACCTGATCTGATCTCATTTGTTCAGCGGCTTAATGCTCGTACCTTTGCTCACGTATGGCTATGCCGTAAGCGCCAATCCGATCTGATCTCATTTGTTCAGCGCCTTCCTGAAACTTGGCAGACTCTCTTCATGCTATCCATCGGTCACCCTGAAAAGGACATGGACTTACTGATAGAACGGTCACCCATAACCTACCTTGACAACATTGAATGTCCGATGCTGATAGTTCAGGGAAGACACGACCCAAGAATCCTTGCGGTGGAATCAAAGAAGGTAGCAGAAAAACTGAGAGCAAAAGGTGTTGAAACCGAGTTTCTCGTCTTTGAGGACGAAGGTCACGATATAGCAAAATTCAAGAACAAAGTGCTCTGCTACACGAAAATAGTGGATTTCTTCAAGAAATACCTCAAACCAGAAAATTGCTCATAGCGCTTAGAATCCAGCATATCCTAACTAGCGCGCTACGGTATAGCACGCTGTTCTAGGTTCTGAACAGGAAAGCAACTGAAAAACCTTGGAAGGCCACACAAAGCAGTCTCACCAACCTACTTCGGCACGTAATTTTGGGACAAATCAACGTGTCTGAGATTTGTTATTGAGACTTTAGTTTATCTAGTGTATAGAAAGAAGCTAAAAGCTTACTATTCATAGGTGCTTTCGGAGAATACCTCCGAATGATGGAGGTTCGAGTTTCAACAACCACGCAGATCTGATGCAGCTCTTTTTGTGGGAATAAACTCACTTTTGGGCATTTGTCATAGCGTGAGCGCTGTTTCTATTGCTTGGTTTAGGTTTCTGACCACGGCATCTGCGTCCTCGCAATCCGAGTGGGAGGAAAAACGCCCAGTCCTGTCCAAGAGAATGGTTTTCATATTGAGTCTTCTAGGAGTTTTAATGTCCAGTTCAATGTCATCTCCAATCATGACAGCCTCGTGGGCGTTCACGCCTAGCGCTTCCAGCGTTTTCAAGTAGATTTTTGGATTAGACTTTTCGCAATGAAACTTGTACCCATCTACAAGCAGGTCTATCTTCTGAAGAATTGGATGAAGACCCCTCCATTTGAACCCTGCAATCGTAGTCACCATGGCGGTTCTCAGTCCTGCCTTCTTGGCTCTGTCAATAGCATCTTCCGTATCTGGAAAAAGCTTCCACTCGGTGCTTTCGCATAGTTCAGCGAACTCTTTCAAAGTGTCTTTGTCAATTGTGATATCAAGTCTTCGCATGGCACGCTTAATCTCGGTCCTCCAAGTTTTGTAGCCGTATTTTGGATACTCAACAAGAGACACAAAGTACCATACTGCATCCAATGCCTGCGGATAGACCTCATAGCCATGGGCGATCAGAAAATCAGAGGCGACGTTTTTATTTACTGGCTTTTTAACGTAGGCTAAGGTGCCGTAGAGGTCAAAGCAAATAGCCTTAATCCGCATGGAACTCTCCGTCAATCTGGTATAGCATACTCAAAATGTCGAGTGCACTTATAATAGTTTTGGGCCTCCACCACGCAACGTTTCAATGGCTTGCACTTTCAGGTTCGACAGGTTTCAACTTTGGATTCTTTGAGACATTGAGAAGCACGGATAAACCTAGTTCAGGAAGACCATGACCTCGAACCTGCTTGGCAGACGCCACTATTTCCTTCCGTCTAACATTCAGCCAAATAAGTAACAAGATCAACACTTGCCGAATATGTGCACAGAGTTCAAACGCTCGAGCGAACGTTTCTCTTCCTTAAGGCCGCTGACAGTCAAAGCCAAGATGCGGGCAATAAGGGATGTAGCAAAACCTGGAAAAAATCGTGTGTTATTGCGCATGAATACTCAGGATTTGGCTGGCTTAGCGTACGTATCCAAACAGCAAAAGAAGTTTTGAGTTGAGTATGCTCATGAACGCACGAATGTCAACTGCGAGATTCTGAGTTGTAGCCAGCAAAGATCCTGTGGGATCATAGTTTTCGCGCGTGCAGAGACGTGGACTTGCTGAAAAAGGTTCGCGAGCGTCTCACATTGTTCTCAATGACAACGACAATGACGATGATCTGAAAGAGAAAACAAACTCAATGCGACTTTGCAGTCTGAATGGATGAAAGCCAGCGCGTCCCACATTCACAATGATTATTAAGTGACTTCGATAACAATATTCTAACATGAATAAATCGTGGAAAAGGTCGCGCCTTGACAGCGGCATGAAATTGCTGGTCCTTCCGCGGGATTCTGATCGCACTGTGAGACTTTTCCTAGCAGTTTTTTATGGATCAAATAACGACCTACCGGAGAAAGCGGGATTGGCCCACTTTCTGGAGCACATGCTGACACAAGGATCCGACAAACGAATTCGAATTGCTCGAAAATCTGAGGATTTTGGGGGGCTGAACTGCTCCACTGGTCCAGATTATTCAATCTCCTTTGCACAAGTGTTGCCAAAAAAAATTAGCGAAGTGGTCGAGAGTCTGTCAGAAATAACATTTGATGGGGTTTTCGAAGAAGCTAGATTGGAAAGAGAAAGGAGAGTGATATTCCAGGAAATCGAAGAATTTTCGGACAACCCATGGAAAAAGATCCATGGGATGCTTAAGAAAGCCCTATTCAATTTGCATCCGATTAGGCTTCCAATCGCTGGCTTCCATGAAACAGTGGCTCACCTTTCGCTTGAGGAAGTAACGAAAGCACATCAGATCAACTACTTCCCTCGAAACATGATATTCGGATTGATCGGCAAGTGTGGACAAAATCAGACTGAACTTATAGAGAATTATGACTGGCCATATCACGGAAAAAAGTCACTCCAGAAATCGGCTTTCGTCGAGGATGGAAAACCAACGCGCAAAGATCTGGTCGAAAAAGGTTCAAGAGCCGATCGGGCCTATTTTGGAATGGGAGCTAGAACAGTTCCTGCGAGTCATCCTGATTCATGCATTCTGGACACTATCCGTGTATTGTTGGGAGGCGGCTTCAGCTCTAGACTTTATGTGGAGTTAAGGGAAAAGAGGGGTTTAGCGTACAGTGTGTTTTCAAATCATCCTCAAGGATTTGACTACGGCTACCTAGGAGTTTTTGCTGCTGTGGAAAACAAGAATTTTGAAAAGGCAATCAGAATAGTTAAAACTGAGTTTTCAAAGATCAGGGATGGAGAACTGTCTAATAAGGAGCTTAATCGGGCCAAAGGTATAGTCGAAGGAAGGATAGCCAAAAACCTTGATGATCCATTCATGTGTCCATTATCACTCGTTGAGTCGGAGTTCTTTTCCAACGGTGAAAAGTCGATAACCGATTATCTAAGAAGACTTAAGGCAGTAACAAGAAATGATATTCAGGAAGCCGCCAGCAAATATCTTGGTGACAACAACTTATCAACGATAGCTCTCATTTCTTAGTGCGTCTTGACTGCGAAGCAGTAGCAAAATAGCATCCATTAAAAGATTATGAGAAGAGATTTCCATGAATTGTTATTTCAGCTCTTTGCTTGCAGAAATAGTGCGAATCGAAAACTATAGACTTGTCTACGTTTAAATACGGGGTGTATCTTTGTTATATTTCTGACTATTATGGATGGGCGAGTATGAGAAGAAGAATTGGTTTGGTATCTTCTCCATTGTCAATGGAGTGCGCTCCTCCTGAACCTCAGCTGGCTTTGGCTTATTGGAATTCTATACTCAAAGGTCTTGATGTATCAATATACGACCTGGATCTAGAGATCTTCAAATGGTTTGGTCGTGATTTGGATACTTACAATACACTGATCTGCATCGTGGGCGGTTTTGCTTTTACGCCGCCGCTTGTTTCTCGTCTTTCTTTTGATGAATTTGTGTTTGAGACTTTGCCGGCTGCTGATTTGCTTTTGGCCTGGATTTTTGGCGAGGGTGAACGGGAAATCATGGATGCTGCTGTTTCCGAGCTGTCAGTCAAGTACTCGATTTCACCTACTAAAGCTTCTCAGTTGGTGAGCAAGTTTGAAGAGTTTACTGACCATTTCGCTAAGGAGATAGCAGACGAAAACGATTTGTTGATCATGAACGTGCCGTCTCCCAGCGCAATTGTCACAAGCATATTGCTCGCGCACCGCATCAAACAGATAGATAAGAAAATTGAGATCGTAGGAGCAGGAACATACATCAACACACCTGAGGTGAGCAGGCTGGCTTTGGCTTTGGGAGCTTTTGACCACCTCATCGCTGGAGACGAGGAGATAGGAGTTGAAAACCTTAAAAAAGGCAAGCTAAACGAGTCTGCTGACGCTGTTCCCTTGTATAAGAACTTGGATGATCTGCCCTTTCCGGACTATGAGGGGATGGCTCTGGAAGAGTATCCTTTGCGCTACGGCTTGCTAAAGGCG
>Ga0315279_10004784_pt1 | contig 17998 bp, 13 predicted proteins | sample YL17G06_20_MG_FD_203694 | JGI IMG/M metagenome (GOLD analysis project Ga0315279, IMG submission 203694) | Sediment microbial communities from Yellowstone Lake, YNP, Wyoming, USA - YL17G06_20 | ecosystem: Environmental > Aquatic > Freshwater > Lake > Sediment | place: USA: Wyoming | collected... | reverse complement strand
GGCTTCTGGCCTAATTGAGATCGTGCCGTATCAGGGGGTGAGGATAAAGAGGAACTCGTAAAGCTATGCACCGATTTGGCTCGTAATTCTATCCGCCGCTGTTATTTTCTCTCCCCTTTACCCTCTCCGACTTGACCAGGATGTTCTGAAATTATATCCAGAAATCGATATTTAATCTGCCCGGCGCCGCTCTCTCAAATTCTCCTCGACGACTTGCCAGGGATGTCCTGAATCCACGTCAATAAATCAATATTCAGCCGCTGGCGGCGCCCTCTTTCCCCGTCCCCGACGACTTGCCTGGGATCTTCAATCTCCATCACCCACTCCGAAAGGCCGAAGCGACGTGGGTTCTCCCGCATATTAAACTTATATTTCTGTGGACGTCCCCCTCTTTTACGCAAATCACTTCTTTGACGGGGAGACGGGCTTCGTACAGTTCACAATCATCAGGTCGATGGTCCTATCCTCTTTTGGCCTTAGGGCTTCAAGCGTAGAGGTCAATTCTCCCATAGATCCGAATCCGGCGGGTTTTGACCAATCCGCTCCCTTGTACCACATGACCAGATAAATCCCATGCTTCGTGTGCTCTCCGTTCATATACGCCGGCAACTGCTTCGACACCCCACTCGTTAGGCCTGCGCCATGCGCATTTTTCACTTCAATACACACCTTGAGTACGTCGCTCCGCTTGGTGGTGAAAGAGCAGAAGAAGTCCACCGCTCCATTTGCCACTCTCACTTCCCTGGACACCCGGACGCCCTTCAGTTCGAGGACGGTTCTCAAGTGTGAATCGATGAACGGGTGGACGTCCGTCTCCAATTTTGGCTGCTTGGGGTTTTCTTCCCATAGGTAACCCCAACATGCGTGCCGCTCTATGCATTCCTTCACGGTCAACTCAAGGACCTTATAGACGAAATTCCGAAGCGATTCATTCGTCCGAATGGCAGAGTTATCCAGCAAGGCCTTGATGCTTACCCGTTCATCCTGGCGGTAGAGTTCACCGATCTTATCGGCGTACCGCATGCGTGCTTGAACGAAAGCATCCCTACTTGTCAGCAGATAGCTCTTCTGGTACACGAGAATGTTCCCGACGCCCTTCAGGCAATAATCGACAAGGTAATTGCTGAAGGCATCGATGTGAAGGTCGTCCAGCCCGCACTTCAAGGGAAATTGATCGGGCGCCTCGCGGTAGAGCGTCCTGAGGAGATCGACGGACATTTCCTTGTGGGGGAAGAATTGCCCTCCCCGAATCGCCCTCTCGTCCTCGAAGGCCTTCTCCGCGATTCCACCATCGTCCGTCACGTCGAAGTCCAGCGCCACACGTCCATCGAGCTTGAGTAGCACAAGCGCCGAACCCGCCCCGATCTCCGGATTTACGTCAGACAGGAAGCTGCTGGGCAGTCCGCCGACCTTCTCATTTCCGATATTGGCCAGGAATGTCATCATGGGGTCTTCATAAACAGATTGGATTCGCCGAAAGACAATCTCAAAAAGGCCACTGGGCGAGCTTCCTCCCTTCTTGGCCTCTGGCACACTCGCCTTCAACTCCAGCGGTAGGACGAACTGCATGACTGTATAGATCTCGCTCGGGTCTGTCCCTCGAAACGTTGCGTTTGCCAGTTGAATAGTCAGACTCCGGATTTCGACCTCGTCTTGCCCGCCATCGTAGTATTCGATCATGCGGTTGAGTTGATTCATGTTGTCGCCATCCAGTGACCCTCCGTACCGGTCGAGCTTCTCCCGCATCGCTTCCACGGTAATCAGGGCTGCTCGCTGATTGGCGGCAATCGCCGACCGAAAGATACGCGCAAGGACCCGCTTTCGATGTCGGGTCGCGGTTAGGGCATCGTTATAGAATGACATGATGGCATCGTGTTGCCCCACACGAAGGCAGAGATCGCGCTCCGTATCCACATAGAGCCCGTATAGTACATGCAGCACTGATTCATTTACCATGGCGTCTTCGGCCCTGAAATACCTCGGCGGGTTGTCCATTGCATCCAGTACCAGAGCCCGCCGTATGGCACAGAAATCACGGCCAATGGCTAGCTGTTCAACCGGCAGATCCGTCACTACCGAATGGCGCAAGAGGCTGTTCTCGACGTTAAGGACACTCAGTTTCACGCGCGGGTGCACCGCCGAATCTTGTAGACGACCATTGAGAGCGGAGAGCAGTGCGCAGAGTCCTGCCGAATCGCGCTGAACGATGATCGGCAGAATCAACTGAGAAAGAAAACCTTCTGGGTTCGCTGGAAGATGAATTTTGTACAGCGCTCCAGTCGAAGGCGCATTGATGTAGCGATCAACGGGCTCGTCGGGATTCAAGCTGCAGAGCTGCACGTATGCACTAACACAAGCGACCCTTGAGATCGGATCGACGGGCTGGCCGGTCCTGCTAGCCAGCAAGTGTTCCAAGATCTGCACCATAAGTTGAATTCGCTGCGCCTCTGCGTCCATTGCATCTACCCTTTTTGTCATAGAAGGTCATAGAAGGGATTTGCTTTTTCGCGCTCCGCGACAATCCCTCCCTTTAAGCTCGGAATCGGTACCGCCCTTAACGAGAAAAGTATATTCCTGGCCGCTGATCGATGTCAACAACAACGAAGATGGCCGCGAAGGAGGCCGTCCGTCCGCGAATCCAGGCGAACGACGAGAAAATCGACCGGAAGACAATACAAACTATCAATGGGCTTTGAATATTCCCTCTTTGCGGTTTCGAAAATTGACCCCTCTCTCCATTAGTTTTGTTCGATCTCGGGCTCCCAGCTGAGTCCCGCTCTCCCCATTCACTTCACCCTGCTCCGACTTGCCAAAGATGTTCTGAAAACACGTCTAGAAATCGATAATCAGCTGCCGGCGCCTTTCCTCTTCCCTTCCTCTCCTCTCCGACTTGCCCGGAACGTGCTGAAACCATGGTGATAAATAAAAATTCAGCCGCCGGCGCTGCTCTTCTCCCGGCGACGACTTGCCCCTTGCTTTTTCTTGCTAGAAGATTAACTTTGGCTAAGATGGACCGGCTCGAGATCGTCGCTCCTAGGTCAAATGGCGAAGCCGTTTTTCAGCCGGCCAGTAAAAAATCAGCTTTTTGGGCTCATAAGACTCCGCAAGGAATCGGGAAAAATGATTATCGCCGAAGAGAAAAAATACTTGACGTCAATCACGAGTCTTTATGAAAGCGTGAAACCGGCGTTCGACAGTAAAAGGCATATTTTGATCTCCGTCACGGGCTAAGTTCTTTATTTTCAACACAAACATTTTCGAAAAGCCAAAATCATGTAGGCATGCGTATTTAAAATAAAGCATTGACACATATGGTAGTATATGATATTTAAATAGGCATGTATGTGCGGACCATATCCCGCAAAAACAAAGACGGCTCCACCACCACCTATGTCCAGCTCGCCCATAACATCCGCGATCCCCAGAGCGGCTTTGCCCGAGCCAGGGTGCTCTACACTTTCGGCCGTGCCGACTCTTTGGACATCGACGCTATCCGAAGATTGGTCCGAAGTCTTTGCCGCTTCATCTCGCCGGAGGACGCCCTTGAAGCCCAAGGGTCGGCCCGGGCTTTGCGCTTCATCAAGAGCGCTCCGCTGGGCGGCGCTTATCTTCTGCGTCAGATCTGGGAGCGTCTGGGGCTCCAGAGCGTCCTGGCCACGGCGCTCAAGGGAAGAGACTTCATTTTTGCCGTGGAATGGGCGATCCTCGCCATGGTCGCCAACCGCGCGCTGGCCCCGGACTCCAAGCGCGGCGTCGAGGAATGGGTGAGCGAAGACGTCGCTTTGGGGAATCCCGAGCCGATCTCTCTTCAGCATCTTTACCGGGCCATGGATTTTCTCCTGGAGCATCAGGAGATGATCCAAAAGGAAATCTTCTTTGCCACCGCCGATCTTTTGAATCTGGAAGTGGACCTTCTGTTTTTCGACACCACGACGACGTATGTAGAACGGGAAGAGGAAGACGGTCTTCGCCGGTATGGACATTCGAAGGACAATCGGCCGGATCTTCCTCAGATCGTCATCGGCTTGGCCGTCACAAAAGAAGGATTGCCGGTCCGATGTTGGGTCCTCCCCGGCAATACGCAGGACATGTCGACTGTCGAACGGATCAAGACCGATCTTCTGGGCTGGAAGCTTTCGCGCTGTATCTGGGTCATGGACAGAGGGATGTCGAGTGAGGAGAACCGCATTGTTCTCCAGAAGGCGGGCGGGCATTATATCCTTGGCGAGAAGCTTCGGGACAGCCAGGCCGCCCATAAAGAGGCGCTCTCGTTTCAGGGTCGATATCAAAAAGTCAGAGAGAACCTGGAGGTCAAGGAGATCGTCGTCGGCGAGGGAGAACGGCGACGACGGTTCGTTTTGGTCTTTAATCCCGAGCAGGCCAAGAAAGACAAGGCGACCCGGGATAAGACGCTCCAGAGGATCGAAGAGACGATCCAGGCGTTGGGAGATCCGGAAGGCAAATCCCACAAGAAGGCCGTCTGCGCGCTGTTGTCTCATCGGGCGATGGGACGGTTCATCCGGCAGACCAAGACCGGAAAGCTGCGGATCAATCAGGCCAAGGTACGGCAAGAAGAAACGCTCGACGGGAAGTATCTGCTCTCGACGTCCGATGACACTCTGTCCGCCGAGGACGTCGCCCTGGGCTACAAACAGCTCATGGAAGTGGAGAGGGCTTTCCGGACGCTGAAGACGACGCTTGAGCTCCGGCCGCTCTATCATCGGAAGGACGAACGCATCCAAGCTCATGTGCTTCTCTGCTATCTCTCGCTTCTTCTTGTCCGCATTGCCGAGCGGGAAACCGGCGAAACGTGGGACCATATTCGCTCGGTTATGGAGCGGTGTCATCTTGGAGAATTTTCCTCAAAAGATGGCCGCATATTCCAGAGGACGGAACTGACCTCGGAGCAAGTTAACATCTTGAATCTGTTGAAGATAGCGCATCCTCCGGCCCTTTATGACGTCCAGTTGAAGGCCTAAAACCGTAGGCACACGCCAATTTTTTGATTTTCCCGTAATCCCATGATAATCTATCAGTTAGGACGGGTCGTTGACCTACGACTGTCGAACCCCAGTGAAACAAACTGCTTTAATTGTTATATTTGGCATAACCAGGGACGCAGTTTTTATAATTGCAGCCGCAGAGGTGCTTATTTGGTATAAAGGAATGCTTTCGGCGATTAGAAAGCAGGCGGGATAAAGACCGAATTATTAACAAGAGCAGGTAATAGGTGACACCCTTGTCATGTTGAGCGTAGCGAAACATCTCATGGCTGTAATAAAAACGAGATTCTTCGCTTCGCTCAGAATGACACCTATTTTGTGCTCTCCGTAGTAATAGACTAACTTATTATAATCTTTTAATCCAGCTTTCAATCTTTTGTTTAACTTGAAGATCACGGTCGTAAGTCATATATAAATCTTTAATTAAATTAAATGGCATATCTGGTAGTGATTTGTGCCGAAGAATTAAACAATTTTTATTCTGATAGTGCATCATTCCAAGTTCATAAGCCACGTTTGGACTGTATCCTTGACCTTTTTCTGGTTCATCAAATAACGCTATGCCATATTTGCAACAGTAAAGCACTGCAATGGGATTATATACATTTCTCGTGATACTCCATTCGTCATCATCTGCTCTAACGCCTAATAAACCATGATTAGATAAGTTTTCCATAATATAATCGCTAATTTCTTTATTTGCGTCCCTGAATTTCATCATTAAAAATACATTTTTTGAAAATGGAAAATTTGTTATCTGTTTTTCTATATCTTTTTTAAAGCCAATAAGCGGCTTTATAAGTTCATAATAGCCTTCTTGTGGTATATAAATTCTCTTTTCTTTAATTGAAGAATGTTCCTCAAACTCATCGGAAGCTATTTTACGTAGTTCCGGGATTAAGATTGGTTTTTTAAGATATTTTCTTATCTTAATTTTAGATTTATTGAGTGCCTTATTTATGTAATATTTAATACTATCTCTTTTAAATGGCTTCTCTTTATTAATAAATGCTAAAATTCCATAATTTTTTAGATCATTTTCGTAAGCTTGCATATAGGCAGATGCGACAATTATTGGTAGATTAGGATATTTTTTTTGTATCTTTCCTATAAGATTAATTCCTTCAATATCCCGAGGAGCCTCATTTCTATTCAAAGGTAGCATAAAGTCCATTATTACGAGTTTTAAATTATGCTCTTTTATAACAGCTTTAAGAGCGTCTTTTACATTTGTTGCAGTAACAAAATGATAGTTATCTCCTATAAGATGCTTAAACTCGTTAATCCATTGAATATCGTCATCAATTATTATAATTTTTTGTTTCATGATTGGTTATTGTTCCCTACCATTAAAAGCGATTCGATTTATTTAAAAAATAATAATCCCCATTTATTTCAATAAATTAAACTTTCCTATTTAATAGATCTTTCTTGTAAATGTTTTAACAATTCGTATTTTTTGTTTTTCATTGAAATATCCCAAAAAGTCATGTTGATCGCAGACCTATATTGGAAATAATCTCTCCTGGCTTTTGCTCCATATATAAAATTTCCACCTCTTGGATCGAGTAGGTAGTTTGAATGATTTTTATTGATAATCGGATCTCCGTCTTGATTTCTAATAAGAGCTAAATCTCCTTTATCCCACTCTTCTTTAATTAGTCTTAAATAAGAATAAAATAAAAGGTGAACATATTGAGATTCTAAAAGTCCTTTTTCTCTTAAAAACGAATAACAATAACCTTTTTTTAATAGATCAATAATTTCAACGGATCTATTTATGAAAAACTTACATATATTTTCTATTTTATCTAATAAAGTATCTGTACATTTTTTTTCGCGGGTTAGGATATTTTTGTTGTTTTCTAGATACAAATACTCAATAATTCTTTTAGCTTCTTGAAACCAAGAATTAAAATCCTTTTGGCTCATGAATTTTTCCATAAATGAATTTAGACGCTCCGTCCATTCATTTAATAAAGGTCTAATTTTGTTATTTTTAATGTTTTTTGTACATGATTTGATATTAATATTAAAAAGTTTTATTAGCGTAATGTATCTTAGGAAATAGGGCACAAAATCGGTTTCCTTAATATTATCTTTAAAATAATAATGGTTTGGAAAAGATAAAAAAGAGTTTATGTACCAAAATGTATATAATGAGATATCGCAATTATAAGTAAAATATAAAGATGTTAGATCAGTCATAATATAATGAAAGTATTTTGGCGATATATATTTTTTAATTTTGTCATCATCACTTTTAAATTGAATATGAGAAAGTGAATTATGAATATTATCTTCAATTCTTTTTTCTTCCGACCCAGAACCGATAAATTTTGTATAATTTATAAGTTCAGAAAAATTCGCTTTATCAAACGAAAAACTTGATGCTTCGTGAGAGGCAACTAAAATAAATGACTCTGGTTGGAATATGTGTAAATAATTGAGCTTTAAAGAATATTCTGAAACACTTATTTGAGGGCTTCCTGAAACATAAACAAAACAATCTGGATTTCCATAAACATGTGATATTATTTTAAATACTCCATCAAAAGCAGAAATTAATTGTTGGATCCCACCTTTAAATTCTATATTGAAATCAAATATTTCGCCCATTCTATAGCTATCATGAAAGCGGTTTTTATATGCGATTTCAAAATCAGTAGTCACGCAATCGAGTTTTTTATTTAGTTCAAATTGATCATACTCTTCCATTTCAGAATACTTTTTTACAGTGGAGATGATTGTGTCCAAAAAAGGTTTTAGTTCAAAAAAATTGCTGAATAATATAGGATCTTGAATTCCGTCATTGTAATTTGAGAAGATATTTAATAATTTTAGATGAGTAATTCTAGGAATATTTAAAGTTTTTAATGTTTTATCTAGTTTATATATATCATCGACTTTGTATCTTAATAATTTCAATTCTTTATAAAAATAAAAATGTTTTTCATCAACTAATTTCAAATGATTTATTTTTTTGCTTATTACAGGAATAGAGTGTGTACTCAATATATCTTTATGAAGATTCTCAGCAACTTGTGCTAAAATAAATTTCTTTATGAACTTTTTTGTTTGAACGAATCCTTGTTTATATTCAGGGTAGAGAAAATCTCCTCTTCCAATACAAATAGATGCTTCGTTGGGGTTTTTATTAGAAATTATATTTATCGAATTTTTTAAATGGCCTCCTTTGCAAAACCATCTACTAAATGGAAGAACTTTGTCTCTGCCATCTATAAGATCTAGCAAATCTGAGGACTTATTATTTTTTAAATCTTTGAATATCTCTAATTTAAATCCAAAAATAGTCGTAGTATTTTCGCATATATGATTAAAATCAGAATCATAATTATTTTTTTTGCTTTCAACTATATCTATAATTAATGAATTTAGGCTTTTAAGAATTTCAAGTTCCATATTTTCTTGTTTATCTTCAAGGATTTTTTTCATATCCCCAAAAGTCATTTCTCTGATTAAAAGAACTAAATCTGTTATCTTGCTATATGCATTTGAAGTTATAAGTAAGGTTATTTCGTGCCATGAATAAGACTCTAAAATAATTATATCTATTGGCTTATCTTTAAATTTATCTTTATATATAATTTTTATAGTTTTAATAAAACATCTAAGAAAATCAGAACCGCATCCAATTAAAAAAGAAGAATTGATTTTTATCTGACAAATTCCTATTAAAGGATATGATTTATTATTAAAAATTATTTTATTAAAAAGCTTAACCAAATTATCATTTTCTGCAAATTTCGGAGAAGGCCCGATTATTAACTGATATGCAAAATCTTCTCTGTAGTTTTTCTCGATATTTTTTTGCATAAGCGGATCAAATGGATGAAAAGTACGAATAGAGAATTCGTAGTCATCCACAAGAGAAAGAATACCTAAATCAAATTTTCCAAAAAGGAAATATGGAACAGGCTTATAAAAGTATCTTTCAAATTCTTTAGATTTAGAATCGTCTTCAGAGAAATATCTTTTCAGCCCATTTCGATATCCTTCAAAGAGGCCTTTTTCAAATTCATTTTCATAAAATTCAAGTTCAAATGAAAATGGAGAAGAAATAAGACCTATAAAGATGCTAGAATTATCTAAGAGGCATAATTTATTATATTCGTGCATTTAAAATAATCATAATAATTTAAATCTTTTTTTCTTTTTTGAACAGCTCGGTAAGCTCTTCTTCGTCAGATTTATTTCTTAATAGATTATCAACATAATATCTATGTTCTACGCTATTTATTATGCTATAATCGCGTTGGTTAAAATCTTTTTTTATCTTTTCCAAAAAGTTTAAATCATATTTATCTTCAATTAATCTATTTTTCATTTGCATTTTTTATCCTCTCTTCTTTAAATATTTATGTGTCAATTTCTTTATATTTCTTTTGGTACTCAGAGCTACTAATTCATTAAATAAAAACCGCTTAAGTTTTTTGGGTTAATCCGACTTTTTAATGGGTCCATGATGTTTTACAATGACTTCGAGGAACATCGAAGTCATGCAAGATATAGAACTTTATCGTTATCTTTTGGATCTTGAGAGTCCTTGGACGGTGGAAAGAATCAAGCTTGATATAATCGAACAGAGGGTCGATGTTTGGGCGGCCCACGCCGAAGGGTTGCGTTGGGCTTGTCCCGAATGCGGTGCGTCGGTGCCGTTGTACGAACATGCCCCGGAACGGACGTGGCGCCATTTGGACAGCTGCCAATTCGAGACGTTTTTGCATGCCCGGCCGCCGCGGATCAACTGCAAGGATCACGGCGTCTTGCAGGTGCGATTGCCTTGGGCAGATAAAAAAGCACGATTTACGGCGCTGTTCGAGCGGCTGGCGATCGATGTTCTTGGCCTTGGCGACGCGAAGGGCGCGACGAAGATCTTGAGGATCAGCTGGGATGAGGCGTGGAACATCATGGAACGAGCCGTCTCTCGGGGGCTGACGAGGAAGAAGAAACGGATGTCCAAGATTATCGGCGTGGATGAGAAGTCGGTCGGCAAAGGGCACGATTACATCACTCTGGTCAACGATGTGGAACCCGCCGCGGTGGAGTATATCGGGGACGACCGGAGGCAGGAGAGTCTGGACGGCTATTTTGCCCGTTTCTCGGAGAAAAAGAGAGCCCAGAACAAAGCCGTCGGCGTGGATATCTGGGATCCGTATCTGGCCTCGATCCGGAATCATGTTCCCCGCGCCGGAAAGAAGATCGTCTTTGACCGCTACCATCTGATGACGCACATGGCGAAGGCGGTGGATGAGGTCCGTAAGGAAGAACATCGGTAACTTAAACGGGAGGATGACGAGACGTTGACGGGCTCCGAGTATCTGTGCCTGTACTCGAAGGAAAACGTTCCCGAAAAACAGAAGAGCCGGTTGAGACGTCTGAGCCGGCAGAACTTGAATACGGCCCAGGCTTGGGCGATCAAAGAGAGCTTTCGCCAGTTGTGGGGTTATACGCGCCTGGCCTGGGCGGCGGGACATTTTAAAGCCTAGTTTTTCTGGGCGACGCATTCGCGGCTGGAGCCGGTGATCGAGAAGGCGTGGATGTTCTGGAAATATCTGCCCCAGATTCTGACGTACTTTAAGCACCTGATCACAAATGCGGTGAGCGAATGGTTCAATTCCAAGATTCAAACGATTAAGAAAATGGCCTACAGCTTCCGGAACTGCGAGGACTTCAAAATCGCGATCAATTTTCATTGCGTCGCCTTAGATCTTTACCCTGTTACCCATATAAAATGTCTGAAGAACCGGTTTTTAAATTTCCCTTTTTATGCTTCTTTACGTAAAGACGACTTATTATTAAAAAATTGATTAGCTTTGTCAAGGCAAATGAAAAGAGGAGTTCCCCCAAAAATTATGGTGAGAAGAGCCATCGCTGGCCGGTATCGGGATCGCGGGGGGAAAAACAGCCGTAAAGGCCCCTCTTTTGGCCGAACAGATACGCCTTGATCCCATCGGCCAGGGCGTAGAAGCGGAAGTCGGGGATCCCGAACAATCGGCGGGTGGCTTGGAGCACATGGCCGGCGAAGACCCGAAGTTTAATCCTCAGGCTCAGATAGGCCATCGTGAAGTGAGCGGCCGCCATGACCAGCGCCATAATTATCTGAAGCCGGATTTAGGTCAGAAGGCGAATGTCTTCCTGTTGATAGGATTATTTGATGAACCGGATCGTCTCCATGATCGTCCAGCGGGTCATATAGCGCTCCACCGTGGCGATCGCTAGCTCCCAAAGTGTCAAAATAAATCGCTAATTGAAGCCTTTCCGATCATTGATATTTACTCTCCTGTCCATTTAGCCTCCACCTCAAGCTTCCTCCTGCCTCTGTTCTCCCCGCCTTCCCTCCCCTCTTCCCCTTTCCTCCTCCTACCATGAATTCGTGATATAAATTGAAATGAAATGAGGCAGGAGGACTTCTCTCCTCCGGGATCGTTGAATCCTTGGGCAAGTCTGTCCCCTGCCTCCCGCTATCCTGATAGGTTGATTGGGTCCGAGAACCCTCGTCAAAATGGAGGATGGGTCGGGAGGCTTCCCCTGCCTCAAATTTTATTATACCACTGGAGGTGAATCCATGCGTCTCCGTTTCTGCGGCATCGATATCGCCAAAAATAGCTTTCATGCCGCCCTGATCGACGACCAAGGGCAACCCCTTTGGTCTCGATCTTTCCCCATGTCCTTCGAGGGATTCCGCGACTTTTGGCGCGCCTTGCGTCCGCGGGGCTCTTCGGTCCGCTCTCTTCAGCTCGGAATGGAGTCATCCGGCTCCTATTATCTGAACCTCTTCTCTTTCCTTCAGGCCCAAGGCCTCGACGTCCGGCTGATCAATCCTTTGCTTGTCTCGAACTTCGCCAAGCTCTCTCTGCGGAAGACCAAGACCGACAAGCGGGACGCCGTCACCATCGCCGAGTTCCTTCGCACAAACGCTCAGAGTTTGCCCCAGGCTCATCCAGCCGTCGATGAACTCCGGGCCTTAGCCCGTGAGCGAGAGAACATCTCGGCTCAGATCGTCGCCCTCAAAAACGAGATCAAACGCTATCTCGGGATCGTTTTCCCCGAGATCCTCGGCCTCCTCAATCCTTTCACGGCCTCCTCGCTCCGCTTGCTTGCCGCCTTCCCATCGAAAGAAGCTTTCCTTCAGGCCTCTCCTCAAGCCCTTCTCCAGATTCTGGCTGGTGCCAGCCGGGGCCGCAAGTCCACGCTCTCTTCTCAGCTCTTGATCGACACGGCTCGAACCTCCATCGGCCTCGCCTCTCCGGACCTGGAAGCCATCCTCCGCTCGAAGATCCGCATCTTGGAACGCCTCCAAGCGGAACTCGAAGAGATGACCGACCGTCTTGTCCAGCGTTGCCGTGACCAAGTCCCCGGTCCCCTGATGATCCTCGACTCGATTGACGGCCTCAGCACAACCACCGTCTCGCACTTCCTGGCCGAGACCCATGGCCGTTCTTTCTCCACACCCCAAAAGCTAATCGCTTATGCCGGCCTCGATCCCACTATCTATGAATCCGGCCAATGGAAGGGCCGAGGTCACATCTCAAAACGGGGAAATAAAAGCTTACGTCGCGTTCTGTTCTTGATGGCCGTCGCGGTCATCCGCGTCAATCCGATCTTCAAGGAGGTGTACTTGAAAAAACGGTCCGAGGGGAAACGTTACAAGCAAGCCGTTCTCGTCGTCGCCCATAAACTGCTTCGGGTCATCCATGCTCTCTTGCGACATCAAGTTCCCTTTAATCCCGCTCATCAATCTTTATAGTTGACTTGCCCAAAGATGTTCTGAAACTAAGTCGATAAATCGATAATCAACCGCCGGCGCCGCTCTCCCAATTCTCCTACTTGCCAAGGATGTTGATCTTCTTTAAAGAACAATAAGATGACTGGGCGCGATCATAGAGTCACGGAAGAGCTCGTTCCATTGGCTGAAGCTGGGGTTTTAGACAAGGTTTCTATATACCGGCCAGAGATCATCGTTTGTAAGCCAAATGGTGAAGCGGTTTTATATGGGCTATGACGAAAAAATGGCTTTTAGGCTTCAAAATGGATAAAATGGACACAAGAGGCAGGTTCTCAATTCACCTTCAAAAAGCCTCTAAACTGTCCAAAGAATGGGGAGAGGGTCATTCCTCTAATAATTGTTCGTAACCTTATTGGCCGAATGCTAGTATTATATAACGAGGGACTAAAAGACTCGTACCGGCCGGGGTTTGAGCATAAATAGAGAGAGGGGATGACCACGTCAGGGTTGATGCGCAGTTCTCTTTTGGCCTTTCTTGTATTATCCGGAGTCTCGCAAGTGTGCGAGAATCCCCAACAACCGGTCCATCCCAACCCCGGCCGCGTCCTCCAACTCGTCGAGGCGATGAAAATCAAAGGTGAAGGCGAGGGGTATTACTTCGAGGGAGCCCGGGACTTGGAGATCGACCGCGCCGGCAATCTCTATGTCTGCGATTCCTGGAGCTCGGCACGGAGATCGCACTTGATGAAATTCTCGCCGGAAGGACGATTCATTAAAGACCTCTATCGTCAAGGGAAGGGACCGGGTGAGATCCTCTCGACGTTTGACTTCGCTATGAGCGGCGCGGAAAACGAATCCTTATCCTTAAGGAGGGGCTTATGAAAAAAATAGCGGCTATTTTCATTCAGCAATACAGATTGCTTTTAAACGTTGCCATCGCATGCATTTTTGTAGCGAATCTCTTGTGGCCGTATTCTAACATGCAGGATTCCCTAAAGCCTGGAACCCCGGCCCCTCCTATACAGATAACTCAATGGCTTCAGGCGCCTGAGGGTTTTGACGGGCAGTGGGTTCATCTGCAAGGCAAGGTGGTCGTGCTCGAATTCTGGGCGACATGGTGCAGTCCATGCGTGGCGGCCATACCCCACCTAAACCAATTGGCGACAGAGTTTCGGGGCCAGGACGTCGTTTTCCTTGCTATAACCGACGATGATGAGGACCGGTTGAAGTCATTCCTCGCTAAACAGCCAATGGAAGCGATTATAGGGATCGACACGGACCGGAAGAATTGGCAGACCTTCGGCCTAGTCAATATTCCCCATACAGTGGTGATCGGGAAAGATGGAAAAGTAGTAGGCTCAACTTTTCCCGAGAACATTACTGAAGCCATATTGCGGGAAGTCCTTGCTGGCGGGAAGCCCGCACTGCCACCTAAAGAAGGCGTCCCGTCCGATCTAGAATGGGACCAGCACTTGATCGAATGGAAGGATGGCATACCAGCGATGGCTTACGCTATCATCAAGCCGGTCAAAACCTACACGGCTGGAGCCGGGATTAGCACGACGTGGTATGTCGGCGACGGAGTCCAATTGGGAGCACTGGTTCAAGTGGCCTATGAAACAAGCTATGATTATCTCGATTGGCGTCTGCCAAAAGACGACCAGCATTACCGCGTCGCGCTGCGCGTGCCAAAAGATCGGAAGGCCGGCTTTCTTCCCTTTTTTCGACAGACATTGAACAACATCTTTGGGATTCAAGCTCGCTGGCAAGGCCAAGAACGTGATGTCTATGTTTTGCAACAGATCAAGGGGCATCCGACTCTTGCCGAGTCCAAGTCAAAAGAGCCCATGTACGTGATGATGAAAGGCAAGATTACGCTACGGCAGCAACCGATAAAAAAGTTGTGCAGCGCTCTGCAAAACATATTTGAGACTATTGTTGTGGATGAAACCGGCCTGACAGGATTCTACGATTTTGAACTGACATACCTGCGAGGACAGCCGCAAGAAACCATGAATGCCCTGCAACAACTAGGCCTTGAATTGGTGAAGGCAAGGCGAACCATTCAAATCCTGGTTGTAGAGTCAGAAGGCAAGGCCAATTAGGGTTTGCGTTCGTCCAGCAAAAGCCGCCTGAAAAATGGCGAAATTTATGTTGTCGATTCAGAGAAAAAACAAATTATTATTTTCGACAACTCTGGAAAGCCTTTGCGGACAATCGGAAAAGAAGGAGTCAACTTTGGGGGGGACCGCTTCGCGTTCCCCCTCCAACGGGCACCGGAATGTTTTGAAATCAAGCCGAAAAATCAATATTCAACCGCCGGCGCCGCTTTTCCCCTGGACGACTTGCCCGGGAAGTTGGTCATAAAAAGCAAGAGGATGGACGTGAGCGATGGCCAAAAGAAGTTGTCATTTCTACCGCCTGGAAGAACTGCTACATCTTCCCCATCCTATTCTTATTAATATGCCCGATACTCTGTCTGACAAAATACCAATCTTGGCTTGTTTTGAAAGAGCTCCAGGATCCAAGGAAGATTGAGATTGTGCCGTATCAGGGGGTGAAATCATGGATTCGTTCTTTGTGATAAAATAATTCTAGCTCTCTTTAGCCGGCTGGAGAGAGTCCCACCTTTGTGGTTCCCATCAACCCCCCTTTTGCTAACAGCCGGCATTTCTTTATCGCTGAATATTTGTGCAAATAGCCAGAAATAAAATTAGATCAATTCTTTCTAAATAGAGCCTGTCCCTTTTCCTGCAGACTTATTCACAGAATAAAAAAAGATTTGATGTTGATTCCCCTTTTTTATTTGTATTTTTTTTAGAGGCGATGATCCGCAAGGTTTATGTAGTCGACAGATTATCAACCACATGAAACTCACGTTTGTTGCCGCAAAGCCTCCCCCGCCACATGTCGCCTCTCAGGAATTCCTCGGGGCTGCCGATACCTCGGCAGAATATTTTTATAATTTTCTTCTTCTTCGGGGGAAGACGTCTGTATAACTTCTGGCTCTTTTGGTCCCGACAGCAGACTCTAGACCACATCCCAGTGGCTCTCACCCTGACTTGACACTCCCGCTGGCTGTTATTTACTATCTTTCCCGATGGGAGGATTTGAAAATCGATGCAAAGAGGCACGACCGGCCGTCACGGCTGAAAAGCAAATTACCATCAATCAACCGCAAGGTACAGAATCAAGAATGTGCGTGGACAAGGCATCCTATACATTTTTTGATGTTTCGTTATTGCTTATTTTAAAAGAAGAGCTTAGCACCTCCGTAGACAGAAAAACGAGGGGTTCCATAGCCAAGGATCATTTCATATTTTTTATCAAGGATATTATCGAAGCGGCTGAAAATTTGAATATGAGAGCTCAGGTCGAAAGATGCGGAAGCATTGAAGAGAGTATAGCCCGGTAAAGTAACCTGAGGATAGGGCCAGGTAGAAAAGTCCGCATCGTCTCTTTTTCCGATGTAAAGAAAGGAAAGATTGATGGACCATTTTTTGAAAAAATTATAACTGAGGCTTGCTGTGACCTTGTCCTTTGGTCGCCTTAAAAGATAAGAATTTTTGACCTTATCTTTCGCCTCCAGCTTCGTATAGGAAACATTAAAGACAAATTCATTCGTAAGCCTGGCCACAATAGAAATTTCAGCGCCTTTGGATTCAGCTCTGCCAATATTTATATAGCCATGCAGAAAATCGAAGCTGATAAGGTTTCTGTAGCTATTATAAAAATAAGTTGCCCCTAACAATAATTTTCCTTGTAAGATTTGTTGTTCGATTCCCAGATCCCAGCCAATGCTTTTCTCAGGCTCCAAATTTTCATTTCCTATCGGGCCCCATGTTGTTCCTGGCCCATAGAGCTGGTAAAGGGAAGGGGATTTAAAGCCTGTGCCTATGGTAGCTTTGAGCTTTGTACCAGTCTTCGAGAAAAAATAGGCTGGAGCCAGACGGTAAGTTGCCGCTGATCCAGACTGGCTGTGGTGGTCGAAGCGCGCCCCCAGAGTTACAAAGAATTGATCAGCTACTCTGATTTGATCCTGGAGATAAATCCCAATGATGTTGGCTTTTTTTAGCGGGAAGATACTCGAAGAAGCTCCCCAGATTCCAAAAGAATGATAGTCAGATTCTCCCTGTTCCTGTTCGTATTCCATTCCAAGGGTTAAGGTGTTTGTTGGGTGGAGAAAGAAATTATTTTGCCAGTCAATTTTGAACAATTTGCTTTTGAAATAGCCATTCTCCGAGTCAAAAGGATGGCCCTCATCCGGAGGATTATCGTATCGGCGGTCGGAATCAACAAGTGAAATCCCCAGCTTTTGCTCCCAGCGATTCTTGAGAAAAAGAGACCGAATTTGGCCCTTAATGAATAAAGATTTATAGTCCTGGGTATTGTTTGGATCATCTCCATAGGCTCCTCCGAAATTATCAATATTCGTTTTCGTCGAAAGAGAGCGAGCGATAAAATCAACTTCAAGGTTATCCAAAGGTTTAAATCCTAGCCTTCCAGATAACGAAAGATTTCTGTAGCCATCCTTTTCTTCGTTTCCCGGAAGGGATGCATCAGCTGCTGAAATCCCTTGAGTGCAAAAATCGGAAATTCCTAGAGAATAATTGATTTTCTCAGCGCCACCACTAACGCCAGCATTGGAAGTTATGGTAGCGTAGGACCCGCCACTACTCGAAAGGGTGATTTTCGGCTTCCCCTCTCCTTTTTTAGTAATGATATTGATGACTCCGCCTATAGCATCCGAACCATAAAGAGCGCTCTGGGGCCCGCGCAATATCTCGATTTGTTCGATATTCTCCAGGGTAAGATGAGCCAAATCATAAGAACGACAGGAACTGATGGGGTCATTAAGCTCAACCCCATCCATCAGGACTAAGGTATGTTCTGAGTTTGCACCCCGGATAGAGCAAGAGGCTCCAGTACCTGTTCCTCCATTTTGAATAATAGTCACTCCCAGAACTTCCTGCAGGACTTCAACCACAGTCATTTTTTTCATTTTCTTTAGGTCCTCTGCAGAGATGACAGTCATAGAACTGGCTACTTCTTTAGCCGGAGTCTCGATTCTGGTGGCTGTGACCACGACGGTGTACTGAAGAGATGAGCGAGGAGTTTTTTCTTTAGTTTCTTCAGAGTGAATGGAGAGCGATAAGATCGTCATAGCGAGGGCAAAAAGAAAAGTTTTTTTTGCCATAACTTTTACCTCCTAAAAATTTTGAATCCGTCTGAAATGCTTTAAAGA
>Ga0315279_10004783_pt1 | contig 17999 bp, 19 predicted proteins | sample YL17G06_20_MG_FD_203694 | JGI IMG/M metagenome (GOLD analysis project Ga0315279, IMG submission 203694) | Sediment microbial communities from Yellowstone Lake, YNP, Wyoming, USA - YL17G06_20 | ecosystem: Environmental > Aquatic > Freshwater > Lake > Sediment | place: USA: Wyoming | collected... | reverse complement strand
CCAGGCCGCTGGGCTCCGGGCCGCCTTCGGACAAACCCGATTCCTCGCCCAATCCACGCAGTTCCTTGATGCCTTTCAGCAACTCGATGGCGACAGTCACAGGATTCTGCGGTGTCGCGTTGCTGCCGAGAGCGGGGACTAATCCCAAGGCGCGCATTTCTTCCACCATCTCACGGATCGTCGGGGCGGCTTTCTCCGCGCCAATCACTCCCATAGTTTTGAGCGCCGTGAGGATGCTGACCAACTGCGTCATGGGATCGACCGCAGCGGGTGCGGCAGGTGCCTGCTTTGTGGCAATCTCCATCGCCGCCTTATTCGCGTCCTGCATCATCTGGATCACTTGCGTGACGACTTGCGTGGGATTGACGTTGCCGCCGCCCTGGAGCTGGCGTTCGACTGATTCGGCGATGACTCTGCGCAGTTGCTCGTCGGCGGCTGACACGGCGGGGACCGCAGGTGTGGGCGGTGCGCCAATCACCACTTCGCGGCTGGATAGAATGGGAGCGCCCTCGATGATGAAATTCTCGACGTACAATCCTTCGCCGGTTTTGCGGTAGTTGACGCGAAGCTGATACCTTGACCCGCCAAACTTCTTGCGCGTCCACTCTTGCAGCGACGCGGAAAATTCCGCCAGATTGAAGTCGTTGAGATCCTGCGCCTCGATGCGTTGAAGGTACTGGTATCCTTCGCGGATCTTGACCAGCTCATTTTCGCGGTACAGGTAGAAAGAGTAATCGCCGATCTCGCTGACATTGATGGAGCGAATGAACTCGTCGAGCGGCGGCTTGACCGGCCGCGGCCTTTCTTCCGTGTGCGGCGGCTCGGGGCGGCTGGTTACAGTTTTTTCGGTGATGGTGACTACGGATTCAGCGGGCGGGGGTTCTTTGGAAGCGTTTCGCACGGCGGCTCGGGCCATTCTTTTTCTCCATTGGCGACCTTCCCCAGCGACATAGTAGCACACTTTTCTCCCTGTCAAGACTTGTCTTGCTATGAGACAGCCTATGAGCACCACCTAAATAGAGGCTGCATAGACTATTTGATTGACACTCTCCATTGCATCTCCTAAACATGCCACAGTTATGAGAGTGCAAGGCGTAGGCGCCTGGCAAACGAGCACCATTGCGCTTCCCGACGGCATTCCGGGGACCGCCCGCACCATTCAACTCATTCGGCAACTCGTCGAGGAAGGCGTAAAGCATCCCCGCATCCGCCGCACCGCGACGGACATCTTGCGCGGCGTGCCCGCGTACAACGATCCCGCCGAAGTCTCCGCCATCTACAACTGGGTCCTGCGGAATATCCGCTTTACCAAAGACATGCTGGGCGTGGGACACGGCATCGAGACGTTGCAGCCGGCAGTGGCCATCCTCGAAACCAGGGCCGGTGATTGCGATGATTTCGTGATTCTGCTCGCATCTCTACTGGGGTCGGTTGGATACGAGACGCAGGCGGTTACGGTAGCGGCGAGCGCCGCCGACCCTGAAAACTTCTCCCACATTTATCTCGAAGCAAAAGTGAAGGGCCAATGGATCGCGCTCGATGCGGCGCGCCCCGACGCGCAGTTTGGCCGCGCGCCGGAAACTTATTGGATGATTCGCCGCTGGCCGCTCACCCACGCCGGCGACCGCGAAACGCTGGGAGGCTTGGGCATGGCGACACGACCGACGTTCCCGCGGTTCGGCCTCCGTGGTCTGGGGCAAGATGGCTTCGATTGGGGCCAGCTCGTAGACGTGATCCCGGACATCACCAAAGGCACCGCGCAAATCATCACGGCGGCGCGAATGCCCACCGCTTACGCCTATCAGCAGATGTATCCCGGCACGGCTTACGGAATGCCGCCTGGAATCACCGTGAGCGGCCAAGCCAACACGCAAGTCTGGATGATTCTGGGCGTCGGTTTGCTGGCGCTGTTCTTTCTTTCGAGGAAGTGACTTATGGGTTTTTCCCCATTAGTGCATCAGAGAATACCAATACCTGCGCGACCGCAATTTCGACGCAGAGCGCCGCCGGATATTCCGCCTGCGGTTGCAACGCTTCCACCTCCTGCGGCGCCGCGTCGAGGTCCGTGGTTTCAGCCTCGGCACATCCGATTTCAACAATTTCTCCGCGCTTCGCGTGCTCATCCTCAGGGCGTGAGTTCTTACTACACCGAAGGCGTGGGGAGCTACTACGCCGCGGGCTCGCCGCCGCTGCCCGGCCGCTGGAAAACGCTCGGGCTTGGACAGTCGGATCTTCTCACCCCGGAACAAGAAGCTGAACTCTATCGCAATTTTCCCAGTGGTGGCGCCTACGGGACCGGCTATCCGAGTGCCGAAGAAATTGCCGCCGCACAAGCGCTCGTGGCACAGCCCGCTGGCTCACCGTCCTATATCGCCGCAGGCTCGCCGCCCGCGCCCAACGCGCAAGTGGTGGCGGCGGGCGTTCCCTCTACCGGGGTCTCCGACTGGCTCAACAAGAGCACGACGTTGCTGGGCACGAGCGTGAAGAATTCCTATCTTGCTGCGGCGGGCGCCCTCGGAGCGTTCATTATTTTCGGCATGAAAAAGCGGGGGCGTTGAATGTCCTTTGGGTGTCCATCTCGTTTCGCCTTGACCCAACGCAGCCTCATTGCGCCACTGGCTAGCCGCGGGCAGACCGAACGGGCGAGCTGGGGGCTGGGTTTAGGAGCAGCGGCGGCTACGGCTGACACACTGGGAGCGGCGCAACATGCCTATAACCTCGCTGTTCAGGCTTTTATGCCCAAGGCTGGCGGCCCGCCACTCAACGACGCCCAAAAGAACACCCTGTACGCACAGGCTGCGGCCAGCATCTCTCTCGCCGCAGGAGTTTCCAATCCAGACGTTCCGCACTCGCCGGAACTCGATGTGCAATACCTGGCGATAGCCAACCCGATCAATGCACGATTCTATCGGGAACTGATGGGAGTGCCGGCCGCACCTGCGGCGACTTCGGCAACGGCGGCGGCCACGGGCTCCTGGTTCGACCAAAGCACCACCATCCTGGGCATGACCTTGAAGAATATGTATCTCGTCGGAGGCGCGGCGCTGGCGGGATTTCTGCTTTTTGGGATGAAGAAAAAGAAGGGGCCGTTCTGATGCGTGGCGCGATTCTAAAAACGATCCCAGAAGGAAGGCATCTTGGCGCCCTTGCGACGGTTGTCTTTCTTGGGTGTCACGCGAATGTTCGAAATTTCATTCGTGCCGCCCTTGGCAAAGGGAACGAAGTGGTCAAACTCGTAATCCTTCAGGCGCAGTCGCTTGTTGCGCGTATGAGGGTCGTTGTAATACCTCTGCCAGAATTGGGCGAGAGCTTGCCGCTTAACGGCGGTCGGGATGTGACGCGAGCGAGTTCTTCCCCGCGAGGTCAGCAGAATCAGCACCAAGACGATGAACACGACCAAGGCGATTTGGTTGTCCGTCATCACGGCCTCGCAAGGGTGAATTTCGGAATTATCCCTGAATCTTCGGGCGCTGTCCAGAGGCTTGAATGTCGTTAGGGTGTCCAGCCAATTGTCCTTACGTCTCACGCCGCGCGGCGCGTGTCGGAATGCGTGGCCTGGGCGCTCAGCCTTTGATGTATGACTCGCTGCAAATGGCGCAAAGCATGTATAACTTTTTCCATGATGCCTTCGCGCCGACCTTCGGCGGGTCGGTGTTGACCGACTCGGAAAAACAGCGGCTAGCGGGCGAGGCTTCGGCGGCAATCGCCTACGCCGCTGGCGTGAACAATCCCAACGCGCCGCACTCGCCGGAGCTGGACGCGCAATACCTGGCCGTAGCCAAAGGGCAAACCGACCAGCTCGTGCAGGAGTTGGGCGCGGTGTTCACCGAGGCGGACCAGCCGCCCGCTCCCAGTCCGGCTGCGGGCAATTTCGTGATCTTGGCGGTTATCGCGGGCTTGGGCCTTCTGATTTTCTCAAGGAGTTGAGCGCATGGCAAAGACAAAAACACTTGGCCGTTGGATATCGAGAATAAAACTCTTCCGCAAGAATCCCGGCGGGAAGCGCACCCATCTCGCCACGATGACCGTGCATGGGAAATCGAAGAAGCAAGCGAAAGCGAATGTTGGCGTCCTCGCTAGAAACTTTTTGAAAAACGTTGAGGGTTTTCAGGATGAGACGGGGTTTCATCCCATCCGCGCCAGCAAGGATTACTCCGGGGCGCGCGCGGGAGAAAAGCGGCCACGCTCCTACAGGGCGCGCGCCACGCGGCTGCGTTCTGCAACGCGCCGCGGCACGATTCGGAAAGGGTGAATGGACGACCCAACACAACCCGGCCCGGCACAGGAAATCGAGGATGCGATTCGTAATGCCATCAATCGCGTTCCGGCGGTGGTGATTGTCGGGCTCCTGGTGATTGCCGGAGTCACGCTGGGTTTGTTTTCGACGAGAAAGAGGTAAAGCGGTAGGTGGCATGTGGTAGGTGGCATATGGGGTTCCCCACATTCCACCTTCCACCTACCAGTGAGCGAGCATGGCGAGCAAAAGCAAATTTCGTCACGAAGATGTGAGCGCGGTCCCGCGCGGCTGGAAAGTCAGGACGGTGAGACATCCTTCGGGGCACCAGGTCCGCATCGCTTTCCCGGCGGGGCCGCGTCGCACTGGCTCGGGGCGCCTGGTCTCGCTGCTCCATCCCGAGACCGAAACCAATCCCTGCCCGAAGAATCCCCTTGAGGAATTGGTCAAAGACTCCAAGGGGCGGCAGTGGTGGGTTTCCGTATCCGGGGGCGGCGAGAAGTGGAGAGCTGAAGGCTTCCCGGTCTCAGGCGGAAAAATCAAGACGGTCGGACGGCCGGTCATCGCAAGGGGAATCACCGAAGCGGCGGCGAACGATGCGCTGGTCGAGAAGATGGAAGGGAAGAATCCGAAGCGGGCCGCAGGTCCGTCTACTGACGGAAAATCAAAAGGAAAAGGTAAGAAGGCAAAGGTCAAAAACACACATCGTTTCGATGAACTTGCCAATCTCTCTGGGATGCTTGCAAGTCGGTGGGCAATAAGCGCCGACAGGATTGAGTCGTATATTAACCGGAAATTCCTGTCTGTCGGTGATGCACTGTCCGCTTTGAGAAACTTGAAAGATCCGCCCAATGATTTCTGGAAACACCTTTCAAAGTCTAAGGTCAAAAATCCCAAGCGCCAAGCGGCGAAGCGGCCTGCAAATCCCGGCTGGAATATGTTTGCGGGCGGCACGGGAGCGGCGGAAGGCAAACACTCCTATCAAAAGCAAACCGATGTCGGTGAGTACGACATTCAGCCGTTCACTACGGCCAGCGGGAGACACGCAGGCTACCAGCTTCATCATGTGGATACGAAAGGAGTGCGCGCCCGAAAAGGCCAAGGCGGATTATGGCTTTCTCTTGGCGTGTTCCGTAGCCCTGGCAAGGCGAAGTCTGCGGCCAGCAAACACGAAGCCCAACTATCGAAAGGTCAAACAAATCCGAAGCGCCGGAAGAACCTGGACGAGATTCAAGAGGCGCAGAAACTTTACGAAGCGTTCCAAGGGAAGTCGGCGACCGGAGTCATCGACGTTCACGAGCCGGACACGGCGCGCGACGATTTTGCCATGCTGGGCTGGCTGATCTCGCTCACCATCCAGCCGCGGACCCGTGATGAAGAAGTGGTGCTGAATTTCCGAACCGACAAAGTGCGCCTGGCGTCGAATGCCGAAGGCTCACAACTCTACTGCATTGGTGGGAGCCAGAACTTGAACGGCTGCCTGGCAAAATTCAAGTCTGACGAGTCGAAGGATTTCGTCGAATTGGGCGAAGCGATCAAGGTGGTCTACCTGGCGCGCAAGGCGCACACGAATTTCGAGCCGACGGAATGGGAACACACCTTCGGCGAAGAAGGCGGCGAACAGCCGTTCTTGTTTTTCGACCGCTTGAAGAAGCGGGTTTTCTTTGTGGGCGGAGATTATAAGGTCCAGTCGCCGGGAATCATAGATTGATCGGGCCATCGGATGATCGGGAGATCGGGCGATCTGAAAGCCGATGAAGCGATGGTTCGATGAACAGATGAAGCGATGCCCTACATCATCGACATGACGCCTTCACAAGCTCCGGGGAGAGCGAACAATTTGCAGGTTTACGTCCCAAAGAGACGTTACCGCATTGTGGCCACGCCTCCCCGAGAGATTCATCCCGTGCCATCGAGACGCACGGGGCGCTACGTGCGCCGTGACGCCCGCGGCCTGGGCAATGGCCGCACGGCCGCCGGCGCGGCGGGTGGAACTGCAATCAGTATCGGAACGAAAGTCCTCGCCGTCAATCCCATAGCCGGAGCCGCGATCATCATCGGCGGCGCCATAACTATGTTGATGGCGAAGTTTGTCGGCAAAGGCTGTGGCGCGGCGTGCATCGACGCCTCGAAAGTCGAGCAAATCTACGAAGTGGCCGCAGACAACATGCTCGCCGTCGGCAAGCTGGGCATGATCTCCCGCGGCGAAGCGATTGCCGCCATGCAGTATTTCATTCAGGGGGGCCAGCAGCACGAGGCGCAACTGAATCAGCAGCACTCGAAAGCCGGCGCCGATAATTTAACCAAAGTCATCAACGCGGAAATTGACGCTGCGGGCAGCCTGCCGGATTCGCCGTCAAAGCCGATTGATCTCGCCGCAGCGCGCGCCGCCTACATCCAGCCCGTAAGCGGCTGGTACAGCGATTCCGTAGCGGCGGGTGCGCAGCTCTCCGACCAGGTATTGAATTCGCTGGCGGCGGCGCCCGAGCGCCAGGCGCAGGCGGTGGTGAGTGAAGCAGGAACGCTGATCACCAAGGCGGGCGCGGCACTCGAGAAAGCCGGGATTCCGCCCACCGTCGCGCTGGTGGGAGCAGGTTTGGCGATTTGGTGGTGGATGTCGTGAGCACATTGGTCGTCAGTCCGGCAATTGGCATGGGCGAGCGCATCGAGCATCGCCGCGGGTTATATCGCCGCCAGGAGTTCTCGATCCTTGGCCGGCTGAACAGCATCCTGTTTGATCCGAATGGCATGGATGCGCCCAAGGTGGACCATCCGATCATTCAGCCCAACATGCTGGATTGGCTGGGAAAGGGGCCGTGGCTGGGCGTTTCGCCGGACGGCCAGGACTTGCTGGTGATTTCGACCGTGCCGCATCCCCCCGACTTGCCCGACACGCGCACCAAGCCGCCCACGATGATCGAGCAGCGGTACACGGACCGCACGCGCAAACGCTTTGAGAAAAAGTTTCTGGTGATTCAGCCCGTATTCCAGATTCTCTATCGGCCGAAAGGCGTAGCGAGCTGGGGGCTGATCGCCGTCTCGACCGGGTTCGACGATACGCAGATGGCGTTCCTCGTCGATCCGAATTCCGGCGAGGCGCATTTTGTTGGTGGCCGATTTGAAGTCGGAATCAGATAAGGCAGTGGCGAGTGGCAAGTGGCAAGTGGCAAGCCAAAAAACAACGCACGTTTCAGGCTTCTCGCTTGTCACTAGTCACTGACCACTTGCCACTGAGGTTCTCAAATGCCAACAGCCCATGTTGTTAATCCGGTAAGAAAACGCAAGAAGGGAAAGCCGTCGTCACGTCCTCGGCGCCGGCGCCCGAATCCACTTGAAGCGGTGATCTGTGGAGCCAACCCTTCACCGCGAAGGAGAACTGTCATGGCGAAGAAACGCAGTTCGCGGCGACGGAAAGTTCATGCCTCGTTTGGCAGCCACCATCGCCGCAGGAGATCCAACCCGTTCGTGCGGCACCATCGTCGGCGGACCAATCCGCTGCCGATCTCGACCAGCGATATTCCGGCCACCATCGGCGGAGCGCTGGCCGGGGGAGTCGCATCGTCCTGGATTCCCGATGCCGTGCTGGGCAGCAAAAACATCGGGGTGTTCGGATACCTCGGCAACCTCGCGGTGGCGATTGGCGGAGCCTTGCTCCTCCAGCGCTATCGCAACGTCTCGCTCGGCTGGTTCATCGGCGGTCTGACGATGACCGGCGGGCGCATCATCGACGATTTGACCGGGAAGCAAGTGGCGCAGTTCAACATGCCGCTCAATCTCGGCGTCGGGTCGTACTACAAGAGCGGCTACGTGCCGCTCCCGACCACGACCGAGCAAAGTCCCTTCCTGCTCCCTGCGGCTCCGGTAGCCGTGGTACGCGCGGGCAGCCCAAACGCCGCCAGCAAGAAAGGCATGGGCTGGAATCCTCGTTTCTCGAGCCGCTTTGCGGCGTAGCAGTAGTGACCAGTGGCGGGCGGTCCCGATAGCTCGGGATCGCCCGTAACTGGAGATCTTAAATCTCTAAGTGAGGGAAACATCATGCGAACACAGCAAAGCAGGCTCTCGAACAGACGGCCCGGCTGGATGGAACTCGACGAGCACGAAATCGGCCGGCCGCATCTGCGGCTGAAAAACCCCATCTACCCCATCGACGCCAACGGCAACATTGTTGGCCTCGAAGTCCTGGGCTGGGAACTGTACGACTACTACGAGTGCGTGCTGAACACGACTCTTCAGAAAGAGACGATGTTCAGCATCTCGCTGGGGCAGCAGTACACCCCGGCGGGCGGCGTCCCGTTCGGCAAGACGCTGTTCCACACCAACATGCAGGGGCAGGGCGGCGTGCTGCCCAACCCGCAGAAGTTCATGGTCAAGGGGCTCGCACACATCGTTGACCCCGCCACCCTGATTCTGGACTTCCGCACGTTCGAGTACCAGACTCAATACACCTTCCAAGTGGGCGACTCGAACAAGGTGTACAGCTCGCAGTTGATCGCCAAAGTTCCTTCCGCGTCGGGTATCTCGATCAGCGGAATCGACGCCGTGACGGCGGCAGCAAACTTGAATGCCGCCACTCAGGGCTGGCCCGTCACGAATAACCTCTACTCGCTCCTGGCGGACGGGAACGATCCCGGCGTCGAACTGAATCAAGGCCAGCAGTTCGGCGTGGTGATCGACCCGACGTTGGTGATTGGCGGCACTTACGTTACGGCCAATTCCCAGGCGGGTGGAGTGGGGCTCAAGATGTGGTTCAGCCTGGTCGGGGCGCTCACTCGCTCCGTCCAGTAAGTTCCGCAGGGCGGGATTGGACCCCTCCATCCGATTCCGCTTTGCGTGATGCCCGCGTGCCGAGAAGCGCGAAGCGCCAGCGGCGCGCGGTCGGGAAGGCGGGGAGTGGCGCAGACTCCCCGCCTTCCGCGATAGCGGGATTACTCCGTTTCGTTGCGCCGCACTGGTCATTCCCCGTCAACTGACGGGGAATCCAGACACGCAGGAATCTAAAGTTTTAGAAGGAAGGCCACCATGCCGCCATCAATGACCAGCACGAAACCTTGCCCGGCTTGCACGCCGCCTGGAGAGACGCACGGCTCGGGCAAAGTGCAAATGAACGGCGAGATCTTCGATTGCCCGCTCTGCAACGGCGCCGGCGTCCATGCTGCGGGGGAAGGATACCCCGTCCCGTTCTGGTATCCCTTCAACCTGACGCTCTTGGCGACCGCCGTGCCCGGCCCGCCGCCGATTCCGACGGCCGCCGCCGCCGCTTTCACTCTGCAAATCGCCTCCGAGAGCGATTTCGAGTGGATTCAGACGCTCGGCAAAGCCGACGATGCGGATTTCATCCAGCTCTTGCTCCAGGATGTTTCGGGCAACTTCAACTTCATGCAGAACCCGATTGACTTCGATCTCTTCTGCGGAGACGCCAAGCTGCCGTTTACCACGCTCGAAAACTACCTTTTCGGGCGCAAGACGCAGCTCCAGCTCACCGCCACAACCGTGCTGCCACCCACCGGCACGCAGGTGATTGGCGTGGGCACCGGCGCCATCGCTACGTGGGCGGGCGTGTTGCCCGCTCCAATCCTGCCCGGCTCCGTAAGCATCACGGATCTGGTGGGCACGGGCGTGGACGACGGCAATGGCGGAATTACCGCCAACGCCGGAGTGGTGGGCGGCACGGTGAACTATGCGACCGGCGCGGTGTCGATCACCTTCGCCGCCAATACCCTCGTGACGAACAAAGTCACCGTGACGTTCCAGCGCGGCGTGGCTCGAAACAACATCCAGGTTGCCTTGTATGGCTTCCTGCTGGTGGGCAAGAAAGGCGCAGCGGCGCAGTCGTAGAAGAAAGGATTCGGAATTGAGCCTGCCTGCCGGCAGGCAGGGATTCGGGATTCAGTTCGGCCCGGACCCTGACCCCTGAATCCTGAATCCTGAATCCTGAATCCGAGGTTTGAAAATGACCACGAAACAACTGAAAGACCTGATCGAGACGCCGCCCGTGCATCGCACGCCGGACTACGTTCCGCTGTGCAAGCTGGCGCTGGAGATCTCCGAATTCGCCGATGCCGCGAACGTGCCCGACAATACCGACAAGCGGGCGATGAATTTCGCCTACAACGTCATCGACGAGATCGCGGCGCAAGTCGCACGCGCCAAGGCTGCGCTGGCGTTGCTCAAGACGGCAGTGACGGCACTGACGGTGCCGCCTGCCGATCCGCCGGCGAAGGCGGGCAAGAAAAGCGCAACCGACCCGCAGTAGAGAAAAGGATTCAGGATACAGGATTCGGGATTCAGCCCGGACCCTGACTCCAGAATCCCTGCCTGCCGGTAGGCAGGCTGACTCCTGAATCCTGGATTCTTTATGTCCACTTTCTTTCGCGTCAATCCGTGGGTTGCTCCCAATCTGAACGCGGCGCCGCCGGTACATCCTCGTGGGCGGTGGCTGAACTATCGCAAGCTGGCGTCTTCCGGCTACGTTCCGAATCGCCGTGATCGCGCGAAGCTCTTAGGCGGCCGGCCGTATGCCATCGTCATTCCCTGGCAGCTTGACGCGCAGCAGACGCTCGAATTTCAGGGCGTCGCGCCGGGCTACTTCGCCATACTCGAGCTGGTAGGCGATTCTCTCGAGCCCGAAGGCTACAAGCTGATGCTCTACGATCCCAACCGCAAGCGGCAACTTACCGACCGGCCAATTGACTTCCCGAACATCGTCGGCGATGCGCGCCAGCCGTTCATCTTTAAGAAGCCTTATCCACTCGATCCCAAGACGCCGCTGCTTGCCACCATGACCAATTTGGCGACGGTGCCCAATCAAGGCCAAGTGGTGGTTTGGGGAGCGATTCTTTCCGGCGCCGTGGACCTGGGAGCGCCCGCGCCCGGCCCCGGCAGCGAGCAATCCAGCAAAGCCTACAGCCTGGTCTCAAAGCCGCCCTGGATCGAGCGGCCGGCGTCCGGCGAGCCGTTCACCCCGGCAGAGTCAATCACCTTGCCGGCAGCCGGCGCCAGCGCGGTCATCGTCGAGTTCGTTGTTCCAGTCGGACGCTCGGGCGTCATCAAGTGGATTGGCAATGAATTTGTCGGCGGCAATTGGGTGAACGGCGACGGAAACCTCCTGTGGCAGATTCTTATCAACGGCGCCGCCGTCAAAAACTTCGAGCGCATCGTGATGTCGCTCGGCACCGTGCAAAGCCCTTCGGAAGTGGCGACCCTGCGCCTGCGCGAAAACGACCTAGTGCAGTTCGTGATTCAGAATATCGGCGTGCCCTCCGCCGGACAGCTTGTGCTCGGAGAGCTGCGCGGCTGGTACTACCCGAAAGAACTTGATCCCGAGAATCTCTCGTAGGTGAATGATGAAGCAATCAGGAGTCAGCAGTCGGCAGTTAGCAGTTAGGAATGTTATCACCCCCGCGCAAGCGGGGGTCCAGATAGATTCCCGCTTTCGCGGGAATGACTTGTTTGGGCGCGTCCTTCGTCCTTTGTACTTCGTCCTTCTGCTTGCCACTTGCCACTTGTCACTCGACACGGTTCTTCATGCGCAGTTCGCCACGCAAGCAACCGTCCCCGTGCCGTTTTCAGTGAGCGCCCCGGCGTCGACAGTGACTTACATCTCGATCCCCAATCGCGGCCAGATCGCGCACACCGTGCAAGTGGTCTACACCCCGGCAAGCCCGAATTGCACCGTCTGGCTGCAAGGCTCGATGGACAACTCTAGTTGGATTACGCTTGCGGCGATCCCCAACATCAACGGCAACTCGCGCACGCAACTTGGCTCGGCTACCGGCTACTTCACTTATCTTCGTGTGGCGGTGAATGCCAATGCCAAGCCTGGATGCACATCCAAGATCGACGGGTTCTATACCGGGCTGAGCACCCCGGTGTCTTTCAGCGGCCAAATCTACAATATACCCATGTCCGTCCAGGCGCCAGCCACGATGACGGCAAAGATCGAGTATCCCGCTCCGCAAATCCTGATGGGATTGAGTTGCTTCAATCCCAACAATACCGTCTCCTCCGGCACTGTAGTTTTCACCGGCGGGGGATTGAACGACCTCTCGAAAAGCGGAACTTATTCTTGCCCTGGCGGACGCAACTATCGCGTCCAAGTAGACGGCACGGGAATCCCCGACACTTTCAGATGGTCGAATAACGCTGGAGCGAGTTATCAAGCGACCGACGTTGCCATGACCGGAGCGCCGCAACTGCTCGAATGCGGTCTCTCGGTGACTTTCGGCGCAACCACCGGCCACACGCTTACGAATTTCTGGACGTTTAATGCCACGGATGGCACCGCGTACTTGCAGATCGCGGACAGGAATCCTCCGCCCGCGGCGCTCGGCAGCTTCATCCTTTACCAGCTTGCGATCCTGCCCGGACAAGCTGTTTCCGAAAATGTCCCTTTTTATTCTGGCAACGCGCTCTCCGCCGCAGCCTCGACGACTCAAAGCGGCCTCGTTGCCGTTGCTGACCCGCTCCCCTGCAATTTTCAAATCAATCTCAATGGGCCGTTTGGTCCCTTCCTGGGGGCTCCCAACCGGCTATAAAAAAGGAGCTTTCCATGAAGTACAAACGATCCGTTGTCAGTCCTCGGTGGTCAGTGAAGGCGCTTTGGCTTTTCGCGGCTTTTCTGGCTACTTCCTACTTCCTACTTCCCACTTCCGCCTTTCCGCAGGAAGTAGTGATCACCGTCCCTATCCATCCCGCGCCGCGGTATGACTCGACCAAGCCCATGCTCACCTTGCAGCAAGGCGTGGGCGCCACGGGCGACCTCCAGCAATGGAAGAACACCGCCGGAGTCGTCAAGCTCTCCGTCGATGCCAGCGGCTCGCTGATTGGCCCGCCCGCCAGCTATAGCAGCACCGGATCGTATCAGCCGGTCGGCGTCGATCTCACCTTGGGCAGCGCGGCCGGCAAGGATCATCCCAACACGGCGTACCTCGCGCCAATCATGGGAAACCTCTTCGGCAACGCGCTGACCAAGACGGGCGACTATCTGGGCGGCTTGATTGGCGTGTATTCGATCACCGGCGCGACGGGCTCACATTATCCCGTGGGCGCGGTCCTGGGCGGGATTGGAGACGGCTCGACGGGAGCCAATGGCGCCTTCGTCGCCTGGATTGACGGCGACTCCGCGCAGACCAACGCCGGCGCCGCGTTCAAGGTTCGCAACCGTAACAGCGTGCCCAACTCCGGCTTCGCTTGGGGGCTTGACCTCTATGACGCTTCCACAGACGGCTACCCCGCCGTTAGCTACACCGTCGGAGACATTCGCTTACATACCGACGCCAGAATCTACAGCGGCACCGGAGACCCGAACGGCAATCTCTCCGCAACCGACGGCTCGATATATCTCCGTACCGGCACGGCGACCGCTTCCACAATCCTTTACGTTTGCACGGGCACGACCACGTGGACGGCAGTTACCGTGCCATAAGAGAAGTTTGAAGGATGAAGGAAAGGGTGAAGTTTGAAGGGTGAAGGTTGAAACAAAGGCTGAAGTCTGAAGGATGAAGTATGAAGGACAAACAAATGCCAACCCATGCTCACACACGATTATGTAATTTCATACTTCATACTTCATACTTCATACTTGCCTTCCTTCTTGCCACTTGCCACTTGCCACTTGCCACGGCGCAAGAAATCGTCACTTCCACCCCTATCCACAACCGCGCCTACAGTCCCAGCAAGACGCTTTTTGAATTGCTGCCCGCCGGAAATCAGACCGGCGATTCGCAACAATGGAAAAACGCCGCAGGCGCCGTCATCACTTACGTGGACAAAAACGGAGTGCTGCACGGCGCGGGCGGCGTGGGGCCGATCTACTCGATCAACGGACTCGGCGCCTTCGCGCAGTTCATCACCGTGGATTGCACTTCGGGAACCGATGTCAACATTCAGCCCAACATCGACACCAACGCCATTTGCTTTCCTGACGCCAGCGCCACGGCGCGCGGCCTGGTCACGACGGGCGCGCAAGTCATCGGTGGTCCCAAGACGTTCACCCATGAAGTAATTGTGCCCAGCCTGACGATTGTGGGTGCCGACAGCTTCTTGACGATGGACGAAACCACTTGCCCTACGTCCGACGCCGGAACGGTGATCGTCTGCGGCGAGCAATCCACCGACCAGTTGATGTTTTCGATCAACGGTGGGCCGCCGATCCCGGTTGGCGGCGGCACCGTGACTGCCGTAACGGGATCGCTGCCGATTGTTTCAAGTGGCGGCCCGACGCCGGATATTTCCTGTCCAACGTGCGCGGTCGGCTTCCCCCGCCTCGACCAAGTGGCGACTCAACCCGTCTTGGCGGATTTGACGTTTGCGATGGGGGCGCACGGTTTAACATTTGATTTTGTAGATGATGGTGTGAACCCATCATCTATATCTATCATTTCCAATTCTAATTTGGGCTTCATTCCGTTGATAGTCACTGTAACTAGTTCTACGTCGGGAACATATCCTCAAGCCGCCAACATAACTGTAATGACGACAAATCCGACTGGCAATGCTGGAGACATTGTGGGATTAGGGCTTGGAGCAAATCATAGCGGGCTTGGTGCGGCTGATAGCGTTACTGCGTTATCTCTAAGTGCGTCAGGAACTTATTTATCCCCTACAGTTACAGCCTTAAAAATAAACGACGTTTTGGCTGGCCCACAAATTACTCATGCCATTACTACAGGGATTGGAATGAATTCCTTTGGCGACCGCCTCACCGTCAAATCCAACGCCGCTGCTGTACAACCTGTTACCTTCACCGGCGCAGGCCTGAACGACGCCACTTCGGGTGGAACCTACACCGGCCTCGACGACCTTGCCTACTGCGTCCAGATAGATGCCAGCGTGCCCTCGCCTGACACCTTCGAGTGGGGTACGGGCGGGTCATGCTCGAATGGAGCGACGGGAGTAGGCATCACCGGAGCGGCGCAGAACCTCTCGAACGGCGTGCAAATCACCTTCGCCGCCATCGACGGCCACACCATCGGAAACAACTGGACATTCACGGCGTTTGCTCCAATCCCCCTGACGCTGCAAGACCACAACGGCAACATCACAGCCAAAGCCAAGGAAACCGGCGACTGGCATTCGCGCCGCTACTTTGCCGACACGGGCACCGCGCTCGTCGCGGGCGACTTCACCACTGCTGGCTGGCAGACTGGCTCCGGCGGCCTCGGCACCATCACTGGAACTGACCAAGCATTCCAGTTCACGATGACGGCGACCGACCCGAACATCACACTCAACCCGACCGTGACGCTGACCTTCCACGATGGAACGTGGACTACGGCTCCAGTGTTCGTCTGTTCGCAGAATGGCGGCACCGGCGCGCAGAGCTTCATCACAGTAGTCCCGACAGCGACTCAAGCGGTCATCACTTATCTCGGAACGCCGGTTACGACGCTGACCTACATCATTTCGTGTGTCGGCATGGGAATATGAAAATGGGAGCCAGGAGTCAGGAGTCAGGAGTCAGGAGAGGGGCTTTCGTCCTTCGTACTTTGTCCTTCATCCTCTTCATCTGCGGAATCTGCGGATCATCCTTCGCCACTTCCGCGTGCGCCCAGGCGGTGATTCTCAATACCCTTTCCCCTTGCACGTCAGGCCAGATCCCCACCAAAAGCGGAGTGGACAGCCGATTTGATTGCACCTCTCCCGCCAGCGGCGGAGTCCCCACGGGCGCGATCTTATTGATAGTTTCCGGCGCCTGCCCGACGGGATTCGACGAGGCTGCCGAACTCGATGGCGTGACATTGATCGGAACGCTCACCGCGCACGGTGACGTGGGCACCACGGGCGGGTCGGATACGATCACGCCGACAGGCACAATCTCTCAACCGACTTTTGCCGGAAACAGTGTGGCGAGTTCCAGCGATACCGCTGGAACTCCCGCGGGCAGCGTCTCTCAGCCGACTTTCTCCGGAGCGGCGCTGGGAACGCATCTGCATGGCGTGGGAACCTTCGCCGCCAGCGCACCGACGTTCACCGGCTCGGCGCTCGGAACACATTCGCACACTTCGAGCACGCTTACCGCAGCCGCGCAGACGTTTACGGGAAGCTCGACGACGGTCGGAGCGCAGACGTTCACCGGCGATTCGACGACGGTGCCCGCCGAAACTGTGAACTCGCTGACCGCCGCGGCGCAAGCCTTCACTGGAAGTTCAACAACCGTTCCGGCTGAGACAGTAAATTCACTGACCGCAGCCGCGCAGACGGTGAACTCCCTGACGGCCGCGGCGCAAGGCTTTACCGGGGACGCAACTACTGTCCCGGCCTTGGGAAAAGGAACACTAGCAACCTCTGGCGACGCAGCCACCATAGCGACAGGCTCCTCGGGAACGGCGAAGCCTACCGCAACCCACACGCATACAATAACCGGCTCCACTGCGACAGGCACCCTTACTCCGCTCGGCCACAATGCCGCCTCGGCAGTCACCGGCACCATGAATTCCTCGGCAGTGACCGGCACGTTGAATTCAACAACGATTACGCCGCTGGGAAGCAATGCCGCCTCCGCCGTGACCGGCACGCTGAATTCGACGACGCTCACACCGCTAGGCCACAACACGGCGAACTCGATTACGCCGCTGGGAAGCAATGCCTCTTCCGCCGTTTCGGGTGCCACGACTTCTGACACCGCGGGAACTCCCGCTGGAACGAATAGCGCGCCGTCACTTTCGGGATCGAGTGAAGCAATCTCCGCTGGCACTCCGGCGGGCACCGTGAGCCAGCCGACATTCAGCGGCTCCGCGCTGGCGGCGCATTCGCATACACTCACGGCCACGGGGACCGTGAGCCAGCCGACTTTCGCCGGAGCTGGCGCCGACAATCGCAGCGCGTTTATCAAGGTGATCTTTTGCAAGAAAACATGAAACTCGAAACTCGAAACTGGAAACTCGTCGCTTTCTTCTTGCTGGCCACTTGCCACTGGCCACTGGCTACTGCTTTTGGACAGGCCGTCATCGTCTCGGCCAGCGGAAATTGCGGGGGAGCGCAAGCGCCGCTCTTCAACCCCAGCACGGGACTGTACGACTGTGGAAACGTCACTGCCGATTCTGTCACAAGAATAGGTACGGGCCTGCTCACTGGCGGGGGCGTTGTATGGACCGGCAGCCTCAATTTCAGTGTCTCGCCGGCAACCTACCTGATTGGAGGCACACAATACTCTTCCGTCCTGACTGCCATCACGCTCGACGCCGCCAACGGCTCGAACCCTCGTATCGACATCATTGCGGTGGACAACACCGGAACAGCCGTCAAGATTACAGGAACCGCTGCATCACCACCTGCTGCTCCTAGCGTTGATCCGACTACTCAAATCGCGCTGACCTTCGTCTACGTCGATACCAGCGCGTCTGTTCCTAGCAATTTTAGCACTACTAATCTCTATTTAGAGAATACCGAGTGGACGTGTACGGCGTCGGCGAACTTCAACTGCGCTTCGACCTCGAACCCCTACGCTGGCACCAAGGACATCGAAGCGACCACGGCGGTCTCCGGCAACAACGTCACACTGGTCAAGCCCGCAGCGGCTACGGAGAACCTGTCAGCCTACGCCTACCTGGTGGTTTATAGCCGAAGCAAAGCAAGCTGGCCTACTCCTAAGTCGGTGCTTTTTTACTGGCTGAATGGCTCGACGCCGGTAGGATCTGCTGTCACGCTCGATGACGGCACGTTCAGCTTTTCCAGCGCGCAGACGGCGAGCTACCAGCAAGTCACGTTCATTCCGATGTCGCTTTTCGGGACAGGCGGAAACCTTGTTACAACACTCAAGATTCAA
>Ga0315279_10004782_pt1 | contig 18000 bp, 23 predicted proteins | sample YL17G06_20_MG_FD_203694 | JGI IMG/M metagenome (GOLD analysis project Ga0315279, IMG submission 203694) | Sediment microbial communities from Yellowstone Lake, YNP, Wyoming, USA - YL17G06_20 | ecosystem: Environmental > Aquatic > Freshwater > Lake > Sediment | place: USA: Wyoming | collected... | reverse complement strand
ATTGAGAATTGGTACAGGAGCTTCATGAATCAGGTTCGAAGGATGCAGAAGCCTACGCCTCTTGTAGTGTAATCCCAGAAGCGACAGATAAACGTCAATTCACGCCTCTCTCTAGTCAACCTTTTTGATTCGCGCACGAAAACATACGAGCTGAAGGAAGAGAAGGATAAGACAGCATATTTCTGAGTTGCGCAAGGTTTATGTATGCATTTGATATCATTTGTATACGGTGAACTGCATTGACGCTTAAACCTTTGGCGGTGCGGATACCTGTCGAAATAGAGAAGGAAATTCTTGAGATTATTGAGCAGAAGAAGTCAGATAAGGCTACGGTTGTGCGGAATCTTCTTGAAATGGGAATTGCAGAGTGGAGGAAGCAGACCGCATTAGAGTTTTTGCGTGAGGGAAGAGTTACGTTTGCTAAGGCCGCTGAAATAGCGAAGCTTTCGCTTTGGGAATTCGCTGATCTTGTGAAACAGCGCAACGTGGAATGGGTTAGGTTTACGCCTGAAGAAATTGAGAAAGAGCTTAAGGAAGCATCGGCGGCGAAGCACAAGTGAAGCCGCTTGTTTTCAATTCTACGCCTTTGATTTACTTGACTAAAGTAGGGTTGAGCAAAATTTTTGAGGGTTTGAAAGAAGAAAAATTGACGTCACCGCAAGTTAAGCGTGAAGTTGTTGATGAGGGTAAGCGTAAGGGCGTTCCTGATGCGCTTATCTTGGAAAAGATGTTTGAAAATGAGATGTTTCGTGCTGTTGAACCTAGTGATAGGGTTTTTCTGTCAAGGCTGCTAGAGACGAGGGGACTTCATGTGACTGATGCGGAGGTTTTGGCTCTTGCTAAGGAATTGGACGGTTTGGCTGTGGTGGATGATGAGGTGGCTAGGAAGACGGCGAAAGCTTGTGGGATAGCGTATGTGGGTACGCCGTATGTTTTGGTGAGGGCTGTGTTGCAGAAACTGATCACGAAGGAGAGGGCGAGGGAGGCGGTGAATGAGATGGTTTCTGTGGGTTGGCGGTGCAGTATTGAAAGTTATGCGAAGATTATGCAGATTCTCCCATAGATGGGATTCTATCCAAATTCATTAACTGAGAGTAGCGTTAACAAGCTGCATAATTAAAACTTTCCAAAAGAAGAAAAGACAGGATATGCCCTAACTTCATTTAGTCGAGGATTCGGGTTTTCATTCTCAAACCGATAACCAAGACCAAAACGGTCGGACTTGGACCCATTTGGGTATGGGGACGGGCAGCCCCACCATTCTGGAGCTGAATGTGTACCGTTAATCAACATCGTTTCTCAGCCCCTTTTTTCTGCTTTACCAGCATTCTCTCATTCCTAAAACATATCCATCTTGACAATTGGTTGCCACAAAAACACTTTTATTTGAAACGCCAATACTAATGTTGTTTGGATGTGTAAGAACTTGACATCTGAAAGGAATTCTAAATCGGACAAAAGTGCTGGTTTCGCACTTCGTGTTGATGTTGATACAATTAACCATTTAGATTCGCATAGTCCCCAGTGCGCGGATATGTTAAGAACTGTGTGATCTGTTTGGCATCCCCTTCGGTCTTGAACGTTTCGAACCTGACAAAGTATTACGGAAAATTCAAGGCTTTGGACTCGGTTTCTTTTGAAGTGGAAAAAGGCTGGGTGTACGGTTACCTCGGACCAAACGGGGCTGGCAAAACAACTACTATAAGAATCATGCTGGGTCTCCTCAAACCAAATCAAGGAGAAGTTCAGATAGCTGGTGCAAATCCTTCAAAGAATCCCGTTCACGCGCTCCAGTCTGTTGGGTATGCTTCAGAGCTTCCAACACTTCAAACTTTCTTCACTGCAGAACAGTTGCTTGACTTTATGGGCAAAATGTTTGGGTTGCCTATGCAGACTAGAAGGGAAAAGACTGAGCAGCTCCTCGATCTTGTTGGTTTGAAGGAGTGGGGCAAAAAGAAGATTGGAACCTACAGCAAAGGAATGGTTCAGAGGCTGTCTGTGGCTCTTGCCCTCATCAACGATCCAATGGTTCTGATTATGGACGAGCCAACCATAGGTATGGATCCAGAGGCCACAGCTCACTTCAGAAGCCTTTTCACAAGTCTTTCAAAGGATGGCAAAACCATCTTTATATCATCTCACCTCTTGGACGAGGTTCAACGAATATGCACCCATGTAGGAATGATAAACAAGGGAAAGATCGTTTTCTCGGGTCCAATCGAACAGATCTTGGAAGACTTCACTCAGCAATGGGTGGTGGAAGCCGAACTTGAAAAAGTAACCGAAAACATAGTCTCAAGTCTTAAAGCGCTTATGTTTGCGAAAGATGTGAAGGTGGACGGAAACAAACTAACGATAGAGTTGAAGGAGAAAAAAGATGTGAGAGGCGAGATTTCTTCAGAAATCTTCCAACAAAAAGGCGTGTTGCTAAGCCTAAACCTCCGTAAGATTACGTTGGAAGACGCTTATCTCCAAGCTCTAAAAGGAGGCCAGTAGCATGGATGCCCTTGGAAGAGTTGCTGTAATCGCTGGGTATGAGTGGAGGAGAGCCCTAGCCAAAAAGAAAGTTCTCGCTCTGATAATCCTGGCCATAGCATTTCAAACATTGATAATGGTTGCACTACGCCAGCTGTTTGTAGGGGGTTTCTCGATCAATGAAGCTTCGTCCCTAATATGGATTAGCGGCGTGCTAGAAGGTGGCTTGTTTGTTCAGTTGATAGCCATCATAGTTGGCGGTGGTTCAATGTCTGAAGAATATGAACATGGAACGGCTGACATATTGCTCTCCAAACCCATTAAGCGGGTTGAGTACATGTCTGGGAAGTTCTTGGGCGGATTCTCTTTGTTGGCCATGGTTGAGGGTCTGACAACCTTTGTGGGGGTTATCTTGTCACTCTGGTTTTTTGGTGCCCAGAGCGGTCTCCAATTCGCTCCGTTAATGTTTTTGGCGATTGTGTACTCTTCTCTTATATTCTTCTGCTTATCATTCATGTTCAGCGAACTCTTCAGAGGAAGCACTATTGCGATGTTGTTTGCCCTCGGGATACTCTTCGCTTCATCAATCTTAAGCACGATTTTAGGATTTCTGTACGGTAATCTGAGTAGAGTCTTTCCAACATGGGCGGCAACAAGCTTCCCCCCGCTTCTCATGAGCGAACTGATAACCGCGCCAAGTACTGGGCTTCTTGCGGCTGACACCGGGGCTCTTTACGAGGCGGCATTGATTATAGCAGTTTACGCCATCGTCTTCATTCTGATAGCAGCCTTTAGGCTTCTCAAGTCGGATGTTACGAAGAAAACAGCCTAAACATAAGCGCCATATTATTCCGGGGTTGCCCTATTTCCGCAGTCAATGGAGATGTCTCCCGCAAATCCCCCTTTTTCTCTTCTTTTCTGATTGTCGTAGCTCGCACAGTCGCTATAGAACTCTCAAAAAAGGCAATCATCTGGCTATCCGAATAACGCGCCCACACATGGCCTATTTTCGCCTTCCGAAAATCATTAACTTTTCGCCAAAGGAGAACTTTCCCGATCAACGTCAAACTGTCAAATCACACATGGGAAAGAGGAAAAGAGCGTGCCAACTCAATAGGGTATGGACGCAATTGTGGACGATACATATGTCTCGTACGTGCTCTGGGAACCATCTTCGAAAGTTGCCACGAACATTATTTCGTAGGCTGGCAAAAACTTGTCCGTTCCGAGCAAGGGCGATGGAGTGAAGTATCCGAGTTGTACGCTGTTTATGCTAATTTCCCTGACTTGAAGCGGGTTTCTTCCCACTATGTCGCTGTTGTTTCCCATGTTTTCTATGGCTTGCTCAGGCGTGACTGTTATGCTGAGAGGGTCAGCTGGCTCTACGTTCCTCCAGTAACACCGGAACTCCAAGATCTTGCCAGAGTCTCCGATTGTCACGTAGAAGCTGCCTTTGAAGATGAGCGGTATCGCGTTATACAAAACCCTGTAACTCACCCTGATCTCTACAGGCACAGTCGGCGACGGCTCTATTGCATACCAACACGCGTAGTCCACTTCAGAAAGAACAATCTGTAAAGAGCAGTTAGGCTTTAGACAGCTACTCTCGGCTTTCTTGAGAAATCTGTCAATGAATTGACCGGCAATTCCTCTTGCCTGCGAAAGCTCAGGGAGGACGATGTTGTATCCTGCCTCTTGAAAATTGGGCATGAAACGCAGAGCTCCGTCTTCATACATCTCCAATGTCTGAGTGCCATTGGCCACTCTAACGACAGTTCCATTCAAGGATATTACAGGTCTAGTAACGTGAAGTTCTCCGGTCATTTCGAACACATCTGCCGCCATACTCTTGGCCTCGGCGTCCGTGTAGTCTTGCCTGACAACCCTTAGGAACGGCAACTTGTCAGGAATTTCGGGCAGACTGCAGTTCAGGGTTGCCATGACATATCCGTTTCCAGTCGTCCCGCGTCCCAAAGAAGGCAGAAGAATCTTGAACGCCCTTTGTCTCCAGAATTGGGTGAAACCGAAGTACAATGATCCGACAGCTGTGGTTATCAACAAGAACGAAAGAGCAATCTTGGAAATCCTGTTTATCTTCACCACCTCAACATTGCCATTTGGTATATTCTTTGTAGATGGCCACTCCACCAGGAGGTGGCGGGTCAGGATACATTCCATCCGCTACCCCAGGTAGATGCTCGTTCCGATAATGTACAGTTGGTTGAGGGGGAGGATATACGACGTACACAGAATACATGGCTCCGCAGTATCCGGACTCCTGCCATTCGATAGTCGCATCCCTCCAAGCTGAATATATGGACTCGCCGCCTTCCGTGGCAAACAGCACAAAATAGCTCCCGGTATGAGAACTTTCCCAAGTGTCGCCTGGTCCAGTGTGGAATCCTCCAATCCCATGAAGGGTGATAGGACTGTGAAAAGCCGGATCCCATTCATACGGAAACTCCTCCAGACTATGGGACGCTGAAATAAATATCCACTCCATGTCCTGGTCACCCCAATCCACCTCTGCCGAACCAAAAGTGGAGTAAGCCTTGAAAGGATATGCCCCATCTCCGTCATGGTTTCCTCCGAACGCGAAGTGGTCCGTCCACCCATGCCCTGCGAAATAGACGAAATCACATGAATCCGCATAGATGTAGTCGTTTCCGCCCACAGATTGCTTTTCGAAATCACTCTCCCATGCTGAATAATTATAGTACCCAAAACGGGGCGTAAAACCCTTTTCCACCATTCTATCATAAAAGCCCTGAGCCTCTTCAGTAGCATACCTTAGGTAGTTATTGGGTGGAGGGTAACTGGGGTTATCGCTGTAATTGTCAATGCCCCAAGCGCCAATCTCTTTGGCATTGGAATCGTCATTTCCAACTGCATAGACGCTTGTCAGGCCACTTTGAAAAACGCCAATCGATGCAACCAACGCTAAGCACAAAAGACAGTTTTCTAGGTTCAATTTTTCATTGCCTCCACAATGGTATCGCACCCGCAGCCTAAAAACTTTTGGTAGGCCGGGGGATTCTGCTATTACGATAGGCGCACGTTATTTTCGCTTTCTGAACAGCATCTCATCATTATGACTGAAGACGTTATTCAAAACCAGCTTCTGTCGATCAACTTCCTCACTTATTCCTTCTCCAAGATCGCGATCCGAATCTCCCCACGACCCAAACGTGAAACGCGTGCGAGCTAGCAAGATGAATTCTTGCAGACGGCGACGTAACACTTCAGGTCACCGTCTTCCATCGTCTCAACCTTCAACTTGGCTCTGGCCAAAATACGTTCAAATCTTCGCTTGGTGAAAATCTTCTTCAAACCAGTAATCACGAGGACAGAGTCATCTTTTCCTACGCGTCTGATTTCTCTCAATGTCTCACTTGCGTCTGGGGTATTCTGCAGAACTGTCATGGCAAAAACATGATTGGACACGCTGTTGCTGAAAGGCATGTTATCAGCGTCGGCTTGAATCAGGTGTACGTTGGCCAGATTTCCACGGTGTACGAGCTCTTCAGCCTGCACAAGAGTTTTCCTTGATATATCTACCCCAACGACGTCCTCTGACTTTTCGGCAACGTGAGCAAACAGAACTCCAGTTCCACAGCCAACATCCAGAACCACTCCAAGGGATTCCGCTTTGACATTTTTCATTGCAGCTTCAATTTTTGCTTCTTGCTCTTCAGCATAACGCATGTCGTACATGTTTGCTGTCAGATCGTAGCGGTGCATCACGCTGCGCTTCTTAAGCCAGCCGCTCATCTATATCCTTCAGAAATCTTATGAAGGCACATGTCTTCTAAAGCTATTGGCGAAGCAAAAGTGCCACAATCAAAACCATTGAACGTTCTAGTGAATCCAAGCATCAAAGAAGCTGAAAGCGTAGTCAAAGATGCAATCTCGTACAACAGAACACTTCTCGTAGCCGGGCGATGTTGGGTGAACTATCTTGGCAGAGCGAAATCGAAGCTGGAACCGGGAGAACGCATCCTGATCATCAAAGCCGACGGCTCGCTTCTCGTTCACCGTTCGGTCGGTTATGAACCTGTTAACTGGATGCCAGGTGGCGATGTGATTCTTGGTGTTCAAATCACGGACGAAATCTTGGAGATTCGCGCTTTGAGAAAGAAACCTGTGGAATCAGTCACAATTTTCTTCGAGGAAATCCAACTTGTCTCTTCGCTTTCCCTCACCGATTCAGGCGAGTTTTCACTTTACGCAAGTGAAGAAGACATGCAAAAAGCCATTCTCGTCAGACCTGACTTGCTAGAAGAGGGTTTCAAGCCGATAACGTATGAAAAGAAGGTTGAGCCTGGTTTCGTTGATGTCTATGGCGAAGACAAGGATGGAAATCTTGTTGTTGTTGAAATCAAGCGTAAGACAGCTGGAAAAGAAGCAGCTTTTCAACTTGCAAAATACATAGAGGCGATAAGGGCTAGATCGAATCGGAAAGTGCGTGGAATACTTGTGGCTCCAAGCCTAGGGAAGGACGTGCAAAGGGTTCTTGAGACTCTTGGCCTTGGTTACAAACACTTAGAACCAAAGAGATGTGCAGAGACGCTTTCGCGAACGAAAACGAAAAAGTTGGCTGAATTCTTCAAAGAAACATAAATTAGCAAGTGTAGCTCTTCGATTTGGAGGTTGACAGGCATGAACGTGTGGAAAGATATTCCCGCAGGCGATAGGCCGCCCATATTCCTGAATGTCGTGATCGAAGTTGCAAGCGGATCAAGAGACAAGTACGAATTCCGTTCCGATTGGGAAGCCTTTGTTTTAGACAGAGTAATACCTTCATCAGTGGTTTTTCCAGTTGAGTACGGTTTCGTTCCTCAGACTTGGGCTGAAGATGATGACCCGCTTGACATAATGGTGCTCAGTCATGAACCGCTTGAGGTTGGCTGCATAGTCAAAGTTAGAGTGGTAGGCGTATTAGTTGTTGAAGATGAGAAGGGAGAAGACGCAAAGATACTCTCTGTTCCAGTAAACGACGCGAGATTTGACGGTATTCACGACATTCCAGACGTACACCCGCAAAAACTCAGGGAGATTCAAGAATTCTTTGAGACGTACAAGAGACTTGAGCCGTTGAAATGGGCAAAGTTCAAAGAATGGAAGAACCTCCAAGGTGCAACGGCAATAGTCACTTCTTCAATGGAACGATACAAAAAAATGGTGGAGCTTCACCAAAATAGTTCTTTTGAAAAATGAAAAAGGATTTCTGTCAAGGGCGTTCAATTGTGCATACGTAAGGTTCTCATTGTAAGCAAAGCGCTGAAACTCACCACTACACCTGATCATGTGGAGGAGAAACTTCACTGGCTCGAAGGACTGGTGCTGGCAACAAACAAGCGCGTTGAAGAGTACAACAAGAAAGTAAGAGCAGAAAAAGATGCAAGCAAGTCAAAGATCATGGACGAAGAAGCAATCAGGAAAGACGTGTCCAGTTGGGCGGTTGGCAGAGTCAGAGGATAAGAAGCAGAAAATTGACGAGCAGACGATTTGAGTCCCATCGATCTGAGAGTCTCATCTTGGCTACCATTAGCCTGACTGGACTTTGCCGAAGAAGTCCGTGATTCTTTTCTGGAACAGCGCGTTGCGTACGAGATGGCTTTCTCTTATCCAGCTTTGAAGTGGAATGGTGAACTGAGTGGTAATTCTTCCTAACGCTTCATTCAAAGTGTTGAAGGTCAAAGGCTTCTGGCGCATCGCATTCTTCACGTTTTCCCTCACCTGCCAGACTCCCACTGGCATAATGTAGCCCGGATGAGCTTCACGTAGAACAATCACTGTTGCTTGACGTCTTTCCTTAACCAAAAGCTCACAGACTGCTAGACGTGCCGCATAGTAACATCCGCCTATCTCAGCATAGGTTGTTCTCCCATCATGCCCTTCCCAATCACCAAACATCACGGTCTGCTTTCCATCAGGGTTCCATACAGTGCCCGGATACCAAGCTTCAATTGCCTCGTAGTTCCACTCGCGAGGTATCATAAGCACTTCAAAAATGTTGTCCAGATACTGTGATTCATAGACTCGGTACTCGTTGATTTCGGGTGACTGTCTGACTTGGTCCATGAGGTTTTTTGAGATGATGTCATCAACCGCTGTAATACTCCAACGTGTTGGCACGAGACGGCGGTTTTTCTCTATGCCAAAGGCTCCAACGCTGAGTGCCCTTTGGATTTTTGTTTCAAACACTCCTTTTCTGTAAAGTTCAAGAACGGCTGGCGCAGCCTTAAGGTCAGTGTCGCTGTATGCTTTCTCTATTTGTTGGTCCCATGTTGTGTTGCTGATTTTCAGGTCACGTATTGGAGCTGACGGCCCAAAGGGTTGGATTTCGTCGCTGAGAAATATTGATCCGTGAGGCTTCTTGGTGAGGGACAGCTCGACGTCTACTGGTTTGATGGCGAGAGCCAGTTCGCGGGTGCCTTGGATTATTTTTCCTGCTTCACTGAACTTCTGCACGTGCACGCGCTGTTTACCGCGAATGAGCATTGAACGGAAGGCCACGATCTCGTCCATTGACTTTCCAAACCATAGTTCGGGCAGATCAAACATGCTTGTATCGCCTTCGACAGGCGGCACTAGTGGCCCAGCGTAAACGTTTGGATAGCCTATTCTCCCAATGAAGACGCTTGGAGGAGAAGCTCCAGAAATCTCCTCGCTACTCATCAAGGGCACGCTTTTCAGGTAATAGTTGACCTTAACAATTATTGGGCATCTGTCTTTGCCGCAAAGGCGTCTTGAACCCTTGCAGACCACACACAAACCGCTTCCCGAAGCCCTCGCTGTTATCGTTGGAATTTCATCGGATCCTATGCCAGCCCCCTTGAGAACGTCATGTAGCCAAGTGTTTGAGATGCTCTTGTTGCTGCGGGTTTGGGAAAACGTCAATCTCTCTCGCGTAGAATGACGGTTTGAGGGTGTTATTATTCTTTCTGGGACTTGCTTGAATTGAGAGAAGCGGTTGTTTTATATTGTTATGATGCGAGCATTTCCGTGTGAGACGGAATGAGTAGGGAAGTTCGGTTTTACAAGGGCAAGTACAAGGTAGCCGTTCTGTCTGAAAGCAGCGGGAACTGGGTCGTAGAAGCTTTGGAACCGTTTGAAGACGAAGTATACGGGAAGATGGTAAGAGTCAAGGCTGGAGAAAGACGAATTGTAGCTCCAAACCTGCTTTTCAAGATGGAGGGCCTGCCTCCACCCGTGAAAGAACATACTTACGAGCTGAAAATGGAGAAGAAACTCAAGAAATTAGTCGCCGAAGAAGAGAAAAAGGAAGGCAAATCGGAACAAATCGCGTAGCAGGTGTGGCGCCCTGGCCGGGATTCGGACCCGGGTCCTGCGGGCGACAGCCGCATATACTAGACCGGACTATACTACCAGGGCCTTTTGGCGTGATGCCGAATGAATAGAATTTGCTTTGATTAATTAAGCTTTCTTGATGTTTTTATCACCTATTTTGAGGCTAATCTTAGTTAGATTTATGTGAGGCTAGCTCTTCATCTCTATTTTATGATAACAATAGTTGGAGCAGGGAAAGTTGGAAGTTCAGCTGCTTTCAACATTTTGGGACGAAGAATCGGCGATGTAGTTCTAGTAGATGTTGTTGAGAACCTTGCAGTTGGTGAGGCTTTGGACATGATGCAGGCTGCACCTGCAATCGAATTTGACGGGAAAATCAAGGGGACAAGCGATTTTAATGAAATGAAAGGTTCGGAACTTGTCATCGTGACTGCAGGTCTGGCTCGGCAGCCTGGAATGAGCCGGATTGATTTGGTGAACAAGAACGCGAAGATTGTGAAGTCTGTTGTTAAAGAGGTCGTCAAGTACGCGCCTGATTGTAAGCTGATGATGGTTACGAATCCGGTTGATGTCATGACCCACGTTGCTTACAAGGAGTCGGGGTTTGAGAGAAACAGGGTTTTCGGAATGGGAAACATCCTTGACACCCTGCGTTTCAGGTCTTACATTGCTATTGAACTAGGTGTATCGCGAGAAGACATTCGCGCTCTAGTTATCGGAGAGCATGGGGATTCGATGGTTCCTCTCGTCAACTTTGCGTCTGTTTCAGGGATACCTGTGTCCACTTTGCTGAGTGAAGAGCAGATTGAAAAGATTGTAAGCTTGACGAAGACTTCTGGTGCTGATGTGATAAAGCTTAAGGGCTCCACAATTTACGCTCCAGCAGCCGTGATTGCGATTATGGCCGATGCTGTTTTGAGGGACAGAAACCGAGTCATGAGTGTTTCCACTTATTTGCAGGGCGAGTATGGATTGTCAAACGTGTCGATCGGCGTTCCATGCGTTCTTGGAAAGAATGGAGTTGAAAGAATATTGGAGCTCATACTAGATTCTGAAGCGAAACGGGCTTTTGAAGAGTCAGCTTCCATAATCAAAGATGCAATGACAAAGATGGACGAGACGGTTTGAGCATGCGAGGGATGGTTTGAGCATTAAGCTCCCGGAATTTCCGAGCTTCAGAGAGTTGACCATCGAGGATAAGCCCTTTTTCGACTCTCTCCTGAGAGAAGCACAACCCCAAATATCTGAACTGACATTCACAAACCTGTTTGTGTGGAACGCTTCTGAACCAGTCCAAATCTCGCGGCTTGGCGAAGCTGTATTGGTTCAACGCAAAAGACTTCGAGATGACAAGACTTTTCTACTGCCACCGCTTGGGAAAGAATCGTTAGCGAGAACATTGGAAACACTGAGAACAGTGAAGTTGGGAGATAATGGACTTCCACCATTCTACGGAGTCACCGCCGAACAGTTGCGGCAACTTGACAATGAGGGCTTAAGAGTTGAACCTGACCGTGACGACTGGGACTATGTTTATCTGACAAGCGATCTTGCTGACCTTCCGGGCGACAAATATCATCCCAAACGAAACTTTGTTACCCGTTGCTTGACCAAGTATAATTGCAGATATGCCAGTGTTGGACGGTTGGAAATCGAAGATTGTCTCCAGCTTCAAACAAGATGGTGCAACCTTCGCCAGTGCAACGAAGTTCAAGGCCTAGAAGCAGAAAACACCGCTATAAGAACCGCTTGCGAACATTACGGGTACCTCGGCGTCTTTGGAGGAGCCATATATGTCGATGACAAAATCGAAGCCTTCACGCTTGCCGAACTTCTTAACAACGAAACTGCGGTCATTCACTTCGAAAAAGCCAACCCCGAAATAGAAGGGCTATACCAAGTCATAAACCAATGGTTCTGCCAGAAAGCCCTCAAAACATTCAAGTTTGTGAACAGGGAACAGGACCTGGGCATACTAGGCTTGAGAAAAGCTAAGGAGAGCTACCACCCTCACCACATGATTGAAAAATACGTAGCCTATCTGATTTTCAATCCTGTCTCAACATGAAACGCATCGAGTTACAGACCCAAGTTGTTTATCAATGAAAGTCCTGGAAAAGCGCGCGCGTCGACCTACTTCAACACAAACTTTAAAGCATCTCTCATGCATCAAATTCTAAGAAGAGGGAAGAACGAGTTTGAAAGACATAGAATTGAAACTGATTTCTGAGTTGATGAAGAATAGTCGAAGAAGCGACAGAGACTTAGCCAAGGTCACAGGAGTTTCTCAACCAACTGTCACCAGGACCAGACAAAGACTGGAAAAAGAAGGAATCATAAAAGAATACACGATGATACCTGACTTCAAGAAACTCGGGTATCACATTATGGCAATTATCTTTTTGAAACTAAAGCCTCTTTCTTCAAAGGAACGCGATGAACTGTACAGAGAATCTCGGAAAATAGAGAAGGAAAATCCTCGGACCCTCCTTCTAGTCATGGAGGGAATGGGTATGGGAGAGGATATGGTGGAGATTTTATTCTTCAGGGATTACTCGGAATATGCAGATTACCTACGAACTGTCAGGGAGGCGGCGGCGAAACAACTAAAACCCTACATGAATGCGGAAGATATTAGGGGATTCTTGGTAGACTTGCAAGAGACCACTCATTATCAACGGATAACCTTCTCCAGAATAGCTGCCCACTTACGAAAGATGAGCAACGAAGACCAAGAGTAGCTTTCCATTTTCTGCGCTTGAGAATGGATTTTCCAGGCGCATAGAGTCAGGATTTCCTGTTCCCAACGAGACTAACATATCTGATAACACCCGAGCTCTGCTGACAATTCATACAATTCTTGGAGACCTAGACGAACGGCGGGCAAAAGTCTCAAACAAGGACGCGCCGGTTAATGCTAGACTTTAAACATGCAGGAAACCAAGGGTAACACTTGAAGTCTGCTCTTAGAGAAGATGAAGGCAGGACGAGCGGTCTCTGTAATTGGGGGTTTTCTTGTCTTTGCAGGCCTAATTCTTAACTTGCCAACAGCCCTTCTTTTGATCGATCCAAATCTGAGATTGTATCCCCTCCCAGCTCTGATTGCTATTGGTGGTATCGCCCTTATCGCTTCTTGTGGCTCAGCAATGTCCCTCGTAGAAAACGGTTTCATCGTGCTTGTGACCGGAATAATCGGGGCGATTTCCTCATATCTTTTTGTAGGCGGGATAATTGGCGTGATCGGAGGAATACTTGGAGTAGTTGGCGGCGCCATACAAGTGTCCACAAAATCGGGTGCAACTCCAACAGAAGAAGTTTCCATGACACCATCTCAACCTGCGCGCGCGCAACGTAGCGCGCCCTAAGAATTTTGTTGGCGCCGGGAGTGGGATTCGAACCCACGTGGCCCCGAGGGGCCACAAGCTGTTAGGCGATTTTGCTCGTCTCCAGGCTTGCTCCATACCTGGCTAGGAGACCCCGGCCCAAACGCAGAAAATCATATTCAAGCGTAGTTTATTATATGTTTTCCAAAAACCTCATCCAGATGTTCTATTGCTTCTGGGAAATCAGCACACGGTAACCGCTCTCTCGAGCCAAAACCTCAACGGTTCCGAAAGCCTGTTCGAAAAAGGCACGCAGCCTCTTCCCGCCAACTTTGGATCTCACAACCATTTGAAAAACACCTTTCCTTGCCATGAATTCCGGGGCCCCACATATTATCGCCTTGACAGTCTCCATCCCCGCGCTCACTGGCGGATTTGATAGCACACAGTCAAAAACTAATTCCTCAACTGGTTCGTACAGGTTGCCTCGTCTTGCCTCCACATTGCCAACGTAGTTCTTCACAATGTTTTGTCTTGCCAACCAAACTGCACGGTGGTTCACATCAACCATAACAGCGTGCAGGTTTGGGTTGAAGACGGCCGCTGAAATGCCAACGGCTCCGTAGCCGCAACCGATGTCGAGCAGACAGCCTTTTTCCGGAAGCACCATACATTCTATCAGCAATCTAGTGCCCAAGTCGATTCTGTTCTTTGAAAACACTCCTGAACTGGTCAAGAATTCGAAGGGTCTTCCTCTTAGGTAAGTTCGGATTAACCCAAACCTTGCCCTCGACTTAGGATGTTCTGCAAAGTAGTGCTCGACGTCGCTAGCCCTTTTGCTCATGCTGTTTGTTGCCACCCTTCCAAAGCTTCGGATACGTACTCCTCGGCATAACCACCCTTTCAGTCTTGGCGACAACTCCATGTTCCATGTCCAAAATCTGTTGAGCACCTGCAAGAGCATTGCTTAAGGCAACTCCTTCATTCTTCAAAGTCAGAACCGCGACCATTGACCCCGATTTGATATTGCTATCAAGCGACAAGACACCTGGCGCAGTCAGATCTGCACCATGACACAACGCGTCTACAGCCGAGTCTCGAACGTGAATCTTTGGAACGAGCCCTAGGGCCTGTTCCATTGGCTGGATGAACCTTCTGAGAATCTTCTCGTCTTTCTTCTCCTGCCACTCCATGAATCCGTAGGCAACCTCATGCAAAGTGGTGCTTTCTGCCTCAACAAACGGACCCGCCCTTGTTCTACGCAACTCTTGCATGTGTGCGCCGCAGCCCAAGACTTCGCCGATGTCAAAACACAGTTTCCGGATGTAGGTGCCTCCTTCGCATCCTGCTCGGAAAAGCACTTTGCGTCCATCTGCCTCTAGAAAATCCAAATAATATATGCGTCTTGTTCGCAGTTGGCGTTTGACTGAAGCCCGCAGAGGCGGACGTTGATAAATAGCGTCTTGAAACTCACCTAGAACTTTTTTTAATTGTTCTATTTTCGGATCGCCGTGGAGCTTCATCACGCAAACATATTCTTTCCCGCTGTGAAGAAGCGCTTGGACGATCCTCGTAGCGTCACCTAAGGTAACTGGCAGAACGCCGGTCACTTTGGGATTTCTCTGGCCTATGCAGTTGCCTCTAGAGTCCCGCCGTGCCCAACATGTTCCTGCTTCAGGACACGCTTAACCCACGCTGCAACCTCGTGGCTGCTTGGACCAGCCTGCTTGTCAAGGTTGACTACGCCATACCGCATCAGATTCTCAGCCGACCGTTCCTCTGGCTTACATCCAAAGCGTGGGTCAGTTTCGCCTTCAGCCTTCACCAGCAACTCATGTTTGACTTCCCATGGAGCAACAGTCCTCGGCATTGCGGCAACATCACTCCTTGTAGAGTACAAAAATGCTTAGAAGTATAAGAATCTAAACCCCAAAAACTTAGACGTTCCACCTTCAAAATAGTCTTGCAGTTCCAGTGAGCATAAGAAACAGGAGTAGTATGGTTGAGACTGTCGTGCGATAGTTTGGGAAGAGCCTCTTCAACCTATCTTCGCCAACCGAGCGTGACTGAAAACTATTGGAGCATACAATGAAAAAAGTGGCATTGATGTTTGTTCAAGCTGAAGCCAGGGCGGGTTTGACTTCCAGCGACATCGTCTCCAACTTACCGGATCTCTTCAGGACTTCTGCAACTTCATCGTCAGACGCTGCTCGTTTGATCTCGATTTTGTCCTGTAGTGGTTCAACATGATTGACGTTTGCTCTTCGTCTCCTTACGCCAGTCACCTTTTTCGGGCCAGTTATGAGAATAAAACTCTTGTCCATTACATCTACTACTACGCATTTTTTCCCAGCTTCGCGTCCTGTAACCTTGACGCAGATTCTGCCAACCTCTATTGCAGGCATCCTGACATTCTCCTTTAAGATCATATAGAGAAGCGTATGAACGTATTTATAGATTCACCCTAAGTCATGAATCTTTCAACAACCTCATACAGGACGCTTGTTCCGAACACAAGGTTGTCGATCGAAATTCTCTCATCGATTCCGTGCACTCCTTTCTTCATTTCTCCGTAAGGTATGTCTGCACGCATAGGGTGAAAACCATAACAGACAGCGCCCATTTTCCTCAGAAATCGAGAATCGGTTCCACCTGTCAACATGTCAGGTGCAACTGAGCAAGTAGGGTCGAAATCCTTCAAAACCTCTGTTATTTGTTCATACAGTGCAGTATGTAAAGGCGACTCAGATGGTTCACCTGATTCGATTATCTGAAACTCCAATTTCCTCAAGTCAACTTCCCTAAGCAAGTTCTGGATTGTATCCATCGCTTCTGACGAGGTTTGGCCCGGCAGAACTCGGCAGTCAAAGACGGCTTCGCATTCGGATGGAATTATGTTTTCCTTTACTCCACCCTTTATCATGGTCGGAGTCAACGTCATCTTAACCTTAACTCTTAATTCTTCAGCAAAGAATTTGTCTCTCTTCGCAAGTTCGTCCAATACAGCGTCAGCACAATCGGAGTTCTGGAGAATAGCTTTCAATACTGGCCCTGCGGTCTTGTCTTCGCTCACAATTTGAGTGACATATTCCCTGATAGCCGGTATCAGCGTGATTTTGGCGTGGTAGCTCCCGAGCTTGCTGATGACTCTGTTCATTCGGACAATTGCGTTGTCCGCTGCTCCCGGTATTGAACCATGACCCGGAGTGCCTGTTGCTTTGACTTTGAACCACAGCATTCCTTTCTCCGCTGTCTGAATTGTGTACATGTTTTTGCCGTTCACGGGTATTGCCAAACCGCCGCCTTCATTTATGACGTAGTCTGCCCGAATTTTCTCTGGATAGTTGCGGGTCAACCAGCCAACTCCTTTCCCTCCTCCTTTCTCCTCGTCCGCTGTCGCTGCCAATATGACGTCGCCTTTCAGTCTGACATGATGCCTTTTTAGAAGCTTCATTACCATGACCTCAAGCGCGGTAAGCGACTTCATATCAAATGTGCCACGCCCCCAAACAAAACCATCCTTGACCACGCCGCCAAAGGGATCCACACTCCATTCCCTCGGGTTCGCAGCAACCACATCTAAGTGCGAAAGCAATAGGAGACTCGGTTTTTCCCCGCCGCCCTTAAGTCGGGTTATCACGTTGCCTCTTCCAGGCTCCGACTCCAAGAGTTCACAGTTGAAACCTTCCTTCTCAAGACTCTGAGCCAGATACTCCGCTGCTTTTGCTTCGTTGCCAGGGGGATTAGTCGTGTCTATACGAATCAAATCCCCAAGCAGAGTCGTAACTTCCTCTCTTGTTTCTTCACGAAGTTGACCCCTCGGCACTAGATGTTTCACCTTTTATCCTAACCATTGCACTTCAGACTTAATAGTCTACCATAAAAAAACAACGATGAGCTCAAACTTTAATAGTTATATTCAATTGGTTATTCTTCAATTAAGAGGGCTTCGAAAGAGAGTCAGAGGATCGAGCGGGAGGCAACTTTAATGGTTAGCCAGCAGGATCAGATTCTACCTCGATTACAAGAAAGCTCAGGCAAGGTCATTGGACTCATATCCGACACACATGTACCTGCAAGGGCAAAAGAGATACCTAAAGAGGTTTTCAAGGTTTTTGAGAACGCTGATTACATTATTCATGCAGGCGACCTGGTAGAGCTATCGGTCATTGATGAACTGGAGCAGCTTGCGCCCGTCTTGGTTGTCTATGGAAACATGGATGGACCCGAAATTCGCGGAAAACTGCCCAAAGTAGATTATCTAAAAGTTTTTGAATGGAAGATCGGTGTTATGCACAATCCCGGCACACTTTTTGGTGTTGGAAAAATGCGTGAAATGGCCAAGATGAACGGATTCAACGTTTTAGTCTATGGACACACTCACAGTTCCAACATACGCTGGGAAGGAGACATACTGCTCGTGAACCCGGGAAGCCCAACAAATCCAATTCCCCCGTTTATAGTCAAACCCTCAGTAGGTTTGCTGAGAGTGACCAAAGAAAGAATAGTGCCCGAAATAATCCAAATCTAAAAAAGACCAGGCATCAAAAAGCCCCTAGGCGCGGTTTCGTCTGATTTTGTGCACCAGCAAAGGAACAGGCACTATTGCTACCAGCATTAGTAGTAGCGTTAATTGTGAATATTCAGGGACCACGCCTGTCCAGTTTTGTGAACTCCATCCATGAATGTTGCAGTATGCCCGAACTGTGGCTAACGGTGCGTCTGAAACCAGTCCAATATCAAGTGTTACGTTGAACGTATGAGTGTCCGGGTCTAACGCGTGAGGGCCACTCTGGGGGAAGGTTTGAGAAAGATTGGTGCCACTTGTGACAGTGACGGAGAGGGTGTCAACGTAATGATCTGGCACTTCTCCGTTGTGATAAACGGT
>Ga0315279_10004781_pt1 | contig 18005 bp, 18 predicted proteins | sample YL17G06_20_MG_FD_203694 | JGI IMG/M metagenome (GOLD analysis project Ga0315279, IMG submission 203694) | Sediment microbial communities from Yellowstone Lake, YNP, Wyoming, USA - YL17G06_20 | ecosystem: Environmental > Aquatic > Freshwater > Lake > Sediment | place: USA: Wyoming | collected... | reverse complement strand
AATTTGCGATAGTTATCGTGGGACTTGGCGCATGGTTAGTTCTTGATGGACTCTACAGCATATTCGAATACCGCAAGCAGACACTTCAAGAACATCTAATAAGAGTCATACGAGCTGGGGTTGGAGTTACCCTAATCACCTTATACTTCCTTTAAGAGGGGGTGAGAAACATGAACGACTGTCAACTTACCATATTCTTGGTGAAAATAGGCAAACCAAATGACTTGGTGACCAAGGTGCTTAGAAGGCTCAGAAGGTGAGATAGTGGGGTCTAGTGTAGATGACGAAATAGATCAGATAGCTCAAAGAATTTTGTTAGAGCTTGAAAGCGCAAGTTCCAAGGATTTATCTGACGCTCATTATGCAAAAATGATGTTGCGACTATCAGACGTTCATTACGCAAAAAAAGTGCTGCAGCAGATAGGAAGCGTTGGATCTGGATCTGAACATGATATCGGGAGGAGAGCAGTAATCAAGGTTCTGTTGTACTCTACGTGGTTGCAGAGACTTTATTTCATCATAAGATCCTTCATCATGGGAGAGATAGGTGCTGGAGTTACATTCCTTTTCATATGGTACATGGGCTCAATAAACGCTATTGCGATGTTTGAATTCGGCATATTGGTGTTTGCGTTGACGTTGGTCATAACAAGACTGTTTGATGTGCAAATAACCAAAGCTACAAAAAAGATCGTCGAACTCATGGCTAATCATAGAACCGTTAGGAATTTTATCATGAATCACTTCTAAGTGAAGCACGCGCTAGAGTGCATATGGGTCATGGCCAGTTCTCATTCTCGCAACTGACCTTGAAGAATAGATTCTAAGCAAAATGTAAGCAGTTAAAAATACCACCAAGATTCCTGCCGCCAAGTAGGGAAGATTGCCTGCGAATGTGGTATATGAACCTGGATTGAGATAACTTCCAAGCACAACCCCAAATGCGATCAAGAAATTCGAGAGAAAGAATGATAGCTTCCACAGCATCGGCGGTGCCCGAGAAGCTTTTTTCGCCTCTATGTGCCTCTTTATTTCACCCACGCCCAAAACTAGAGAAATGCCCAAAACTCCAATAAATAAAGGAACGACAAAGTTGAAGCTGAGGTAGGGGTGGTAAAAATCGATGAAAGTCCTAACCCCAAACACAGACAGGAGAGCCAAAAACAGAATGAGAACAGTGGAGCCAACAAAAATCCCTATGTCCAGGATACCGCCAGAATAGAAGGGACCATATATTCTTCGCCAGGGTCTTAAAGTATAATCTTTCATATCCTCAGCGGTCTTTCTAGTGAGCTCGACTGGGTCGTTTTGATACATATATATCTTAGTTTTGATATCGGGCGCAATTTTTTTACCTTCGTGATCATACCTAGCTTTCTTCACTAGCCTTGAAAAAGGATAAAGCCACTCCACTCCGCGATCTTTTGCCGTGTTGATAGCATCAAGAAGAGTATGACAGAAAGCGCCCAGCGCAAGGTACGGATTAATCAGAAAAACGATCCCCATGAAAACGAAGTTGTGGTATAGTGCCCGATGGAGCTGATGGTCGCGGAAGTAATCTTTGCTGAAGAAGCCATACTCCCTATCCATATCGGGAAGGACTGACCCGATGGCAACAAGCAAACTGATGTCCCACCTTCCAAAGAAAAGAGCTCCGATCAACGCACCAAACATTATATGCGTAGGAAGATTCATGTGAATTTGCCTACTCACGATTTGTCAAGGAACTTGTTTTGAGAAATTATAAGGTTTTGCTGAACCTTAGCCATTCGAATCTAGGCAATTATACGCTGCAACTCTTTAATATTATTTTTGTGCGAGCACGACGACGTGGGAAAACACGAAACTCGAATTAGCACGCGCGGACGATTCCAAACAAATCTTTTATAATGGTTACGTTCATCTAAAGAAGAGAGATGATAGTATGGGAAGCTTATGGCTGGGAGCTTTCGTCGGCTTTCTCATAACATTGGCTCTGAGCTGGCTGTTTCCAGGACTTGGACACCTGATAGGCGGGTTCATCGGTGGGTTCGCGGCAGGGCTCATAGCTGGAGGAATGATAAAAGGAGGCGTTGCCGGTTTCCTCGCGGGAATATTCGGCGGAATCATCATTGCAATACTCGCAATCATAGGGCTAGTGGCGGTAGGCGCGGCCACAGGCGGAATCCTAGGCGGACTTTTCGGCGGCCTAGCTGGGCTGGCTGTTGGAATAATAGCGATCATACTTGCCGTCTTCGGAGCGATCGCATCAACAATCGGCGGACTCATAGGTGGACTACTAACAAGATAGAGAACCGCTATTTTATCTGCTCAGAAGAGCAACTCACGACAAAGATAGAAACCGTGCGTGGCGCGCGCTGGCAGAAGAATTAAAGAGCCAGTTGAAACGCATCTTTAGATTGGAGGTGAAAGAATGCCTGAAAAAAAGGAAAAAAAAGGGAAAGCTGAAGAGGCTGCAGAAAAAACCGGAGAAGCAATCGGTAAAGGCCTTAAGAAAGGCTTTGGAGTTGTGAAGGGTGTTGGAAAGGGAATAAAGGAAGGGGTTGAGGGAAAAGAAAAGAAAAAAGACTGATTTCCTTCTCAACAACAAACATAGACTTCGAACCAAAGCGCTTAGTCTGGTTCTGGCATAATCTTAGCGCGTGTTATTTATGAATTTCCATCCGTCAATGTTTAAGAAATTCATAAATGGAAGTTTTCACAAACTGAAACCAAGAATGAAGGAGTTGTGAAATTGGCAGGAGAACGTTTTGAAATATTCAAAGATTCGGTAGGAAAATTTAGGTTCAGACTTAGAGCTCAAAATGGGGAGATTGTAGCAGAAAGCCAAGGTTACGAATCAAAAGAAGGATGCCAAAAAGGAATAGCATCAGTCAAGGAAAATGCTTCCAAAGCAGAAGTAAAAGACTACACAACCTAGAAACCCGCACTTTCTCTTTTTTCGAACTTCTGCATCTGCATGAGTTCGACTGCTTCAGTTATTACTCTTATTGATTTCTCCCATCGGTGTCGTGTCAGCGTGGTTCGACGGAATTTTTATATATGACATTAGCTGAAACTTAGTTGGGATTTGGCTATGGACATTTTTTGGACGATTGTTGTTATTCTCGTAATACTGTGGTTAGTGGGCTTCTTTGCTCTACCTGGCGTAGGTGAATTGATACACATACTGCTTGTGATCGCCGTGATTATAGTAGTCTATCGGCTTCTGACTGGAAGACATCTCTTGAGTGGAGAAAAAAGATAGCGTTCACAGACTGTAATTCATATCAAAACCCTCTTTTAGTTGAGGGAAACTTGGGAACCACTCCGATGATTATTCTGTGGACGTACCGCCATTCGTGGGCTGTCTGATTTTGAAGAGGAAAAAAAATTGGAGACTTATGTTGGTGGAGTGTTCACCTTAGCTTAGCACGCGTAACTTTTTCGTGTATCCACGATATTTCTCTTTTTGTAAATGATGACTGCCAGCAGTGTTGCGAACATGAACAGGGGCAGAATGAGAATTGCTGGAAACTCTGGAGCTACTATATTGGAGTCTAATGTAACCGCGGTCTGTGCCAGTGCTCTGCCATCCAACCTTGCGCCGGTATTCATCTGAATCAACGTTTGACACAATATAATTCCCTTGAATTGAGACGTCGTTCCAAGGGTCACTTGGCCAGCGACCTGCCAGAAGATATTAGTGACCTGTGCGCCGCCGCTCAGAGTAACAATTGCGCCGTTGGCCACGGTGAGAGTTTGCGCTATCTGGAAGATCCAGACATCACTTGCGCCACCCGAAAGAGTGACACCAGCAGCGCCTATGAGGACCCCAGTACTCCACTTGTAAAGACCAGGAGCGAGTGTCATCGAAGTAATATCTCCGGCGCCCAATTCAGTATGATCAGGGTTCGTTCGTCCAGCTGCGTCGGTGTACGCGGTTTCCATGTCACTTATAGCAGTAGTCATCATAGTTGGAGTAGGAGAAGCATAGTCGGCTGCATATACTCTCCCGGTCACTAGAGATGATGTCGAAAATGTACCCGAGGAATCCAATATTAACCCAAATCCAGTGATGGCAGTCGCGGCAGCTGGACTCACTCCAATATCTCCAGTAATTGAGGTGGTTCCAGTGGTTGAGATCCCTGTTTTTGCTAGAATCCTGAAATTGCCGGCTGTTCCAAGGTTTACGGGCGTTGGACCTGCCGCATGGGCGACATCAGTTGTAATCGTGACAACAGCAAGAACTACAAGTACCATTAGAACAATAGAAATCTTTCCAAGGCCTCTTTTATCACTCATTTTTTTATCACTAATTCTAAATGTATGCGTATTTTGGATATATAAAATTTAATCCAAACAAAGGCTCAGCCCTACCACTTTGCATATAGCGCGCGCTCTAGAAATCTCATTCGGCTTCTTACTAACAGTTTTGAACAGTCTCTTGATGAACCAGACTTTCTCGTATGCTGTTCTCTTGCTTCTTCTCAAATCAACCATCTGAAAGTCACGAAATCTCTCTAGAAGCTCGCTTTCGCTCTCTGAAGGCAATTCCGGGGCTTTACGAGCCAAAGGTCGCCGGTTCAAGTCCGGTCCGACCCACTTTCGCATTCTAGCCCGTGCAAGTCGTGGTCATTGCGGTCGCGCCAAAGCACGGATAGGATGAAGAAGGCATTGGACTTGAACCCGTTTGGGTCCAAATTCCGGCGACTCCACTGTCCTTGGCGATCTAGGCAGCTTCAAGCAGTAATTCGTGAGCGGAAAATAGAAAAGAAAAGGTCATAGCGCGCTCGTTCCCGCTGGAATGGGTATTACATAAGCTCATCGTGGAAAAGCTTCATAACAAAAGGAAAATAAGGGGAATTTGCGGGAGATGTCAAGTCCTGCTTCAATATCGCCAGCCTGACGCGGGTTCAAATCCCACCCCGCCGTCTACAACAAACCCCGAACCCTAACAAGTTTTTTGTAAGGCGTGCGCTAATATCCTCTTCTGGTTTAGACGCATGACAATGCCAGAAACAGATAGAAAAATCATTGAAAGAATATCCAAGAAGGGAACAGACAACTATGTTGGTTTGCCTCGATTCTATCTTCAATTTAGTTACCCCGTATCGTTGGAGATATCAGAGTGGATAGGCGCAAAAGCCTACCGAGAAGGGTTCACCGACCCATTGGAGTTTCTCTGTCTCATGGCAAACAAATTCTACACAAGCATAAATTCGCCCAGCGATAACATACTCGAATCTTTCATTCTTAATGAAGGAAAATCAATAGAAGACAAGACAAGAAACCTCATACTATCAGTTAAAAAATGGGAAACAAACGAAAAAAGCAACGATGAGCTTGCCGATGCCGTCACCGACTTCTGTCAAAAAACCTACGGAGTAAGGCTACCCATGGCGTCTTTCTTTCTAAGAATGCTATTACCCGGAAAATTCGGAACAGTAGACGTCAGATGCATTAGCGCGCTTAAATTACTGGGTTTTAGGATAAAAGAATTGCCTCCAGAAAATACCAAAAAAGATGATTACATAAGAAAATATAACGGCTCTGACTACCTGGAATATAACAAACTACTCACCGAGATAGGAAAGCACTACCAAATGCCTTCAAAATTCGGCGGACACCGACACATGACGCCCTCAGAGATCGACATGGCCCTTTATGAATACAACAAGAAAGCAGCAGAACCAGAAATCCCAATAGATACGGCTGCGAAATTGTCGGCTAACGAAGACAAAATTCAAAGAATCATGAGCATTGCAGAGGAAATAGTTAAAGGTACAAGAACAGGCCCTTGGTGGGTCAAAAGAGCCGGAGAGAATTTCTTGCAAAACATGAAACGATACGCCGAGGGCAACGATTTGGACTCCATTTTCAGCTACTGCACTCGTTTAGCAAGAGGCACAAAAGGAAAAGAAATAGCAAGATGGTTACAGAGCAAACAACTGCCAAGCATAGAATCAGAGTACGGAAAAATCAAGTCAATTTACCAAGATTAGCGCGCGCAGACGTGGGCAGTGTGGGGTGGTTTAATCCAGACTTTGACTTTGCTTTCTATTCTGATTCTCGCCTCTGTTTGCATCAGTTCGATTTGTGCTTGGATAGATCTGTCATCTTTATACCTGAACTCTTTTCTTACCGCACCTTTCAGCTCAGGTAACGAAATATGTTCGACAGAGCCGACTTCGTTCCAGAAGCGATTTTGTATTTTTTCCCTTTTCTTCAGGTCTTCTGCTACCGAAGGTTTGATCAACTTAATCACTAAACGCATGATTTGTTTTATGTAAATCTTGTTAATAGCGAGCGCGCGCGAATTGCCCGAATCATTGAAGTTGATGCAGGCAGAATTGATTAAGTGAATAGAAATTGTGGATGAGAATGATCATGGAAGATACTTTCGCAATTCTTTTATTCGTGCGGATCGATTCAAACCTGTAGAAGGAAGTTGAATTGATTGGGAAACCTGCATCTATAATCATATTATCTTTACTCGTGGTAAGCGCGTTAGCCTTGGCGCATAACGTTCAACCCGCGAAAGCAACCGACACTGATTGGTGGCCCATGTTCCACCACGACCTAACACACACAGGATACTCAACTTCACCAGCACCTACCACAAACCAAACTCTATGGAACTACACAACCGGTTATTACGTGTATTCTTCCCCTGCTGTTGCTGACGGCACAGTCTTCGTAGGCTCATGCGACTACAAAGTCTACGCTTTGAACGCTGCAAGCGGGTTACCCATATGGAACTACACAACGAGCGAGATTGTGGAGTCTTCTCCTGCTGTTGCTGACGGTGTCGTCTACGTGGGCTCATACGACAACAAGGTTTACGCTTTGAACGAGGCAACTGGAGCGCCGATATGGAACTACACAACCACTTACACAATCGGCGGTTGGGTGGAGTCATCTGTGGCTGTTGCTGACGGTGTCGTCTACGTGGGCTCAAACGACAACAAGGTTTACGCTTTGAACGCGGCAACTGGAGCCTCGATATGGAACTACACAACCGGCGGTAGTGTGGCTTCTTCTCCGGTGGTTGTTGGTGGTGTTGTATACGTTGGCTCAGAAGACCACAAGATTTACGCTTTTAGTTCAGGCCCGCCAGTACCCGAATTTCTGCCATACCTCGTTCTGCCACTCTTCGCGGCGACAGCTCTGTTGGCAGCGCTTGTCTTCAGACGGAAAAGGAAAATAACACGTAATCAAGCCAGCACGCAAGCATTGGGTTCTGCTATGCTATCGTAGGGTAGTCTTTCGTTATTTCTTCCCTAACCCGAACAGTAGAGCGATCGGACCAAAGACAGTCCAACCAATCTGGTAGAGGATAGGAGGAGAATACAAGGCCGCATAAGGAAAGTCCACGTGAAGCATTAGCTGTATTTGTCCATATGCCCACCAGATAACCCATCCAACGATGTATCCACCTACGGCACCAATAGCAATCATGGCGAATAGCCCAAGAATGCCTCTTCCAGTTTTCTTCTGCATATAGTCAAGATTCAATCTGTATACCTTATCAGCTTTTTGGAATTCATTTATTAATGGTCGTGACCAGCGCGCGGGGACCATATACAATAGGGCTGACGGAAACGTTCGGGGAACGACATACACCCAGATCGCTGACAAGAACGATGCTTACAGGTTCGCGTCTCGCCCCCGCAGGTGTATTTGTGTCAATCTCGTCAAGCGCGCGCGGGCTACATTTCAGGAGATGTATCTACTTGGGGTCGGGGCAAATCCAATGGACCCTACTAACCTTAATAGCAATCTATGCAACCATTGTTGAAGATTGCGTAAAAGCAAAACAGAAAAAAAGAGGAGTTATGAGAGATGGCGGGTCAAATTCACTCCGCGGGTGTCAATTCCCGGCGGAATTGAACCTGAGATCCCTGCATTTTCACGCAAATGTTACGGCTTAAAAGCCGGTGTTCTGTTTAATGGCATCTCTTGAGTGGAACGCGTGCCTTGCGGATGTTTGATTTTCCGCCTTCTTACCACAGTGACCAAAGCGACGAAGAGAACCGCAGACAAAGTCAGGATGATGCCCAACGCTCCATGAGGAAATTCTGGGACCGTCGTGGTCGTAGTTTGAATACCTGTGTCGTTCAACGTTTGCCAGTTGGTCACTGTGAAATTAGTCGTCTGCATCGCGCCGAGCATATTCGAGGCCGAAGAGACTGAATAGTTCTGTTGGGTAACGTAGAAGAAGGTAACGTTGGCGTTAAGTGCGTTATTTGTCGTGCCCACTGATAAGCCCGATATTGATGGCGTGATAGTGTAATTGAGAGAAACTTGCGTGGTTGTTGTGTTCAGAAAGTACCCGTACCCGACGAGTTGGCCAGACTCATTATCCACGCGACCTATGAATACTGTGGAAGCGTTTGAGCTTGGGTCAGCCACGGTGAAGTCAGTGCCTTCAGGAATAGCATAGATTTGAAGGTTTCCTTCTTCTATTCCTGAACTGCCTGGAATGCCGCACACAAAGGAAGATGAATTACCTTGAGATGTGAAATAGTCTTTCAAATCACTACTGTTGACAGTGACCATTTTGTCTGCCATCACTACGTAGTAGTTTGGCACGGACCAATTCAGCCAACTGTGCCACCACCAGTATGGTACTGGAAAATTTTGCCACCAGGGTACGCCCGTGAGATTTCCCCAAGATGTGCTGATCATAGCTGGGTTGACTGTGGCAAACCGATCAAACGGCCCTGGGGTTGCGACGTAGGAAAAACTCCCTGCATCTGGAACATAGATTGCAACTTGCGTTACCTCCGGATAATTGGGGTCGTAGACGGCTATTGCGTCACTTCCATTCTCGAGCTTGCCAGCTCCCCAACTCACCACGGCGTGATACCAACCTGTCGCGTTCCCAAGAATCAAGACTACAGGTTGTCCTCCCGTTAGATTTCGAAACAGGTTCAAGTATTCATCAGTGTTGTTGACATTAGACGTGGAGGGATAGCCATGCCCCCAAGCATTAGGGTCGTATACTTGATGAAACATTATTTCGAGTGTTGCGTTGTTCAGCGAAGAATATGGGTTGCTGCCGAAACCCAAGCCTGATGTTGACGTTGCTTGAGGAGTTTGCGATGGATAGTAAGGATAGGTATTATCGCCCATTGAATAGTGCATCCAATATAGCAAAGCCGTGCTTGAAAAACCGTAGCAGTTTCCACCTGTCGACCAGATTGTTCCTGGATTAGTCAGAGAGTATGAATCCCCAATAGGATCCCATGAAACGAATTGGTAGGTGCTGGAAATCGGAAGAAATATCACGTTTGTTATGCACCCTGCTGGGACAAAGACAGGAGACTGCTCTGCAGTATATCCAACGCTGTTCACAGAGAAGCTTGGGTTTCCTTGAAAGAAGTTGAATGCTATGCTGTCAGAAGTTGAGGTCTGAGTTATGGACTGATAAGTGACCGACCATGCTGTGCTTCCTGGTAGACCGACTTCTTTAATGACAGTCTGGAAATTGAGGGCACCCCAAGTTATGGCGACGTCGGTGTCACCGTCAACTTTGAGTGTTCCCTGCGACGTCGGCGAAGCAACAAGCCCTGAACTCGAAACTATGGAAAAAGGATATTCTCCATTTGCTTCGTTGAAGGTGATCACATTACCAGAAGTCGAGTTCGCCACTCCGTTCAAAGTGACGGTCCAGGTGTAACCTGAAGGCAAGCCAGATTCGGTGAAAGTGACATCATAGGAGCCCGCAGGCGCGTTGCCGAAACAATAGACATAATGATCATATGAGCCAATGTAAAGCATGCCGTTGGCAACAGAAGGAGAGGAAGCTATCGTGTCACCAGTTCTGTAGCTCCACAATTCTGACCCGGTTGCTTCGTCCAAGGCAAGAACCGTCCCATCTAAGGATCCTATAAAGACTTTGCCGTCGGCGACAGCGGGAGACGAATCGTCTCCTGTCATTTCGTAGCTCCAGATGTAGGCTCCGGTCAGAGCATCAAGTGCCAAGAGTTTGCTGCTCCCACCTATGAAAACTTTGCCATCAGCCACCGCTGGAGTGGACCCAACCCATATTGGATAACTCCACAGTTCGGTTCCAGTGTTTTCGTCGAGAGCATAGAATCTCCCGGCGCCCACGCTTAATCCTGCCTCGCAACCAATGTACACTCTGCCATCAACAACCGTGGGCGAGTCTTGATATATGAAACCTCCTGTTGAGAAATTCCAGATGTATGCTCCGTTCATGGCATCCAACGCATAGACCACGCCATCCCATGTGCTGTTGTTCGAAGAGCCTATGAATACCTTGTTGCCATCAACGGCAGCGGTAGAGGCGATCTCCATGCCTGTTGGAACTGCCCAAATGGTTACTCCAGTTGTCTCATTGAACGCGTAAAAGTCACCATTGTTAAAACTCGCGAGTATTTTCCCATCAGCGAACGTAGGCGAGGAACGCATCCAACTATCAGTTTGATGGAACCATAGTAGCGCGCCTGTTGAGGCGTTTAGGGCATATAGGGCGCCAACCTCACTCGAAGTATAGCGAGTCCCTGCCGCAGTACCTATGAATACCCTTCCGTTTACAACAGTCGGCGTAGTCTCAATGTATTTGTGAGTGTCAAAAGCCCATATTTTGCGACCAGTCGCAGCGTCCAAAGCATAGACATTTTGATCTTCTGATCCTATGAACACTACGCCGTCAGCTATAGCCGGAGAACCAAACACAAATCCATTGGTCTTGTACATCCAAAGAGTTTCATTATTATCTGGTGCAATTGATGTTGAGTGCCCTGTGTGGTAATTGTCGTGGCCATACGTCGTCCACCAGTCAATTGCATCAGTCTGTATTTCCCGTGATGTTCTCTCGCTTCCGCTGACACAAATAGTTCTATCCGCCCTTGCAGGTTGAACCTTAGAAATCAATATAAACGTGCTCGTTACAAGCAGAAAAAGCATTGCGCAGGAAACAGTCTTCCGCAGCAACTACAGTCTCCTTCTTTCCATAACGTATGCACCAGCTTGGTGCGCTAATTTTCCTTCTCCAACCTTCTTTCCTTCGTTATCCAAGAATACTCTTTGTCATGATCCGTATTAAGACTTGTGAAAGAGACTTCTATGAAGACAGACAATGATCCATGATAGCGATTATGGCACACGCAATCCCAGAACCTATCCAACCTGATTCGCTTGTGTCAATGCGCGCGCGCATAATCGCTTTTCATACAGTAAGTCGTTCAGGCGCAAGAAGCGTCCTTCTCACGATAGCCCGCGCTAAAACGAATCCAAGAGAGCAAAAGACTACTCCAATTATCATGAATACGATGCCTGCATAATATCTTACGGGGTAAAAGTAAGTTTCAGGACCACCTCCTGGACCATAAGCCATCAGTTGTAGTAAATATCCGAAAAAAGTCATTATGAGACCAGCTACAATTAATCCGATGATGCCAGAGGCTTTGCCTAAAATCTTGCTACCTACCTAAGTTACCCCAATTCTTTCCCATTCTCCCTTCTTCTTTAGAGCCAAGAAAGCTTGCGCCAACTGATTGCGTTGATCCAATCGTAAGGCGACATTAAATTCTCGCTCCGCTTGATCGTATTTTCTAAGATTTAACTGAACGTATCCAAGATAACTGTGGATGTTTGCATCATTAGGCAATCTCGGAATAGCTTCCGCGAATATTGATTCTGCTTCCAAATACATTTGCATGAAACTTTCCTTTCTTGCAGGTTTCTGTTTCATAAGAAGTGAAAAGAAGCCACTGTAAGCAGGCAAGTACTTAGGGTTCAACTTGAGCATTTCCAAATATTCTTTCTTTGCTTCATCGAACCTATCTCTCTTTCCGTAGAAAACGGCCAAGTTGTATCGAGTCACAAAATCGTTCGGGTTCATTCGGGATGCCTCTCGAAACTCTTTCTCGGCATCATCTGCCCGGTTCATCTTATCAAAAACTGCACCCAGGTTGTTGTGAGCAACATCATCCTTCTGATTTAACCTAATGGCTTCCTTTAATTCCTTCTCTGCTTTCTCATTGTCATTTAGCAGGCTGTAAACTATTCCCAATATTCTGTGAGCTTTAGAATTGCCTGGTTCCAGCTTGACGGCAACTTCCAGTTCTTCCAGCGCTCCGTAGTAATCATTCATATGATAAAGGCGTTCTCCACTCTCCAGATATTCTTCTGTAGTCTTTTTCGATTCAGGTGGAATTATTTCGAATGATAAAGAGAACCCCTTGTACCCCGAATCATATCGGAGCATTCCAAGTGTCAAAGCTGCAGCTACGGCCGCTTTTGCAGCCCTCTCAGCTCTTGATGCAGTTCTGAATTCAATCTTGTGCTGACCATACTTTGACACGGTGGTGTCGAGCCTTAGGTATCTGACCACCCATTTCTTGGGGGGTACACTGAAACTGAGCTTGGCCTTTTCTGCGTCCGGAACCGGAAAATCATATGGAACCATTGAATGACTAACGTAGTCTGAGGAAATATTCATCGCTAATACAAAGAGAGGTGTGTTAGTTGACGCCTGAATTCTCTTATCCTCAAGGAAACTGCTGACTAAGAAATTGTTGTGCACATGAAACATGGTAATTGGCCTCGTAAGTCTTTTCTTCGTGTCTTTGTTGAGTACGGGCACGAAGAATGCTATACCTCTTGGAAGGCCATTACTTCGAAATGCTTTTGCAATAGGAGCTAACTCTTTTGGCTTAGAGGCTATACTTACGATGCCAGTAAGTCCTTTCTCGAACAACTTCGTGAAGTTCTTGAAATTGTCTCCGAGCCTCAAGAAGGGAATCATTGGAAAAGCGAAGGCAAACCCCGGCTTCTCAGAAATCGGAAGCCACCTGCCACGCTCCTCGTCATATAAAGTGGCGGAATACCCAATTTCCCCTTCAAGTATTTTTTCAATCAATTGGTCCCCTCTTAACTCGAAAGTGCTTCCTTCGCTCTGAACCTTCCACATCGTTGATTCTGTTTTGTCGATATCTGTTCTTGAAGACATGGATCCCAAAGTCCATCTCCTTCGCTGAATGCCGTTCAAGTTTGTTTAGATCTGTTGTTTGGGATTTTGAGCGCACGTGGCCTGATTTCAGATCCACACATGCTATTCATGACCACAACAGGCACGTCCTTTCCCGAAACTTAATAGTATCAACCCTTGTTTAAGCCTATCGTTGGAAATCTCTTGACAGTTCGAATCCTATCTATCAAAAATACTCTGCGCGTTCCATATTTCTGGTCTGTAACTTCTGTTGTGTGAGTGATATTTACGTAGCAGCCAAGGATTCTGTCAACACCCTTTCTATTGTTCCAAACAAGGAGATTGTCTGCTTCCCTTTTCTTGAAGACATATTCCCGCATCTTGTCTCGTTGACAATGACCGTAGAAATTGAAGTTCTCGACTCGAAATTAGGTTCAGTCGGATGTTTCGAAGCTCTAATTGGATATCCTTCAAAGACTCCTGCTCTTATCACCCAGTAGATGAAGAGTCGTTTTCCCTTGTTCCCTTGATGAACGACGAACCTATCCCATCTTGGTCTCGTCTCTGAAACAATTCCTCCTGTTCGGCAGTCTTCTCTATTAAGCGGTTTGGTTGGACGTGTTCCACAAGAACAGTCTTTATTACTCAACTTTCAACCCTCGTCATAACACGCTGTCTCAGTTTACACCCAGGCTGGTCTACTATCATCCGGTGAGCGTTATTTGCTTTCTCAAATCATATTCCCGCGCGCGAATTGCCCGAATCATTGAAGCTGATGCAGGCAGAATAGACTAAATGAATAGAAATTGTGGATGAGAATGATCATGAGAGATACCTTCGCAATTAGCACGCGCGACTAAAGTCGGCGTTGTGTTCTTTCAAGTTATTGAGAACGCGCAATCTATCGTGAGATCCTTTGCTTTAGCGCAACGTGCGATTCGCTTGCGATCAATGACCAAAGAAAAGATTGTAGAGAATGTTGGAGATCACGCCCAAAACGATGCCTACTACTGCTACACTAATCAACCACTTGAGCCATGAAGGAATGGTCCTTAGAAATCTCTCTATTTTGTTTCTTTGCAAGATTTCTGGGTGACTAAATTCTAACAATCCCAGAAGAGTGTCTCTTATTATGCAGAATTTTTGTGGTAGTTTTCTTGGGATATACCGTATGTTGCCGTTCTTAACCACTTTTTCGTTAATAGTGTTAGCCAGTACCTGAAGTTCATCAGCTGATTTGCGGTTCAATGAAATGTCCTTGAAGTCTGCCAGTCCCAAAAGTGTAGACCAATCCGCGGCATTTGAGTCTCTCGCATGAGACCCTTTCATGAAATTGATCAAGACAAACTCCAAACCCTTGTTCACATTATCAACAAATCCAATGTCGTTTGATTTGGCTAACGCGTCGACAGCCCATATCGTTGGAGCCAACTCCGACCTTCCCCCAAGAGAAAGTGGCCATCCGCCATCCTTATGCTGTAGTAAGGCTATCTTTTGAATTGCCTTGTCGTACAATTCCTTTCTATAATCCTTCAATTCGCTGAGAACTGTGAGTATGATAGCTGTAGTTTGTACCTTCATCCTTTTGTCATAGAGAACCCAAAAACCACCACCTTCCTTGTTTTTTGTTCCAACCAGTCAAGTCCTTTGGTGATTGAAGCATCCAATCTTGATGCGTAGCTCGTTGACAGCAAGTTTTGTACATCCATTTTCCTCAGCTTAATGAGCAGTTTGACCACATAGGCCGTGCTATGGCAATCAGAATCTGCCTTTGTGGAATCTGCTGATATGCCCCAACCTCCGTCTTTGTTTGAATGATCTATCAGGAATCTCGTACTCTGCAAAGTCTTTTCGTCAATGCCTTCCTGAAACAGAAGATATGTGAGAAGCGCGGTGGCAGTGTGCCTGCAGCTTACAAGTATCTTGTACACGGGTTTTGGATAAGCCGTTATCAATTCCGAAAAGGAACCATAACCACCGTCGCACCTGTGCTCTTGTAGGCAATTAAGTGCCCGTGTTATTGCTTGATTGTTAGGATCCTTGGTAAAGGCTCTGATCGAATCCACTGCAAAGAATGTGACGGTTATGCTCTCTGCACGTTTACGTTTCAGGGAAACCGAAGCTTCTTCAGGGCCAGAATACAAACTTCTGTCGATAAATCCTATTGACTTGCCCCAAAGACCATCTTCATATTGGTCGACGAGCAACAGCAGGTAAACAGAACTGAACAAGTCGTAAAGCATTGTTTCTTCGGTCGCCATTGAAATCAGGATTTATTTCCGCTGAGCGCATATTTCTGCCTTGTCCCATGGAGTCCTTCGCGCACCCTACATAACACATTTAGCGGTATCCGCACGTTAGTGAACTGCCAAGGGTTAAATGGAGTTCAAAGCAGTCGGCGGGATGGTTTTGGCATTGGTCTTCATAGTCATCCTATTCATGGTGGCTGTCCAGCCAAAAGCAATTGATCAATCAAACCATGAATTATACGTGGGCGCTTCCTTCATGACTTTTTGGGGAACAGGAATGGAAGGATTCGATTGGTCTTCAGCGCGTGCGCTCTAGAGCTCGAGACCATCATTAGCAGATTTTCAGAAGCGAGCAAACTCCAAATCACGCATGAGCTATCACCGTCCGAGTTCTTCTCTTGTTGGTGATCTCGGAATGGGCTTCAAGTGGTTTTCATCCAACCATGTGGTCAAGTCAGTGTTGGACATTATTCCAAGAGGGACTTCACTATTTCTTATTAGGTCGTCCGCCAATCCACCATCAGTTTCGTAGCGCGCGCGTGATGGGTTTTTGCAGATGAGCGTCGCAAATTCATCAAGGACGCTGTATTTCTTCCACTAGAAGAAAAACTCATAAGGCTTATATTTGAATTTCAACTAAACATCCTCCGGGATGATTAAAATGAAGAAGCTAGCGAAGAATTTCTTATGCAGCATTCTTCTGATGCTCACGCTATCAGCGGTGTATACATTACTCCTTGGAACTGTTGCCGCAGATATTTCTCGCCGGGATGATAGAGTTGGAAATACAGAATTCAGCGCTCTCTCAGGTACTGTAACAGTGCATGGTTACTGTTATTATGAGGATGACTCTAATTCCCAGCATCCCATCAAATATGCCACAGTCAATCTCTGGGATAGGACTTGGTATGGAGTATCACGTCTGCTTTCTACAACTTCGACGAACAGCGTTGGCTACTACTCTTTTGGATCGATAAATAACGTTGACGAGCCCGGCGGGTCAGGAACTCTCGATTTGTATATCGAAGTAGTTTGCGATTCCGACGCTGTCAGAGTAGTACCTATGTTGCCTATTAACGTCTGGCCATATGCGGGATCGTCCGACGTCATTTGGGACGTTCCAGATGGCACTACGTCCATAGACTATACGTATGACGATTCTAGCACGAGGGGTTGCTGGGGAATCTACGATTCGATATTGATGGCCTACCAAAAAACAGCTGACACACAGGGATATTATCCGCGGAAAACGACAGTCGTATGGCCGTGGATAGGAACTCAGTTCGGCGATCTGTGGATTCTTCAATACATAGGCATCGAAAGCGGCTATGAGTGGAATCGAGACGCAGTGCTACACGAGTATGGTCATTGGATCATGTACTGCCTCTATCAAGGCAATGTTCCGAGCGTAGACTACGGCTCAGATGGAGTACATTATTGGGATTCTCACGAAACCCCTGCAACAGCATGGGTCGAAGGATGGGCATCGTTCTATGCCTGCACAGTTCAGGATGACAGATACTTTAAATTGGGAGACGTTACTTATGACCTCGAATCACAGCAACCAAAAGGTGATGATGTAGAAGGAGCCATTGCCTGCATTCTTTGGGATATTTACGACTCCGCGAACGATGGAAATGACACTTTGTCAATGGGTCTTTCACCGATATGGGATGTCCTTGGGTCTTACGTTCCTGGTCATCATGTTTCATCAATTCATGAATTCTGGAACGGTTGGTTCGCAAGAGGAAATGACCAATCACAGAAAATGTCTGCAATATTCTACGATCATGGAGTGCCAGAAAATGCTGCCTCATTAGCAGTAATCTCCGAGGTTAACTATCCATACTATGTCACGATTGGCAGTTATATAGATATTATCATCCTGGGGGAGAATCTTGGTGGGCAATCTGACGAAGGTTATCTTCAGATCTCATTTCCAGATAATCCTTCCGACGTGAGCATCGTCGCTTCCAATGCTTCTCACAGTCAGATTTATTGGCCTGGCGCTCAACTCTGGGCTGGTTATGGTCAATACAAAATAACCGCTGCCTATCCTCACGTTGAAGCTTGGGATGCTCCATGGCCTTCAGGAGACAGCCGCTATCTAAGAGTGAGAGTGACGCCAGAAACAGTTGGAACATTGACATTCTACGTCAAGATGACTGCCGGAGCCGCGGGCGTGTGGTACTCTGATCCCAATATTGATGGTTCAGAATCTTCCCTGAAGGATGAACAAAACGAGTATGTCTTTAGTTACACGATCAACATTGAAGACAAACCTTCCCCATCTATTAGTGTTGAAAGCTATCCTGACTCAGTAAAACTTGGAGAAATCGTCAGAATCAGGATCAAGGGAGACAATCTGGGCGGTCAGGCGGGAGAGGGTTACTTCCAAATCTCCTTTCCGGATAATCCCACCCAAATCAAGATCGCGGGCTCAGGCGCATCCAAAAGCCAGATATATTGGCCTGGAGATCAGCTTTGGGCTGGTTACGGCCAATATAAGATAAATGCCACATATCCTCACGTTGAAGCTTGGGATGCTCCATGGCCTTCAGGAGGCAGCCGCTATTTTGAGATCGAGGTGACCCCGATGTCTGCAGGAGCCTTCACCTTTTACGTAAAAATGACCGTCGGAAGTGGCGGTGTCTGGTATGCTGATCCCAGTACAGATGGTTCAGAATCTTCGTTGAAGGATGAACAAAATGAATACGTCTTAAGTTACACAATCAACGTTAGCGCGCGCCAAATATACATAAGAGCCGACGGAAGCATAGACCCACTGACAGCACCAATTCTGAGGGACGGAA
>Ga0315279_10004779_pt1 | contig 18006 bp, 12 predicted proteins | sample YL17G06_20_MG_FD_203694 | JGI IMG/M metagenome (GOLD analysis project Ga0315279, IMG submission 203694) | Sediment microbial communities from Yellowstone Lake, YNP, Wyoming, USA - YL17G06_20 | ecosystem: Environmental > Aquatic > Freshwater > Lake > Sediment | place: USA: Wyoming | collected... | reverse complement strand
TGGCGGGACTTTTCCAAGCAGCTGTGGAAATCCACGCTTTTTGCGGATTTCCACAGATGCGGCATTTCCATCAGGCCTGTTTACTTCCGGTCGTGGTTATACCCACGGATTTCGCGGAAGACCCGAATTTTATATTACTTGTATCCACTATGAGCTGGACTCTTTTTGCCACGGCTGCCCTCTATACCCTAGGGTTGCTTCACTCACTGCTCGGGTTCTACCAGAAGCGTCAGATCTTCGTCCGCATCGCCCTGGGAATGGTGGCTTGTGGCTTTGTCGGGCACACACTCTTCTTGGTGACGCTGGGATTGCAGAGGGGCCACTTTCCGATAACAAGCCTGCCCGAATCCCTCTGCTTTTTCGCGTGGTGCATCACGCTGATCTTTATGGTGGCGAACCTTCGCTACAAGATAAACGTGCTTGGCGCATTCGTGCTGCCCCTCGTTTCTCTGCTTACAATAGTCTCCCAGTTGATGTGGGAAGAGAAGCACGCAATACCGCCGCTGCTGAAGAGCAGGTGGCTGTACCTGCACTCATCGGTCGCATTCCTGGCCTATACCGCTTTCTTTCTGACGTTTCTTTCGGGTATTTTTTACCTGATCCAGGAAAGGGAGCTGAAGGCTAAAAGATTCCGTTTCTTCTACTTCCGGCTTCCATCTCTTCAGGTGTGCGACGAGTTGCTGAGGAGGTCGCTGTTCGTGGGCTTCGTGGCAATGAGCATCACACTCATGACCGGGGCGTTGTGGGCCCAACAAGCCTGGGGCCGATTTTGGAGCTGGGATCCAAAAGAAACCGCATCGCTGATTACCTGGGGAATATATCTGCTTCTCGTATACTACCGTCTATCGTCTAGCTGGCGTGGTCGGCGTGCGGCCTACATCAGCATCATCGGGTTTGTGTCCACCTTGTTCACCTTTGGGGTCAACTGGGGGCTTCACACGTATCTATAGTTATGTGCGGCCGCAGTGGACTTCGCAATCCCATCCGAGCTCACCCGGCGATCTCTACCGGAGCCAAGGCGTCGACAGCTGCGGCGACGGCGAATGTAGGTAATAGATGGCGAATTTTATCCTGGTTGGATTGAACCACCGCACTGCCGAGGTGGGAATACGCGAACGGGTCGCAATCCAAGCCTGTCGCATTCCCGAAGCACTGCACCAGCTGGCAGAACGCCCGGGCATCCGGGAGTCGATGATCATCTCGACCTGCAACCGTATCGAGTTGATCTCGCATGCTGAGAACAACCAGGTAGGCATTGACGCTCTCGAATCCTTCTTGTCCGAGAGCAGCAGTATGGCACGCCAGGAGCTTCGGCAGAGACTGTATCATCACTCCGGCGATCAGGTCGTACGCCACGTCTTTCGCGTTGCGGCCTCCCTCGACTCGATGATCCTGGGTGAACCGCAAATCCTCGGCCAAGTAAAGTCTTTCTATAACCTCGCTGTCGATGCGCACACCGTCGGTGCCTATCTGAACAGCTTGCTGCAAGCAGCCTTCCGCACAGCGAAACGGGTCCGCTCCGAAACCAGCATTGGCGAGTATTCTGTCTCCGTCAGCTCGGCTGCCGTTGAGCTCGCCAGAAAAATCTTCGGTGATCTCCGTAATAAGAAAATCCTGATAGTCGGGGCCGGCAAAATGGGAGAGGTGGCCGTCCGGCACCTGGCAGCGAGCGGAGCCAGCACCATTCGCGTGACCAATCGGAGCCCGGAAGCCGCGCAGGAACTCGCGGCGCGCTTCCGAGGAACAGCGGTCCCGTTCGGCGAGCTGCAACAGGCTGTCGCACACTCCGACATCGTCATCACGTCCACGGGCTCAACGGATGTCCTCATCGAACGCGCAATCGCCCGGTCGGTAATGGTGGAAAGGAAGAACGCACCGATTGTTTTCGTCGACATCTCTGTCCCACGCAACGTAGACCCCGGAGTCGCCGACATTGATAACGTCTTCTGCTATGACATCGACGACCTCGGCGCGGTCGTCGAAGCCAACATGCAGGAGCGACGCAGAGAGGCCTCTCTAGCGGAGAAGATAGTCGACCAGGAGGCCGATTCATTTTGCGCCAAGCTCAAGTCCATCGACATGGGCCCTGTCGTGGCCCAACTCCAGGGCCGTATCGAAGAAATATGCCGGTTGGAGCTTGATCGCTACATGAAAAGAGTGGGCACTCAAGATACCAGAGAAACCCAGGAACTCGAGGCCATGGTCTCGAGAATCGCAGGTAAGATTGTCCATCCGCTCGTTACACAGCTAAAGAGCGCTCACCAGGATCCGTTGCATCAGGAGGCCTACCTGAATATGATCAAGCGGGTTTTCAAGCTCCACAAAGACTCGCAAGAGGAAGAGTAAACCTGTGGTATTGCGGATTACGGATTTGGAATTGCCGATTAATGGGAGCAATTGGCTGCTTTCTAATCCGCGATCCGAAATTCCCAATCCGCAATCTAAGGGTCTGTCAATGAATAACGTTTACACTTTGCTGCAGGCCCCCAGGCCCGCTGGCGAGGCGCGAGCGACGAGCATACCCGGGGTGGTATGTAAGGAGCGAGCAACAAAGCGCAAACGTTATTCATTGACAGACCCTAAAGGGCTGACCCCAGCTTTTGGGAGTTCGAATGCTTACAATCGGCACCCGGGGTAGCGCTTTGGCGCTCGCCCAGACCACATGGGTAAGAAACCAGATTCTGAGCAGATTTCCCGACACGCGCGTCACCCTCAAGGTCATAAAAACCTCGGCCGACAAGGACGCCGCCTCCTCCATAAGATCGGGCTCAGGAGTTGGCGTTTTCGTTAAGGAGATTGAGGAGGCGCTGCTGGCTCGCGAGATCGACCTTGCGGTTCACAGCATGAAGGATGTGCCTACCACAATTCCCGACGGCCTCGAAATCGGCGCAATCCCCGAACGCGAGGATCCCCATGATGCGCTGATCACGAGAGGACAGGCAGGAACTCTGGATGAACTTCGCTCAGGTTCGGTTATCGGAACAGGCAGCGTACGGCGTATCGCTCAAATTCTGGTATTGCGCAGCGACTTGAGAATCCTGGACATCCGCGGCAACGTCGATACCCGCCTGCAGAAGCTCGCAAGCGGTGCCTACGACGCAATCATCCTCGCCTGCGCCGGACTGAACCGCCTTGGATTGGGTGGCAGGATATCTGCCCGGCTGCCTTTCGATCAGATGTTGCCCGCACCTGGACAGGGAGCGCTTGCACTGGAAATCCGAAAGGACGACCCCATCGCGCATCCCTTGATTGCCGCACTCCACCACGTTCCCAGCGCCGTATCGGTCCTCGCCGAACGGGCCTTTCTGCGAAGAATGGGTGGAGGATGCAACGCTCCAGTCGCCGTGCATGCGACCTATGATGAGGGCAGGGTCAAAATTGAAGGGCTGCTCGCGGCCCTGGATGGTTCCCGAGTCATTCGTGACTCCGTCATAGGGGATCACGACATGGCCGAAGAAGCAGCAGCCGCGCTGGCGGATAGGATTCGCACGCAGGGGGTGAGAGACCGTCTCGAATCCCTGCTCTAGCCCGGCAGCCAAGAGCATGTCCATCGAATCAAAAGAAAGCTCTGCACCTCTCAAAGGAAAGTTCGCGGCAGTCGCCTGCAGTCCCGAAAAGTCCCATAAGCTTCTGGATGGGCTTCGTCGGATGGGAGCGACAGTTGAGCCGCTTTCCGTCATTGCAATCAAGGAGATGGAAGACAAAACAGCACTGGATGCTGCACTGTCACGCATCAATGGCTACGCCTGGATTATTATCACAAGTTCCTACGGCGCGCTGTTCTTTGTTCGCCGCATACGCGAGTGCGGATTGGCGGAAGAGCTCTCGAGGCTGAGGAACGTCTGTGCTGTCGGACCCGCAACGGCAGCCACTCTGAAAGAATGCGGCGTTGAGGTCTCCCTTGCACCCGGGGAGTTCGTTGCTGAAGGAGTGCTCCGTGCTCTTGCGGACCGGCATGGAGGCTTGCAGGGACTTGCTGGCGCGCGCATTCTCTTCCCTCGGGCGAAGGAAGCTCGCGATGTCCTGCCGCGCGAGCTCGCCGCAGCAGGGGCCGAGGTGGAGATAGTGCCATGCTATGAAACAGTTCCGGGGAAAGTCGATCCCGAGGTCTTGCGCTCCATCCGCACGCACGCTCCGGACCTGCTTGTCTTCACCAGCTCGTCCACCGTGCACAACTTCGTGAACATCCTTGGCAACGAAATAGGGACGAAGCTTCTGCACAAGGCCACAGTTGCGGCTCTAGGTCCCATCACGGCCGGTACTGTGGAGTCGTTCGGCAAAAAGCCTGAGATCCTCCCACGGGAGAACACGATCCCGTCTCTCCTGGAAGCGATTCGTGACTTCTTCACCCTGAATTCAGCTCAGAGACGCAGAGATCACTGACCGGGGACTACTGCTTTTTGGCTGGAGGCGGGAACTCCACATCGAAATAGATGGTAGTCTCAACTACTTCGCCGTTCCTTGTCGCAGGGAGGAAAACCCAACTGTTCTTGACCGCTTCAAGAGCTCTCTCGTCAAGTCCTCGTCCGAGACCCTTCTCGACCCTCAAATCCTGAATCCCGCCGTTTTTGTTAATTACTGCGATGAGCTTGACCTTGCCGTAAGTGCCCTTGCGCCTAGCCTCATCGGTCGGAGTGACCTCGGGACGCTCGATGATCTTGGGCGGGTTCACGCCATCGGGCCTCAGAAGGCCTTGCCAGTCTCGGTCCCAATCCGAGGTCCCATCCGTGGACTTCATCGTTCCCACCTCGGCCAGGTTGGCATCCTGAAGCGCCGCGCGGGAACTGGGGTTTTGCAGGTCAAGATTACCTATCTTGGCGGCGAGCTGATCGAACTGAATCTTGTCCATCGGCTGGAGGTAGAAGCGCTTCGCGCCGATTCGTACGCTCAATTCCTCGATCTGATCTTGCTCGTGAAACGCCCCCAGGATGTTCAGGCCAGTAAACGTGTGGCCTCTGAGCAGTACGGACGCGGAGTACCTGAAGGATTCTCCCCGGTTGTCCTTGTGTTCCTGCTCGTAGACCTGACCAATATAGAAACGTCCGGATGACCCCTTGTAGATAAACTCGTTCGGCTGAACAACGATGACGAAGTCCGACAGGTTGATAAAGTTGACGACAAAGCTGTGCGCCGAGCCTGTTTCCGCTGTGATGATGTACTGCGGACTCACAAAAGCAAAGGCTTTGGCAACATCACCTGCCACCGCCGGCAGCGCAAAAAAGCTTGCCAGCATCACAGTCCCAGCGATCCGTTGAATGCGTAACTCGCTCATAGTTCTGTTGGGCTCGCTTTCCTGTAACGCTTTTCGAACTAGATTTTACTCCCGATTTGGTTTTTTTGATCCCATCGGTTGTTAGGAAGTGAGAAAAGGCTATAAATCCCTGAAAACACGCTGCCCGCTGTGCCCTCCAATTGCGCGTAAAGGAAACAGGTCCGGTCTGGCGGCCGGGACCTAGTCATAAATCGATTCTGCCAAGCGGCAGAGCAAAGCCGCGCGTGGTGGAATATCGTTTACAAATACATGCTCGTCCACCGCGTGCGCACCATCGCCGTCGACGCCAAGGCCATCAAGTGTTGGAATCCCCATCGCCGCCGTAAACGAGCCATCGCTGCCTCCGCCTGTGGATCCCTCTCCGAGATCCATGCCAAGCTCCATCGCCAGATTCCGCGCCTTCTGGAAGAGAGCGATAACAGCTTCGGTTCGCTCCAGAGGCGGTCTATTAAGGCCTCCTTCAACAGTAAGAGTGCATCGAGGGTCGAAGGGTTGCAGGTTTCGCACCAGGGACTCCATATGTTGGCCGTCGGCTATCGTCGAAACGCGAAAGTCCACGATGGCTTCGGCTTCATCGGGCACCACGTTCGAGGCTGTGCCGCCCTGAACTCTTCCGATGCTCACTGTAATCCCGCGGGAGTAGTCGGTCATCTCCTGAATTCGGATCAGGTGCCGGCTCAGCTCCACGATCGCATTGGCCCCCTTGGGATGGTCAACTCCGGCGTGGGCAGACACGCCGCGCACACACAGCGTCCAGGTCCCAACTCCTTTGCGAAAAGTCTTGGCTCTTCCTCCGGGAAGCGGCGGTTCGAGGCACAAGACCGCGCCGCAGGCAAGTGCAATCATTTTGAGGTGCGGCCGTCCTGTCTCCGTTCCGATCTCTTCATCTGCCGTAAACAAGAAAATCAAATCTTTGCCGGGCTTCACGATCTTTTCATTGAGGGCGCGACAGGCCAACAAACTCAGGAGGATTCCGCTCTTCATGTCAAAGACGCCAGGACCGAATGCCCTTCCACCCTCTACCCGGAATGGGCGGGCCGAAGCCGTTCCCCGAGGCCAGACTGTGTCCAGGTGGCCCAGCAGGAGCAATGGCTTTAGCGCAGTACCCGTCTTCCATTGGGCTTTCAAGGCATTGCCGCACGTGGCATGCGGGAGTCTCTCGACCTCCGCACCCAGCGAGGAAAATTCCGCTGCCAGGAATTCAACCAGCGCATCAATGCCGGGCTTGTCATGCGAGTGCGATTCCATTTCAACCAGTTGCCTTAGGGTATCCAGGGACTCATCGAAACGGGATTGGAAGAAATCAAGGAGTTGTGCTGGGGTGCTCATGGCGCTTCCGAACTCTCCGATTCTTCATAAACGCCGCTGAAAATGAATTCAGCCGGTCCTGTTAGGAACAAGTCCTCTCCGAATTTCCATCGCACCAGCATGTTGCCCAGATCGGTTTCAACTGTAACGGGACTGTCGACAAGGTTGTTCAGGATGGCCGCCACGGCAGCAGCTGAACTGCCGGTTCCGGAAGCCGACGTCCGCCCGACGCCGCGCTCCCAGAAACGAACGCGGATTCGGTTGCGATCGAGCACCTGGATAAACTCGACATTCGTGTGGTTCGGAAAGCCCTCATGCTTTTCGAGAAGGGGGCCAAGCACTTCCAAAGGTGCCCTCTTCACATCCGGCCAAAAAGTGGAACAATGCGGATTTCCCATTGAACATAGTGAGACAGCGATTTTCTCAGATGCCACCGACAGCGGAAAACTCAAAAGCGGTTCCGGCCCGGGCGCCAGCCGTGAGGGAACCCGCTGGGGGTCCGTGATCGGGTGTCCCATGGAGCTCTCGAAGGTATAGACCTTCCCTTCCCGGCCCTGCAGGACATAAGTCTTAATGCCAGAAACCGTACGAATCCGCAGCGCAGGTGAACTCTGCTGACCGCTTTTGTGGAGGAGGGCTGCCAGGCAGCGCAAGCCGTTGCCGGACATTTCGGCTCTGCTTCCATCGGCGTTGTAGATCAATGCAGAGACCTCGGCCTCAAGATCGCCGAGCGTGGGTTGATAGAAAATGATGCCGTCGGCTCCAATTCCGCAATGGCGGTCACAAAGCTGCCTTGCCAGTAGAGTCAGAGATCTAGGCGGGCCGCCCGTTTCCCCAACCCTGGCAACCAGGAAATCATTTCCAAGTCCATGAAGCTTGGCAAATTCCATAATCACCCAGTGGCACATCCCCAGTGTATGAGCAACTCTATAAAAAAGGAGACACGCACCAGATTTGCGTGAAAAATGACGAATGAAAATAGCAGTCGAGGTATTCGTCATTCATTTGTTCTACCTTCGGTTTTGTGTCCGTGCCATTTTTCATTGGCGATGACGAGCTGGAGGATGTCTATTAGAAAAGGGTTGCTTTTGCCCGCTGCACTTGGTTCTCGACCTCGGAGCGAATCGCGTCCAACTCTGCCTGGCTGTCAGCCTCGAAGCGCAAGACCAGCACATCCTGGGTGTTCGAGGCTCGCACCAGGCCCCAGCCATGCGGAAAAAGAATCCGCGCGCCGTCAACATCGATCACGCGGTGGGTGGTCTGGAAGTGGGACTTTACTTTATCCACCACGGCAAATTTCCTGTCATCGTCGCACTGCACTCGTATCTCCGGAGTTATGACTGTCTGTGGAACATCCGAGAGCATTTGAGATATCGGCACCGGCGAGTGAGCAACGATCTCCAGAAGCCGGCAGGCGGCGTAAATCGCGTCATCGTATCCAAAATACCGGTCGGCGAAAAACATGTGCCCGCTCATCTCGCCCGCCAGGACAGCTTTCTCCTCCTTCATTTTTGCCTTGATCAGGGAATGTCCCGTTTTCCACATGATAGCCCGGCCGCCGCACTTTTCAATCTCACGGTAGAGGTTCATAGAACACTTGACTTCCGAGATGAAGGTCGCGCAGGGTCTCGATCTCAGAATGTCACGCGCATATAGAATCATGAGCATGTCGCCCCATACGATGCGGCCTGTATCGTCCACAACACCGATTCGATCGGCGTCACCGTCAAACGCGATTCCCAATTCGAGCTTGTCGGCCCGGACAGCGGCCTGAAGGTCGCGCATGTTCTCCTCGACCGTGGGGTCAGGATGATGATTTGGGAAAGTGCCGTCAAGCTTGCAGAAAAGCGGCTTCACTTCAGCGCCGATCTCTGCAATAAGCGCAGGCGCTATGATACACGCGGTGCCATTGCCGCAGTCAACGGCCACCCGCGCTTTGCGCGGCAGCCGGATCTGGTCACGGATATGCTGCATATAGGACGTCACCACGTCGACCTGGGAAACCTCGCCTCTGCCAGATGCAAAATCACGGGCTTCGATCCATCTGTAAATCTGCTGTATCTGCACCCCATATACGGATTCAGTCCCGAGGCAGGTCTTGAATCCGTTGTATTCCGGCGGATTGTGGCTCCCCGTAATCATGACGCCGCCATCGCTCCCCAGATGATGAATCGAGTAGTACAAAAGCGGGGTGGGAACCACACCGATATCAACGACTGATACTCCCGTATCGATGAGGCCAGTCGCCAGAGCATCACGAAAGGGTTCCGAGCTAGGGCGGCAGTCTCGGCCTAAGGTGATCCGTCTCTTCCCCGCCCTGCGCATAAGCGTTCCTATGCCCCGACCGAGCAGCTCAACGGATTCGTTCGTGAGATCCTTACCCGCAATCCCACGGATGTCATACTCGCGAAAAATCTCACGTCTCAGGTTTACCATGCTGGTCCGGATCCTCTTGAGGAAAAGTGTCCGCGAAGAATCAGATCGTCCGCTGCGGGCAACATGGGGCAATTCCAGGAAGCATCGTCAGCCCCTTTCGCTCAGCTTCTTCTTGAATGTTTCGATGGTCTCTACAGGGGTAGGATCCACGTTGTTTAGGTAGGCGAGATAGAGGCTGACGAAATCGCCCAGATATACAACAGAGAAAACGCGCGCCAGTAAGGACTCGCCCTCGCTCCAAACCTCATGCACCACACCTGCCCTTTCCTCGATCACCTCACGAGTCAGGTCGAACCGGTGCTGAACCTGCGGATGGTCTCCCTTGTCGCGAAGGAAGACAACTCCGACATCGAGCAGTCCTTGCTCCGGATTCAGCCATCCCACAAGCTCGTTATGGTTCATTTCGGGGAGAACGTGGTGGAAAGCCAGATTCTTGGCATTCTCCTCAATCTGTCCTCGCCAGCGTGCTGCCGCCGAATCGAGTATCCCGTTTGACCCGTAGACAGCGACGATCTTGCCATGCAATGAGCGCGCGATGCGCTTTGCCAGATTCTCAACCTCAGGAACCGCGGGAGAATAACGATCCAGGAGCGATGCCACCAGCCGGCACGTTTCATCAAAGGAGTCGCTCATGTCCGCCACCAGACCGAGCGCTTGGATTGAACCAAGAACAGCAAAGCACAAATGCCCAAAGGCGGCGCGAGGAGGCAGGCCCGCTGGGATGGTGATAACCGGGAATCCGTCTGCCTTGGCCACCTCCGCAAGCCGTCCTCCGGATGTAATGCAGATTATCGAAGCGCGCGCACGTCGAGCATCTTGATATGCGCTGAGAGTCTCCTCAGTGTTGCCCGAGTAGCTACAGGCAATCACGATAGAATCAGAAGCCACGAAGCTGGGAAGCCGGTAATCGCGATTAACAATGAGCGGGATGGGAAGGCTTCCACCCAGCACAGATCGGGCCACATCTCCCCCAATGGCCGATCCTCCAAGCCCTGTAATGACCAGGTTTCTCGCACTTCGAACGCTTGGAAGCGACAGATTGCGAGCTTTGTCGGCCGCGGCTCTTACCTGATCGGGAAAAGACTCCAGCAGTGATCGTATGGATTGTGGGTCGACAGAATCCCATCGATCCGACTGGTCAAGAACGGACACTGTTCATACCCTCCTTCTCAGGATTGCATTAGCTTGAGGCATTCTGATCGAAACTCGGGAACGCTCAGAGGCTTTGTAAAGAAGAGATCTGCGCCCGCACGGAGGATGCGGTCGCGTACAGAGGGATCGTGGTTGCCCGTGATTGCGACGATCTTGAGATTCTGAGTACTCGGGCTGGCTTTCAGCTTACTGCAGACGTCATATCCATTCATGCCGGGCATCATGATATCGAGAATCAACAGGTCGGGCTTGCGCTCGCCGATCATCAGCAGGGCTTCTACACCACCCGGGGCACAGAGTACCTCCAGCACTTCTTCACCCGAATGCATGACCGAGGTGAGCAAGTTCAACACCTCAACCTCGTCGTCCACTATCAGGATAATTGGGGGCGAATCTTTTAAATCCCGAGGCAGGGGCATGCCGAATTCCTTCATGAATGCAACAAGGTCTTCGCGTCGCACCCGCCGATGGCCCCCGGGCGTCACATAAGCCTTGAGCTTCTTTTCCTTTACCCAGTTCTGCACTGTTGTCGGGTTGACTTCGCAGATCTGGCTGATCTCAAACGTTGTAAAAAAAGAACGTCGAGGCATGAGCTGGGAGATACTGCTCCAGATGCACTAGAGCATCCAAAATATTGTATTATTTCGCGGCCCGTCAAGCTGATTGCCCAGGCCACCCTATCTAAAACCAATCCTCCGACCAACCACTAAGAATAGACTTTAATTACTTTAGTTTCAACGAATTCTCGCAACAATTAGGGTCATGTCATCGTCCCGCTCTTCTTCGAACGCCCAAGCCAGTACCTGATCGACAATAACCTTCTGCATCTCGTCAGCGGATAGGTTACGGTTTTTCTGCACTATCTCCACCAGCCTGTCTTCGCCAAATTCCTCACCATACTCGTTAACGCTTTCGACAATGCCGTCAGTATAGGCGAGAAACAGATCACCAGAGTGCAGTTGAATGGTTTCCTGATCGTATTCGGCATCAGGGAAAATACCCACGACCGTTCCGCCCGTGTATAATCTCTGCACTTCTCCCGCGTTGAAATAAAGTGGCGGATTGTGGCCTGCGTTGCAGTAAGTCAGGGTCTGCTTCTTGTTGTCGTAAACCGCATAGAAGAAGGATGCGAACTTGTTCGCAGAGGTGAAGTTGTAGATCTGTTCGTTCAGCATTTGCACAACCCGGGAGACTGTCCGTTCGCCTTGAGCCTGCTTCGGGCTATTGTCCGTGAGGCGCGCGAGGTTCATCACATTGGCTCTAAGCGTTGCCTGTAGATTCGCCATCAGCAGGGCGGCCGAGATTCCCTTTCCGCAGATATCCCCAAGCGCCATTCCCATGTAGTTCAAGCTGAAAGGAAGGAAGTCGTAATAGTCGCCGCTGACCACACGCGCCGGCAGGCACAGACCCGTCAATTCCAGGCCCTCCATGTGCGGCGCCTCGCGCGGGAAAAGCTGCTCTTGGACCTCCTTGGCAATCTCCAACTCACGCTCCAACCTTTCCTTCTCTACGCGCTCCTTTACCAGCGTCTGCACGTACTCCGTCATCTGGTTGAAGGACTCCGCAAGTGCCCCCAGTTGATCATCCGACTTGACGACGATGCGGTGGCTGAAATCACCCCGCTTGATGAACTCGGTGCCCCGGTCCAGGTTGTAAACGGCCTTCGTGATGGATTTGGTGAGCAATATGCCGATTACGAGAGATACAACCTCCACCACGAGGAAAAACCCGATGACGATCTGCAGGACTCCGAGGATCGTTTTGCTGACATTGCTCTCGGATCGAAACACGTTTTGGATCAACTTGGATGTATTGAGCTCTACGAAGAGCACATCGGAATCAGCCCTGCTGGCCTCGCTCCCCGAGTTCCATGAGGTCGGAAACAGCAGGACGGACCACACCGGGCGGCCCAGCGACTGCTGGCTGCTTTCCAACTCGAAGGTCGCGGTAAGGACATTCTGTTGCAGAAAGTCCGTGTTCTGCAGCATGACGTTCAATCCGGGAGCCGTGATGTGATCCGCCAGAAGCAAGTCCTGCCCCATAGCTGCTTTGAGTCTGTCCAGCATGTAGCGATCGAAGGGCACAGAAATCTCCAAGCTGAACGGAAGCTCAGGCCGAAAGTCGCTGAAGACCAAGCTCCTCAGAAACAGACGTCCCAGCTCCCCGCTTCCAGGTCTCTTTTCTGTGCCCTTATAAAGCTCGGGCTGAGTGTCTTCCAGCACAAGGCCGCTAAACTCCCGGTCGCCCGCCCAGCGTGGAACCTGGTAGCGGACAAGCTGGTCGGTATTTACGTTCTTGTTGCCAAATACGGTCGCCTGATCGGTCGCAGAATCCTGCACGCGAAGGATGATGGAAGCAGAAGGATATGCGCCAAGGAGATATTTCGTATCTCTGTCTAAGACCGACTTCAGCATCGATGGGCTGGGTGTCAAACCAGCCAGAGCTTCCTGCATACCCGCCCGCAGCGACAGGTTGAATGCATGGAGTTGACCGGTGTGGATTCCGATCTGGTTCGAGAGCAAGTAGTAGGTTAGCTGGTAATAGAAGAGCAGAGCCGTGACATAGAGAATGAGCAGAACCAGTAGTACGGGAATCGCCCCAATAAACATGTGTGCAAGGATCAGGCGGCCGCGGATCTTCCATAGCAGCTTGCGGCGGATGACCGCGAAAAGCTTCCAGGCATAATAGATGGCCGGCACGGCCAGGAGTGGTGTCAGCAGGTTCAGAAAGAAGCGCTGGCCCGGAGACAAAGCTTGCTGAACGTCCGTCGAGAGGAACAGGGACTTCAGTGTCCAGAGGACAATGAGGACCAGGGTAAAAACACCCATCCTCGTTTTAGGCCATATCCTCCTCACAATTCCCCCAAGGTCATCTGCATTTCTTGAATCAACTGTCGCCCGGAGCCCTAGTATACGATGGGGCGGAGCTAACATCACACCACAAAGACACGGCGATCACGGCGGGCTCCGTGAATCCTGTGTCTCTGTGGTGTCCGCTGAGTTAAAGTTCAGGGCCGACCGTGCAGGTGCAGGGTCGCGGATTTTTCCAGATTGAAGACACGTCGAGCAGTTTCCTGCAGGTCATCTTGCTTCACGTCCTGTATGTGCGCGGGATAAGCCTGAGACTCATCAATGCCTTTACCGGAGAGCACGTTCTCGACCATGGCAACTATTTGTGAATAGCGGACCTGTCGGCCTATCCAGTAAACTCCTAAGGCGCTGTTCACAGCGGACCTGTAGTCCCGATACAACATAGGATTGTTAAAAAGCCGGCTGAACTCCTCCTCGACCGCTTTCACCACCTTCTCCTCATTTGGCGGGCTCGTGGCGGCCGACACAACGACGCTGCCGCCCCGAATTCCGCGCCGGTACTCCATGGTGACTTTATAGGCAAGCCCCTGCTTGTCGCAAATCTCCACCGGCAATTTGCCGCCACTTCCCGACATATAGCTCTGGAGCACCGCAACCGGAAAGGAATCTTCGTCTCCTTCAGGGGGAGCTTGAAAGCCCAGGAGGACAAGGCTCTCGTTCTTGTCCCAGTTTTGTTCAATCAGAACTTTCTGCTCCAAAGGCTTCGCGAAGTTCTCAGGCAACTTTATATCCTGGAAACGAGAACCGCTGAAGTTCTTCACAAAGTAGCCCGCCAGCGATGTCCCCTGAGTATCACCCAGAAGGATCACCAGCGGTTTCTTGTTTTTGACTTCGCTCTGATACCACGCTTGAATCGCCTCGGCACTGATGCTGCCAAGGCTCTTATCGTTTCCTTCAGGTGAAAAGGAGTAGGGGTGACTCTTAAATAGAGTCTGTTCAAGAAGCATTTTAGGGTAGTCCGTGGCAGATTCCTTCTTCGCGCGCAAGACAGCCGTTTGGATTTGCCTTTGCCGGCCCAGTTCATCTTTATCAAACTTGGGCGTCTTGATTGCCTCACCCAGGAGTTCAAGTCCCGCATCGATGTTCCTCGAAAGAATAGAAAGGAGAAACCCGAAATAATCGTCTGCTACAACGGGCTCAAGATGTCCGCCGTAAATCTCCATCTGCCGGAGATATCGGTCACGCCCCCTGTCCTGCGTGCCGCGAAGCATAGTGTGTAGCATGAGGTCGGTGATACCGGAATTCTCGTTGGTCTCCAGGAGTTTTCCACCCGGGAAAAAGAATCCCATTTGGATCACAGGGGCGGTGTGATCTTCCTTGATGAACAGATCCGGGCCGCGCAAGATGGAAGCCGTCTGGAATTGGGACCGCACCTCACTGAATTTGAAGCTTCCCGAGCTGGACGGCACGTCCAGCGCGAGCTGCGTTTGGTGCTCACGTTCGCTCGCCTCCTGCTCGGCCGACGGTCCCAAGAGTCCCTGGAATGTCCGAAAGGCGGTCTCCGAGGTAAGATTGCGCGGCTCCTCGGCCGTCGGAAGGTACTCTAAAAGCGAGCAGTTTTCCAACTTCAGATACTTGGTCGCCACACGGGACACGTCTTCAGGCTTGACTTGCCGGAGACGGGAAAGGTAGCGGTCCATTCCCTTCCAGTCTCCAAGGGACTCGTAAAGAGCAAGCAGGCGTGATCTTCCCGTTACCGTCTGGAGCCGCTCCCAATGCATTCTCTCCAACTGAGCCTGAGCCCGTTCCATATCCGCCGCCTCTGGCTCTTTATTCTTGACAAGCTCCAGGTCCGTCAGCGCGGCAATCTCGCTCTTGTCGATATCCTTGGACTCCACTGTCATGCGGATCGTCAGGTAGCCCAGATCGACGAAACCAAGCAATTCGGCAGAGCCATCCAATATTATTTTCTTCTGATCCCTGAGCCGGAACGACAAAACGGAGCCTTCACCAACGCCCAGGATTGCACGAAGGACTTCCGTCGCCGGATAGTCCTCCGAAGTCATCGGGCAGGTGTGAAAGCCGAACAAAAGCCGCCGCTCCTGAATCGCCCCGTGCACTTCGGCGTACCGGAAGGCGTTCTGCCTGATCTCCTGCCGAGCAGGAACAGTTTTTTCGCCGGCCGCTTTCGGCTTGTCATAGAGCTGGACAACCGTGTTCAGAACTTCACTGGCCGCTACGTCACCCGCAACAACCAAAATCGTCCGCGAGGAAGTATAAAAGGACCTGTAGTAATCCAGCAGCTTTTCACGCGTGATGCTGCGGAGCGATTCCGTTGTCGCTCCCCAGCGATAAAGCCGATGACCGGGAAATCCGAGCTCGAGAAGCTTCTCGCCGGAAAACACATCGGGTACGTCCTGCTCTCCTCGCATCTCGAGAAGCACAGCTTCGATCTCTCGCTTCAGTTCTTCAGGATCGAAAGCAGGATTGAGCAGCAAGTCGGCCTGAATCTCGAGGGCTTTTTTCCACTGCATGGAGGGCACAACAGTTTCGAGCGACGTGCTCGCATAATCTATCGAACCCCTCAGGATTCCTCCCAGCGCCTGGGTATCCTGGCGAATCACCCCTACCGCGCGGGTTGGAGTTCCTTTGAACAACATGTGCTGCAGGACACGCGAAATGCCGGGCGCATCGGAGGGTTCCGTGTTGTACCCCACCTTGATGTAAGTCAGTACGCTCACAACCGGAAGGGCGCGGTATTCATTCACCACGACAGTCATACCGTTCTTGAGAACAACCTTAGAGACGTATTGTGTCTCTTCAAACGATTTTACGCGCTGCAGAAAGAGAGGACCGCGCGGCGCGGGAGCCGGCCGCTGCTGGCGCTGTGCGGGGTGGGTCTGTGCTGCCGCAGACCCTCCCACGAGGAGCACGAACAACATCCAGGAAAAACCCAGCTTTAGCTTCATATTCTTCCCAACAGAACAGATGCGGAGCATGGGCAAATCATATCAGATTTTCCGAGCCGCACTGCAGAGACACGGAGGTTACAGAGCTCTCCCTGCTCTCTCTGTCGCTGCTGTGAACTTCGAACCCTGCGCCATGATCTTTCGGCCTTTGCCTCTGGGAACTCGCAGGCTCTGTGTTGTAGTATCGAGGAACCCCATTTTATTGTGAGAGGCCGACGTGAGTGAATTCAAGAGTCCCTACACCACCGAATTGGAGCTGCCTGGCGCTACCATGCGCTCACTGGTCGATCAGGCCATGGATCGCATTGTACGTTATATCGAGTCCTTGCCCCGCCAACCCGCGGCCGACGTCTCCGGTGGTGCCGAGCTCGCCCGCTCTGTCATGGAGCCGTTGCCGGAGGAGGGAATGCCTTTTGATGCTCTCCTGGACCGTCTCTTTGATAATCTCGTGCCTAAGAGCTTCAACACTGCCGGTCCCGGATACCTCGCTTACATTCCTGGGGGTGGCCTGTTTCACTCGGCTGTGGCCGATCTCATCTCCGACTCGGTGAATCGCTACGTCGGAGTGTGGTTGGCCGCTCCTGCTCTTTCACAATTGGAAGCAACCGTTATCCAATGGTTCGCCCAGGTAATCGGTTATCCTCAAGAGGCACGCGGAATCTTGACTACTGGCGGATCCCTTGCCAATTTCAGCGCCGTGGTCACCGCCCGCCGCAGCCTCCTTCCGGAAGACTTTTTGTCAGGGACCATCTATACCTCGGATCAGGTTCACCATTCTGTCGTTAAGGCGGCGATCCTTGCAGGCTTTCCCGAAAGAAATGTGCGAGAGCTCCCCTCGGACGACAGATTTCGCATCCGCCCGGACTCTCTGCAGGAGTCGATTTCCGCCGATCGCAAAAGCGGCTACATGCCTTTCCTCATCGTCGGCAGCGCGGGCACCACAAATACAGGAGCAGTAGATGATCTCGACGCACTGGCGAACATCGCTAAGCGCGAGGCGATGTGGCTGCACGTCGACGCAGCCTATGGCGGATTCTTCATGCTCACGGAGCGAGGAAGAAAAGTGATGCGAGGGATCGAGCGCGCCGATTCAGTGACTCTCGATCCACACAAGGCGTTGTTCCTGCCCTATGGAACAGGCTCGCTTCTGGTGCGTGACGGCGCGGCGTTGCGCCGAGCGCACTCCCTGCACGCGGAATACCTCCCTCCGATGCAGGATGATCCTGACCTCGTGGACTTTTGCCTCTACTCACCCGAGCTGTCTCGCGCCTTTCGCGGCCTGCGAGTATGGCTTCCTCTCAAGATGCATGGTGCGAGTCCCTTCCGGAAGAATCTCGACGAGAAACTCGACCTGACTCAATGGGCGACCGATCAACTCCGCCTGATCCCGGGAATCCAGATCATTGCAGAGCCTCAGCTCTCGGTCGTCGCATTCCGCCTGTTCCGCTCCGGCCTCTCCGCGGAAGAGCTGAATACTCTAAATCGTACCTTTCTCGACAAGATCAATGCGAAGAAGCGTGTCTATCTCACCGCAACTGCCCTCGGGGGAGACTTCGTGATCCGGATTTGTGTAGTTTCCTTCCGCACCCACTTGGATCGGATGCAGGCCGCGCTGGAGGACATCCGGTCCGCCGTCCAGGAATCACTCTAAAAACGGCACCACGGGTCTCCGCATCTCTATTGACGATTTCAGATTTACGATTGACGATTGAAAACCAAGGTAGTCTTTATATCGTCAATCGTAAATCGTAAATCGTCAATCCATAGTTCACTTAGTTGTGCAAGAATCTCTTGAAGCGGATGGGGTGAGAACGATCTGCCTCCGCGCCGAGACGCCGCCGGCGATCGGCCTCGTAATCTTGATAATTCCCGCTGCGGCATACGAGCGCGCCGGAATCTCCCGGTTGCCCATTGTGATCACATCCCGGCGGTCGCGTTGTGCCGAAGTCAATGCCGAATCGCATTCCTCCCCCTGTCAATCGAAATGCAAAGCATGATATCACCACAGAGGCGCAGAGATCACAGAGACTGTCTTAATGATCACCCTGTCTCAGTGGCG
>Ga0315279_10004776_pt1 | contig 18018 bp, 18 predicted proteins | sample YL17G06_20_MG_FD_203694 | JGI IMG/M metagenome (GOLD analysis project Ga0315279, IMG submission 203694) | Sediment microbial communities from Yellowstone Lake, YNP, Wyoming, USA - YL17G06_20 | ecosystem: Environmental > Aquatic > Freshwater > Lake > Sediment | place: USA: Wyoming | collected... | reverse complement strand
CTGGAAGGAGAGAGGGTGCCCAAAGTGAGATCATCGATAGCGTATTTGATGACCCTTGGGATGAAGAGTTGGAGGACATCTACGATGAGCAGAGCGATGAGACCGATCAGGATCCGCCATCGGTTCTCAATATAATTATTTTTAAGAGTTTTAAATGCCTTCATCCGTCCCTCTTGCCTATGGTTTTTAATTTAATAAACCTCACTCCACAAAGTCAATGGAGAGCTCTCAAAAAATCTAAAAATATGCAGAGCTCTCTGATCAAAGGATTAAATAACGATTACACGGATGAATTACTTCTTGGAAAATCTCTGCAATCTTATTGAAATCTGTGTAATCAGAGGTCTCTGATAAAGACTTTAAGGATTTTTTCAGAGACCTCAAATTCTTATCTTGACAACCCTTGTGGATTTTGTGAAACTAAATTCTTAAGAAAATCTTTTTAAATATTATGACCGATTTGAAAACGACAATCCCAATTCTCACAAAAAAGATCGACGGGATACCCGAAGGTCTTCCTCCTGAAGAGGTTGAGCGCCTTCAGAAACTCCAAGCGAAGCTGATCAATTTTCTCCTTCACTTGCTTCAGGCTTTTTTCAGAACTGGATATTACACACCCGACCACCCTGAATCAGCACGGGCCAAGGAAGGACTCTACCAACAATTCAACATCCTCTTTGAAGCGGAGGACGAACTTACCTTTCTCGTCAGGGAAGAACAGGAACAGAAGGAGATCTTGGTGGAGGGCCTCCTCCCGGAGACACAGAAATTAAGTCGAATGATGATAAAAGGGATGGGAGAACTCTATGTCCCAAAATTCGTTCAATATCTGGAACGGAAAGACTTCATCAGTCTCACCCTGAAAAGTCGAATGGGGCAAACGGAATTCACCCGATTCATTGATATCATGAGCGATCCCTCCCTGGTAGATACTCGTCGAAAACAAGACCAGGAGAGGTTTACCCAGGCCCTTTTAAGTCGGGGAATCCTCAACATTTCCTTTATCTTTAATGAAGAACTCCTCGCCCCGGAGAGGGAGATGCCCTGGAGAGCTCGCCTCACCCTTTCCAGAATGAGGAAGGATCTTAAAATGATACCTCTCTTCCAAAAAATGTTGAAACAAGAAATTCATGACATTCAAAGAAATCTCCTCTGGGATGCCCTTCGACCCAATCGGCAATCAGACCTTCTCTGCGCCATCTTAAGAAATAGCGATCTCGCTGCTATCTCTGAAATGCGAGAAGAGATCCTTGAGGACGAGATCATCAATTTCTTACAAAAACAATATCTCTTGGGTACATCCAAAATCTTCCTTCGAGAACACCTGGCTCTAAAACAACTGAAGAAGGGGGATGCTCTCGAAAAAAAATCAGATCGATTGGTTAAAAAGATCTCTTACCGATTGAAAGAAGTGGGGACGAAGGAAGCAGAAAACATTCTCGAAGAATTCTTCCGAAATCAATTGATCGGCCTTGAAGACCTCACCCCTGCCCTTAAAGATAAAATTTTGCTCGAGAGATTAACAGATAAATTTCTGAGTTACACGGATCAGTTTTTCCAACAACTCGACCAAGCTACAGAGAAAGAAAAATTTCTTACCGTTGCCCTTTCTTTTGTCAGGATCATTCCAGAACTGATACGAAGAGACCGGTATCCAGAGGTTCTCCGAATCCTGGAAACGCTGAAGAGACATTTTCATGAAAAAAGGATGTGGGCTCTCTTGGCAGGCCAGATCTTGGAGGAAATTGGGCAAGGAACGACTCCTCTTTTGCTTCAGGAAAAATTTTTATCCGGCAAAAAGGAAACCCGGATTGCGATCATTCCCATCTTCGCCTCTCTTGAGGTCGGGGCTATCCCTCCCCTTCTCAGTATCCTGAAGACCAGTGAGGATCAATGGGTGAGGAAAAATGCCTGCGAGGCCTTGATCCAGATCGGACCGGTTGCAGCCGTCCATCTCCTAAAAGAATTGGACCAGCAACAGACCTCTGTGGAAACAACCCGAGATATCCTCAGGGTTCTCGGAGAGATCAAATCTCGTGAGTGGAAGGCGCCTTTGATGGAGATCCTGAGAAAATATACCTCTCACGAAAACCCGAAACTAAAGGAACAGGCCCTCCATACACTTTGTCAAATTGGAGGTTCCGAAGGAGAAGAAATTTTTCTTGCAAGCCTTTCCGATCCAGATGCGGATGTCCAAAAGAGGGCGATATCGTGTCTTGGGTTGATCAAAAGCGCCAAGGGTATTGAAAAAATGATGGGGATGCTCAAACAAATATCTGCAGCTCCCCCCCCCCAAATGGATCAACTCGAAACCCAAATCTATTATGCCTTCGGCCTTTCAGGAAATCTAACGATCGGAGGGAAGACATTGGAACAGATTTTAATTGAGGTGCTAGAGAATAGAGGCATAAAGGGCCTCTTGGGTTTCCTTCAGAAAAATGCCCTCAGCGATTCTTCATTGGCTGTAATCTGTGATACCTTAGGAAAGATAGGAACCAGTGAGTCGGTCAAGATCTTAACCAAATTAGAGAAATCCGTTAAAAGTCCCCTGATCCAAAAAGTGAAAGAAGCTTTAAAGAAGATTGGAGAAAGGACAGTGATAAGCACAAAAAAACAAAAATGATTGTGTCATTAGGTTAATAAGTCATTAGTCATTGAATGACTTAATGACATAGTGACTTAGTGACCCAAAAAAGTTTGTAAATTATTTGTAATTTGGAATTTAAAAAAATTAGGTCGTCTTAACCACATTGGTCGCCTGAGGTCCTTTTGGACCCTTGGCGATCTCGAATTCTACCTCCTCTCCTGCACGAAGAGATTTAAAACCATCCCCCGTAATCCCTGAATAGTGAACAAACACATCGTCTCCACCGGTTTGCTCGATGAATCCATATCCCTTCTTTGTATCAAACCATTTCACAACCCCTTTTGCCAAGACATTGTCCTCCTTTTTCAAAGCGGTCTTTACAGCGGCATTTGATACCACTAAAAAATTTGGATGTCAAGATTTTTATCTCTCCAAAAATTTGCCCTATCCCGGTACCCGTCCCACATTTGGCAGCGATGAAAGATAATCCCCAGAAGATAATTACCCACAACGCCGGCCAGGACAAAGCCTTCTTCTCTCTCTTAAAAAACACCCTCTTTTAACACAAATGAGTTAGATTTTTATTGATATTCTCATTACTTAAAAATTTTTCATCCTTTTGACTTAGATCAAGGAAAAAGATTTAAGAGTTGGTTATTTTTTAATTAAAATAACCCACAGGAGGAAAAAACATGGCAACGAGAAAGATTGTGAAGATTGATGAGGAGAAGTGTAACGGTTGTGCCCTTTGTATCCCGAACTGTGCGGAAGGAGCTCTTCAGATTGTTGACGGAAAGGCGAAGTTGATCACGGATAAATTTTGCGATGGCTTGGGTGCCTGTCTTGGAAATTGTCCTGAAGATGCCATCACCGTTATTGAAAGAGAGGCAGAAGAATTTGATGAAAAAGCAGTAGAAGTCTATCTTCACAAGAAAGATGAGCCTAAACCTGAATCTAAACCTCAACCCGCTCCAACATTTACCGGATGTCCTTCTTCAAGGGCCATTCAATTTAAAGTTCCTGAACCCAAGACCGATTCCGCTTCGTCCACACCATCTGTCTCCATGCTTACTCAATGGCCTGTTCAGTTGAAGTTAGTACCCATCAATGCTCCCTATTTTCAAGGTGCGGATCTTCTAATAGCGGCTGACTGCGTTCCATTCGCTTACCCTGACTTCCATCAAGATTTCCTGAAAGGAAAAGTCGTAGTCGTGGGTTGTCCAAAACTGGATGATGTCCAATATTATAAGGAAAAGTTGACAGAGATCTTTAAAACGAATTCCATTAAAAGCGTGACCGTTCCTTATATGGAAGTTCCCTGCTGTTTCGGATTGGTCAAAGTCACAGAGGATGCTATTGCGGCGTCAGGTAAAAATATCCCCCTGAAGAAAGTGAAGATTGGCATCCGGGGAGATATTAAACCTGAAGAAGAAGTCCGGGCATTTGATCGTCCCAGAACTTTTGCCCATCCGCACTAATTAATAAAGGGCTCGAGGGACCTAGGGGTCAAGGGTTCAAGTACGCATATATTCGCCGCGGCCTGTGCACGTGACAGGTCTGCATCAATCAAGCGCGATGCCCGTTTAATCTCAATGACGCGGTTGCGTCTGTCTCTCTTCCTCTCTGTCTTCTCAGGCTTCTGGTAAAGGAGATAATTAGAAACTGCGGTGATGATACCGCCAACGATAACCCCAACTAGACCGGAAATCGCTGAGATAATCCCAACTGCCAGAGTAATATTTTCGGGCATCATGTGTAGTTATCCATTAGGCCTAACGCTCCGCATAACCGGCTGGCAATGGAGCGTAGCGGAATTGCCAGTCCGAGTTAATGCGGTTGTTAGACGACTCAGCGCTCACTGCACAACTCGAAAATCCAAGACCCTCACTTGGATCCGCGTTACAGGGTTTTGCGAATTATCCGGCGTCGTCAATTCCTGCACACTTTGGTGGACTTTGCTCGTGACACGTCTGGCGAGTCCTCCCGGAATGATGTCTCGAAAATGCACCGGATCCACTTCAATTGCGCTGCCTGAGCGATCGTAAAAGATAACCAAACACACCACGTCCCGAACGGGTTCCTGTAGCTTGTTATGTAAGGAGAAAGAGTATCCGCCAGCAAGGGAACCATGCCACCTCCAACTCCACTGGATTTGACCTCCGGTCACGCCTTCGGTACTCCGCCCACCCAAGTCTGCCAGGATCGATCGTTGGGCTTTGTCTGATTTCGCTTGTGCCAAAGGCTTGGCAGCACCTGACTTGGCAAGCAATGTCTTCAAGTAATTCGAAGGGATGGCGAAGTTCAGGTTCTGTCCGCCTCTGAAGGTCGCTACAGAAACACCGATGACTTCTCCCTTTCCGTTCAGCACTGGGCCACCGCTGCTACCGGGTGAGATTGGTGCTGTAATTTGAAGAAGCTTGTCCGCACCAACCTCTCTGATGCTACTGACGATGCCTTGAGAAAACGTGCCTTCCAATCCTTGAGGGTTCCCTACGGCGTAGACAGGCTCGCCAATCTGAACGGCATCGCTATTGCCAAGTGAAAGCGCCTGCGAGCGGTCGGCGGAGATTTTGAGGACTACCAAGTCCCGCTCCGCATCTACGGCTGTGATGCCTTGGATGTCATACTTTGTCTTCTCTCCAACCAGCTTTGCGTATCCCTTAGCAGCACCTTCAACAACGTGAAGGTTGCTGGCTATCTCTCCATCGCGGACAAAGAAGCCGCTGCCAAGCGAGAGAGGCTGACCGTTAGCATCTTCCATCACCAAGAGCACAGTGGAGCCAAATGCCTTCTTAGCAATCTCCTGGGCAGTTTGGGCGTACACTGCGTTTTGGCCCAGAATCATGAGCAGACATAAGCAAAGGAGATGTAGGAATCCCGGCATCGGTTGTCGTTGGTCCATTAGTTCATCCTTTCTGCCGGCTAACGTTGAACTCATCGGCGTCGCCAAAGAACTTGTCGCGTTAGCGCCGCAAAGTTTCTCGACGTCGGCTGAAGTGACCTGTTAAGGCGCATTTTTAAACATTATTTTTGATTTTTCGAGCATGCCATTTGCTAATTCTTTTTTGTCTGTCAAAAGTGCTATTTGAAGTGCAGAAAGCATCCCAAGTGCATTTGCAATGTTAAGCAGTTCAATTATTTCTTCATCGGTGTAATTTGGCTCGATTGTTTCTTCTTTGTTTCGTCTAACTGCTTGCAAATAACCACTGTGTGTAAAGCTATTCATGGAAATCCAGTTTGCAGCTTTTGCAGCTGAAAGGATTCCTTCTTCAAAGCCATCGCAGCTTTCAATATCTTTGATAAGTGTAGAAAAATCTTTTTCTAGTTTATCTTTTTTGTATTTCTCAATTTCCGTGTCAGATGCACACATTTGCAGCCAAATTCCTCGGACATAAGCCTCAAATATAAGTCGTGACAGGGAAAACGCGGATCCATAGAGTTTGTTGGCAACAAGAAGCACTATAGCTTTTTGATGTTCAAGTGCCATGTCTAAGCAGCCGGCAGCCAGTCTCACTCTTTCTTCAGAGGTAATTTCAAGGCCATCAATTTGCTTATCAATCCACTGGATTAATTCTTCTGATTTATCGATAATTTCTTGTATATTCATTGAGCCTTAACAATTATTGAATTGCAGATTGTAATTTCCTAAAATCCTATACTTAATGGTGGATTTTGTCAAACAAATTCAAAGGGTTTGATAATGTTCATAGTGGGCACCAAATCTTTAATTTGAACCGAGATGCTGAAACGATACTGAATCAAGTTCAGCACAAGGTTCACGACATTTTGGGTTTTTTCAGTGGCGTCTTAGACTTCTTCACCTCCTTTGTTCTTAGGCATTTCACTTGGCCCTTCGAATATAGGACATCGAATATAGGAACCCTTGAATCCTCTTCAACCATGAGTTAATTAAAATCTGTGCATATTCCATTCCCAGTCACTAATAGCATCACCCTTTTGGGAAGCGAACTTTTCAACCTCTATATGGTAAAGGGGGAGACTTACGCTATCGTCGAAGGGGGTGTCAGTGGCATCACCTATCTTTTCTTAGAACAGTTAAGCCAATTAAATGTCCCTCCTGAAGCCATCTCCCACCTCGTCATCCTCCACTCCCATTTTGATCACATGATGGTCTTTCCTACCCTCAAGGGAAGATATCCTTGGATGAAAATTGTGACTTCTGATCTGAACCGAGCGACATTTTCAAGTGAACGGATCGTCGCCAGGATCTTTGATTCCGACCGAAAGATGACCCTCGCCCTCAAAGAGAGAGAATTGATTTCAGAGGCTCCAAGCCTTCAACCTTCCCCCTTTTTCCCGCTGGACATCACTGTCAAGGAAGGATCAGTCCTCGATCTGGGCAAGGGAATGAAGATGAAATTTCTTGAAATTCCAGGTCACTCTCCTGACTGCTTAGCTGCTTTTCTGGAGGAGGAAGAGCTCCTTTTTTGCTCGGATGGGGCAGGTTTTTATACTCCACCTGATTTCTTCAGGCCCAATTACTGGTACCGACTGGATGACGCTGAAAAATCACTCGATAAGATGAAGGCGATCGATCCTGAAATCCTTTGCAGAGGCCATTATGGAGCCATGATAGGAAAAGATCTCGCCAGAAAACATCTACAAATGAACCGTCAATCCATTGAGGATTTTAAGGCCTTTGTGTTGGAAAAGATTCATGTGGGCTGGTCGGTTGAAGAAATCACCCAAGATGTGACGGTACGATTTTCAAAGGGGTTTCTCGAGCTTTTTCCCGCTGAAGAAAACTACCTTCTCTGGATTTTATTGATCCAGAGAACGCTTGAATATTTTGGAATCGAGCTAGAGGAAAAATAGCATTGGCTAAATCCTCCCAATGATCCCTCTATCCGGATCGATTTCCTCTCTCAAAAGCCTGATTTCTTCTTCTGTTGGGGGTTTTAATTCCTCAATTCTTTTAGCAACAAGGGGCTCAAACTCCATATTCTTGAAGATATCTTCCTTGCTATATCCTGGTGCCAGAGCTAAGAGCTCCATATATTTGGTTTTTTCATCAAACCCAAATAAAGCCATGGAGGTGATGACCCTATAAGGACCGCCTCCCCTTGGTAATCCTGCTTTCTCCCTTGCATCAGGACCATCCAGATATCCAGGTGAAGTGAGAAAATCGAGTTTCTTCACAAACCGTTCTTTCTCATGCTTCATAATAAGAAAAGTCTTCCAGCAATATGAAGCGACGTCATTCGCACCGCCACTCCCTGGGAAGCGTATTTTGGGTCTCGAATGATCGAATCCTATTTGTGTCGAATTGATATTTCCATATGGATCAACTTGAGCGGCTCCAAGGAAGCCGTAATCAATATAGCCTAAACAGGCATGGGCAAACATTGTATTCATATAGGTCCAAGCGACTGCCCTATAATTGTTCCTGGAATCAGAGAACATACCCCGCCTGAAAGGGATCACAATCTCAGGACCAATGGCCCCAAACTCATAGACCTGACAAGCATTCGGGGCATAGAGCTTCTGAGCTAATATGATCACGATCTGAGGTATCCCATATCCAATGAAGCAGGTCGTTTTATCTGGAATGAGACGGGCCGCAGTGCAAATCATCATTTCTTCTGGGGTATATGCAATCTTCTTATTCATAATATCCCTCCCTGATCTCTCTTTTCTTTAACTCTTCTAATTTCGACTTTCCAATTTTCTCTAAATACTCTTGATGAGTTTTACAACTATAGACGTATTGATCTAAGTATTTCTCCATAGCAGCGGGATCCCTCTCCGCCTTGAAGAACTCGTTCATATGCTCAAAATCAGCATCGTATAGGCCTGGAACAGATCCTGGATGCCCCCCAAAGGGAGCCAGGACAACTGCATCAACGATGTAATAAGGGATCGTAGTCTTGGCAGGGGCTTTTCTTATTTCCCCAATATCAATGATCTCCTCAGTGGAGATAATCACTCTCTTTGATGCCGTCGCCACCTCTACGGGGATACACCCGGGCCCGAAAATACGTGCATTCCCGAAAATGTCGCACTGGTTGGCATGAATGAGTGAAACATCCGGGTTTAAGGCTGGCAAAAGGGTGATCTTCTTTCCAGTAAATGGATCGATTGCAATCTTTGCAGCGGAATGCTTAAAGGTTTCTGTGCCCATCAAACCTCGCCAAGGAATAAAAGGGATACCCAATGCTCCGGCTAGAAAACGTGCGCTTATGGCTCCATTACTCCATTCGATCACCTCGACCTCGCCCTTCTCAATCGCCCTGAAGTGAGAAGTTCCTCCGCCCATGAAGCCGCAATCGATCCTGGTCACACATCCTCCCACCACAAGAAAAGCACAATCAAGGAAGGAAAACTTGCCCGCTAAAAACAGATTCCTTTTTCTTTGTCTTACAATTTCACGTTCTAAAGAAAAAGGACCTCTAACAAGTCCCGTTAAATCGAAAGCGAGATAATCTCCATCCTTAACAAATCTTTTTACGGCTTCCTGTTCAGTCATCAACTTACTTTCAAGGGATCGTTTTTTCTTATCTCGCACCCACTCCCGCATCTCGTCAGGGTCAGTAAATTTGAACGAACCCATTCCCGATTCTTCTATTTGCATCGTCATATCCTCCTCCAAGAAGCTGATTAGGCATTACTTTTTATAAAATGAAATGGTCTTTTTTACGGTCTTCATAACAAAATAGGAATCCGCTTATGATCCCCCCTTTCATAATGTTTCTCACTATCATTCAAATCTTTTTCGTCCTCGTGACTTTTAAATATCCATTACTAAAATAGAACCCATTGAATAATCTCTTTGGCTCCGGGGAAGATCAAACGACTTCATCAACATATTCCTGAGGCACAACGTCGGGAATGACTTGAATGAATCTCATTCAAAAGTGCTGAGAAGGCATCGAGAAAAGCATGGATTGAATGAGTGATCCATGTGGGATCATCCTCCATAGCGTTCTGGATTCCTCCTCACCTCCTCAAGAAAATCCCTGACCACCATCTCGAAATTCGGATATCTGGAGTTCCACCCCCATTCTTTTCTGGCTCTGCTGTCGTCATAGACCTCTACATGAAAATTCTGATAAAACTCCATCACCTTTGGATCAGGCCTATAAGTCACTTGAAAGTCGGAAACGAATTTTTTAATGATCCCCTCCAGTTCTTTCGCCGTTTGGACTGGTGTCACCCCGGCGACGTTATAGTTTAAAGACTTGATCTTTTCTTTCGGTGCCTGATAGAGCAGATCAATACAGATGGCTGCATCCTTAAAATACATCACCGGAGACTTGGTCTCTTCTGTGACGAAACATTCATAAGGCTTTCCAAGGGCTGCATGTTCAATCATCCAAGGATTATATTGAGCGACCCCCGGTGTTTTGACGCCCGGCCCAATGACGGATGGATACCTGACTGAACGGAAATCGAGGCCGAAACGGTTTCTATAAAACATACCCAGGTGTTCACAGTAAAGTTTACCGATCCCATACATGGTGGTAGGCCGTTGGAGGGTATCATCCGTAATCAGAGAGGTGGTATCCAGACCATAAGTGCCAATTGAGCTTGCAAACACAACCTTTTCAATACCGAGAAGCCGTGCGGCTTCGAATACATGGAGGGTACCGCAGATATTACTCTGGAATGAAGCCCAAGGATTCATGTTGGAAGGGAGGGTGAGCATCCCCCCGAGGTGATAAATGCCTTCGATAGGATGATCTTTGACCACATTGAAGACCTCCGAATAATGTGCCAGATTTCCCGGTACCACTTTGACCTTGTCTTCAATCCCTTTAATACGCACAGCGTTTGGGACAACATCAAATAGGACAACCTCTTCTTGACGATCAACCAGCATCCTTGCCAACTCAGCCCCTATAAAACCTGTTCCTCCTGTGATCAGTTTTGCCATGAGCTCATCCCCCTCCTCGGGTAAGATTATGTTCTGGTTTTCTTCATTAGGATCATCAACCTCATCCCCCTAAGTAGGCACTCTTCACTGCCTCATTCTGCAATAATTCCTTTGTCTCCCCTCCCAAGACAACAGCCCCTGTTTCTAATACATAGCCTTTATAGGCGAGTCCGAGAGCCAATTTGGCATTCTGTTCAACAAGAAGGATGCTAACCCCCTCCTGGTTGATGGTGCTGACGATCTTTGCAATCGTTTTGCTCATGAGAGGAGATAATCCCATCGATGGTTCATCAAGAAGTAATAAATTTGGATTGGACATGAGGGCTCGCCCTATAGCAAGCATCTGTTGTTCTCCACCACTTAAACTTCCCGCAAGCTGTTTTCCCCTTTCTGCTAATACAGGAAAGTAATGGAGAACCCTACTCCGATTCTTATCGATCTCTTCTTTATTCTTTCGCAGGTAGGCTCCCATCGTGAGATTCTCGACGACGGTCATGTAGGGGAAAAGTCTCCTTCCCTCAGGAACATTGCTGATCCCCAACTTCACAATCTCTTGAGTGGGTAATCTGTCAATTCTTTTATCTCTAAAATAGATCTCCCCTGAGGTGGGGCTCTTCAGACCTGAAATCGTTTTTAAGATCGTGCTCTTCCCTGCTCCATTTGCACCGACAAGGGTAATGATTTTCCCCTCCTCAATCTCAACGGAGACATTCCTCACGGCGACTACTTTCCAGTAGTGGACGGTGATGTCCTTCACTCGGAGGATCATGCTTCAACTCCCAGGTAAGCTTCAATTACCTTCTCATTCTGGATGATCTCTTGAGGGGAACCTTCGGCGATCTTCTTCCCAAAGCTCAAGACGATAATCCTGTCGCAGATGCTTGTCACCGCCCTCATATTATGTTCAACTAACAGGATCGTCCGCTCCTCTTCTCGTATTCGATTGATTCGCTCCAGCATGTCTTCCACCTCTTCGTGGTTCATACCGGTAAGGGGTTCATCCATAAGGAGTAACTTCGGTTTGGCCGCTAAGGCAATCGCCAACTCCAGACGCCTCTGGTGACCATGGGGCAGATTCTTGGCAAGCTCATCTTCTTGATCTTTGAGTCCCATAAACGCTAAGATCTTCTCAGCTTCCTCTCTGGAACGGATCTCCTTACTTCGATTAAAACGAGTATTCCATAAAGCTCCCCAGAATCCTATTTCCGATTTCTGATGACCACCCAGGATGACATTCTGAATAACGGTCATGTCTCGAAAAAGGGTGGTGACCTGGAAGGTTCGAACTGCCCCCAGTTTCGCTATCTTATGGGGTTTAAGACCTGTTATCTTTCTCCCCATGAATAGTATTTCCCCATGGGTATGACGAAGGGTACCCGTGATCATGTTGAAAACAGTCGTCTTCCCAGCCCCATTCGGGCCGATGAGTCCCAAGATTTCTCCCTCGTGAATATCAAAGTCTAATCCATCCAATGCAGCGAGGCCACCGAAATACTTGGTCAGATTTCTAACTTCGAGCAGTGCCATAGATCCTAAAATTTTGTTCCTTCCCTATTATTTACCAAACTTTATTCGAAGCCTACGCGGTAGGCTGATGAGGCCCTCTGGCATAAATCTTATAATGAGTACGATAATCACTCCGTAGATGAGCAGTTCGTAGAACCCAAACTGCCGCAGGAAGAAGTGGGATAAGATCATTAAGAAAACCGTTCCTATGATTGGACCAAAAACGCTTCCTATTCCTCCGACCACCACAAAGGCAATCGGAGCCAATACAGCATGGATAGAAAAATCAGGGGGGGTGATAATGCCAACAAAGTGAGCATAGAGGCTGCCAGCCAGGCCAGCAAAGAGGCACCCCATGGCACAGCCGAGGATCTTAAACTTCATAGAGCTGATGCCAATGGATTCAGATAAAGCGTTGGACAGGCTAATCGCCTTGAAGACCATGCCAATGCGCGATCGATCAATCCTTCGCATCACGAAGACCGTGAACAGTGTTAGAATTAAGATTAAATAGTAAAAATGGATCTTCGAGCTAAAATCAACTTGCACAAGATCACCCAAATGGATCGAAGGCCGAGGGATATTAGTCAGCCCAGGAATTCCTCCGAAGAGGCCGATCCAAAAATTACTCAACAGAACTCGTACCAGCTCAGCAAAGAGAAAAGTAAATAAGAGAAAATAGGCCCCTTTGAACCTCAGGGTGAGATAGCCAATGGGCAGAGATACGATCGCTGTAATGACCATAGCAATAGGTAGGGCAAACCAGAAGGAAAGGTTCAACCTCATGACGAGTAATGTAGAGGAATAGGCCCCAATGCCCATGAAGGCAGCCTGAGCTAAGTTAAGTTCACCCACATTGAGGATGGCGTTTATACTACAGGCAAAAATGATATTGATGCCGATGAGACAGAGAATGTGTAGGGTATAGGGTTCCTGGGTCATGAGGGGAATGGCAAATAGCAGGATGAGAAGTGCTATATAACCAATAGGGAAAGTAATCTCTTTCTTATTCACGGCCTAAGAGTCCTTGGGGTCTAACAATTAATGTGATGAGGATAAGAATAAAAGTGATGACATTCATTGTAGGAACGCTAAAAAAGAGGCAGCCGAAGCTTTCTATAAACCCGAGAAGAAGGCCTCCGAGCATGGCGCCAGGGATACTTCCCATCCCTCCAAGAATCACAACTAAGAAAGCCTTAAGGATAACATCCCCACCCACTGAGGGATTGATGATGAAGATGGGGGCCATCAACACTCCTGCGGAGGCAGCTATTCCACAACCGATGCTAAAGGATAAGGCGCTGATCCGATTGACGTTCACCCCTTGCAGAGCAGCGGCTTCCTTATCCTGGGCAACAGCCCGTATCGCGCTCCCTGCTTTTGTTCGAAGAAGGAACAGGTTCAGCAATAAGATTAAGACGGTGCCAATGATGATAGCCGCTAGCCTCTCTTTACTAATAACAACCCCTGATAGGTTGATGATCCCTTTGAATGCAGAGGGAACCTTCTTGTCCAACTCACCAAAACAGATGACCGCCAACATTTGGAAAACCCAGGCCAATCCCAAGGCTGCAATCAAGGAGGTTAATTCCATTTGGGGACGAGCCGTTAATGGTCGGAAGATGATTTTCTCAAGAAGCGCTCCTAACCCTCCCACCAGGATCAAGGCTGCGATCATTGCAACAAAATAATTCAAACCGAATATGCCGAAGAGGTAATAGGCGACATAACCTCCAAGCATGTACATCTCTCCATGGGCAAAATTAACAATCCTCATGATTCCAAATATTAAACTCAGCCCTAAGGCGATGAGGACATAGAATAGCCCTAACATCACGCCATTCAAAACACCCTGAAGCAATAAGAATAACTCCATCCCTTCCCACCTTTTAATGGCTTAAAAGGTTAAACCTGATTTAGACCCTTTTTCTCTGCTCCCTTTGATAAAAAAGGTAGTGAGAAGGCAAATCACCTTCCTCACCACCTTTTCTATCATCAGATTTGAAAACTTATTCTATTGGGTTGCTTAATATTCCGGTAATCCTAAACCTGGCAAGGGCAGCCACTCTATCTCAACAGGCTTCCCTCCCCTTGCCTGGGCAAGCATCATCCGATGTACAAATTGACGATCGATCCCGTATTTCTGCTTACCCAAAAGAACGAAAGGACCAAAGGAAGTATTAAACTTATGGGTTTTTTCAACCAGCTTTGATACAGCCACGGTATCAGTAGTGCCCGCTTTTACCATGGCCTGCGTAAAGATTTCAAGCATAGCGTAAGAGGTTAAATGATGAGGAGCCAAAGGTTCGTTAAATTTCTCCCGGTATCTCTTAGCGAGGGCCCTTGTTTCAGGAGTGCTGTTGGGACCTTCTAAGTCTTGTCCATAGACAAACCATAAGCCCTCAGCAACTTCAGCACCACATAACCGGATGATTTCAATCGGATTTGTACCACATGTCCATGCCTTAGCCCCTTTATAACCAAGCTCATAAAGTTGTTTTACGATCACTGCTCCATCGCCAGGAGCACTCACGGCCACATCAATGAGGTCAGGTTTTTTAGCGAGAATTCTTGTGAGGAATGGATACATATCCTTTGTGCCTCGTTCAAAAAACTCTTGCGCTATCAACTGTATCCCATTTGCTTCAGCAGCTTCTCGGACCGCAGCAGCAGTATCCCATCCACTCGTATCATTTGGATTGAGCTGCGCCAGGGTCTTGATATTGGGATTGTTCTTTTTTATCCAAGTATACATGGCAGGGGCTATCTCCATCTGAGAGATTGTCTGCCTGAATGAAAAAGGCTTGTCAGGACCTATAATTCCTTTACCCCACCACAGGTTGGTGGTGACGACCTTCACTGGCTGAGTGACCGGTAACACAGCCATTCCAGTGGCTGCAATGACCCCGCCAATGAGATACTGTATCTTATCGTCATGGACGAGCTTAGTAGCACAGGCTGCCGCCTCCGAGGGCGCACCCTTATTGTCATAGGCGATCGTTTTTATTTTATAAACATCTTTTCCTATTTTGAGGCCGCCTGTTTTATTAATGTCCTCAGCAAAAAAGTCATTCATCCGCGAGAGTCCAAGACCCCATGCGGCTGCTGGACCAGATAGTGGTAGAGTTGTTCCGATGGTTAGGATTTTTTCTGATGGCGCCTTCGCTCTTTCCTGTGCAGATAACTCATTCATACAGGCGAACATCAAGGGTAGTAATACAAATGTTAATACCAAACAAAGATTGGCCAACAAACCTAAACTTTTCTTCCTTTTCATATCGCTCCTCCTTCTGGATAAGTAATGATGGACCTAATGGTCACCTGGCAACTGCCGAATTTTTCAATGAGTTGTCTTCCATTTTGTTCCCTTAATATCACTCCCTATTAGAAAAGTCAATCCAAGACCATTACGTTATGACGCTCCAATGTAAACATCTTTTTCGTGAAAAGGATCAAGTAGAGGACGAAAATGTCAGGAAAAGGATCTTTTGTTTTTTTAACTGTTCTACGTTATAAAAAAAGCACATGGGCAGTCTTTTTTTTCGTCGAAATTTTAAATAAGGTAAGGAGAAGTATATGTCGTTCGTAAACATAAAAGGGATAAAGGTATATGATGAGGTGCATGGTGATGGGGATACGATTGTACTTCTCCATCATGGTTTTGGATCGACCAAAATGTGGAAGGACATATATCCCAGTTTAGTGGAAAAAGGTTACAGGGTAATCATGTATGATAGAAGAGGGTACGGGCGGTCAGAAAGGGGGGCTGACTTTGAGGAATTTTATGTCAGCGATCGTTTTTGTCTTGAAAGCGTGGAGGAATTAGCCATATTGAGGGAAATTCTCAATTTTGATTCCTTCCATGTCATCGGTCAATGTGAGGGGGGAGTTATCGGAATTGAGTATGCGGTCAAATACCCTAATCAAATTAAGACAATCGTTATTTCAAGCACCCAATGTTTTAGCAAAGTTCCTATGGTAGATTTAAATCAATCGGCATTTCCAAAAATATTTCAAGATTTGGAACCAGAAGTTAAAGAGAAACTAACTTATTGGCAAGGAGTAGAACATGTTGAATCATTTTATAACCAATTTCGTCAATATGGGGGAGCATACGGTAAAGGGATTTTTGATCTAAGAAATTTATTGGCCTCTGTAACATGTCCCACCCTTGTCCTCTATCCAGACAGAAGCATTCTTTTTGATGTGGAACAAGCTGTCGAATTTTATCGCCACCTTCCCCAAGGAGAACTTGCTATACTTCCAAGATGTGGGCATAACACTTACGAAGAACGACCGGAGGAATATATTCGACTGGTATTGAATTTTTTGAGAAGGCACAATTTTTAGTTAATATTTGGACCTTTCGAAATTATTGATCCAAAGGACGCTTGAACATTTTGGTATCGAGATGGAAGAAAAATGAAATACAATGCCAAATACCAAAATCCAAAATGAGGTAGGGGCGGCTCACAGTGGCCGCCCTTTTGGGGAGCCCACAGCGGGGCTCCCCTACGAAATTTTTAGAGATTCTGAAATTGATCCTGAATTTATTTCAGGACAAGGTTCAGAATGACAGGATACAGACAAGCGTAAGCACTTGATATTTGGAATTTGTTCCTAATACATTAACTCTTTCTGGAGGTTTTTACCTGAAAAGTTGTAATAAGTTGTTCCAGTTTCTTCCCGCCACATTTTGGGCATTTTCCCTTCCCAGCATCGTGCTCACGGATGCTGAGTATGAGAGTAAATTTCTTATTACATTTCGGGCATCGATACTCGTAGCTGGGCATTTCCTCTCCCTCCTTTCCCCTAAAATATATTAATTCTTACCCAAATTGAGCGATTTTTGAAGGTTGTCATTCTGAGGAGCCAATAGGCGACGAAGAATCTCAAAAGGTCGACTCACCTAATGAGAGATTCTTCGCTTTCGCTCAGAATGACAGGAAAAGAAACGTCTCATGTTCTTTTGATAAAAATCGCTCAATTTAGATTTAATATAGAAATTTAAATAAAGGCTGTCAATACCCAACCTTTCATCGAGCTGTATTCAGAACCTTCTTCTGCTCCAATCTTCTTCTCCTGTGCTGGAGAAGTTCGATCTCCCTTTGTTGATGGGAAGGGATAAGCTCCAATGCCTCATTCACATAGTCCATTGCTTTATCCCAATCCTTAAGCCGATGCTCATGATATTTTGCTAATTCGACATAAGGGAAGGCGTCTTTTTTATAAGGCCAGCCCAACATCTCCTCCCACAGAGATCGGGCCTTCTCACCTTGTCCTGTCTTCTTAAAAGCCATGGAGAGCCACCTCATCACATCCCAAGAAAGATCATCATCACACCGTTTGAGCGCAATTTCAAAACAAGGGATGGCTTTCTCACGCTGACCATGCTCCCAGAAAAGTCTTCCCAATGCAAAATGTTCGATCCCCTTTCTGGGTCGGGCTGCCTGAGGATCATGATAAACAAGGTGGATCCTCCCGGCCAGCGCAACCATAGATAAGATATCCATCTGGTTATGGTAAAAAACTTGCTGAATCTTCCGCGCATCTCCGCTCTGGATATAATCAAAATAGAGATAGGGAATCCATTCCGATGGAATATCATCTGTTCTCTCTACTCCTAAAAGCCGGGATTCGAGGGTGACCAGTCGGCAGTTTTCATAAGCACCTTTCCAAATTTTCCTGGAGGGGTAGAGAAGATCAAAATTGGGCACTTCCCTTATCTTTGAGATGATACGAGAGAGAATGAATCGAGTCTCTAGCAACGGGATGTCATATTGCCGCCCGTTGAAGGTGACTAAGAATTGAAAAGATTCAATCGTTTCTTTGAGGAGAGAAAGTGAAGCCCTCTCTTCAGAATAGTCCCTCATGAAGAATTGATGAACCACAAAGCGATCCTCCTGGAAGAAACCCAATCCCACCATAAAGGCAAAGGTTCCCGTCCCTCCTGTTAGACCGGTTGTTTCGGTATCGAGAAACAATGCTCTTCGGAAGTCCAATTCCTTAAGCCGTTCATCTCTCGAAAGAA
>Ga0315279_10004774_pt1 | contig 18024 bp, 19 predicted proteins | sample YL17G06_20_MG_FD_203694 | JGI IMG/M metagenome (GOLD analysis project Ga0315279, IMG submission 203694) | Sediment microbial communities from Yellowstone Lake, YNP, Wyoming, USA - YL17G06_20 | ecosystem: Environmental > Aquatic > Freshwater > Lake > Sediment | place: USA: Wyoming | collected... | reverse complement strand
CAGACTTGCCGTTAGCTATGACAGATTAGAGGAGATCCGATTAGGATTTCGACATTTGGCTTATGCCATGATCAATTTTCGTGTTACTTTCAATAGTTCTTAATTCTTACTCGCTACGAGTTCAGTAAGAGAAGCTTATCTACATCCATTTCTTTTATCTCTTTTGCTATATCATCTCTCAGTTTCATTTTCACTCTCCATGTCTTTGATCTTTACGTATAAATCTAATGGATTATGATTAACTTTTTCAATCTCTATAAACTTTACAACATTGTATTTGTTTTGGTCCGATTTAAGACTTAATTCAATTCTTACAACATCGAATTCTGCATTTGCGATAGATTTATAAGGAGAATTTGCCATATCTATAGACCATTCAACGATATGATCTAAGGATGGTCGATCACTTCGCTGAATTCCCGTAATCTCTTTTATATCATCTATTGTTAATAGAATACGTTGACCTAAACTTAAATTCAAATTTCTAAGATACGTTGTTAATTTACTCCAATCTGCTTTATTTTTACTCATAACATTTCCTTTTTTCAATTAAAGGTTAATACTTATTCATTGACTCTAGGAACTCTTTATTGCTTTTCGTTTTTGCCAGATGTTCCAGTAAGAACTCCATTGCATCAGGTAGAGTATCCTGAGCTAACGCTTTACGTAGCAACCACACTTTCTTTATTTCGTCTTCAGTCATCAGTAATTCTTCCCTGCGGGTCTTAGATTGCTTAATGTCAATGGTTGGAAAGATTAATCTATCAAGTAAAGTCCTATCCAGACGTACTTCCATATTACCAGTACCCTTGAGTTCTTCAAAGATAACATCATCCATCCTACTACCAGTATCTGTTAATGCAGTGGCGATGAAAGTCAGGCTTCCACCTTCCTCTATTTTTCTACCGGCGCCAAATATTTTCTTTGGTCGTGTCAATGAAGTTGCTTCAAGTCCACCCGACATGACACGTCCGCTATCAGGGGCAATCGTGTTATGCGCTCTAGCCAGTCTGGTTATACTATCCATAAGGATCATTACGTCGTGACCATACTCGACTAATCTTTTGGCTTTCTCTATCACCATTTCTGTAACCTCGACGTGTCTCTCAGGTGGCTCATCAAAAGTTGCACTTATCACTTCACCCTTTACTGATCTCTCCATGTCAGTAACTTCTTCCGGACGTTCATTGATTAGAAGAACGATGAGTATTATTTCGGGATGATTTGTAGTAACACCCTTTGCAATTCTTTTTAGTAACTCAGTTTTTCCACTATAAGGTGGAGCTACTATCAGACCACGCTGTCCTTTCCCGATAGGTGTTATCAGGTCCATTATCCTCGTCGAGTATTCCGTCGAATCATGTTCCAACCGGATCCTTTCTAAAGGATATATTGGAGTCAGATTCTCGAAAAGTATCTTATCTTTACCGCTATCTGGACTCTCATAATTAATCGCCTCAATATGCAAAAGAGCAAAATAATGCTCTTCCTTTTCACCGGGGATGCCCTTCTTTGGTGGTCTGATGTATCCAGCGACTACGTGTCCCTGACGCAGATCAAACTTTCGGATCTGAGATGGTGACACGTAAATATCATCATCACCCTGAAGATAATTATACGCCGCCGAACGTAAAAAACCATATCCGCCTTCTGGACGAATATCCAAAACTCCCTCTCCAAATATCAATCCATTTTCTGTGGCTTTGGCTTCAAGAATCTTAAAGATCAGGTCATGTTTTCTAAGCCCGCTATATCCTGTTATGCCTATGTCACGCGCAATGTTTGTAAGATCAGGAATGGTCATCACTTTAAGTTCGTCAATATTCAATTGGTTGGCTTTTACTTGTACTACAGATTCCTCTCCCATATCAATCTCGCTCCATTTTTAATTTTATTTGTTTTTGTGATTTTTTTGAAGTTACCGAACAAAGGATCTGCTGACCACACAGAATGGACGTTACATTTTATAAATGCAGAATATTTGTTCTGAAATGATACATATTATACTGAAACAAAGGGAAATCTCAAAATGATTTCAATACAATCATACATTGAAATGAAATAACCCAGTCTCATATCTCTTTTAGATAGGTACAATAAATTTTTAAGAACGATGTCTGGCTTCTTACCTCATAAAGAGCGGATACTCGCAGCTAATTCAGGTAGGCGATTCAGCTTAAGGATTATAAGCTTAACTATAATTATAGAACACAAAAGTTCATACGTCAAGGTTTTTTTTCATTTTTAAACTCGCCCATACTTTTTTAGCCTGTTTAATTGTATCATTTAGTGAACCATTAGTGTATATAATGTAATCTGCAAAACTCCTTTTTTCCTTAAATGTCATTTGTGACCTTATCCGCTTACGAGCATCATCTTTGGAAAGTCCTCGCTTTGTAAGTCTTTGTAATTGCTTATATTCATCCGCATGAACTAAAATTACCGAATCAACCATACCTGTCATATTACACTCGATCAATAAAACCGCATCCAGAACCACCACCTTGAATTTATCCTTAGCAATTTCCTGCTTCACCTTCTCTGCGGTATGTTTAATTATGATTGGATGAACAATATTATTAAGAGCATTTAGATAGTCAGGGTTATCAAACACCAGACGTCCAAGCTTTTTACGATCAATCTCTTCTCTCTCATTTAGTATGCCACAGCCAAAGCTATAAACTAACCTTTCATATACTAATGGATTATCTTTAAGCAGTTGATGACCCATAGAATCAAGGTCAATAACAGTTGCACCTAAATTCTGAAAAACTTTTGATACAGTAGTTTTACCGCAGGCGATTCCGCCTGTTATTCCTATAACCATGTGAAAATCCGTCACATCCGTGTTAATCCGTGTGCTATTTCCTAAAAAACTAATATGATTGCTTACTACTGGTTGACCGAATTAATTCTTTTGGATTCCCACTTTCGTGGGAATGACAGATAACATGATTGTCATTCCCGTGAAAACGGGAATCCATTATTATAAAAAACTAATTCGGTGAACCACTACTTTGCATCCAGCCAGTTTTTACCAACACCAATATCAACCTTCACAGGCACATCCAATGGCAAGGCGCTCTCCATTATTGAGCGTATACTTTCAGTAACCTTATCCAGTTCATCTTCAAGCACCTCAAATACGAGTTCGTCATGCACCTGAAGCAACAATTTTGATTTCCATCCCTCTGATTTAAATAGATCAGCGATCTTAATCATTGCAAGCTTTATCATATCCGCCGCAGAACCCTGAACAGGGGTATTGATTGCAGTACGCTCTGCAAATGCTTTCTGGTTATGATCATTGCTGTTTATCTCCGGGATAATCCTTCGACGTCCAGAGATCGTAGTCACGTAGCCATTCTGTCTGGCGAGTTTTATAAGTCCGTCAAAATAGGCTTTAACACCTGAGTAAGTATCAAAATAACTGTCAATAAATCTCTGAGCATCAAACTGCGAAATCCCAAGCTCATTCGACAGCCTGAAGGCACCCATACCATATATAACTCCGAAGTTAATTGTCTTTGCCTGCCTGCGCATATCTGGAACAACATCTTCAATCGGAACGCCAAAGATCAGGGATGCCGTACTGGCATGAACGTCCTGATCTTTCACAAAAGCCTCAGTTAATGCTTTATCTTTTGAGAGATGCGCCAACATTCTAAGCTCAATCTGGGAGTAATCGGCGGATAGCAAAACACAGCAATCCTTATCGGTAATGAAAACCCGTCTTATCTCCTTGCCCAAATCTGTCCTTATTGGTATATTCTGCAAGTTGGGATTACTACTGCTCAAACGCCCGGTTTCTGTTACAGCCTGATTGTATGAAGTATGTATCCGTCCTGTTTTTGGATTGATGCTCTGCGGTAGTGCATCAACGTAGGTAGATTTTAGTTTAGATACGCCCCTGTATTCCAGCATCATTGACGGTAACTCATATCCAGACAATGAAAGTTTTACAAGTTCAGCCTCGTTTGTTGAGTATCCACCAGTCTTTGTTTTTTTACCAGTAGGCAATTTTAGCTTATCAAAAAGTATCCTACCCAATTGCTGAGTTGAGTTTATATTAAATTCCTCGCCTGCAAGCCTGTATATTTCCTTAGTCAAGCTGTCAAGTTGCTTTGCCAGCCTATCCGAAAGGGATTTCAGCCATTCTGTATCAATCTTAACGCCTGTTGTTTCCATATCTGCAAGAACGGGTATTAAAGGAAGCTCAATATCGTGAAACACAGTCTCAAGACCATACTCAATCAACTTAGGGTGCATCAGGTTTTTAAGCTGAAGAGTTATGTCAGCGTCTTCGCAAGAATATACGCTTACTCTTTCCACTTCAACTTCGTCAATTGTGCGCTGATCTTTTCCCTTGCCAATGAGTTCCTCGATTGGGATCATCTTATGATTGAGAAATTCCAACGACATGCTATCAAGATCATGCTTTATAAGAGGATTAATAACGTATGAAGCGATCATAGTATCGAATGATACGCCTTTTAACTCAATGCCATAACGCTTGAATACCTGAAGATCATACTTCACGTTCTGACCGATTTTGCCGATATTTGGATCCTCAAGAATAGGCTTAAGCTTATTTATAACGAGATCAATCGAAAGCTGTTGTGGTGAGCCAATGTATCTATGTGAAACAGGGATATAAAATGCTTCGTGAGGTTGTATCGCAACAGAGATACCCGCAAGTTCAGCAACTATTGAGTCAATACTGTTAGTCTCCGTATCAATCGCAAATTCAGATGAGTTCTTTAATTTGTCAACAAGTTCCTGCAATTCAATCTCTGAAAATATAGTGTGATATTTTGTCTCAATCTCTTTTTCAGACGGTGCGAGGTCGAGTTCCTTAGCAAACTTTCTGAACTCTAATCGCTGGAATAGAGCAAGCAGTTTCCCTTCATCGCATTTTACAGGTATCCCTTTAGGCTTTAGCTCTAATTTGAGATCATCAATGCTGATGTTGATAGGAACGAATTGCTCAATAGTAGCAAGCCTTTTGCTCAATCTTGCCTGATCTGCATATTGTTTCAGCAGATTCCTTATCCTTTCGCTTTTCACGTTATCAACATGCTCTAGCAGATCATCCATATTATCAAACTGTCCGAGAAGGTCTGCGGCAGTCTTTGGTCCAATGCCCGGTACACCGGGGATGCTGTCAGAAGTATCACCCATAAGCCCCAGTAAATCAGTGATTTTGTTGGGTTCGACTCCATAGCGATTCTTTACCTCTATCTCATCATAAACGAAGTCTTCATCGTGACGAAATCCATAAGGCTTGATTTTGATATTTGGAGAAACAAGCTGAAAAGCGTCCTTATCGCTGGTTACTATGGTAACGTCTATACCAGAGCTTTCAGCCTTTTTTGCAAGAGTTCCTATAAGATCATCAGCCTCAAATCCCGGTTGTTCAATGATAGGAATACCCGATATTTCCAGTGCTTCTTTGATAATAGGGAACTGCAATATAAGATTATCAGGCATACCCGGTCGATCCGCTTTATATCCATCATATTCTTTGTGGCGAAACGTCGGCGCCGCTGTATCGAATGTCACCACAATATAATCAGGCTTTTCATCCCGCAGGATTTTGAAAAGCATATTAACGAACCCAAAGATAGCGTTTGTGGGCATACCTGTGGAAGTTGATAGATTTTGGATAGCATGAAAAGACCTATAAACGTAGGCATTACCGTCAATAATAAAAAATCGCTTTTTTTCACTCACTTCCACAGCGCATCCCCCTTTCAATCTGTTATTTCAAACATACTAAAGAACCCCATTATATGTCTAAATATGCAGTGTTATTCTTATAGTCACTAACCAGTCTTGCCACCGTCAGAATATCTTCAAATCCTAATATTAAAGGAACACTGTCATCAGGTAAGATATAGGCTTTGATTTTCAGTGGTCGTGAAATTTTATGCTCATCAAGTAGAATGCATGTAATTTCTGCTATATTAGCTTTAAGAATAGCATTTTTCTGAGGTGCAAGCCCACGCAAAATAAGTTTATGCGATGATAAAATCTTAACAGAGCTATCTTTCCATGCCAAATGTGGTAAAACTGATACAACACTACCGGTATCAACAATTGCCTCTAAAGCTTTTGTCCATCCCTTTTCAGTTTGAAATCTAATTCTGGTTATAAGCCTGATCAGTCGAAAGTCAATACCTTGTTCAAAAAGCTCAAGATCAATTCCCGTCTGAATTTTTAGATCAACTCTAGTAGACACGGATTCCTTTCTCTACAAATATAACAGGAAACTCGTTTCGTCCTGTTTTTCTTTCAGTTAATTCAATAACTTCAGTGCCATTTTTTCCTGACGCTATAACTTGCCTATCAACAATAGATACCCATTGGTCGGGATAAAGCTTAACCAGATCATTATAGTTGTCATAAGCCCAATCTTCATCTTCCCAAAATTCCTTTGGGGTTGATGGTATTGGGGGATATTCATTGTCTTGCATATTCAGTCATCCTTTCTTTTATCTCTTTTATTATATCATCGAATATTGAATTTGATTGGATTATGGTCTAAAAATGTTTCTATGTCTTGTTTATCTATTGTCGCTGTTATTTTGTCAACATCCATCAAAGCGTCTTCTGCCGATAATAACTCGACATCTGGTTCATGAATATTTTTCATCAATAATCACCTACCTTTTTGAGCCATAGACTCAATTAAACTATCGCTATAATGCGTTCCTTGATTTTGACAAGTTTTAAGTAATTGATATATTTCATTTTTTGTCAATAATCTATCTGTTCCTGCTCTTCCAAGTATACCGGGAAAATCAATATATTGTAATGTGCATTTTTAACCTACCATACTGTTATGATTTTGAAATTCATTGTTTTGCACATTCAATAATCCTTTATATTCTCAAGATCGAAATGCAAATGATTTATGAGGTTCTTCTTATGATTTTCCATTAACGTTAGAATCATTATTTTCTTGACCTAATAACTCTATACCAGTTATTTCAGGAAATTCCTTTAATTCTTTGACGTAGTTTTATTGATTCTTCTAAGAGTTTGCGCCTCTTAATAAGACCAATTATTGCAAACACGATACTAGGAATCAATCCGAAAAATCCAATACAACCACAAACTGTATTCGATAATGCCCCATTTGAATTTGCAATTAATGGACCCGATACAATCTCTTTCATCAAAGTAACATTTATATTTTCTCCAGTTAGAAGTCCTGTTATATCATTAATATCCGATGGACTCAATAAATTTGCCAATTCTTTATTTCTCTGTATTATATTCTTTGTTATTTTTTCATGTACCTTTTCTTTTTCCGAATCAAAATCGGAATATTTATCCAAAACTGGTTCTGATACATGGGAGAATGGTCCATGTCCTACATCATGAAGTATAGCGGCAAACTTAACTATTCTTCTACAGCCTTCATCTTCTGACTCTAAAAGATTTTCTGCCATTTTTGATGCTATATAGATATATATATTCTTAACTCACAATAGTTTAACAATCAGCATAACCAATTATTCTAACATGGAATACATCCATAAAAGCATAAATAATTCTATCTTCAACTTCTTCCATACTTACATTGTAACCAAGAATCTTTACGAGGGAGGTAACTTCCTTGTCAGTTATACCACAAGGATTGATAAGCTTAAAGTGGGACAAGTCCGGGTTGACGTTAAAAGCAAAGCCGTGATAAGTGACCCAGCGTTTAACTGCCACACCAATAGCCGCTATCTTCTCATCACCGACCCATACACCCGTATATTTCTCAACTCTTTCACCGATTATGCCGTATTCCACCAGAACTCTAATAATGACTTCTTCTAACTGTCTAAGATACCAATGAACGTCTTTTTTGTAATTTCGCAAGTCTATGATGGGATAGCCTGTTAATTGACCGGGACCGTGATAAGTGACATCCCCACCTCGTTCAATCTCATGAACTGATATTCCAAAAGATTCCAGTAATGCTTTTGGAGCCAGTATATTATTATCCCCGCTTCTACCAACAGTTATCACTGGATTATGTTGAAGCAGTATCAGGTGATCGGGACATTTTCCGTCAATACGTTCCTGGAATATTTTCTTTTGCAGATCGTGTGCTGTTTCGTAATCTACAATCCCCAGCTTTAAAAGACGCCATTCCTCAGAAAAACTTGTCACTTTTCACTCACCACTTTATTGATTAACTAATACTATTTATAACACTTATAAGTCCGTCAAAAGATTGTTTTGTTCCGTCAATCTTCGACCCATTCTCTGCTACATAGTGAGTCTCCAAAGCGATAACTCCCTGATAGTTGTCTCTTAACAGGGCTTTCAACTGACCTTTGTAGTCAACGTTCCCTTTGCCGATAGGTTTCCAGACATTCTTTCCATCATCATTGATAACGGAATCCTTAACGTGAACGTGTATGATTTTGTCTTTGATCTTTTCGTAACCATCTGGATATGGTGTTTTCTCGCCATCAGCGTAGGCATTACCCGGATCCCAGATCAGCTTTAGGTTGGGTGAATCGAAATGATTAAACAACCTTACCAGATCATTACTCTTGCCGATATTACCAGAGCTTACGTTCTCAAAACCAAGGATTATGCCTTCTCTCTCAGCGATTTTTATCGGGAGTTCCATCTTTTCAAATATCAAATCCCATTTATCGTCAACGTGCTGTTCTTTCCAGAATGAAAATAATCTGACAACGTTTGTATTAAACAGAGGGGCAATCTCGATGGATTTCAGAAGATGCTTTATGTGCTGAGAATATTCTTCGTCATTCGACAATGAGCATCTTAATGTCAGGGAATCAATATTTGTCACAGTCATCCCGCTTTTTTTGACTATGCTGATTATTTTGCTCAAAGTGGCTTCGTCAACGTCGCAGATATTCTTTCCCCATATTCTGTGCAGTTCGATATGTTGCAATCCCCACGATTTTGCCACGTTTATAGCTTCAACCAGATCATCACTTATTTCATCAGTAACTACACCAATCTTAAACATAAGCACCTCTTTTATCCCAGTGAAAATGGAGATTATTTCGTAAACCCAACTATTGTTGGCAATAAAGTAAAGATAGGGCTTGCATATACCAATCTTCTACCATTTACATCCAAAATCAATAATCTTGATCTGTTTTCATTGCCTGCAAGCAATGGCAGAAACCTCTCTTTTGTCCAAAAAACCTTAAAGGATGTTTCCAGATACCAATCAGAATGTGGTAAGTCAGAAGGTAATACTGCAATGTCTATTTTTTTCTTTGATACCAGAATACATTTTCTTAAAACTATCCTTTGTTCCTGTTTTTGTATATAAAAAATGCTGTCCGAATCAGGAGAGAACATCGAATAATAGAAGTCACCGTTTTTCTCTAATATTTGAAACCCGGTCCCATCAGCATTGGCAATTGCTAAACTCTTCGGTTGTCCTTCATATGGTTCACTGAATATGAAGGTGATCTTTCGACCATCTGGAGAAAACGCTGCCTCTGAAAAAAGGAAATCACGATTTGGTGTGAGTCCGAACTTCATATCAATACGTTCTATAACTGGTTGACCTTCTGCCTGATCCATCTCATCCAGCTTCACGACGTACAATCCTGGCTCTCCATATGCGTAATCAGAGGATGCCATCAAGAGTAAATGCCTTGATGGGGACCATGACATACTGTTAGCTCCCATATTATATTCAAATAAACGCTCTGTTTTTAACTCAATAATGCCTTCTCCTTTTCCTTCATAAAAAGATTCAGTATAACTGATGTATTTTTCATCTGAAGACCAGCCGTTGGCTACTATACCATAAAGTCCCGTATCCAAGCCTGCTTTTATTACTTTTTTGTGTGATGGGGTTGACCATGCTGGTGCAGATTCATCATCTACAAGTATAGGCTCCCGAATAATCAGATTTCTTTGTTTTCCATCAGATAGATTATATATTTTCAACCCTTGTTTATCTACAAATGCAAAATACTGTTCATTATGGGATAGAGCAATACTCGGCGGTAATGACTTCCAGAAGTTACTAGATTCAGGCTTATATTCGACATACTCGTCATACTCGAAAATCACATTCTGTTTACCGTCTGTTAAATTGCGTTTATAGACAACAACGTGATTGCCTGTCTTAGTTGCATAAATAACATAAGGCTCTACCAGACTTACAGGTGAAAGCACCTCATTGTCTGGTATATTCAGAGCCCAAATATCGTCTGCAATCACTAAGGATTGTGACTGAATTGTCAGTATTCCGATAATGATTAAAGCTAGTAAAAAGCAAGAATTATTGTTCTTTTGTATCCTTTCAACTAAAAATAAAATCATGTTTAGCTTTCACCACCTTAAATTTCACGAGCTTTACATTCTTTTAATCAAGCCTTACAAGCTTGGCTTCCCAAATACCCTCAATGGATTTTATCCTTTCGATAACATCTTTTGGAACAGGATTATCAAGAGTAAGAACAGCAATAGCTTTGCTAAATGGTACTTCCCTGCCCATACTCATACCAGCTATATTGATTTTGTATTCACCCAACATATTTCCCAATAAACCCATTACACCGGGTCTGTCTTTATTCGTTTGTAATATCAGCAAGTATCCAGATGGCATAACGTCAAGGTGATATTCGTCAATTTCGACTATCCTCGGTTCTTTCGTGCCAAATATTGTGCCAGCTATCCGTCTTTCACCAATATCAGTCTTTACGGTGACAGTAATTAGATTCACAAAATCCTCAATCTCACTGCTCTTAGTTTCAGATATTTTTATTCCTCTTTCATGAGATATTAAAGGTGCATTCACGTAATTGACAGAATCACCAAGAAATAATTGAAGCAATCCCTTTTGCAATGCAATACTTATAATTTCAGTAGGATAATTGATTAGCTCACCTTTATAATCCATATTAATTTCAGTTACGTGCCCTTCGACAAGTTGACCCTGAACATTTCCGAGTTTCTCTGCCAGTTGTAAAAATGGTCTTATCTTTTCAGCATCACCAAGATCAAGCGTTATCATGTTGACAGCGTTGATGACAGGTCTTCCTTTAAGGGCGTCTACAACCTGATGAGCGATCTCGATTGATACGTTGACAAGAGCCTCTCTTGTTGAAGCTCCCAGATGCGGAGTAGGCAGAACAGCGTCAAGCTCAAGTAATGGGCTATTTAACGGTGGTTCTTGCTCAAATACGTCAAGTGCGGCGCCTGCTACTTTCCCACTTATGATTGCATTGTATAATGCTTTCTCATCAAATATACCACCACGGGCGCAGTTGATTATTCTGACCCCATCTTTCATTAATGAGAATGCCCTTTCATCTATTAGATAGCTAGTTTCTTCTGTCAATGGGAGGTGCACGGTTATATAATCCGCTTCTTGAAATAGCTCATCATTACTTACAAGTCGAACATTCAGCTTTGTCGCTGTATCTGGTGAGATGTAAGGATCAGAGGCTATGATGTGCATACCAAATGCCTGCGCTCGTTTCGCAACCTCTGTTCCTATGCGCCCAAGACCTATAATACCAAGTATTTTATTGTAAACTTCAACACCCAGAAACTTCTGGCGCTCCCATTTATGATTCTTGAGTGAGGCACTCGCCGGCGCTATATTTCTCGACATAGCCAGAAGAAGGGTCATGGTATGTTCTGCGGCAGATATGGTATTCGCATTTGGCGTATTGGCAACGATAATACCCTTTCTCGTCGCAGAACTAACGTCAACGTTATCAACCCCAACGCCTGCCCTGCCGATAACCTTCATCTTACTCGTAGCCTCGATTACTTCAGATGTAACCTTAGTCGCACTTCGGACAATAAGAGCGTCGTAATCACTGATACGATTTACAAGTTCCTCTTGAGATAGCTTTGTCTCAATATCAACGGTTATACCGTCTTCATTTTCTAGTATTTCGATCCCTTTATCAGATAGTGTTTCAGTAACCAATATTTTCATATTAACACCTTATGGTTATGTAATTCCAAATTTAGTAGCAAAAATATTCGTGAATTCCTGATAAGAGATACATAGTCTTTTTATCAATTCATCTTTTTCGGGATGTGTGATATCTTTTGACCAATCGCCAGTGCTTTTAGCCCACGGATGGGCAAGAGGATTTTTACAGCGAAAGTCATGGCATTTCCTAAAATGTATGGTAATGTCATCATATTTTGGTTTCAGTGTTTCCAGTTTATTTAATAAATTCTCATATTTGTCACGGGGAATATTCTCGCTTTCGATTTCTTCATTAATAGCTATCGCAATAATATGGTTTAGGTCGTCCAATGCTGTTACAAACAGATTAGGGTCTGTATAATAATAAGCTACTGCATAAAAAAGACTTTTCACTGCGGCATCATAGCTTGTATTGAATATTGCACGATATTCTAGTTTAAATGGCACTTTCACATTAAATAAACTTGTAAGATTTTCCCTTATGTAACAAGCTTGTTGAGAATCAACACCAGAAAAAGCATGGATCATTTTATTATGAGTCTTAATATCAGTAAACTCATTCTCATTAATTCCACATTCTGGGTATCTTAGATATAGATGAACTGCTGTTGCAACAATCTGTGGATTTGGATCTTTCATACCAATTCGGATCATTGCCGCCTTCTGCTCATTTGTATATGCTATATGTGTAGTGATTAACAATATCATTCTGCGAACAAGGTAGTTAGGTTCTTTTTGATATCTTAAGAATAGAAAACTATAGCTTTCTGGATCATTTTTTAGACTTTGCACCGCTACAAGCCTTAGATACCAATGGATTCTTTGATCAGAAATCCAATTATGGCAGATATATCGGTATTCATAATCTTCAGATATCTCTGATAGAGCAATAATACAATTGGCAATATGCCATGTATAAGCTTTGTGATCCCTAATTTCATCAAGCAAAGCTTCAATTACATGACGATCACCCTTAAAATTGCTAAGATATTTTGTTATATCCATAGATCTGTGATACATATTTTTAAGCATATCCAAAACAAAATCTCTAACCAAATAATCTGCTGGCATTCGATTCATAGCAAATATCATTCGGCTTTCGGCATTCTCATCTTGATTATTTTCTTTGATAGATCGCCATGCTCTAAGAAACATGAGTATAGATTCATTCTGTGACATATTCTGTCGAGAATCCATATTCTGCATGATTGAGATTTTTCTAGCTATTCGGTTGATTTCATCATTTGTATCTGTTAATTCACGAATATCGGTCTTTGCTCCTTGCAATATAAGAGCTTGTGATTTAAGCGATACATCAAGTTCAACCATAGCCTGTTCTGCCAAATCTCGATTATCAGACAATACTCTAAAATCATCAACATAACGAATATAATGATAATGAGCACTGTGATCAATTAAATTCTTGTCAACTGGTAAAAGAAAAATTGTTGATAAGTAATCTGAAGCCTCATATCCTTGTGGAAGTCCTCTCGATAATTCATGTTCGTCTTTATGTTTTGACCATGTATGAAGACATTTTTTGAGAAACTCTATAAGTTTATCTTCAATCAGATAACTGCTTAAATTCTTGACTAGAAGGTCATGATCTATTGAATCATAGAATGAAGCAATATCAGCCTCCATTACCCAGCTATAACCCCGTTGTAATAACTCATGAAACCTATTCAGAAAATGCTTATATTGTCCATGCTGTCCATCCCATTTTTTGAGCATGAATTCAGATTTGAGATTATCAGCAGCAAGATGAGCAAAAACGCGTCCTCTAGTAATTACCTCAAAATGTTCTTTAGTTTTAGTAGCTATAACATTTGCAATGGCTTGATAAACCAATCTATCTTCAATATAAAGAAAAGGAAAGCTTCTTAATGCACCTGAACGTTTAGGCATATACATTTTTTCGGCATGACTTGGATTGTAAACATTTTCTCTCAGTTTATCTCTTAAATGATTTAGGTTTGTTGTAAGATTTGCTCCGTATACATCAAGTCCAATCCAATCTTTATTATAACGATGATTTGAGCGCAATATCCGCTTCCAAGCTAACTGAAAGTTATCAAATGTTAGGAAATCATCCCAATCAGACATATTAACCTCCTATAAAGGCAATTCAGAAGGCTCAAATATCAAGATATTTTTAGGGGCTTTTTCTTTTATTTCTTTATCTTTAGTCAAAAGTGGAATACCAAATTCCTCTGATACTTGCAAAATTGTAGCATCCACAGCTTTCAAACCTGTTGTAATACCCAAAATACAAGCTTGCTGTGCAACATCAAATGTAATATCTAACCAATTGATAGATTTTAGGAAAGCTAAATACTTGTAAATCCGATCGGCAAATTGCTCATTTCCTGATCTTCTGCGCAAGACACATGCTATTTCCACCAATACGAGATTCGGGGATGTTACCTCTATTTCATAGCTAAGTATATGTTTCAATACTGGATAGCATTCAGCATGAAATATGTCTTTAGGATCAAACGCACTAACGAATATATTGCTGTCTACAACAAATTTCATCTGCCACGTTCCTTTTTAATATCATCTACACTATTGCCTCCAGTAGATAATTGTCCCATCTCCTCTATAAGTTCGTCAAATTTCTTTTTCAAATCCTCGTATTCTGTATCATTCTCTTTCTGCATCATCAACTTATATGCGGAAAGACGACTTCTTTTTAGATATAATTCACGTTCGATTTGCTTGATTTCCTCTACCATTTGGTTTATTTGTTCTTTGGATATTTGTTCTTTTTCCATATTATACCTCCAAAATGTAATTAAACCATTTTTTATTTACTAACTATCAGACAACACTTTCTCGGCCGCTTTTATGCCATCACCATACGCAACCTTGTATCCAAACTTTGGCAAAGCCATTTCAATGGCAGATATTGCAGATATTATATCCAGATCATCAACGTAACCAAGATGAGCGATACGAAATATCTTTCCAGAAAGACCCTCCTGACCACCTGCAAATGTGATTCCATATTTATCCTCGATGAACTTAACAAATTTCTTTCCATCTATACCTTGTGGAACTTTGACAACAGTTAATGCGTTTGCTGGCGAAGAAGCAAATAACTCAAGTCCAAGTGCTTTCACACCTGCTTTAGTTGCTTCTGCAAGTCTAGCGTGCCTTGCAAGGACATTTTCCAGTCCTTCTTCTTTAATTTTTACGAGAGATTCTCTTAATGATAGTATGAGTGGGATACTGCACGTAAACGGAGTCTGATTTGTTGCAAGGGTTTTCTTTGCTTTTCGTAAATCGAAATAATATCTTGGAAGTTTAGCCTTTTCTACTGCATCCCACGCCTTCTGATTAAGACTTATAAATGCCAGCCCTGGTGGAGTCATAAGCCCTTTCTGCGAGCCTGATACAACCACGTCAACGTGCCAGTTATCAGTTTGAAGATCAATGGCGCCAAGTCCGCTTACAGCATCAACGACTAGCATGGTATCTTCAAACTTATTTACAATCTCTCCCAGACTTTTTATATCATGCGCCACACCTGTTGAAGTCTCACACAACGTTGCGTAAACGCATTTTATCGAGGGGTTTGCATTTAGTTTCGCTTTAACGAGTTGTGGATCAATCGCATTTCCATATTCCACTTCTATAAAGTCAAAACCAACTCCGTAAGCTTCGCACATTTCTCTCCATCTTTCGCCAAACTTACCCCCGCCAATGACCAAAGCACAGTCATCAGGCGAAAGAAGATTAGCCACAGCGCTTTCCATTGCCCCTGTGCTGGATGCAGTAAGTATGATTACATCATTTTTCGTCTGGAAAACGTATTTTAGCAAGTCTGGAATTTCTGCCATAATCCTTTCAAATTTTTCTGTACGATGATGGATCATTGGTTGAGCCATTGCGAGCAATGAATCGGGTGGTACTGGCACAGGACCAGGTGTCATGAGTCTATTTTTCATCAGCAAAATCAGTCTTTTACATCAACAGATGAGTTAAAAGACAGGTCGAAATAAAATTCGACATCCCCCTTCCTGAATATCGTTAAACTAAAATAATCAAACTAAATTAGTAATGAGTAATGAGTAATGAGTTTTAAATACTGATCACTCATCACTCATTACTTTTCAAAAATCCGCGTTCTATTATTAGTTATCTCTACTGAATACTTACAGGTGCGCCGATCTCCATAGATTTGTTTGCCGCAAGAGTCACCTGCATGGTCTTAAATCCATCTCGATATGTTGCCATGAGCTTTGATGGGTCTTTCTCTTTTATTGCCTGAATGAAAGCGTTATCTTCAATACCGAATATATCACCTTCACCGGGTATCTGTTCAGGCTCCTGACCACTACGCTGTATACTAACAGAGTGTTCCCAACCTGTGAATAAAGCTGTAAACTCGTTAGCATAAACATTCAGTGTTACGCCATCACCACCACCATTACTGGATGCAGATGCCCATAGGTTTGCTATGGCGCCGCTTGCGAATTTCAGGTTGACCACTGCGGCGTCCTCGATACTGTAAGCTGTCGGAACACCCTTGTTGAATCCCTTTGCGCCATAAGCGTGAACCTCTGTCACGTCACCGCAGAGGAAACAGGCAACGTCAACAGTGTGTGTAACCTGTTCGTGGAACTGTCCACCGCTTTTGTCTTTCTGAATCCACCAGCTTATTATCCCGGAGTCTGCGGCGCCACGAGGTGACCCACCGATCCATCCACCAAGCATGAAAATGGCAGGATCCTTTTTCAGCATTTCACGTACCGTCTGGATACCTTTACGATAGCGGTTCATGTAAAGAGCGCAGCTCATAAGACCTTTTTCATCAACAGCCTGTGCAATCTCGCGTGCCTGTTCCTCGTATAAGTTGACAGGCTTCTCGACAGCGAAAGGCACGCCATATTTGACTGCAAGTAGTTCAGCGCCGTGAGCAAATGGCGGGAGACAACAATAAACTCCATCCAATTCCACGTTACGGAACATTGTCTCTGCATCAGTGAACGTCTCAGCATTCTTGCTATATTTCTCTTTAACCACATTTGTGCGTGCTTCATTAACGTCACAGAAAGCAACCAACGAAACGTCAGGATGTTTGCTTAATCCACCAAGATGCGCTTCAGAAATTCCACCACAACCAATAAAACCGATCTTGACTTTTTTAGCCATTGTTTTTATTCCTTTCATATTTACAATATTAGTTTTACCCCATCAAGGGGAGAATAACCCGGCATTTTTTGCTGAGAAAACCTTTGCTAATTTCTACATTACAGAATCAACATTAACAGCTTCATTAACAGGTTCAAATATTACACTATCCTTGTCAATAGCTTGAATAATAATCTGGTTAATATCTGCTTTCTCTGAAACCCATAAAATCTCAATACCAACTGCATTACCATCAATATCATAATCTACGATAACGCCATCTGATACCTCATCTGACTCAATTATATCAGTATCTTTTAATGTAATGTATAAAGCATCAACGTCTGCTGAATATCTTATTTTCATAATTGCTTTCTATTGTACTGATCTATACTATCAGCAATGCCAATTTTGGGGATAGATTCACCATCATCAATCATATCTTCAAGATGAAGTCTAACAGCTTCTTGAATAAATTGGAAAGCTTCTGCTTCAGTATGTCCCCATGTATGGCACCCTCTTAATACAGGACAATAAGCGTGGTAAACGTCTTCATCAGGCCCAATTACAACTTTAAAAACATGTTCCCTGACAATTTTTAATTTTTTGATATTGGTTATTGCCATGCAAACACCCCCACAATATAATATGAAGGTTAAATAAATAATCGGGTAATAAAATTATCAGAGATTTCTGGATTCCCTTTTTCAAGGGAATGACAACATACACACCTGTCATTCCCGTGCAAACGGGAATCCATTCCTAGCTATTACCCGATTAATTAGTTAATGTTCATATTACCCACATAGCTATAAATAGGGTTCAACTTCCGCTTTGAAATCGTAGCTTCTCTCACCGACTCGCAGGACTATCTTCAAAGACATTTCATCCTCAAGGCGCATTGATACTTGAGCGGTGCGAAGTTCTTT